>Ga0068860_100008721_pt1 | contig 10099 bp, 9 predicted proteins | sample KBSSwiS32_FD_66597 | JGI IMG/M metagenome (GOLD analysis project Ga0068860, IMG submission 66597) | Switchgrass rhizosphere microbial communities from Kellogg Biological Station, Michigan, USA - KBS Switchgrass S3-2 | ecosystem: Host-associated > Plants > Roots > Rhizosphere > Soil ...
CCGAGCATGACGCAGGCGATATTCGGTGGAGCGGCTGGGATGGCTGAGAGCGTCACGAAGGTCATCGGTACGGCAACGTCCATTGGAATGGCGGGAGGAGCTTGAGATTCATGTTTCGCTTCGTATTGCAAGTTGCTTTTATTCGTCGTGTTTTACAGTCGGGACTTATCAGGTTCGCGCTCCTTGCGATCCTTGTCGGGGCTCTGATTGCGGGATTGATTTATGTCTCCGTTGTATTCCACGCTCTCAAGGAAAGGAGCAACGCTCCCCATGTCCACACGCACAGCGCCCATTGAAGCGACGTTGACGCCGGAACAGGCGTTGCTCACCGATCACATCGGCAACGAAGCGTATGCCTCCCACTATGCCGAGCGCAAGGCATACCGCCTCATCATCGGCTGCGGAACTGTTTTGTTAGTGGGGTCGATGGGCCTCAATATTTCGCTGGCACGGCGTCCCGTCGTCAACCGCTACATCCGCATCGATGAGATGGGCCGCGCCCAGGCCATTCAGTACAGCGATCTCAACTACAGTCCGCGGGAGGGCGAGGTACGGACATACCTGGTGGATTGGGCTAACTACAGGTACACAATCAACCGCGACACTGTCGCCAAGAAATACCCGCTCAACTACTACTTTTTGTCCCAGACGCTCGCTTCGCAGTTGATGACCGAAGACAACCAGAATCATCTCGTTTCCCAGGTTGTTGGCGGACAGGTCGAGCAGAGCGATGTGGACGTGAAGAATGTCACGATTACATCCATGTCTCAGGAGACTGTGCAGGGGGTGGTGATGGCGCGCGGCACGGCACTGGTAGCCGTCGACCGGCTCTATTCGCCTCTCCATTCCCGCGAGCCAAGGACCGAGCATTGGATGCTCAGTGTCACTTACTACCTGAATCCCAAACAGGTGAGCGACCAGGCGAAAGTCTATCCGCAATACGAGTTCATCAACCCACTGGGACTCACAATCACTGAGTTCCACGAAAACCGAGTGTCTGTCGATCCCATCGAGCCCGGAACCAGCACGCCGAACCCTGCAGGAGCCGCGCTGCCAACCACAGGGGCAACACGGTGAGCTTCGAGCTGATTCTTCCGTTCTTTCCCGAGGAGTTGCGGGCGCTCCTCCTGGACCCGTCTATCTCGGATCTGATGATCAACGGAACGACGGGAATTTATGCGGACCGGGGCGGCATAGTCGAGCATATTGCGCTCGAGACACCTTACAGCAACGACCGCCTGCAGGCTGCCATTGAACGCGTTGCTCGCATCCTTGGACAAGACCTCACCACGCAGAATCCGATCCTGAATACCCGCCTGCCCGACGGCTCCCGCGTCGCCGTTGTGGGCGCTCCGTCCTCCATGAATGGCCCAACATTTACCGTTCGGAAATTCAACCGCTGGTTCACCTCCGACGAGTTGATTGCATCAGGTAGCTTGCCGGAGCAAGTTCGAAACACTGTAGTGCGCCTGATGGGAGAGCGGAAGAACGGCATGATCAGCGGGGGAACCGGCTCCGGCAAAACCACCCTGATGAAAGCCTTACTCGACCACGTGCCGCTCGACGAGCGGCTGATTGTGATTGAGCAACCGGCCGAGTTGAAGATAGCCCATCCGAATGCCGTTCGCTGGGAAGCCGTCGATGCCATCCCCGGCCAGGTCGCGGTCACGCCAAGCCAGTTGTTGGCCGCAGCACTTCGGCACCGTCCAGACCGCATCATCATGGGCGAGATACGGGATGAATGCGGTTACGACCTCTTGCAGGCGATGAACACTGGGCACGGCGGAACGCTCTCGACGATCCACGCAAAGTCCGCATGGGATGCCCTCAATCGGTTGTCCGATCTGGCCCTGAGTGCCCGGCCAAACCTCAACCACTCGTTCATACGCTCCGAGACTGCCGAAGCCATCGACTTCGTTCTCTATTGCGAACGCGATCATGATGGCCGGCGCCGGGTGCGCGAGCTTATCACCGTGAACGGCTATAGCCATGCGGAGCAGTCCTTCGAGACGGCGGAAATCTATCGGGCGTCCTCTGCGGCGGCAGCATGAGTTGCGGAATGGAGACCCGAATTAGAGGCACGGGAATGAATAGGCTTCTCGGTCATAGTGCTGCGAGTCAATACCCACGCCCAAGGTGCGCGTCTGAGCATGGCTGCGCCGAAGGGAAGACGAGCGAACGCGGTTGCGATATGCGGCTCCTTGACCGGAGGTCGGGCGGGGAGAGCGGATCTGGATTGCCGGCGGATTGTATCGTCGGGAAGCGGAGCAAGTGCGTTGTTCTGCCGGGTGTCTCCCACATCAATCCCGCTTCCTGCTCAGTCACTGCTTCGGGGTCTATCCGACGCCCGGCGGCTCGGCGCTCTTCTGCTTCCGCTTCGCGGCCCTGCGGGTTACGGTTTCCATCTGCGACGGACCCTCCGTAAATGCAGAGCTTGGCGCTTGGGAGTCGGACCCACTCGCTAGGCTTCGCCGGTGTGACCCGAGCAAGATCGGGAATTCAAAAACGGAGACACAATCATGTATCAGAACAAAGCAATCCTCATGGGCTTCCTCGGCAACGATGCGGAAGTTCGCAACGGCAAGAACGACCAGAAATTCACCACGTTCTCCCTCGCCACTAAGACCTCCTACAAGAGCAAGGAGTCGGGCGAATACATCTCGCAAACCGAATGGCATCGCTGCATCGTCTTCGGGAAGTTCGGCGAGTTCGCTGCCACGCTCAAGAAGGGCGCGCATGTCCAGGTCGAGGGTGAGATTCGCCACACAGAGTACATGCCCAAGAAGGCGGAGAAGCCGGTACGCTCCGATAGCGTTCGGGTCTCCTCCATCCTCAAGCTCGACCGCGCGGAGAAGGCTCCCGCCGAGGAAGAGTTCGATGAGATTCCCGCTGAGGAAGAGGCCGAATAGTGCCTCTTCCTCCTGAGTTAATTGAAGCCCGATTCGTCGGGCTTCACCGTCGCAGATCGCGCTCTGACTGACGAGGTTTCAAGGAGTATCCATGAAGAGAACCGCTGCTCACTTTCTGACTCGTTGCTTCGCCCCCGGCGAAACCATTGCTCTGTTGCTGCGCCGGGAGAATCCCGCCTCGGCGACGCAACGTGTCGTTGCCCTGGAACAGGCGCTTGCGCCTCGGTATCTCGCATGGCTCACGCATGAGAATTCGTCCGGAGCAAATATCTATGTAGCCGCGAATCCGCTTCGATCAGGCAGCCGGAAGCGGACCAAAGAGTGCATCGCATCCGTCCGCCATCTATATATAGACATCGACAACGACGGAGACGGCCGGCTAGCTGCGCTCAGAGCGTCTTATGCCGTGCCCAGGCCAACCGCGATCCTCTCGACATCGCCCAGCAAGTATCAGGTTCTATGGCGCGTCGAGGGCTTTGATGTCGCGCCTCAGGAACAGACGCTCAAGTTGCTGGCTATCGCCTTCGGCGGCGATCCAGCTTGCACGGACAGCAACCGCGTTCTTCGCATACCGGGATTCCTGAATCGCAAGTACGATCCTGCTCACCGCGTCACGGTCGAATATCCTTGCGATTCGGTCTGGACTCCCGACGACTTCCGGCTCGACATTGCCACCGTGGACCCCATGCTTTCCGCAGGGTCCGTCCGGCCACGGAAGCAGCCCGGAAAGAACAGCAACTCGGAGAGCGATTGGGCGTGGGTCTCCCGTGAACTTGCCCACGGCAAAGACCCCGTGAAGCTGACGCGTGAACTTGCCGTCCGCCGCTCCGACAAGCCCAATCCTCTCTACTACGCCCAGCGCACCGTTGATGTCGCATCGGCTCACCTCTGGCTTATCGAGGGAATCCGGATCGACGACGTGATCACGATGCTTGAGACCCGTCGCCGCTTCGAGATTCCTACCGGGCTTTGCTCCGTTCGTGCGCGGGAAATCGCCATGACCGCGCAACGCATGTTTGACCGCAAAAGGATTGCCTGATTCATCACGTAAAGGAGAATCGAATGCCATTGCTTGAAGTCACACAAATCCGACATATCAGCGCCTCCATTCGGCTGACAGATACAACTGCTGTTCAGGTCGATCAATATGCCGCATTCATCCACGCATCTGCCGATGAAGTAGTTGAGCAGGCGCTTACCTATGTCTTCTCCAAGGATCGAGACTTTCAGGAGTTCCTGAAAAGCTCGCAGGCGACTCACATCGCGCCCACGCTTCGCATTCGCAAAAGCCCGAGCAATGAGGCTGCGGAGCCGTCGGCGATCAAGCCGACAAACGGCGGGAGGCTCACGGCACAACCCTCGGCTGTTGCGGCGGGATTGAAGGAGTGATCCTCCATCAGAATCCGTGGCAGGACCACAACGGTGCTACGCACCGGAGGAATTTCGACACTCCACCCCTCCGAGGGTCGTGCAGGTATACCAAGGTAAACCTGCACATAACTGACGAATTACCCAAAACGCCGGTATACCCAGGTATACCGGCTCCGGAGATACACCTGATGTCCCTGCTCGTTTCACAAAAGACAGTCTTTCGCAACACGACGCGCTGCCTCAAGCTGACCGAGGAAGAGGCGCGGTTGCTCGATGAGGTTGCGCGTGCCAATGGCGTCGCGCGCAGCGAATGGATGCGTGAAGTGATCCTGCGCGAGTTGCGCAACGCGCCCACAAGCGATGCATCTCTGGCGGAGATTCTCGGCGTTCGTTTGCTCCTAGTCAATGTGCTTCGGCCTCTGGCCGCAGGCCAGAGGCTGACGGCCGAAGCGTTCGACAAACTGCTCGACGAGATCAGCACCGCCAAGCATGAACTGGCCGGCAAGCTGGCTAACGAGAAACGGAGGTAGAAAGATGACAAGGACAACATGGGGGCGCAAAGAGACATTCATCTGGCCACGCCACATGCCTGTCTACACGTACGTTGCGACCTTCGTTGCCATCACCTTAACTGCAATCTTCATTTTTGGCTGGCTGCATTTATTCTGTGCGCCGTTGCAGAGCCTGTATCTGCCGTTGTACGTGCGAACGTCCGTCGTCGGGTCGTTCAGTGCATCGCACCGGGACACCTCCAAGATAGTCTTAGTCGCGGGCCCAAAAATCGCGCCGCGGCCGGCGATGAACACCGATGTGATTCGCGGAAGGACGCTGGAGCCGAACGGCAAAGCGATCCCTCTTGTCCTCTCGGAAACGGCCATGGAACACGGCTACACATTGCTCTTCGCCAGCCCGCAGCGGAGCTATGTAGACGCTCGGTTGAGTGCCTTCTTGAGAGATGTCATCTACGGCGGCAAGAGTCCCCTTGGCCTGCTCGAACCGCCTCTGTGCGTTGGGCTCGCGGCACTCATCATCTTCCTTCCCTTTTCGGTGCGAATGGATGTTGAGCGGCAAAAGGAACTCCGATATGGTCGCCGCCTCAAAGGCCCAGAGATGCTGACGCCTCAGCAGTTCAACAACACAGTAAGAGGCGACGGCATCGGGTTTAAGACCGATGGCATGAGGGCCATGCTTCGCATCCCCGCACGTGCCGAGGCCCAGCACTTGCAGATTATCGGAGACACGGGCGCGGGTAAGAGTTCGTTAATGTTTCAGGCCCTCCGCCAGGTACGCAGCCGCGACGATTCAGCCATTATCTACGACCCCTCGCGCGAATTCGTGAAACGCTTCTATGATCCACAGCGCGGCGACGTGATCCTCAATCCTCTGGACAAACGCTGTCCCTATTGGGGACCGGCCGAGGAGCTGCGTAGCCGCTCGGAAGCAAAGGCGTTGGCCGTATCCTTCTTTCAACCGCCTCAGGACAAGAAAGGCGAATTCTTCATCGAATCGCCACAGAGAATCTTTGCCTTCCTGATGGCCTATGGACCGACGCCGGATGAGCTTGTGCAGTGGATGTCGACCCCGGAGGAGATCGACCGCAGACTCAAAGGCACTGAGCACGCACACCTGATCGACTCGCGAGCACACCAGCAGCGGGCCGGCGTTTTGGCGTCTCTAGGCCTGGTCGCCGACAGTCTCCGGCTGCTTCCGAAACGCAATGAGGGTAATGGCTCGTGGACGGCTACGGAGTGGGCGGAAAAGCGGCAGGGCTGGATCTTTCTTACCTCGCTCCCTTCCGAGCGGGAAGCGCTTCGCCCCTTGCAGAGCCTGTGGATTGACTGGCTGGTTTTACGCTTGCTAAATGAACCAACGGAAGGCCAAAAGCGAGTATGGTTCGTGATCGACGAGTTGGCGAGTTTACAGAAACTGCCCCAACTTCACACGGCAATCACGGAGAATCGCAAAAGCCGGAACCCAGTCGTTCTCGGCTTCCAAGGCAAAGCTCAGCTTGAGTACCTGTATGGGCATCTGGCCGAGGTCATGCTGTCGCAGCCCGCCACGAGCATATGGCTCACGACGAAGGAACCGAATGCTGGTGAGTGGGTTTCGAAGTTCATCGGCAAGGTCGAAATCGAGCGGCTGCGAGAGACTCACTTCGACGGCACACGCTCAGGACGCAACTTCGCCCTGGAGCGCCAGTTGGAGCCCCTCGTATTGGAGTCCGAAGTCTCAGGTCTTGCCGACCTCCACGCCTATATGAAGTATCAGAACTACGTCACCCGTTTTTCCTTCCCGTACTTCGACATGCCGCTGGTTGCCAAAGATTTCGAATTGCGCGGGCGCCCCGACGATCGGCTGCCGTACGACCCGAAGAAAAAGAAGCCGGACGCATCTCCCGTGGAACTGAAGCAGGCGCCGGAGCAGATCGGGCCGCAGCCCGTCATCGCTCCCGACGCGGACGACAAGCAGAACCTTATCTTGCGGGGTTGAAACCTACATGCTCACCATCTCGAAACCGCTTTCCGCCGGGCAAGCACAGAACTATCACGCGAGAGAATTCACGTCTCCCGATCAGAGCTACTGGAGCCGGGGCCAGACCGTCGCCGGCGAGTGGCACGGGCGCCTGGCGGAACATTACGGCCTCGCCGGTGCAGTCGGAGCAGAGGAGTTCGCGCTCCTCTCAGAAGGCCGCCACCCCGTCACTGGCAACCAACTCGTCCGTCATCGCCGATCTCACGAATATCAAACGACCGATGGAAAGATGGTCAAACCCGTCGGGCACCGCGCCGGCTGGGACGCCACCTTTTCGGCTCCCAAGTCGGTTTCCATAACCGCTCTCGTCGGCGGCGACGACCGAGTGCGCCTGGCCCACCGAGAGGCCGTCGCCGCTGCGCTGACCGAACTGGAACGGTTCACGCAGGCGCGCATCGGCGGCAATAATCCTGCCGAGACGACCGGCCAGTTTGTCGCCGCGAAGTTTGAACATGACACGGCTAGACCGGTGGATGGCTACGCCGCGCCGCAACTTCATACCCATGCCGTGATCTTCAACATGACTGAGCGCGCGGGCGGAGCGACGCGCGCACTTCAACCGCAGAGCCTCTTCGACTCCCAGCAGTTTGCCACCGCCGTTTACCAGTCCGAACTGATGTACCGGCTTCGCAATCTCGGTTATGAAATCAAGTCAGGACGGAGCGGAGCGCCGGAGATCAAGGGATACACACAGGAATATCTCGATGCCTCGAGCCCCCGCAGCCGACAAATCCGAGCCTACGTCGAGCGCAGTGGCTTCGAGGGCCACGAGGCAGCGCAGATCGCCGCGCACTCGACCCGCGACCGCAAGCAAATCCTTTCGACTGCCGAAGTCTTCGCCGCGCATAGTCAGCTTGCCGCCGAGTACGGCAATCAGGCCGACCAGGTTGTAGCTGCCGCGCGGGTTCGTTCGCATGCGGCGCACGAGTTTGAACGGCCGAATCCAGTTGAAACGCACGCACACGAGGCTTTGACCTGGGCGCGCGACAAGCTCTTCGAACGAGAGGCCGTAGGCGACGAACGTGCAATCTTCCGCGATGCTCTGCGGCGCGGCATGGGCAATGTGCGCCATTCGGAGATTCGGGTCAGCTTCGAGGCGCGGCAACGAGCCGGCGAGTTTCTGGAGATCGAAGGCCGAAAGCACGCCTCCGGCCGGCTCTTTACCACGCGGGCAGTGATGCGCGCCGAGCTCGACGTGGTACGGATGATGCAGGACGGGCAGAACCTGGCGGAGCCGATCATGCCCATTCAGCAGGCGATCGCCCACACCGATACTTATACACATCTCAATTCTGCTCAGCGGCGCGCGGTTGAGGAGATTCTTGTCTCGCGAGACCGTGTACAAGGACTGCAAGGCTGGGCCGGCGCGGGCAAAACCGTGGCCCTTCTTACTGTCCGCGAAGGCGCCGAACGCAGCGGTTATGTCGTTGAAGGGTTCGCGCCCACTTCGCGTGCGACCCGCCAGCTCCGTGAGGCTGGCGTCGCCGCCGACACCTTACAAGGATTTCTTGTACGTCCAAAGCAGACGGGCGGCGATCTGGAAAGCCGTCACCTCTATATGGTGGACGAATCGAGCCTCGCCTGCACTCGACAGATGCGGGAGTTTCTGACGCGGATTGGCCCGCAGGACCGTGTATTGCTGATTGGGGACACACGCCAGCACCAGGCCGTCGAAGCCGGCAAGCCCTTCGAGCAACTGGTCCACGCTGAAATGCACACTGCCAAACTCAACGAGATTGTTCGTCAGAAAGATCCAGCGCTGAAAGCCGTCGTCGAACGCCTCGCCCGCGGCGACGTTGTCGTCGGTATCAAGATGCTGGAGGAACAGGGACGAGTGAAAGAGCTTGCCGATCCCGCGGACCGCATTCACACCATCGCGGAAAGCTATGCCGCGCACCCCGACAACACGCTTGTTGTGTCCCCCGACAATGCTTCGCGTCGCCAGATCAACGAAGCTGTGCGCCGCGAACTGCAGGCGCAGGGTGTCGTCAGCCATGAGAACTATTCATTACGGATACTCGTTCCCCGGCAGGAACTTACCGGCGCGGAACGGCAGTGGGCTTCCTGCTACGAGCCTGGCGACGTGATTTGTTATACACGCGGCAGCCGTGATGCTGGGATCGAAAGCGGCTCCTATACGCGGGTTGTGAAGAGCGACTCAACCGAGAATCAATTGACGGTCGTAAAACAAGACGGCGAAGAAGTCACATACGATCCGAAGCGCCTGCGCGGGGTCAGCGTATATCGGGAAGTAGAACGGGAATTTGCAGTCGGCGACCGAATGATCTTTACTGCGCCGGACAAGCGTCTCGGGGTCGCTAACCGGGATCTGGCGACAATTGAAGGGATCTCTCGAAACGGCGAGGTGTCCGCGCGGCTCTGCGATGGACGTAACGTAGCATTCTCCAATCGTGACAACCCACACTTCGATCACGGCTACGCCGTGACCTCGCACAACTCCCAAGGACTTACCGCAGAGCGCGTGCTGGTAAACATGGATACCAATGTTCATCCCGAACTCATCAATCCGCGCTTTGCGTATGTTTCCGTCTCGCGTGCGTCGCACGATGCGCAAGTGTTCACAAATGATGCGGCTATGCTCGCGGAAAATCTCAGCCGTGATGTCAGCAAAGCGTCCGCCATTGACTTTGACCCAAATCGAAATCTGATTGCACATGCTGCATTGGAGCAGGGGACAGCGTTGAAGCCGACACCATCAGCAGGGCTTGAACTATCGCTCTGAATCAGACTGCCCAGAAGAGAGACCCGGTGAAGTATCGAGAATTCAGTTCGGATTTGGTGCTGCTGCAAATGCCGATGCGGCACGCCCTAGCTGGCAGGGGCAGCTATCACTCCCAAAAGAGCGTTTATCAGACTGATTCTGTGAATGAGGTTCAACCTCTCCATCTTCCTCTACTCTGTGCCCCAAAAGCATGTTTGCTGTCAAACGGCCAATGCAGCCTCCCCTATTTATCAGTTCTGCTAAATCCTCATCCGAGCCAACTATCTCGACGTGGCGTAAGAAAACGTTTCACTCGCTGACAACATTGAGGGAGTAAGTCATCAAAGAGGCTGGCCTGCCCGGTAATTTGTACCAGCGAGATTGTTAGTGTAGCGCGGAAGGTGAGTTAGATAACTCGCCGCCGCAGTCGGGGGCGTGGAAAAGTGGGAAGCATTGTTTGCTTTCCACTTTTCCATGCTCCAGTGAAGCCTCGATTTGCCATGCCGCTGGTGCTGGAGGTCGATATCCCAACGAAGAGTGTGGGCGTTCGGTGTTGTAGTAGACC
>Ga0068860_100008730_pt1 | contig 10093 bp, 10 predicted proteins | sample KBSSwiS32_FD_66597 | JGI IMG/M metagenome (GOLD analysis project Ga0068860, IMG submission 66597) | Switchgrass rhizosphere microbial communities from Kellogg Biological Station, Michigan, USA - KBS Switchgrass S3-2 | ecosystem: Host-associated > Plants > Roots > Rhizosphere > Soil ...
CCGACGCTGCCGGAGGCCAGGTCGATGGTCGTGTTGATGAAGAAGCTGTTCCCGCTCCAGGTGATGACGTTGCCGTTCTTCGGGTTGTAGCGGCGGTACGCCTCCGGCGTCCCGGGGCCGCAGACGTAGACGATGGGCTGGAGGTACCCCGCGAAGAAGTATGGGGGGCCGATGCCCCTGGACACCGACCCGGAGATGGCGAGCCTCAGGCCCTCCCCGCTCGATGAGACATCCCAGGTCCCGCCGCCGTCCTTCTGGAAATAGACGAAGTGGGTGACGGCGCCCGCGGCCCGCCAGTTCCCTCCGTCGAGGTATCCGCCGTCGCGGTAGTAATTCAGGTCGAGGTCGTTGAGCAGGCAACTCGAGTGTGCAGGTAGCAGGTCCTTGCTGGCGACCATCGCGCCGCTCGCGAAGTCCGTGCCGGGGGTGAGGAAGTCGTGCGGCCCTCCCCGGCACGGGTAATTGTCGTCCACGCCGTCGCAGTCGTCGTCGGCCCCGTTGCAGACGTCGGACCGCGGGAAGACGATCTGGGTGCACGTCTTGATGCCGGTGGCGCACGACCAGCCTCCGTCCCGGCACATCCCCACCTTCGAGATGTACGTGCAGAAGGGGTCCGACGGGGAGATGGTGCACCCCCCATCTTCGGGCAGGATGATGGGCGAGCACGCCGGGATGCCGCCGTCGGACTTGCAGCACACCCCCTGCACGCAGTCGAAGCCGGTGAGCGGGCACTGGCCGGTGAGCTGGTCGCACTTGTACGGGCCAACCAGGACGGGCTCGACGAAGCACGCTGCCAGGAACCCCAGCCCGGCGCCGGCGCCGAGCGCGAGCCAGCCCAGTGCCTTCACTTGCCTCCGCTCCCCAGGAGGTCGAACGTGAACACCACCCCGCCGCCCACGGCCAGCGCGCCGCCGCCGATCAGCAGGATGTTGGCCAGCAGCATGGACTGGGCGAGCTCCTGCTGCCCGGTGATCGCCTCCTGCTGGGTGACGCAGGTCCGGTCCGTGCTGGTGCAGGGGTGGAAGACGGTGGTGGCGCGGCCGTTCGCCGCCGCCGCCACACCGAACGCCGCCGCCGCCGCCGCCGTGCCCGCCGTCCAGAGCACCGCGGAGGTGATCTTCAGCCCGTTGTTCTCGGCGGAGCGGTCTCCCCCGTAGGTCGGGCGCTCGGTCTTCAAGGTCAGCGCCGCTACCTGCCCTTCGGCGACGTCCGCCCGGGTGAGGACGGCGGTCCCGTCGCTCAGCAGCAGGTCCACCTCGTGGCGCCCGTTCTGCACGGGCACCGGGGCGCGCGAAGGCTCCGCCAGCACCACCTTGCCGTCGACCTTCAGGCGCGTCCCGGCCGGGAGGTCCACCAGGAAGCCCCCGTAGCCGCGGCGGAGGAACGCGGGCACCAGCGCCTCCAGCACCGACCGCGCGGTCTGCGCCGCCGCGTCCTGGGAGGGCGAGGTGAAGCGCCGCTGCGTCACCTTCCGGGCCTTCAGGTCCACCAGCACCAGGTCCACGGTGAGGCCGCCGGCCGGGTCGGCCACCAGCACCAGGCCGTAGTCGGCGTTCGCCTTCGACGCCAGCGCCACCCAGCAGCCCGGGTCCTCGGCGCCGCAGCGCTTGGCCAGCGGCGATGCCGGGAGCGCCGGCTGGAGCACCAGGGTGGACACCTCGCGGAGCGCGGCCTCCGTGGCGCGGGCTACCGCCCCCGCCGCCGCGTCCGTCGCGCCCGGGGCGCGCCAGGGCAGCACGCGGACCGTCGCCGCGGACGCGGAAGTGGCCAGCAGGGCGGCCGCGATGGGGGGCAGGAGGCGCACCGGCGTACTCGTTCTACACCGAAGCGAGCGCTTGGCGAACCGCCTCCAGGGTATGCCGCACCTCCGCCTCGCCGTGGGCCAGCGACACGAAGGCCGCCTCGAACTGGGAGGGGGGCAGGTACACCCCCCGGTCCAGCAGGGCGTGGAAGAACCGCCCGAAGCGCGCCGTGTCGGCCTTCTTCGCCGACCCGTAGTCGAACACCGGGTCCGGGGTGAAGAACGCCGTCCACATGCTCCCCACCCGGTTGACGGTGAGGGGGACGTTCGCCTCGCGCGCGGCCTTCGCGACGCCGTCCGCGACGGCGGCCGAGGTGGCCTCCAGCTTCTCGTAGGTGCCCGGCCTGGCCAGCTCCTTCAGGCAGGCGATGCCGGCGGCCACCGCCAGCGGGTTCCCGCTCAGCGTCCCCGCCTGGTAGATGGGCCCTTCCGGGGCGATCTTCGCCATCAGGTCCCGCCGCCCCCCGTAGGCGCCCACCGGCAGCCCGCCGCCGATGACCTTCCCCATGGTGGTCAGGTCCGGCGTCACCCCGTAGAGCTGCTGGGCGCCGCCGCGCGCCACCCGGAAGCCGGTCATCACCTCGTCGAGGATGAGGAGCGCGCCGTGGCGGGAGGCCAGGGCCTGCAAGCCCTGGAGGTACCCCGGCCGCGGGACCAGCACGCCCATGTTGCCCACCACCGGCTCGATGATGACGGCGGCGATCTCCTTCCCGCGCTTCTCGAACACCGCCTCCGCCGCGGCCAGGTCGTTGAAGGGGGCGGTGAGCGTCAGCCCCGCGAGCGCCGCCGGCACGCCCGGCGAGTCCGGCAGCCCCAACGTCTCCACCCCCGACCCGGCCTTCACCAGGAAGGAGTCGCCGGCGCCGTGGTAGCAGCCCTCGAACTTGAGGATGCAGTCGCGGCCGGTGGCGCCGCGCGCCAGGCGGACGGCGGCGGTGGTGGCCTCGGTGCCGGAGGAGACCATCCGCACCTTCTCCACGCTGGGCATGGCGGCCCGCACCAGCTCCGCCAGCTCCACCTCGCCCGGGTGGGGCGCCCCGTACGAGGTCCCGCTCCGGGCGGCGGCGGTGACCGCCTCCACCACCGCCGGGTGGCAGTGCCCCAGGATGAGCGGGCCCCAGGAGCCCACGAAGTCGACGTAGCGGTTCCCGTCCACGTCGGTGAGCCAGGCGCCCTCCCCTCTCTGGAAGAAGACCGGCTCCCCGCCGACGCCGCGGAAGGCGCGGACGGGGGAGTTGACGCCGCCGGGGAGCAGCTCCCTGGCGCGGGCGAACAGGCTCTGGCTCTGGGTGCGGACCATGGGCATGGCCCGCCTTCTACGCCTATTCGTGGTCCCGCGTGGCTTCCTCGGCCGTCCCGCCCACCGCCTCGATGGAGGTCTTGGGCGGGGGGGCGCGCCGGCCCGCCATGTGGTCGAAGGCCTCGCCCACGTCGCCCAGGTGCTGCGGCGTGGTGCGGGCGATGCGCTGGCGGACCCGGTTGATGGACGCCTGCACCGCTGCCGGGTCCGGGTGCTTCTTGAGCGCCTGCACCCAGATGGCGATCGCCTGCTCGTCCTCGCCCGCGTCCGCCTTCAGCTTGGCCAGCTCGTCCAGCGCGTGCGGCGCCAGCTCCGAGTCCGGCATGTTCCGCGCCAGGTCCTCGAATGCCCTGGCCGCCTCCGCCTTCCGCTCGTCCAGCATGGAGAGCGCCTGGGCGCGGAGGAACATGGCGTCGTCCACGAAGGCGGACGTCTCGTAGCGAGTGAAGACCTGCTGCGCCTCCAGCGCGCACTGCTGGTAGTCGCCCAGCTCGAAGTAGTGCTTGGCCACCTGGTAGGTCAGCTCGGCGCTCTGGGGCGGGTTGCGGGCGATGGCGGCGGTGAGCTCGTTGATCGCCCCGCGCAGGTCGTGGAAGTGGTTGCGCAGGATGTCCGCCAGGATGACGTGCGCCTCCAGCGCCTCCTTGCTCTCCGGGCACTGGTTGATCAGCTCGCGGTACACCGCCACCGCCTGGCGCATGTCGCGCAGCTCCAGGAAGTACACGTCCGCGGCGCCGCGGAGCGCGCGCGCCCGCATCAGGCCCGCCTCGGGCGAGTCGTCCTTCTCCAGGATGTCCAGCGCGGCGCGGTAGTGCTTGAGCGCGCTCTGCGCGTCCTTCTCGTAGATGGCGTCCTTGGCCTTCTGGAAGTGGTCCGCCGGGGTCTCCTTGCAGCCGGCCAGCCAGAGGGCGGCCGCGGCGGCGGCCAGCGGGAGCAGGCGCCTCATGGGCAGCGCTCCACCACCACGCGCTCGCAGGCGCCCTGGGCGCAGCGGACGCAGTCCTTGTCCGGGTCCGCGTCCGTCTCGCACACCACCGCGCTCGCCTCCCGCGGGCAGTCGTCGGAGGTGAGGCAGGGAGCGGGCGCGCCGCCGCTCAGGACGGCTTCCGTGTGCCAGCTGCAGAGATCGACCTGGTTGCAGGCGAGCATGAGGGCCGCGGCGGCGAGCGTGGCGCTGCGCACCGGCCCAGTTCTATCAGTTGCGGGCCCGCGACGCCCCGGGAGCGCTCGCCCGGGTGAGGGTCGGGCGCTCGGCCGGCGAGCCCTCGTCCTCCGCCTCGGTCAAGTGCTGGCGCTTGAGCTTGCGCGCCTTCTCCGCCTGGTGCTCCAGCAGCTCCACCATCGAGGAGAAGTGCTCGGCGTTGTTGGTGGTCGCGATGGCGGAGACCTGCTTGTGGCGGCGGGCCAGCTCTTGCCAGAGGAGCAGGTTGGCCTGGTCCGCCAGCATCCGGTCCTCGAGGTCGTCCGCGGCCTGGGTCAGCGCGTCGCCGTCGCGCTGGATTTCTTCCAGCCGCCGCGCCTCCTCCGCCCGCGAGGGACCGACCTCGCAGCCCACGGTGAGGGGTCCAACCGCCACCGCCGCCGCTACCATCCACCCCGCCCGAACGCTGAGCATCGCCACGCGCGGCAACCTAGGGACGGACCTCCGGGCGGACAACCAGCGGCTGGCGAGCGCCAGTCAGGGCGCGGGCTTCCGATGTTTGAGGATGAGCTCACACACCTCGCGCGCCGCCCCGTTCCCCGCCGGGCGCTGCGCCACGTAGTGCACCGCCGCCCGCACCTCGTCCGGCGACTCCGGCGGCGCGGCGGAGAAGCCCACCGCCCGGAGCAACGGCAGGTCGACCACCTCGTCCCCCATGTAGCCGCACGTCTCCGCCGGCACCCCCAGCAGCTGGAGGAGGCTCTCGAAGTGGGCGACCTTGTCCTGGCTGCCGAAGTGGACGTGCTTGATGCCCAGGGACTGCATCCGCACCTGGGCGGAGAGGCTGTCGCCGCCGGAGATGGCCGCCACCTCCAGCCCGGCCTCCTGCAGCCGCTTGATGCCCATCCCGTCGCGCACGCTGTACATCTGCGTCCACCCCGACCCGGGCACCCAGAAGATGCGCCCGTCGGTGAGCGTGCCGTCGATGTCGAAGATCATCACCGAGAGGCGGGCCAACCGCTCCCGGAGCGCCCCCTGGTCCAGGTTCACTTGGGGACGGCCCGCAGGATGGCCTTGCCGTCCTTGATGATGATCTTGAACTCCACGCCCTGGGCGCCGGCCTTCTTCACCAGGTCCGGCACCTGCTTGCGGAGGTTGGCCGCCACCTGCTCGTAGGAGAGCTTGGAGGTGTCCTCCTGGCATCGCTTCTTGGCCGTGAGGTAGGCGTTGTAGACGGTCTTGAGCTTCGCGTCGGAGAGCGCGTCGCCCAGGCCGCCGTTCCCGCCGGACGGCCCCGCCGCGGCCATCGGCGCGCGCGAGGGTGGGGCCTTCGGAGGCGCTGGAGGCGGCGCGGGCGCGGAGGCGCCCTTGGCCGGCGTCCCCGGCGCGGCCTTGCCGGCAGCCGGGGTCTCCGGAGGCAGCGGGTTCTTCGTGATCTGCGTCGTCTCGCGCTCGGGCTTCTCCGAGCCCTTGTCGGCCTCCTTGGCGGCGCGCTCCTGGGCGTGCAGCTTGGCCTTGAAGAGGTCGCGCCGGTAGGTGCCGTTCTCGATCTCCATGAGCGTGCGAGACCAGAGGCGCTCGTAGGTCGTGAACTTGGCCTGGATGGACTGGATGCGGAACTTGAGCGCGGTCTGGCGGATGAAGCCACCCTTGAGCTTCTGCATCCGCTTCTTGAGGTCGTTGTGCTCGATGGTGGGGGGCCGGCGCTCGATCCCCAGGAAGTACTGCTCGTAGCTCATCCGGAGCGAGGCGATGGCCTCCTCGAGCTCGCCGCACTCCTTGGCGACCTCGCCGCCGTCGGCGATTTTCCGGTTGAGGATTTCACCCTGCGGCGTCGGCATTGCCCCTTGGGTCAAGCATCCGCCGGACGCGCCGCCGGATCAACCTCAGGCGGCGGCGGCGACCACGGTCCCCGGCGCAGCGGCCGAGCGCCCGGAGCGGTACAGCACCACCGCGCCCAGCGCCGCCAGCGCCAGCGCGCCGGCCTGGCCGGTGGAGAGGTTGAACCAGGCTTCCTGGGTGACCGTGGCGGCCAGCCCGTCCAGGTGCAGGTCCTGGAGCAGGCCGTGGAGCGTCCCGCGTTCGGCGTCCCCGCGGAACAGCTCCACCCCGCCGCGGACCATGCCGTACGCCATCAGCCACAGGCCGAAGAGCTGGCCGTGGAAGCGGCGCCAGCCGCGCAGCGTGAGGAAGAGGACGAACAGCGTGAACTGGCCGATCGACTCGTAGAGCTGGGTGGGGTGGACCGGCAGCGTGGTGCCGTGCGCGGCGACCCACTGGGAGATCTGCACCGCACCGTCCACCGGCCGGTCGAACACCTGCCCGGTGGTCTCGCTCACCCACTGCGCGCTGGTCGCCTGCGACTGGAACGCCAGGCTGGCGGTGTGGCTGAGCTGCCCGAAGAGGTTCCTGGCCAGGGAGGCGCCGGGGAAGCGCACCGCGAAGGGCGCGCCGGGCCCGGCCACGTCGCCCCAGCAGCAGCCGGCGGCGAAGCAGCCCAGCCGACCCATGGCGGCGCCCAAGGAGATGGTGGGCACCGCGAGGTCCGCCAGGCGGAGGAAGTTGAGCTTCTCGCGGCGGCAGTACCACACCGAGGCCAGGGCGCCGCCCACCAGGCCGCCCTGGAACACCAGCCCGCCGCCCAGCAGGTTCTCGATGGGGTGGGCCACCACCTTGGCGAGGCTGAAGTCCTTCCAGTTGACGATGATGAACAGCACCCGCGACCCCACCATGGACGCCAGGAACACCCAGAAGGCGAGGTCCAGGATCTGCTCGCGCTTCCGCGGGCCCTCCTCGCCCGGCCACTCGTGCTGGGCGAGCGCGCCAGCGAGGGCGACCGCGGTCATGAAGCCGCCCGCGAGCATGATGCCGTAGAGGTGGATGGGGATGCCCTCGCCCTTGCCGCCGGGGAAGGCGGAGGCGGGCAGCGAGTACTGCAGGCCGACGCCGCCGAGGATGGCGATCAGCCCGCCGAAGATGCCCGCGCGCTGGATCCGGTCTTCGCGGCGGGGCGGGTCGTACTCGCCCTTCTTGGCGTTGAAGGGGCCGGTGGCGCCGCGCCAGCCGGACCAGCCGGCGTAGGCCACCAGCGCGGCCCAGAGCACGTACATGAGCCAGGCCCATTCGGCGCCCGGCTCGAACTTGTAGAGGATTGGCAGCATCGCGGGCCCACGATGCCTCAACCGACCGCCGTCAGGAAGTGGCGCTCGGCGGGGCGCTGGCCGGGGCGCCGCCCTTGCGCTCCCTCCGTACGAAGGCGTCCACCACCAGCATGCTCACGCCGATGCAGATGGCGGCGTCCGCGACGTTGAAGGAGGGCCAGGCGGCGCGGTCCATCCAGTGCGCCTCGAGGTAGTCGATGACGAAACCGCGGGCGAGCCGGTCCACGTAGTTGCCGATGGCGCCGCCCATCACCAGCGGCAGGCCGTAGCGGGCCCAGCGCTCCGCGCGGTCTCCGGAGAGGCGGGTGAAGTAGTAGGAGATCAGCGCCACCGCGCCCAGCGAGACGAGGTGGAAGAGCGGGCCGCGGACGCCTTCGGGGAGGGTGCGGAAGAGGCCCCAGGCGGCGCCCGGATTCTCGGCGTAGCGGAGGCGGAAGAAATTCTCGGAGAGGGTGATGGAGCGGCGGGCGTGGAAGTGGTTCCCGTCCGGCCCCAGCGGCGGCGCCTGTCCGTAGAGCGCGGCCAGCTTGTCCAGGAGCCCCGGCCGGTCGTCGAAGCGGGTGGTGAGGGCGGCGGTGACCTGGAGCTTCGCCCACTGGTCCAGCGCCACCACGGAGAGGGCGATGGCGGCGAGGAGGACGTACTTGCGCGGCACGCGGGCCTTATAGCTGGTTATCCTCCGGGCGCATGAGCGCCTTCACCCAACGCGTCCTCGGCCGCGTGAACAAGCCGGTCCACCGCCTGGGGCTGGCGCTGAGCTTCGGGCTGGACCCGAAGGGATTCCAGGCGGCCCTGGAGCGCGGCCTCAACTACGTCTTCTGGGGCCGGGGACCCAGGCCGCTGCGGGCGCTCTTCCGCGAGGCGCTGCGAAAGGACCGCGAGAAGTACGTGGTGGCCACCGGGCCCACGCTGGGGTTCACGCGCGGGAGCGTGCGGCGATCGGCGGAGCGGATGCTGAAGGTGCTGGGGACGGACTACCTGGACGTCTTCCAGCTCTACTGGCTGGGGAAGATGTCGCGCTGGAGCGACGGCATCGCCGAGGAGCTGGTGAAGCTGCGCGAGGAGGGGAAGGTCCGGGCCATCGGCACCTCCATCCACGACCGGCCGCGGGCGGGGAAGCTGGCGGAGTCGTCGCCCCTGGACCTGCTGATGATCCGCTACAACGCGGCGCACCCGGGCGCGGAGCAGGACATCTTCCCGCACCTGGCCGCGCGCAAGCCGTCCATCGTCACGTACACCGCCACCAGCTGGCGGAAGCTGCTCCAGGCGCCCTCCGGCTGGACGGGCCCGAAGATGACCGCGGGCGACTGCTACCGCTTCTGCCTCTCCAACCCGAACGTGGACGTCGTCCTCTGCGGCCCGTCCTCGACGCGCGAGCTGGAGGAGAACCTGGCCGCGGTGGAGAAGGGCGCGCTCCAGCCGGACGAGGAGAAGTGGATGCGCGACTACGGCCGCGCCGTCCACGGCTGACGGGGGTTGCCCTTCCGCTCCGGCGCTACGCCTTCAGCGCCTCGGTGCACTTGTCGCAGAGCTCCTGGCCGTTGCGGCCCACCGCCTCGCTGTACGTCCAGCAGCGCGGGCACTTCTGGCCGGCGGCGGTGCCGATCTCCGCGTGCACGGTGCCGTCCGCGAACAGCGGCAGCGCCTTGGGCCCAGGCGCGGCCCCGGAGAGGTCCACCTGGCTGACGATGAGGAGCCCGGGCAGCTCGCTGCGGTTTTCCTCCAGGAACGCCTTCATCGGGCCCGTCGCCGTCAGCGACACCTTCGCCTCCAGCGAGGCGCCGATCAGCTTGTCCCGCCGCGCGGCCTCCAGAAGCGGCAGCACCGCCGCCCGGACCGCGAAGAGCTTCTCGTAGCGCTCCATCACCCCCGCCGCCGGCTTGAACGCCGCCGCCTCCGGCAGCCCCGCCAGGAAGATCGACTCCGCCTTGTCCCCCGGCAACTGCTGCCACGCCTCCTCGGCGGTGAAGCTCATCACCGGCGCCAGCAGCCGGAGCAGGTCGCGCGCCACCTGGTGCAGCACCGTCTGCGCCGACCGACGGGCCACCCCGTCCGTCTTCCAGGTGTAGAGCCGGTCCTTGAGGATGTCGAAGTACACCGCGGACAGGTCCACCCCGCAGAACTCCACCACGTGGTGGTAGACGAGGTGGAACTCGTAGCCCTCGTATGCCCGCCGGACCTTCTCCGTCAGCTCGCCCAGCCTCGCCAGCGCCCACTGGTCCAGCGGCAGCAGCGCCTCCGGCTTCACCGCGTGCTTCGCCGGGTCGTAGTCGAACAGGTTGGAGAGCGCGTACCGGACGGTGTTGCGGACCTTCCGGTACCCCTCCGCCAGCCCCTTGAGGATCTGGTCCGAGAGCCGCACGTCGTCCCGGTAGTCGGACGACGCCACCCACAGCCGCACCACCTCCGCCCCGTACTGGGCGATCAGCTTCTCCGGCGCCACCGTGTTGCCGAGGGACTTGGACATCTTCTTCCCCTCGCCGTCCACCACGAAGCCGTGCGTGAGCACCGTCTTGTACGGGGCGAAGTCGTGCCCGCCCACGCCCACCAGGAGCGCGGAGTGGAACCAGCCGCGGTGCTGGTCGGACCCCTCCAGGTACAGGTCCACCGGGACGCGCATGTTGGGCCGCTTCGCCGCCACCGCCGCGAACGAGCACGCCGAGTCGAACCACACGTCCAGGATGTCCGTC
>Ga0068860_100008732_pt1 | contig 10091 bp, 8 predicted proteins | sample KBSSwiS32_FD_66597 | JGI IMG/M metagenome (GOLD analysis project Ga0068860, IMG submission 66597) | Switchgrass rhizosphere microbial communities from Kellogg Biological Station, Michigan, USA - KBS Switchgrass S3-2 | ecosystem: Host-associated > Plants > Roots > Rhizosphere > Soil ...
CGGTTCTACATGTTCGGCATCGAGATCTGGCCGCACGAGTTCTACTTCGTCGCCGGGCTGCTCATCATGGCGGGCATCGGCCTGTTCCTCGTGACGAGCGCGGTTGGCCGGGCATGGTGCGGCTACGCCTGCCCGCAGACGGTCTGGACCGACCTGTTCCAGCACGTCGACCGCTTCTTCGACGGCGACCGCAACGCCCGTTTCCGGCTCTACAAGGCCCCCTGGGGACCGGCCAAGATCGCGCGGCGGCTGGCCAAGTGGAGCGTCTACCTGCTGATCAGCTTCGCCACCGGCGGCGCGTGGATCTTCTACTTTGCCGACGCGCCCACGCTGCAGCACGAGTTCTGGACCGGCACTGCCGCGCCCGTTGCCTATGGCACCACACTGGTTCTCACGCTGACGACCTTCGTGCTCGGCGGCTTCATGCGCGAGCAGGTGTGCATCTACATGTGCCCCTGGCCGCGCATCCAGACGGCGATGCTCGATGAGAAATCGCTGATTGTCACCTACAAGGACTGGCGCGGCGAGCCGCGCGGCAGCCTCAAGAAAGCGCAGAAAAATCCCGGCGAGTTCGGTGACTGCATCGATTGCGACCAGTGCGTCGCCGTCTGCCCGACCGGCGTTGACATCCGCAAGGGGCCGGACATCGGCTGCATCACTTGCGCGCTGTGCATCGATGCCTGCGACCGGGTGATGAAGGAAACCGGACGTCCGCGCGGGCTGATCGATTACGCCACGCTGGACGATGCCGTGCAGGAGAAGGCGGGCAAGCCGCCGACGCGGCACCTCAAGCTGATCTGGCGGCCAAGAACACTGGTCTACTTCGGGGTCTGGTCGACGATCGGGCTGGGGCTGCTGTTCCTGCTCGGCACGCGCGTCCACACGGACCTTAATGTCTCCAAGGATCGCAACCCGCCCTTCATGCTGATGAGCGACGGTTCGGTGCGCAATGCTTACGCCGTCCGCCTGCGCAACATGGAGGGTCGTCCGCGCGAGATGGAAATCACCATCGAAGGTCTGCCCGGCGCGGTCATGTGGAGCGACGACATGTCGCGCGATCAGGCGGGGCGCAAGCTGGTGCGCAAAGTCACGGCAGACGAGACGCAGTCGCTGCACGTCTATGTCGTTGCCCCGGCCGATATGGCGGCGCAGGACTTCGCCTTCAAGCTCCAGGCCGCGGGTCAGGAGCGGGAACAGGATATGCAGGACGTCCAGTTCGACGCTCCGGGAGAAACGCCATGACTTCGCTTGCCTCCACCGCCCGCAGGAAGCCGTTCACCGGCTGGCACATGTTCGGCATCCTGCTGGGCGGCTTCGGCGTAGTGATCGCGGTCAACTTCCTGATGGCGCATTATGCCTCCTCCACGTTCGGCGGAGTGGTGGTGGAAAACTCCTATGTCGCCAGTCAGGAGTTCAACCGCTGGCTTGACGAGGCGGAGGCCGAAAAGGCGATGGGCTGGCAGGTTGCCGCCTCGCGCCGCGAAGATGGCCGTCTGGTAGTCTCGCTGGCAGGTGCGCCTGCCTATCCCGCCATCAAGGCCGTGGCGCGCCATCCGCTTGGGCGCCAGCCTGACATGGCGCTGACTTTCGATCCCAGGGGCGAGGGCGGCTTCGTGAGCCGCGAGGCTCTGCCCGCCGGCCGCTGGACGCTGCGCTTTGAAGTGGTGGCAGGCGCAAAGACCTGGCGCACGGAACAGGACGTGCTGTGAACGCCCCCGCTCCCACCCTGACAGCGGCGGCCGACTGCATCGACAGCCGCTTCACCGTCCCCGGAATGCGCTGCGCCGGGTGCATCGGCAAGATCGAGCGCGGCCTCCCGCTCGTGCCCGGCGTGGTTAGCGCGCGGGTGAACTTCTCGGCCAAGCGCGTGGCCGTAAGCCATGCGCCGGAACTGACCGACGACGATCTGCTGGACGAACTGCGCAAGCTCGGCTTCGAGGCGGAGCGTGCGGCGGACAATCCGCTGGCGCGCGACGATGCGGAGACGAAGCGGCTGCTCAGCGCGCTTGCCGTCGCGGGCTTCGGCATGATGAACATCATGCTGCTGTCGGTTTCGATCTGGTCGGGCGCGGACACGATCACGCGCGAGATGTTCCACTGGCTCTCGGCGCTGATCGCGATTCCGGTGGTTGCCTATTCGGGCCGCCCGTTCTTCGCCTCGGCGCTGATGGCGCTGCGCTATGGCCGCACCAACATGGACGTGCCGATCTCGATCGGTGTCCTGCTCGCCACCGGCATGAGCTTCTACGAGACGCTTGTGGGCGGCGCCCATGCCTATTTCGACGGCGCGGTGATGCTGCTGTTCTTCCTGCTCGCAGGGCGCGTGCTGGACGCGATGATGCGCAACCGCGCGCGCTCGGGCATTGCCTCCTTGCTGGGCCGCATGGGCCGGGGCGCGCAAGTGGTGCAGGCTGATGGCTCCACCGCCTATATCGAGGCCGAGCGGCTCGCCCCCGGCATGGTCATGCTGGTCGCGGCGGGCGAGGCATTGGCCGCCGATGGCGAAATCGTCGAGGGGCACACCACGGTCGATTCCTCCATGCTCACCGGCGAGAGCGATCCGCGCCCCGCCGGGCCGGGCGATCTGGTCCATGCGGGCATGATCAACCAGGGCAATCCCGTCCGCCTCACGGTGACGGCAGCGGCGCAGGATACCGCGATTGCCGACATTGCGCGGCTGATGGACGAGGCGGGGCAATCGCGCTCGCGCTATGTCCGCATCGCCGACCGCGCCTCGCGGCTCTATGCGCCTGCCGTGCACACACTGGCGTTTCTGAGCTTCTGCGGCTGGATGCTGGCCGGCGCGGGCGTCCACCATGCGCTGACCATTGCTGCGGCGGTGCTGATCATCACCTGCCCTTGCGCGCTGGGGCTGGCGGTGCCCGCCGCTCAAGTGGTGGCGGCGCAGGCGCTGATGAAGCGGGGGCTGCTGATCAAGGACGGCTCTGCTCTGGAGCGGCTGGCCGAGGCGGACGAAGTGCTGCTCGACAAGACCGGCACGCTGACACTGGGCGAGCCGCGCCCGGTCGATCTCTCCGCGCTTGATGCGCAGCAACGCTCGATTGCGCTCGCTTTGGCACAGTCGAGCCGCCATCCTCTCAGCCGGGGGCTGGCCCAGGCGCTGCGCGATGCGGGCACCGAGCCGGTGGTGCTGGACGATGTGTCCGAAACCGCGGGCAGCGGGATAGGGGGATGCAGCGGTGGCCGCGCGGTCGCCCTGCTGCGGCCCGAGGTGGAAACCGGCGGCCTTGCCGTTGATCTCGTCATCGATGGCGCTCGCAGCCGCATTGCTTTCGCCGATCCGTTGCGACCCGACGTGCGCGAGACGCTCGCCGCGCTGGCCGCACAAGGCCTGCCCGTTTCCATCGTTTCGGGCGACCGTGCCGCAACCGTGGCGGTTGTCGCCCGCGAGCTTGGCCTGTTCGCCACCGCCAGTATGAAGCCTGCCGACAAACTCGCGCTGCTGGATCGCCGCACCGCCGACGGCCACCGTGTGCTGATGGTCGGCGACGGGCTCAACGATGGCCCGGCCCTCGCCGGGGCGCACGTCTCCATCGCGCCCGGCAGCGCATCGGACGTCAGCCAGCAGGCGGCGGACGCGGTGTTCGTGGGCGCAGGAATGATGCCCGTCGCGCTGGCGATCCGCGTCGGTCGCAAGACCATGCGGGTGGTGCGCGAGAACTTCGTGATGGCCATTGTCTACAACGTGCTGGCAGTGCCGCTGGCGATCTTGGGTTATGTGACTCCGCTGGTCGCCGCCCTCGCCATGTCGGGAAGTTCGTTGCTGGTGGTCGGCAATTCGCTGCGACTTGCGCGCGCTGCCGGAAAGGAAAGCGCCGCATGACCGTCCTCGGCTTCATGATTCCGCTCGCCCTGCTGATGGGTTTCTTCGGCCTTGGCTGCTTCTTCTGGGCGATGCGCAGCGGACAGTTCGAGGATCTCGACGGCGCCGCCAACCGCATCCTCATCGAGGAAGACGACGAGTGACGCACAAGACGCTGCTATCGCTCGCCGCGCTGGCGCTGGTCCCGGCGATGGTGGGGCCACTCCCCGCCGCCGCTGCAGGGCTCGTGGTGCCGCTGTGCGGTGGCGGCGCGGTGTCGGTGCCGACCGGGCCGAGCGAACCGCCGGGGCCGGTGCAGGGGCCATGCTGCGCCAAGGGGTGCCACACCTCGCGCAAGAGGCTTGATCGAACGCAATGATCCCGCGCGCCGCCGGTGCGATATGGCTGGCATGTGGACCTATCATCCCGAACTCCTCGCGGTTCCCGTGCCGCGCTACACCAGCTTTCCGACCGCAGCCGAATTTGCGGAAGGGGTGGGCGCACCGGACCTGCTGGGCGCGATGGCGGGCGAGACGGGCGAGGTCTCGCTCTATGTCCATATCCCGTTCTGCCAGAAGATCTGCTGGTACTGCGGCTGCAACACCAGCGTCGCCAACAAGGCCGAGCGGGTGGCGAGTTACCTCGATGCGCTGCACAGCGAGATCGCACTCGTTTCCAACAACCTCCCGAAGGCGGCACGCATTTCGCGCATCGCCTTTGGCGGCGGCAGTCCCAACGGCATCACGCCGATAGACTTCGTGCGGCTGATGGATGCGCTGACGCTGCAATTCGCGGTGCCCTCGCCCACCCTGTCCATCGAGCTGGATCCGCGCTCCATGACCGCGCAATGGGCCGGGGTGATCGGCTTCAGCGGCATTGCCCGTGCCAGCCTGGGCGTCCAGACCTTCGCGCCGGAGCTGCAAAAGGCCATTGGCCGGGTGCAGCCCGAAAGGATGATCCGCGACACGACCCAGATGCTGCGCAGTGCGGGGGTCAATTCGCTCAATTTCGATCTGATGTACGGGTTGCCCGGCCAGACGATGGCCCATCTGGAACACTCGCTTGCGCGTGCGGTGGAGATCGGGGCCGACCGCATCGCGCTGTTCGGCTATGCCCACGTGCCGCACCTGATCGCCCGCCAGCGCAAGATCGACGACAGCGCGCTGCCCGATGCCGCCACCCGCTTTGCAATGGCGGCGATGGGGTATGAATTCCTGCTGGCCGAGGGGTACGTTCCGGTCGGGTTCGATCACTTCGCGAAGCCCGGCGATACGCTGGCGCTGGCGGCCAACGGGGGCACGCTGAAGCGCAACTTCCAGGGCTTCACCGAGGATCAGGCGCCTGTGCTGATCGGCCTCGGCGCTTCGGCGATCAGCAGTTTTCCGGGCCTGCTCGCCCAGAACGAGAAAAATACCGGGCGCTATCAGATGATGATTTCGCAGGCCCGGCTCACTGCCAATCGCGGCGTCCTGCGCAGCCCCGACGACCAGAAGCGCGGCGCGGTGATCGAGGCGCTGCTGTGCCGGGGCCGGGCGGTGATCGAACCGCAGATGCTGCTGGAGGCGGCCACCGGCCTTCGGCCTTACGTCGATGCCGGACTGTGCGGGCTGGAAGGCGAGGAACTGGTGATCCATTCCGGCGGCCTGCCTTACGCCCGCTCCATCGCCGCGCGGTTTGACCCCTACCGCAAGGATTCGCTGCGCCGCTTCAGCTCGGCGGTGTGAGGGGAGTGCTGGGGCCCGCCAGGCTTAGCATCCTTCGTCATCCTGAACTCGTTTCAGGATGACGAGGTTGGAGGGCGATGGCGGCAGGTGTTCATAGCCCCTCCTCTTCAGGGGAGGGGTTGGGGTGGGGGCGATCAATCAGACGCTGCGCCCGCCGGAGAACCCCCACCCCTCGATCCCCTCCCCTGAAGGGGAGGGGAGGAACGACCGCTTAGCGTCCCGCACCCGCCACGTCGAACTCCACCCCGAACAGCTTGCCCTCGGCCCAGCGGACCAGCCCCCACAGGTCGCGGCCATCGGGCATGGTCGCGCGCACAATGGTGTTGACGGGCGGTGCATCTGTGGCGGCGACGGCGCTGAGGCCCTTGGAGGAAATGTCCCGCACGATCACCTCGATCGCCGCGCCCCCGGCATCGTGCAGCGCAAAGCGCACACACTGACCGCGCCGCCGCTCGCGCAGGATCGGCGTGGGCTTGAAGCGGGAGGTGTCCATCAGGTGAGAGGACGGTAGGGACGGGCAGGAGTTAAGGGGCGGTCCGACGCCTGAGGGTCCGCACAGCGGAACATTCCCCCTCCCCTTCAGGGGCGCGCCGAAAATTCACGCCGCATCCCGGTTTGGCCTAATTGACGGTGATCAATGTTCGCGGACCTCTCCCTTGCGAAGACCCTGCTTGCCGGTCTCGTATCGTCATTGCCTCTGGCAGCGATGATGCGAACCGCTTCTCCCCACCTTGGGGCGGCCGAACCTCGTGACCGGCCGCCCTTTTTTTGTCCGGCTTCCGGGTGGCCGCACGCCGAGCCTGTGAACTTGACCTCGATCATTGGAACGTCCGCCCGCCCAAGGGACACAGGGCGGATAGAGAGCGGGAAAGGTTCTGCTCACGCACGACGCCGAGGGAGCCCGAAATGCAAAAGAACGACATGGTGCTCATCAGCACCGACGATCACATCTGCGAACCGCGGACCCTGTTCGACAACCAGCTTTCCGGCGATCTGCTGGCCGCCGCGCCCAAGCTGAAGACCGACAAGGAGGGCAAGAATTACTGGGAATACCAAGGCTATCTCCGCCCCTCGATCGGGTTCAACGCGGTCGTCGGCCGTCCGTTCGAGGAATACGGCATGGAGCCGACCTCGCTCGATCAGCTGCGCGACGGCTGCTATGATGTCCATGCCCGCATCGACGACATGGACGTGAACGGCATTGCGGCCTCGATGTGCTTTGGCAACTCGATCGGGTTCGATGGCCAGACCTTCCACAAGGCGCCCGACAAGAAGCTCGCCCTGCGCCACATGCAGGCCTACAACGATTGGCACTACGACGAATGGTGCATGGCCTATCCGGGCCGCTTCATCCCGCTCGCCATCCTGCCGACCTGGGATGCCGAATCGACTGTCGCGGAAATCCATCGCTGCGCGAAAAAGGGCTTCAACGTCGTTTCGATGAACGAGAACCCGACCGTGCAGGGCCTGCCGTCGATCCACAACGACTACTGGAACCCGGTCTACAAGGCGCTGATGGACAACGACATGACCATCGCGCTGCACATCGGCTCGGGCAATCCCGCCCCGCACGCCTCGATGGAAACGCCGATCGAGGCGTGGATTTCGACCATGCCGATGTCGGTGGCGCAGGGCGTGGCCGACTGGCTGCAGCTGGAAGAACTGCACCAGTATCCGGACATGCGGATCATCGTGTCGGAAGGCTCGATCGGCTGGGTGCCCTATCTGGCCGAGCGCGCGGACTTTTCCAACTGGCGGCACAAGGCGTGGACCCGCTCGCGCTTCCAGGACATCAAGCCCAGCGAACTGCTGAAGCGTCACTTCGCCCACTGCTTCCTGTGGGACCCCTATGGCCTGAAGAACCTTGACGAAGTGGGCGTCGACAACGTGACCTACGAAGTCGATTATCCGCGCTTCGACGCACTGTGGCCGGATGCGGCCGAGCTTCTGTGGGAGCAGGTGCAAAACCTGTCCGACGACGACATCGACCGGATCACGCACATCAACGCGATTCGGTGGCTGAAGCACGATGCGCTGTTTGCCAACTACAAGCGCGAGGAGATCAACGTCGGCGCGCTCTATGCCAAGGCGGCGTCCAAGGGCGTCGACACTGCGCCCAAGTCCTCCGGCGGATCGGTGCCCACCACCGAAACGCGGCCCGTCACTTCGGGGGACATCATCGAGATGTTCAAGGCCCACGCCGAAATGCGCGCCAAGGAAGTCGCAGCAGCCTGATCGGCGCTGCCCACGAGCGACCCGACTGACCCCGGAGCGATCCGGGGCCTTTTTTGTTTGTGTGTTGAGGGTTGGTGCGGTGAAGAAGGAAGGGATTGGTCACGCAGAGACGCAAAGGCGCAAAGGTGCTGCGCTATTCCGCGAAGCGGCGTGCCCTCCAGAACGCGCGTTTGCCGTCACCCCGAAAAGTGAAGCGGCTGCGCCGCAATCACGCCCCTCCTTTGCCTCTCTGCGTGAGTCCCATTTTGCGCGAGCGGGGAGCCAGTCGGCGTCCTCGTCCGGGCACGATGCGGCGGGGTGAAACGCGCCGTCGCTGGATTCCCGCCTGACGAAGGTGCGGGGACGCGGGAATGTCAGCCCTTGGCAGTACTTGACACAATGAACCATATAGGTTATATGCCCCGGCAGTCACACGCTCCAACCAGCCTGTGACCACAGGGCGGGTGCGGGGAGCGAGGGCCATCGCTCATACCAACCCGCACCACGCGGTCGGCGCTCAAGTCGGGTGCCTGCACCAAGGTTCAGGACTTTCATCCCCCCTCGGTCGAGATCAGGGGAGCGGACGGCAAGGGAGCGAGCCCGCCCCGCCCGCGTCCTGCACACCAAGGGCCGTGCTGGCGGAGCTTTCGTGCTTCCACCGCCAGCCATTCGCAAAACCGGAACGCCAGCCAAGCCCGTCGTGCCGGGCCAGCGCCGACCGCAGCGTCCGCCCTGAAGCTACTCCCCAAGGCGTTATCCCGCATTCGCCAGCGGGGGTTTTGCTGTGCCTGCTGCCCCACTTCAGGGGAGGGGAGAGCTATGCCGAAGCGATCTGTTCAAAGCGCTCTGCCAATGCGGCAACGATGGCTTCGTCGCGCGAAGCGAGCAGCACTTCCCGGTTGAGCCAGCGCGAGCGCGGGTTGAAGTTGAAACTGCCGAACCACGCGGTATCGTCGGCCAGCAGGAACTTTGCGTGCATCGGCAGGCCTTCGGGGTGAACGAAGCGGCGAATGTCCACGCCAGCCGCCACTAGCTCGGAAATGACCGCCTCGGGCACTCGCCGCCCGGTATCGTGGACGATCAGGCGCACGCTGGCACCTTTGCGTGCGGCACTGATCAGGGTGCTGGTCAGCGCCCCGGGCTTGAGATGAGAGATGCACCCGCTGATGCGGCCTGCCCGGGCAATCGCGCGTTCGGCGATGGCCCCGTGCAGGCGCGGGTAGAACCACGCCCTCGTGCCGTTCCCCTCCACCGAACCCAAATTACGCAGCCGTGCCAAAGGCTTGTGCATGGCACGGACGTGATCACGCAGCGCCAACGGCAAGGCGCCTTGCGAAAACTCGACCAGCAGATTGTGCCCCCGGTCCTGGTCGCCGATCTCGGCAATCACGTCAGAACATTCGGGCACATCGCCGGAGGGGTTGAACGAGCCCACCAAGGCGGTCGGCGCAGGGTGCGAGAAGGTGTAGATCTTGCTGTGCAGGTGCGCGTGCAGCGGCCCCGGCAGGGAACGGTGGACCTTCAACCCGCCGCGCAGGCCGTGGCCTTCGAGCATGGCGAGCACCCCGGCATTGGCGCTTTTGCGGCGCGGCCTGCCTTCCACTTGCAGCGTCACCTTCACGCCCCGGTCGGACGCGGCCATCAGCGCGGCGGCAAGGTCGCGGTCGCGGAAGTAATAGGTCGCCCAGGCAATCTCGCCCCCCGCAGGAACGGCGTCGATGCGTTCGCGCAGCAGATCGCGCAACCGTCGCGGCGGCAGATCCGGGCCGCCGAAATGGACCGCCGACCTTTCAGACATGCCGCGCGAGATAATCGAACGCATGGTGCAGCACGCCCGATCCCCGGAACCGCCGTCCCAGTCGTCCGAACCAGTCCTGCACGGCCTGACGCGACGGCTCGCGAACGTGCGATGCGAAGCGTTCGAACAGATGGGCTGCCATATCCGGCTTGCCATAGACCAGCAGGCCCAGAATGACCTTGAGGACAATAGCCTCCGCACCCTCGGGCGAGGCAGCGGCAAGGCGGCTTTCGATCACATCCTCACGCGGGAAAAAGATCGCATCGCCATAAGCGAGCCGGCCCGCGCGCTGCCCTCCGCCGAGGCTCATGTTGCCGATCCCGGGACCATTGCGGCGGCGGTAGCGCTTGAGCCGGTAGAGATCGAGCAGCTCGAACCCCTGCGATTCCATGAACCGCACCACGTCCCACATCAGCGCCTGATCGCGGTAGCGGGCGAAAAAGCTCACTTCCACCTCGGCGATCAGCACGCTGCCTCCCAGCACACCTTTCGCGCCCTCCAGAATGCCGAGTTCGGTGCCTTGCGTATCGAC
>Ga0068860_100008735_pt1 | contig 10090 bp, 7 predicted proteins | sample KBSSwiS32_FD_66597 | JGI IMG/M metagenome (GOLD analysis project Ga0068860, IMG submission 66597) | Switchgrass rhizosphere microbial communities from Kellogg Biological Station, Michigan, USA - KBS Switchgrass S3-2 | ecosystem: Host-associated > Plants > Roots > Rhizosphere > Soil ...
GCTGGAACTGGCCAACCTGATCGTCGACGACGACAAGCCGCTCAGCTCGATCACGTCGGCGAACTCCGGCATCTTCGTGCCGGCCGATGCGCTCGATGTCTACGCGTACAACGTCAATGCCGGGCTCTATGCGACCGATACGCTGGCGCTGACCGATCGCCTGGCCGTGACCGTATCGGGGCGCTACAACCACACGCATTCGGTGATCGAGGATCTCAGCGGCGAGAACCCCGACCTCAACGGCGAGCATCGCTTCCATCGGTTCAACCCGGCCGCCGGGATCACCTGGCAATGGAATCCGGCGGTCAACTTCTACGGCGGCTACAGCGAATCGACGCGTGCGCCGACCGCAGTCGAGCTGACCTGTTCGGATCCGGAAGCACCGTGCAAGCTGCCGAACGAATTCGTCGCCGACCCGCCGTTGAAGCAGGTCGTCGCCAAGAGCTGGGAAACCGGGCTGCGCGGCACAATCGATGGCGGCCGGCTCGGGCCGGTACGCTGGAAGACCGGTCTGTTCCGCACGACCAACGTCGACGACATCGTGTTCCAGTCGACCGGCGGCGCGCAGTCGAATGAAGGCTTTTTCGCCAACATCGGCGATACGCGCCGCCAGGGGCTGGAGGCGTCGTTCGGCGGCAAGGCGTTTGACAAGCGCGTCGACTGGTTCGTCAGCTACACGCACCTCGATGCGACGTTCCTGTCGCCATTCACCGAGACCAGCGCGAACCATCCCGATGCCGATCCGGAAACCGGCCTGATCCGGATCGAAAAGGGCGACCGTCTGCCCGGGCTGCCGCGCAACACGCTCAAGTTCGGCGCGGACTATGCGATCACGCGCCGGCTCACGATGGGCGGCGACGTCGTCTACAACTCGGCGCAGTACCTGCGCGGCGACGAAGCGAACCTGCTCGCGCCCATCGGCGGCTTCACGATCGCCAACCTGCGTGCGACGTACCGCATCGGCGATCACTTCTCGACTTACCTGCGCATCCAGAACGTGTTCGACCGGCGCTACGCCGACTTCGGCGTGATCGGCGACGCAACGCCGGTGCTGCCGCAATTCACCGATCCGCGCCTGCTCAGCCCCGGGGCGCCGCGCGCGGCGTGGCTCGGCGTCAGCTTCGACCTTTGATCTGCGATAGGGCGATCAGATCAGCAGATCACCACGAAGGCACGAAGGACACGAAGAAACACGAAGTAGGGAAGAGCGCAGGTTGATTCTTGAAAGCTCTTTCTGATCTGATTCTGCTTCTCTTCGTGTTCTTCGTGCCTTCGTGGTGGTCTTTCGATCTGGGCCGAGAGGGTCAGCAGCAGCCGCGGTTGCCGCCGTTCGCGTAGCGCCGCTGCTGGCACAGCGCGAAGAATTCCTCGTAGCTCGGAATCGGCTGCTCCGGATGATTGCGGCGCAGGTGCAACACGTAGGTGTCGTAGTCGGCCACGCCGATCGCCAGGCGTGCGGTGCGCACGGCCTGGCGCCAGAAGTGCCGCAGCGCGCTTTTCACTGCGCCGATGTCCATGTGCGTTCTCCGCTATGTCGATACTGAGGCGAGGGCGACGTAGGGCTCCTCGTTGACGCTCGGTTGCGGCACCGCGCGCGCCTTGAAGATCGCGCGTACGCCGAAGATCACCGTCGCGACGACGAGCAGCATGAACAACGCGGTCAGCGCCGCATCGACCTGGTTGTTGGTGATGATGCGCTGCATTTCCTCGGGAGACTTCGCCGGCGCCAGCAGCTTGCCCTGGGCCAGCGCGTCGGCGTATTTCGCCGCACCGGCCGGGAAGCCGATCTTCGGGTCGGTCAGCTTGATGTAGGCCGCGGTCAGCGTGCAGATCACCAGCCACGCGGCCGGCAAGCCGGGCACCCAGGCGTAACGATCGAGCTTCTTCTTGATCACGACGACCAGACACAGCGTCAGCGCGATGGCCGCCAGCATCTGGTTGGCGATGCCGAACAGCGGCCACAGCGTATTGATGCCGCCGAGCGGATCGACCGCGCCCTGGTAGAGCACGTAGCCCCAGAGCGCGACACAGACGCCGGAGCCGACCAGGTTGCCGGCCCACGATTCGGTGCGTTTCAGCGCCGGCACGGCCAGGCCCGCCAGTTCCTGGATCATGAAGCGCGCGACGCGCGTGCCGGCATCGACCGTGGTCAGGATGAACAGCGCTTCGAACAGGATCGCGTAGTGGTACCAGAACGCCATCATGCCTTCGCCCGGCATGACGCCGTGGATCAGCTGCGCCATTCCAACGGCCAAGGTCGGCGCGCCGCCGGCGCGGCCGAGAATCGTCGATTCGCCGATGTCCTTGGCGGTCTGGGTCAGCACATCCGGCGTGACGATGAAGCCCCACTGGCTGATTGCCGCCGCGGCCGATTGCACGTCCGCGCCGACCAGTGCGGCCGGCGAGTTCATCGCGAAGTAGACGCCCGGCTGCAGGATGCTCGCGGCGATCATCGCCATGATCGCGACGAACGCCTCGGTCAGCATGCCGCCGTAGCCGACCATGCGCGCTTCACCTTCGTTCCTCAGCAGCTTCGGCGTCGTGCCGGACGAGATCATCGAGTGCCAGCCGGACACTGCGCCGCAGGCGATCGTGATGAACAGGAACGGGAACAGGTTGCCCTGGAACACCGGCCCGGTACCGTCGATGAACTTGGTCACTGCAGGCATTTGCATCATCGGCGCGGCAAACAGGATCGCGACGGCGAGCAGCGCGACCGTGCCGATCTTCAGGAACGTCGACAGATAGTCGCGTGGCGCCAGCAGCAGCCAGACGGGCAGCACCGACGCGACGAAGCCGTAGCCGATCAGCAACCACGCGAGCTGCGCGGGCTTGAACGTGAACAGCGCTGCCATCGCCGGATCGGCCGCGACTTTGCCGCCGAGCCAGATCGAGACGATCAACAGCACCAGACCCAGGATCGAGACCTCGAGAACCCTGCCGGGACGCAGGAAGCGCAGGTAGACGCCCATCAGCAATGCGATCGGAATCGTGCAGGCGACCGTGAACGTCCCCCATGGGCTGATGGCCAGCGCCTTGACCACTACCAGGGCCAGGACAGCCAGAACGATCATCATCAGCGTCAAAATGCCGAACATGCACACGACGCCGGCGATGTCGCCGAGCTCTGCGCGCAGCATGTGGCCGAGCGAGCGGCCGTCGCGGCGCAAGGACAAGCCGAGGATCATGAAGTCCTGCACGGCACCGGCGAAGATGACGCCGACCAGGATCCACATCGTGCCGGGCAGGTAGCCCATCTGTGCGGCGAGCACAGGGCCGACCAGCGGGCCGGCGCCGGCGATCGCGGCGAAATGGTGGCCGTAGACGATCCACTTGTCGGTCGGCACGTAGTCGAGGCCGTCGTTGCGCAGCAGGGCCGGCGTCGCCCGCGTCGGGTCGAGGCGCAGCACCTTCTCGGCAATGAACTTCGAATAGAAGCGGTAGCCGATCGAGAACACGCACAGCGCGGCGACGACGAGCCAGATCGCATTGATGCTCTCGCCGCGTTCGAGAGCGATCACGCCCAGACAGATCGCGCCGACCACGGCGATCGCGACCCAGATCAGTTTGCCCGCGAGCGAGTTCATGGACCCCTCCAGCTTCGGTTGACGAATGCAGCCACCGCCGGCTGCCTGCCGATCATTGCAATCAGGAACGACTGCAGACGGATTCCCAAGCGTCCCGCTTCCCGGCCGGCGCGGTCAAGACGCAAGCGCACATCGCGCATTAGTCTTTAGTCGTAGGGACGACCCGCCCGGACGGAGGCCTGCAGTTTCACGCGGCAGAAACGCGGCCGGACGCATGGGTCAGAGCCATTTCGACTTGCGCAGCCAGACAAACAGGCCCGCGCAGATGCCGATCGTGAAGGTGATCAGCAGCGGATAGGCGTACGGTTTGTCGAGCTCGGGCATGTGGTGGAAGTTCATGCCGTACCAGCTGGCGATCAGGGTCGGCGCGGCGAGCAGGGCGGCCCAGCCGGCCAGGCGCTTGACCACCTCGTTCTGGCCGACCGAAACCATCGCGAGGTTGACCGACATCGCCGCGGTCAGCAGTTCGCCCATCGTGTTGGTCGCATCGCTGATCCGCGCCGCGTGGTCGAACACGTCGCGCAGGTACGGGCGGATTTCCTCGCGGATCAGCCCGCCGTGCAGGCGCACGAGCTGGTTGAGAATGTCCTGCAGCGGCGACACGGCCAGGCGCAGCGTGACCAGCTCGCGCTTGAGCAGATACAGGCGCTCGACGACTTCGCGCTTGAACGTGTCCTCGAAGATCTCCTGCTCCAGTTCATGCAGTTCGGCCTTGAAGCTGTCGACGATCGGCATGAAATTGTCGACGATGAAATCGAGCACCGAGTACAGCGCATAGCTGGGTCCCAGCGACAGCAGTTCATGATTCTGCTCGCAGCTCTTGCGTGCCGGCGCATACGACAATGAGGCGCCGTGGCGTACCGTGACGAGATAGTTGCGGCCGACGAACAAATGGGTTTCGCCGAAGACGATCTTGCCGCCGACCACCTGCGCGGTGTGCAACGCGATGAACAGCGAATCGTCGTAGAGTTCGACCTTCGGCCGCTGATGCGCGTTGTGCGCGTCCTCGATGGCGAGGTCATGCAGGCCGAATTCCTCCTGCAGCTTGCCGAGCAGGGCTTCGTCGGGTTCGTGCAGGCCGACCCAGACGAACGCGTCCGGTTCCTTGAGGAAATCGCTGATCTCGTCGAGCGTGATGTCGCGCAGCTTGCGCCCGTCTTTGCCGTAGGCAATGCAGTTGACCAGCATCTGCGGTTCGGTCGGCGCGGGATTGTTGTCGTTCATGGCGCAACCTTGCGCGGCATTGATGCGGCATCATGCCGGAGCGCGCTGCGCGCGCGCAATCGTCAGCGTGTGGAAGTCGAGCGGCGGCCGGCGACGAGCGCGGCCAGCACGAAGTGCACCGGCAGCAGGGCGGCGATCCACAGTCGATTGTCCTGCGGGAACGCCGGCAGGACCTTGATGAACACCGCCAGCCCGGCGCAGGCCGCTACCAGCACTGATACGCGCTGCGCGAACAGCGAAGGACGCCAGCGCGCACGGTACGCGCCGAACCAGCACGGCAGCAGCACCAGGCACAGCGGGTTGAACAGCAGGATGTTCTCGTTGCGCCAGGCCGAAACGTGATCGGTCAGCGTCCACAGCGCGACGAGCACGGTACCGGCGATGCCGAGGAGCACGGACAGCAGCAGCGCCGCCGTGGCGAGCGTGGCGCGCGCCCACGTGCGTTCATGCAGGCGGCCGAGGCCCAGCAGCAGCAAGCCGGCGGCGACGCCGATCGCGAGTGCCGGCCAGACCCAGACCGGCGCATAGTCCGGCGGGTCGGCGATGCGCGCCTCGGCCAACCGCGTTTCGGACGCGACGAGCGGCCGCCGAAGGCCTGTTTCGTCGGCGACCTGGATTTCGCGCATGTGGCGCATCAGTTCCATCGGCACGAAACTTTCGTCCCAATTCGACAGGCGCTGGTCGGCGTACGGTCCGAGCCCGGCGTCCATGGCCAGCATGATCAGCGGGTCGGGGCGCATCAGCCGGTCGGCGTCGATGCGATAGGTGAAGCCGCGCGACGGCGCGATGGTCTGCGCCCTGATCGCACCGCCGGCTGCGGCATCGAGCGCGTCGCGCACGCGCGTCGAGCAGTTTGCGCGGAAATAGTCGTAGCGATACTGCGCGTTTTCGGGGCGTGCATTGTCGGCGAGGAAGTCGGCGAGCTGCGCGCGCTGCGGCGGGGTCAGGTTCAACTTCTGTTCGACGATCCAGCGGCCCTCGGCCACGTACACCGGCAACTCGTCGGCCGGATCGCCGGCGGCGATCCGATAGGTCATCAGGCCGCGGGCGAAGTTGACGAAGAAGTTCTTCTGGCCGAAGTCGAAGATGCCGTAGTTGTACAGCACCGCCTGACCGCTGCTGCGGTCGTGGATCTGGATCGCGTTGTGACCGAAGCGCTCCCAGACTTCCTCACCGGGCCCGAACGTGAACAGCGAGACGTCGAGATCCGTGCCGGGCGGCGCGGCAGCCGGGCCGTCCGCGCCGCAGGCCGAGGCGACAAGGACCGCAAATAGGCAAAGTGATGCGAAGGCGTTCGAAAGCCCCCAGGCAGGCATCAGGGAAACGGTTGGGTGAGGGGGCAACGCCCGGCAAGGTCGCAGCGTCGCAGACAAGCGAGTCACTGCCCCCTCACCCCGACCCTCTCCCCCGATGGAGGAGCCATTGCAGGAGAGGGGGAACTCGGGCTCAGGCGTCATGCACGCGCACGGCGAACTGCAGTACGCGGCGGTCGTCGGCGCGGGTGACGCGGAACAGGAAGCCGCCGATGACGATGTCTTCGCCGGTTTCCGGCAGGTGGCCGAATTCCGACGTTACCATGCCGCCGATCGTGTCGAATTCGTCGTCGCCGAAATCGCTGCCGAGGCGGCTGTTGAAGTCGGCGATCGGCGTCAGCGCGTTGACCAGGAACCCACCGTCGGGTTGCGGCTGGATCAGCTTCTTGCGCGCCGGGTCTTCTTCGTCGTGTTCGTCGTCGATCTCGCCGACGATTTCTTCGAGCACGTCCTCGATCGTGATCAGGCCGCTGATGCCGCCGTATTCGTCGACCACGATGGCCATGTGGTTGCGCGACAGGCGGAATTCCTTCAGCAGGATATTCAGCCTCTTCGATTCCGGGATCATGACCGTCGGGCGCAGCAGCGCGCGAATGTTGCACGGCGCACCGTCGACGAAGCACTTGAGCAGGTCCTTGGCGAGCAGGATGCCGAGGACTTCATCCGCATCGTCGCCGTGAACGGGAAAACGGGAATGGCCGGACTCGATGACGCGTCTGACGATTTCCGCAACCGGCGCATCGACCGGCAGCGCCACCATGTGGGTGCGGGCGATCATGACGTCGCGGACGCGCAGATCGGCAACCTCGATCGCGCCCTCGACCATCGACAACGTGTCGTTCGACATCAGGCCATTGGCCTGGGCGCTGCGCAACTCCTCGAGCAACTCTTCGATGTTGCGCGGTTCGCCGGAAACCAGGTGGCTTATTCGCTCCAGCCAGGATCGCGCGGGCTGGGGACTAGGGTGGTCCTCGTTCATTTCGCTGGAAGCAAGGCCCGCGGGACGGGCGAGCGGTTCATTCTAGCTGATTTCCGAAAGCGATGTGATTAACTTAATTCGATCAATAGGTTAGGTGAAAAGACGGGAGCTTTAAACCGTGCTGCAGTCCGGAAGGCACCGCGGAACATGGGCTTGGCCGATTCGTCGATCTGCGACTGACGGCTCACCACTCTTCGCTACCGTTACCGGTCCGGTTCCACGCTCGCGATGATCAATCCGCGTACGGATCGGGGATTCCGAGGCCGGCAAGAATCCGGCGCTCGAGCGCTTCCATGCGCTTGGCTTCGGCAGAGGTTTCATGATTGAAGCCGAGCAGGTGGAGCACGCCGTGCACGGTCAGATGGGCATAGTGGTGACGCACCGGCTTGCGCTGTTCGGCGGCTTCGCGCGCCACGACGGCCGCACAAAGCACGAGATCGCCGAGCATCGCCTCCTTCTCGCCGGGCAGCGGTTCGTAGCGGTAGCTCAGAACGTTCGTCGCATAGTTCTTGCCGCGATCGCGGCGATTCAGTGCCCGCGCCTGCGCTTCGTCGAGCAGGGCAATATTGACCTGACGGCGGGTGCTGCGGCCGGCGCGCAAGGCGGCCGAAACCCAGGTTTCAAATGAGGCATTCGCCGGAACTCCCTTGCGGCCGATCGAGCGGTGCACGGAAACGCAGGGTCTCGAGAGCGGATCCATGGCTGCTCCGCTGCGCTAGCGGCTATCCGCCATCGGTTTCCGGGCTTGCCCTGATTCCCGATTTCCGGGCGCCGCCTCCCGACCCTTGTCGGCCTCGCGTTTCTCGTATGCCCTGACGATGCGCTGCACGAGCGGATGGCGCACGACGTCCTTTGCGGTGAAGAACGTGAAGCTGATGCCGTCGACCTCGTGCAGTACCTCGATCGCGTCGCGCAGGCCCGACTTGACGGTGCGCGGCAGGTCGATCTGGGTCACGTCCCCGGTGACCACGGCCACCGAGCCGAAGCCGATGCGGGTCAGGAACATCTTCATCTGCTCGGTCGTCGTGTTCTGTGCTTCGTCGAGAATCACGAACGAATCGTTGAGCGTGCGCCCACGCATGTAGGCGAGCGGCGCGATCTCGATGACGTTGCGCTCGATCAGGCGCGTGACCTTGTCGATGCCGAGCATCTCGTACAGTGCGTCATAGAGCGGGCGCAGGTACGGATCGACCTTCTGGGTGAGATCGCCCGGCAGAAAGCCGAGCTTCTCGCCGGCCTCGACGGCCGGACGCACCAGCACGAGGCGCTGCACGCGGTTGTCGTTGAGCGCGTCGACTGCCATCGCCACGCCGAGATAGGTCTTGCCGGTGCCGGCCGGACCGACGCCGAAGTTGATGTCGTGCGTCGCGATCGCATGCAGATAGCGCACCTGGTTCGCGCCGCGGCCGCGCACGGTGCCGCGCTTGACCTTGACCGCGATCACGTGGGCGCCTTCGGCCGCCTTCTCGTCGAGCGCGTCGATGCCCGATTCCGAGAGTTGCAGGTTGATCTGCGCGCCGGTCAGCGTCTCGCCGGCGGTCGCATCGTAGAGGTCGCGCAGCACGCGCTCGGCCAGCCGCACCGAGGCTTCCGGGCCGCTCAATCGAAATACGTTGCCGCGATTGGCGATCTCGATGCCGAGGCGCAGTTCGATCTGGCGCAGGTGTTCGTCGAACGGGCCGGACAGGTTGGCCAGGCGTTCGGCGTCGTTCGGCTCGAGCGTGAAGTCGCGTTGACTGATAACAGCCGCCATCAGGCGTTCGCAGACTCGGTTTCGATGACCGTGCCGGCCGGCAACCGGCCGCGCAGCGAGTTGCTCATGGACTGGGTGATCTGCACGGCGACGAACTGGCCAGTCAATGCCGCGTCGGCGAGCGTTGCGGGCGCCGGAAAATTGACGAAGCGCATGTTCTCGGTGCGGCCGGTCAGTTCGTTCGGATCGCGCTTGCTCGGACCTTCAACGAGTACCCTCTGCACGCTGCCGACCATCGCATCGGCGATCCGCCTGGCATTGGCGTTGATCGCCGTCTGCAGACGCGCCAGACGCTCGTGCTTGACCGCATCGCTGGTATCGTCGGGCAGGTTTGCGGCCGGGGTGCCGGGGCGGCGCGAATAGATGAACGAAAAGCTCTGGTCGAAGCCGATCTCGTCGATCAGCTTCAGGGTCTGCTCGAAGTCGGCGTCGGTTTCGCCCGGGAAACCGACGATGAAGTCGGAAGAGATCGAAATGTCGGGGCGCACCCGGCGCAGCTTGCGGATCTTCTGCTTGTATTCGATCGCCGTGTAGCCGCGCTTCATCGCCGCGAGCACGCGATCCGAGCCGGCCTGCACCGGCAGGTGCAGGTAGTTCGCCAGCTTGGGCACGTTCGCATAAGCCTCGATCAGCGAGTCGGAAAACTCGAGCGGGTGCGAAGTCGTGAAGCGGATCCGGCCTATCCCTTCGATCGCCGCGATGGCATGGATCAGCACCGCCAGGTCGGCGCCGGCGCCGTCGTGCATCGCGCCGCGATAGGCATTGACGTTCTGGCCGAGCAGGTTGATCTCGCGGACACCCTGTTCCGCCAGTGCCGCGACCTCGGCGACGACGTCGTCGAACGGCCGGCTGATTTCCTCGCCGCGCGTGTACGGCACGACGCAGAACGAGCAGTACTTGGAGCAGCCTTCCATGATCGAGACGAATGCGCTGACCCCCTCCTTGCGCGGCTCGGGCAGGTGATCGAATTTCTCGATCTCCGGGAACGAGATATCGACCTGCGGGCGCTGCGTCGCGCGGCGCTGCTCGATCATCTGCGGCAGGCGGTGCAGGGTCTGCGGACCGAACACCAGGTCGACGTACGGCGCGCGCTTGACGATCGCCGCTCCTTCCTGGCTCGCGACGCAGCCGCCGACGCCGATCACCAGCTGCGGATTCTTCTGCTTAAGGCGCTTCCAGCGGCCGAGCTGCGAAAAGACCTTTTCCTGGGCCTTCTCGCGGATCGAGCAGGTAT
>Ga0068860_100008740_pt1 | contig 10087 bp, 10 predicted proteins | sample KBSSwiS32_FD_66597 | JGI IMG/M metagenome (GOLD analysis project Ga0068860, IMG submission 66597) | Switchgrass rhizosphere microbial communities from Kellogg Biological Station, Michigan, USA - KBS Switchgrass S3-2 | ecosystem: Host-associated > Plants > Roots > Rhizosphere > Soil ...
GGATGATCGGTGAGATGGGTGAAGCCGTGACCCCGGTGAACCCCGATGGCACCGTGAAGGTCCGCGACGCCCTGTGGCGGGCCCACACCAACCGGGCCACTCCGCTGGCCATCGGAGATCGGATCAAGGTGGTGGCGATCGACGGGGTCATGCTGGAGGTGGCCCCCGAGGTGGGGGGCGCTCGCGACTATCGAGAGCGCCGGCCCAGGGCCAAGGAGTAACTCCGGCGCGCACGGATAGAGTCCGCCCATGGGGCTGACGCTCTTCTTTTTCTTCGTGGTAATGCCGCTGATCGAGCTGTTTGTGATCATCAAGGTTGGCTCCGCCATCGGCGCGCTCAACACGATCGCGCTGCTCCTCGCCGTGAGTCTGATGGGGGCATGGTTGGTGAAGCGCCAGGGTGTTGGCGTAGTGCGTCGAGTTCAGCGGCAGCTCAACGCCCAACAGGTACCGACCGGCGAGTTGATTGATGGCGCGCTGCTGCTGGCGGCGGGCGCACTGCTCTTGGCACCGGGGTTCGTGAGCGATGTATTCGGCATCCTGCTGCTGATCCCGCCCATTCGAAAGGCGGTGCGCGGTGTGGTGATGCGTCGCATGGGTCGGCGAACCAAGCTGATCCGCGCCACCTCCACCGGCCCGATCGTGGATACAACCAGCCGCGAGCAGTCTCCTCCGCGCGGGGAACTGGGCCGCTAGCAAGCTCACGGCCGCCTCCACACCATCGGGCAGCACCACTTTTAAAAGCGCATCGGCGGCGTTTTGGGGAGACTTCCGCTCCGGGGATTGATCCTCCGCCGATGACGTGGCATGGCCCCTCGCCGCCGTCTCCCTCGTGGATCATGCCCCTGTCGACACCACCACGAGGTCGGCCGACCGCCGGCAGGGCCGGTGGCCCGGATCGCTCGACGTATTGACGCAGCCCTCCCAGGTAGCGATTCATGCCCAGCGGGTCACGCCCATCGCCTCAACTCTCGTGCTGTCCGTTCAGGGGCGGCAGCTCCGTCGGGTCGACTCGTGCCACCACGGCGGCTCGCGGGGCCACCGTGATCGAACAGAGGCTCGATTCGCATACGAATTCGTTGACGCCACCCGCGTCGCGGAGTTGACTGGCGGTGGTCGTGGCGTTGAGCGTGGGCGCGGCACAGTCGGTTCCTGTACGGGAGGGCAAATGGGCGAGGCCGTGGTCTCGATGACCCGCATCACGATGGGACGGCTCCTGCTTCGGCGTATGCCAGCCGAGGAGTTGGCCAAGTTGGCCCAACCGCAGGCGGCCCCGAGCCTGGCGCACTGGACGCTGCGGTGCCCCTCCGGTTGCGTGATCATCGATGTGCATCCGAATCGAGAGGCCTGGGCGGAAGACTTCGCTCGCTCCGATGCGATGTTTCGCGACCCGATCTTTCGATTCTCGGCCGACGCCTTTTCGTTCATCGACGACGAGCACGAGGCCTCCACCATCAATCTGCTGGAGAAGGGCCAACGAGCCACCGCCGGCTACTCCGCCTTGGCGGCGCCGCCGGGGCCACTGCAAGGTCGGCTGGTTTCGTTCAACTACGTTCCTCGACTCCCGGAGACGCTACGGGCCGACGTGTGGCGGGCGCTGTCGAACCATCAGTTCGCCTCGGTGCTCCAGCTGGCGCTTCGGTCCGATTCCGGTGACCTGTTGGTAGACGCCTACCTCAACGAGAACCAGTTGATCGACGACTTTGTCGCGGTGGAAGCTGTGCTCTCCGACGCCGGCCACCCGGTTACGAACGAGTGGTACCCCTTCACCGACCGACCCCACGAGCGAGCTCTCGATCAGCTGGCGTTCGCGCTCGGGGCATTGGACCAGCCACCGGAGTAGACCCAAGCGCGTTGCCCGTCCCACAAAGGAGAGAGCCATGGCCAAAATCGTCGTAAAGAGCTTCGACTCCGCAGACGAAACCCGCAAGCCCGACAAGACTCAGATGGATGTGGTCAACCTGGGTCCCGCCAAAGCCGCCCGTCTCACCGCCCAGCCCGGCTGGCGTTGGTCGGAGTGCATCAAGCCCGTTGTCGGGGGAGACAGTTGCCAGACCCGCCATATCGGAACGGTGTCGTCGGGTCGGCTTCACATCGTGCACAACGATGGCAGCGAAGCTGATGTCGGTCCCGGAGACGTCTATCTGATCGAGCCGGGCCACGACGCGTGGGTCGTGGGCGAGGCGCCGTTCGTGGCGTTCGAGTTCGAAAGCTCGACCGCCGAGACGTACGCGCGCCCAACCGGTAGCTGATCCTTCGAGGTCTCGCGGAAGGCCTCCACCAAAGAAGGCCCCCACTAAGGTGCTCCGATTGTTGCCGGAAGCCCGGCAACGAAAGGAGCGTTGTGAGCGGGCAGGCTCGTGGCACGGTCGACATCTGGGAAGCGATGAGCACGGCGCGCAGCATTCGTCGGTTTACCGATGAGGCCGTCGACGATTCGCTGTTGCTGCGATGCCTGGAGGCGGCCACCTGGGCGCCGTCCGGAGGCAACCAACAACCGTGGCGCTTCGTGATCTTGAAGTCGGCCGAGTCGCGTCGGGCGGTGGCGCTTGGTGCCGCAGAGGCGTTGAAGGTGATCCGGGAGGTGTACCGCATGGACCGACCCTCCGACGATGATGACTCACCGCGCGCTCGCGACGCTCGAGCGGTGATGGATTTGCACGAGGCCGCCGCCGACGTTCCGGCGGCGGTTCTCTTTTGCATGCTGCCGCAGCCGGCGTCACCACCGTTGATGCAGGGCGCCTTCATCTATCCGGCTATGCAGAACTTTCTCCTGGCGGCGCGGGCCAGCGGGCTCGGTGCCGTCGTAACCGGTTGGAACGTTCGCGCCGAGTCACAGCTTCGGCAGGCGGTACAGATTCCCGACGAGTGGGAGTTGGCAGCAATGGTTGTGGTGGGATGGCCAAAGGGTCACCACGGCCCACTGCGTCGCAAGCCGGTAACGGATGTGACCGTGATCGATCGATGGGACCGTCCGGCCCGCTTCTGAAATGGCCGTGAGCGCCGCCGCTTTTAATTTAAGTGCGACCTTGCGCGGTGCCGCCGCCCGCGGCCGTCGGCGGTCTCGATGCCTCGTGTTTGCCGAGTTGATCTCGGTGAACCACGGCCCCTTTTGGCTCATGCCCCGCGCCCCGCCTTATTCAAATTGACCATCGCCAACCGGCGTGGCGGGGCTATACGGTTCGCACTGGCGGCGGACGTAGTGCGTAACGGGAAAGGAACCTTGTGACGACCGACGATCGGCCCTCTGGAGACCTGTGGGGCGCGATGAGCACGGCTCGTGCGATTCGCCGCTTTACCGAACTCCCGGTTGACGATGACGTGCTGCTGCGATGCATTGAAGCGGCGAGCTGGGGTTCACCTGGAGACGATGAGCAGCCGTGGCGTTTCGTGATCATGAAGTCACCGGAATCGCGCCGGGCGTTGGCGGCCGGCGCCGAGCAAGCGGTCCAAGCCATCGAGCCGCAGTTTCTTGCGGAGCGCCCCGACGCCGACGACATGTCGATGCGCGCTCGCACCACTCGAGCAATATTCGAACTGCACGACAACGCGGCCAACGTGCCGGCGGCCGTGCTGTTCTGCGTAAAAGGAACGCACTCGCCGCAGTCGGTGATGCGGGGAGAGTTCGTGTATCCGGCGTTGCAGAACTTTCTTCTTACGGCCCGAGCAACTGGCCTCGGCGCAGTCGTCACCGGTTGGGATGTGCCAGCCGAGTTCACCTTGCGCGAGACCATCGGGATTCCGGACGACTGGTCGCTGGCTGCGCTGGTAGCGGTGGGTTGGACGCGGGGTCGTCACGGGCCACGGCGGCGCCGACCGGTCGCCGATGTGACCGCGGTCGACCGGTGGGATCAGCCGGCTAAGACACTGGTGAGCGGGACACCGGCTTCGCGCTGAGCGCGACTTCCACGGAGTCCAGCAGGCGGGCCGAGCAACCGGCCATGGCCACGGGCGGCACAGTATCGCTCACGATCTTGGCGGCAATGGCCCGGAAAGCATCGGCCGCGGGGCCGACACCGGACAGGGCTACCGGCTCTCCGCGGTCGCCGCCGGCCGCCACCGCCGCTTCGATCGGCACCTGGCCCAGCAACTCCACGCCCACTTCGTCGGCCAAGGTTTGACCGCCGCCCGAACCGAACAACGGGTAGGTCTCTCCGTGCTCGCAGGTGAAGGCGCTCATGTTCTCGATCACGCCGGCCACCCGCAGGAACGAACGGCGAGCCATGTCGGCGGCCCGGATGGCCACCTTCTGCGCCGACACGGCCGGGGTGGTGACGATCACCAGATCGGTGCGCGGCAGCATGCGGGCCAAGCCCATCTGCACGTCACCGGTGCCCGGAGGCATGTCGATCAACAGGTAGTCGAGATCGCCCCAGTGCACGTCGCACAGGAACTGCTCCACCGCCTTGACCAACATGAGGCCCCGCCACATCAAGGCGGTGCCCTCGTCGTCCACCAACATTCCGGTGGACACCACCTTCAACAAACCCTTGCCCACGATCCGCTCGCTTGGGATGATCTGCGGCCGATCGACGCCCGGGATCCGTTGCGCCTCCAAGCGCTCGTTCATGCCCAACATGCGAGGAACGGAGAAGCCCCAAATGTCGGCGTCGAGCACGCCGACCACGAAACCCTGCGCCGCCAATGCGGCCGCCAGGTTCACGGTCACGCTGCTTTTCCCGACGCCGCCCTTGCCGGAGGCCACCGCCAACACCCGTGCGGCGGCCGGTACCTGGGTGGCCGGCGCCGACTCGCGGGCGTTCCAGCGGGCCTTGGTCATGGCCGTGGCCCGTTCCTCGGGCGTCATCTCGCCCCAGTCGATCCTCACCGACCGAACCCCGGGATGGCCGGCGATGCGGGTCTCCACGTCGCGCTTGATCTGGGCCCGCATCGGACAGCCGGCGATCGTGAGCTTGACGGTGACCACCACATCGCCCTCCGGCGACACGGTGGCATTCCCGGCCATGCCCAAATCGACGATGTCGCTACCGAGTTCGGGATCGATCACCCCACGCAGCAGAGCGATGATGTCATCGGCACTGGGGGGAGAGGCAACTCGGGTCACCCGACAAATTTACCGGATTCCCCGTGTAATCTGCATCCGTGGATTCTCGGCTTGGTGTGTTCAAGGCACTAGGCGACAACACGCGCTACGCCATCTACCTCGAGCTGGCCCGATCGGCGCGGCCCTTGAGCACGTCGGACATCGCCGACACGCTCGGTCTGCACCCCAACACCGTGCGCCCCCATCTTGAGCGAATGCGAGATGCCGGGTTGCTCCAGATCCAGATCGAGATCCGATCGGGGGTCGGCCGGCCGCAGCATCTGTACTCGCTGGCCGACGACGCGCCGTCGCTGGGGCTGGAGCCCCCCACCTTTCCCATGCTCGCCCGGATGCTGCTGTCGCTGGCCCGTCGGGGCGCCCTGGGGGGCGACGAGGCGGCCGAGATCGGGCGCGAGCAAGGCCGAGCCGATGCGCTGCTGCACGCCGACGACGCCTCGTGCCTCGAGGCAGTGGTCACCCAACTGTTCAGCCTCGGTTTCGATCCGGCGATCGCCGGTAGCGACGACGGAGAGACTGCGGTCATCGGGTTCTGCCATTGCCCCTTCCGTGAGCTGGCCGAATCCTTTCCCGAGCTGGTCTGTTCGCTCCACCAGGGCATGATCGAGGGAATGGTCGAGGCCCTCGGTGGGGCCGAGGTCGACGACTTCCACCCTCTCGTTCACCGCGAGCCCTGCCAAGTAACCATCTCGAGCCGATAGCCTGTGCCACGCACTTCATCTCCCAGGAGGACAATCCCGTGATCACCCTCACCGAGTCCGCCACCGCCAAGGTCGCTGAGCTGATCGAGGCCGAAGGCAACCCCGATCTGGCGCTCCGAGTCGCTGTACGCCCCGGTGGTTGTTCCGGCTTCTCGTACGAGATGTTCTTCGACTCCGACGTGGCGGCCGACGACGAGCAGCTCGCCTACGGCCCGGTCAAGGTTCTGGTCGACCCGTCGAGCGCCCAGCTGCTCAACGGGGCCACGCTTGATTACAAAGACGGGCTCAACCAGGCCGGGTTCTCCATCAACAACCCGAACGCCACCAAGTCCTGTGGCTGCGGTCAGTCCTTCAGCTAGCCAGCTCCACCAGATCTCTGAACGATGACGCGGCCTGGGCCGCGTCATCGTCGCGTCAGGGCCCGGCTTGGGTGGCCCTCAGGCCACCAGCGCGTTGAGGGCGGCGGTAACTTCGCCGTTGTCGTAGATCACGTCGAGGCGCTGACGGATCACGCCGTCGGCGCCGGCCAGGAACAGGCACGGTTCGAAGCCAAGGTGGTACGCGTCGAGGGCGGGCGCCAACGGAGGCTGTGCCCCGCTGGGCGGGAACTTGGCCGAGTACACCTCGGAATGTACGAACTCGATCTTGTCGGCGTACTGCTTGCTGGCCCCGATCAGGACGTCGAGCACGGGCCCACACACCGCCGTCTGGCAATAAGCGGGAGTGGCCACCAGGAAAGCCACGGGCTTGCCGGTGCCCAAGGCCTGGGTGAGCGTCTGGGTGTGGAAGGGGCAGATCGGATCGCGGGTGCAGATCGGGTCGACGCCGTGTTTGTCGGCGGTGGTGGGGGTATCGAACGGGATCATCTTGTCGCCCGTGTTCGGCACCAAGACCTTGTCCTTGGACTGCACCGTGAAGGCGGCGTGGCCCGCCTTGTCGGACACCAGCTGGTAGTTGCCGGGCTGGTCGAACCGATAGCTCGTGACCCAATACGAACGGCTGGCCGATTGATGGCGGGCGGCCTTGAGGCCGGCGGCAATCGTCTTGCCGTCGATGTCCTGAAGGTTGAGCAACAGGGTTTCGGGGCCGCCCGCGGTGAGCGCCCCGTCGGCATCGCGGATTCCCAGCGCGAACCGCTGATCGATGCCGGCGACCAGTGACGACGGATCCTGGAACATCAGGAGCTCGTCACCCTTGGCCAGCGAACCGCCGCCACCGGCCGATCCCCCGCTCGTTGCGCCGCTCGCCGTGGTGTCGGCGGACGAATTCGACTTGCCACCACAGGCCGCCAGAAGCGCCACGGCGGCTCCGCCGATGAGGAAGCTGCGTCGAGGAAGGGATTGCACGACCGGCGAACCTAACCTGCGCAGCCGTGTCGAAGCTGGTCGCGTTCTCGGTGGATGGCCACCCCGTCGAGGTGGCCGACGATGGCGCGTCACTGCTTGAGGTGTTGCGCGACCGGCTCGGCTTTCGCTCCGCCAAGGACGGATGCAGCCCCCAGGGTCAATGCGGCTGCTGCACGGTATTGGTCGATGGACAACCCCGCGTGGCCTGTGTGACCGCGGTGGCTCGCGTGGGTGGTCGCGCCGTTACCACGGCCGAGGGGCTGGGTGACCGGGACCAGTGGGCCGACGCCTTCTGCGCCACGGGTGCCAGCCAGTGCGGCTTCTGCACGCCCGGCATCGTCGTGCGGCTGTCCGCCCTCGACCCGGCCCGTCGCACCGAGCGCAAGGCGGTGGACCAGGCGCTGCTCGCTCACCTCTGCCGTTGCACCGGATGGCAGACGATCCGGGAAGCCTGTGCATCGTTCGGACAACCCTTACCACTCCGAGACAGCGCGGCCGCCCAACGGCGGGCCAGCTTGGAGGGAGGCATCGCGCAGCGCGTCGAACCCGGCGTGGCCCTCGGTGGTGGCGGCTTCGCCGACGACCTAGCCCCGGCCGATGCGCTGGTGGCGGTGCTGTCACCGAGCGGTGAGTGGGTGGTGGCCACCACCTTGACCGAAGCCCGAACGGCGGCCGGCAAAGTGCAAGGCCGCCGCACCACGGCTCCGTTGCAATGGCCCCTGGGTGTTCCCTCGGGCGAGTGGACCCGCACTCTGGCCACCACCTGGGCGGAGCCGGCCTACCTGGAACCCGACGCCTCCTGGTGTGAACCGGGCGGGGAACCGGCCAACCCCTTGGGGAACGGAGGGGCCTTCGGCGGTAAGCAGTCGTCGGTGCTCGGTGGCGTGGCCCGGCGACTGGCCGACGAGCACGGCCGGGCCGTGCGGGTGCTGTGGTCGCGCGAAGACGTGGTCCGCTTCGGTCCCAAGCGCCCGCCCATCGCCGCCGGGATCCGGTCCGACGGCTCGGGGGTGATTCGAGTGGTCCGCACGCCCGGCATCGCGGCGGCTATCAGCCGCGTGGCGCCGGGGCTGGAGGTGCACGAGTGTGACGTGGCCGGCTTGGGCACTTCGAGCGCGTTGCGGGGGGCCGGGTGGGTGGAGGCCGCCGTGTTGTTGGCGGCGCTCGGCGATCAGTCCGAGATCGTGGCTCCCAATGGAGCTCGCGCTTCGGTTTTGATAGCACCGGACGACCGCGTGGAGGTCACCGTGCGCTGCGGCGCCCCGCTCGACGAGACCGTGCTGCGCAGCTATTGCATCGGTGCCGTGCACCAGGGGCTGAGCTGGGTGCGCTCGGAGGGGATTGCGGTCGACGCCGAGGGTCACCCTCACGATCTCACCATCCGGTCCTTCGGGGTGCTGCGCTCCCTCGACATGCCCCAGGTTGAGGTCACGATCGAAGCCGACGACTCCGAGCCGATCAACGGATCGGACGCCGTGTTCGCGGCGGCGGCGCTGGCGGCCTGGCGGGCGGCCGGCTTCGCGCCGCGGTGGCCGGTGAACCGCTAACCCGCCGGGCAGTTGAGACCGGCCGCCGGAGCGCGTCCCTGAATCAGGTAGGTATCGACGGCCTGCACGATACAAGGGGTCTTGGGATAGGCGGTATGACCGGCACCCTCCCAGGTGAGCAGTGTCGAGGTGGCCAGGTCGTGATGCAACTGCTCGGCCCACTTGTACGGGGTGGCGGGATCTTGCCGGGTGCCCACCACCAGGATCGGCGGAGCGGAGGAGGCAGTAACGGAGACCAACGGATTGGCGCCCTCGGGCCAACCGTTGCACTGCACGTAGGTGAAGCCCAATGCCCCACCGAAATGAGGAAAGTGCTCCCGCAGGTCCGTCTGCAAGTCTCGGGCTTGCTCGGGCTCGGGGCGAGAAGCCCGGTCGGCACACATCACCGCCCGGAACGCGTCGTTCATGTTCCGGTACTGGTTCACCGTGGGGTTGTTCTGCATGAACTCCACCAACGGCCCACCGTCGGCCACGGCGAGGGCCGCCAGCACGTTCTCCCACGCGGGCCACAGCCGATCGTCGTACAGCGCACCCACCATGAGCCAGTGCAACAGGTCGGAATCGATCTCCCCCAGGTTGTCCTGGAGCTCCACGGGCTCCTGGTCGAGTCTCCGAGCCAATCGATCGAAGCTCGCCTCCGTGTCGGGACCCAACGGACAGCTGCTTTCGATATCGCAGCGGTGGGCGAATTCGGCGAAGGTTTGCTCGAAGCCCTCGGCCTGACCTCGCGATACGTCTTGGGCGCTCAGGTCGGGAGACAGCGCGCCGTCGAGCACCATCGCCCGCACCCGTTCGGGAAAGAACTGAGCGTAGGTGGCGCCCAGCTCGGTGCCGTACGACCACCCCAGGTAAGTGAGCCGGTCATCGCCGAGCACGGTCCGAATGGCGTCGAGGTCGTGGGCCGTCTGCACGGTGTTCACAAAGCGCGCCATCTGGCCCCGGCGGCGACCGCAGTCGCGGTTGGCCGCGGTGATCCTGGCCACCGTGTCGGAGAAGTCGATGGGGTCGATCGGATCCCACACGTTTCCCACCGGGTCGGCCAACGAGCAGATGATGGGTGAGCTCTTGCCCACCCCGCGCGGGTCGAACCCCACCAGGTCGAAGCGGTCCAAAACGTCCGGCGGAAGGTCGTGCAGCAGCAGCACCGCCGCGTCGACCCCGGACGCACCCGGGCCGCCCGGATTGATCACCAGCGAACCGATCCGGTCGTGCTGCGAAGTTCGATGCAGCCGCACCAACGACAGTTGCAGGGTGCCCGGCTCCGAGCCGACGTGGTCCCAGTCGAGCGGCACCGTCATGCGACCGCACGACGCCTCCACGCCGTCGAGGTCGAGCGGCGAATAGGTGCGCTGAAGCCGCGACGCGCATTCATCCCAGGCGATGTCGCGGCTCGGTTCGGCCGGCCTCACCGACATCGTGGCTGGTGTCGCG
>Ga0068860_100008743_pt1 | contig 10086 bp, 12 predicted proteins | sample KBSSwiS32_FD_66597 | JGI IMG/M metagenome (GOLD analysis project Ga0068860, IMG submission 66597) | Switchgrass rhizosphere microbial communities from Kellogg Biological Station, Michigan, USA - KBS Switchgrass S3-2 | ecosystem: Host-associated > Plants > Roots > Rhizosphere > Soil ...
CGCAGGCGGGTGGCCGGACCGGCCGCCCGCCGCCGCGCCACTGACGAGTCGGTTATGACCGCGCACGCGCTCTTGGGAGCGTGACGTCGCGGCCCCACCAGCGAGCGTCTCCAGCTTGCGCCCCCTGCCCCAGCGGCTATGCCAGCCGTCGCAGGAGGACAATGTGAACGATCTCGGACCAACCTCTCATCGCTTCATATCGCAGCGGCTGGCGCTGCATTATCTGGATTGGGGCAATGCCGCTGCGCCGCTGCTCGTGCTGGTTCATGGCGGACAGGACCATGCGCATAATTGGGATTGGGTTGCGGAGGCGCTGCGTCACGATTGGCATGTCGTCTGTCCGGACCTGCGTGGCCACGGAGACAGCGCATGGTCGCCGGATGGCAGCTATTCGATGGCGTTCTATGTGTCGGATCTCGCACAGCTGATTCACCAGATCAGCGACGGCCCGATTTCGATCGTCGCGCATTCGCTGGGCGGTGCGGTCGCACTGCGCTACGCCGGTCTCTATCCGGAACGCGTGCGCCGGCTGGCGGTGATCGAGGGTCTCGGCATTTCGCCGCTCGACCAGAAGCCGGAGACGCCGGTGGCGGAACGCTGGCGGAACTGGATTGCCGAGCGCCGCGCGCTGAGCGCGCGCACCAAACGCCGTTACACGTCGCTCGATCAGGCCTTTGCCCGCATGAGCGAGGCCAACCCGCATCTCTCGGCCGACCGCGTGCGGCACCTGACGATCCACGGCACGACCCGCAATGAGGACGGCAGTTATAGCTGGAAGTACGACAATTATGTCCGCTCCGTGCTGCCGATGGGCATCACCGAGGGTGAGCTTCACGAGCTGTGGCATAATGTCGACTGCCCGGTCTGGCTGATCCATGGTGCGGACAGCTGGGCACACCATCCTGGGAAGGACGGTCGGGCAGACCATTTCAAGCAGGCGAGCGTCACCAGTTACGAGCAAGCGGGCCACTGGGCGCATCACGATCGGTTTGAGAGTTTCGTGGCCGATCTGCAGAATTTCCTCTGACGGCAGATCGGGCAACCGAAACGCGTAGGGCCTGAGTGAGAGAATGGTAGCTGACGGGGCAGCGCACAGCTTCTAAACGGCTCATACTGGTGGTAAGCGGCCGTTTGTTCCTGCCGCCCTACAAGGAACAGTAAACACGCTAGGTTTGTCACTATATGAAAGCAGGTTTGTTCTTTCTTATCGTCCTCATTGGGATTGTCGGGCCGATATTGCTTCCCATCGCATTGCTAAAACGTTTCAAGGCAATCAACGGACCTATCGCGTTCGGTTTGACTAATTTAATAACCGCTTCGCCAATGATCGGTATGACGCTTTGGGTGCGTTATTTCCCAGGCCCACGTTGCCCCGAAATTTACCCTGATGCTCCGTGCGATGGCATCCCTTCCGATGCTGCATGGCTCATCTTCGCGGTAATGTTTGGAGTTCTAGCATTGTGGGGGGTGATCGCGACTATGATCACGACCTTCTGGGTGGTCAAACAAAGGAATAGTCCTCGTCCCTGAATGTCCGCAACTGGGTCATTAGCTGCCGATTCCGGTTCTCGCTGAACCATCGTTTCAGCAAACCCTCGATCGGCCCACCATTGCGCGTGTCCCGGCGCAGGTCAGGCCGCGGCCGGTGGGCGCTCGACCGGGAAGACCAGCAGGGTCGATGTCGCCGTCGCGCAGAGGCGGCCTTCACGATCGCTCAGCCGGGCTTCGGCGAAGGCGGTGCGACGACCGATCGAGACGATGCGGCCGTCTGCACGGACGGGGCCGCTCTCATCGGTCAGCGGACGGTGATAGGCGACCTTGAGTTCCAGCGTCGTATAGCCCTGATCGGCGCTCAGTCGCGAATGCACCGCGCAGCCGGAGGCGCTGTCGAGCAAAGTTGCGGCATAGCCACCTTGCACCGATCCGATCGGATTGTAGACTCTATGGTCGGGATTGCCTTCGAACACGGCGCGGCCTTCCTCGATCTCGACCAGTGCGAAGCCCAGGGTCGTGCTGATCGGAGGCGGCGTGTCGGCGGCCATGATCGCGCGCAATTGATCGAGGCCCGACAGGCCGGTGGCGTTGTTGCGGAGAATGTCCATGATGCTTCCTGCTTGAGTTGGGCGCAACGGGAGGCCATCAGCGCAGCTTGACGACAACCTTGCCTTTTGCGCGGCCAGTATCGATGTAGTCCAGCGCATCGTTGAGCTTTTCGAACGGAAAGACCCGATCGATGATCGGGCGGATGGCCCCGTTTTCGATCAGCGTCGTGATTTCGCCGAGTTGCTTGCCGTTCGCGCGCATGAACAGGAAGGAATAGCTGGCATCTTGCTGCTTCGCTTTACGGCGGATGCCGAGGCTGAGCAGCCGGGTCACCTGGCGAAAGGTCCAGCTCAGCCCCTGTTCCCGGGCGAAAGCGGGATCGGGCGGGCCGGAAATGGAGATCAGCTTGCTGCCCGGCTTCAGCACCTTCAGCGACTTCGACAGCGTCTTGCTGTCGAGGCTGTTGAGCGCCACGTCATAGCCGGACAGCATTTCCGAAAAGTCCTGCGTCTTGTAGTCCACGACCGTTTCCGCGCCGAGGCCGCGGACCAGGCCGAGGTTGCTGGTGCCGGCGGTCGTTGCGACATGCAGGCCGAGATGGCGGGCAAGCTGGATGGCGAACGTGCCGACGCCGCCCGATCCGGCATGGATCAGCACCTTCTGGCCACGCTTCACCTTCGCGCGATCGACCAGAACCTGCCATGCCGTGAGGCCGACGAGGGCACGGACGCTGCCTCTTCCATCGTGATATTGGCGGGTTTCCGCGCGACGTCCGCCTGATCCCGAACGGCTGACCCTTTCGGCAACGTCAGCTATTCGGTCGCTTCCTGCTCGGCCGCTTTGACCGGGTAGCGGATTGCTGCCATCCCCAGGCGAATGCGGGGCAAGCTTGACCAGAGATGCGCCATGGTGCATATGAGCATTGATGCATATAGACGCCTTTCAAACGCTTGCCGATCCAACGCGTCGCCGTGTGCTCGACGCGCTTCGTCTGGGCGAAAGACAGGTCAACGACGTCGTGGAGGAAATCGGGATTCACCAGTCCGGCGTGTCCCGGCACCTGCGGATCCTGCATGAGGCCGGCTTCGTGGCGGTCCGGCCGGACGGGCCGCGGCGGCTCTATTCGCTCAAGCCGGAGCCATTCCGCGAGCTTGACGCGTGGCTTGGCCGATATCGCCAGGTCTGGGACGCGCGGCTCGACCGCTTCGGCGAGGCGCTCGAAGCCCGACAGCAACAGCGCGAAGGCGCAAGGAGTGACGGGACATGAAGGATGAGATCAGGTCGAGCATCGTCATCGAACGCACCTACAAGGCCGAGCCTGCGGACCTTTGGGCGCTCTGGACGACCAAGGAGGGCTTCGAATCCTGGTGGGGGCCGGAGGGATTTCGTGCCGACGTCCACCGGATCGAGGGGCATCATGGCGGCCCGCTGCACTATGACATGGTTGCCGCCACGCCGGCGATGATTGCGGCGATGGAGTCCATGGGTCAGCCCACCTCGACGGCATGCAATGGATGCTTTGCGGAGTTCAGGCCATATGAGCGGCTCGTTCTGACCCAGCTCATCGACTTTCTGCCCGGCGTGCAACCCTATGACAGCAGGATCGAAGTGGACTTCATCCTCGTCGCGGAGGGGCATGTGCGCATGATCGTGACATTGAGCCAGATGCACGACGCGCAGACCACGCAGATGCAGTTGCAAGGCTTCACGAGCCAGCTCTCCAAATTGGACAGGCGCTTTGGGTGGGAAGGATAGTCTTCGGATGCGGCGTTATGCCGGGATGGAACTGCGTAGTCGAATCCTCTTTCGGGAATGGGCATCGCGACCCGAATCGGCCGGTCGGCTTCAGGTCCGGTTGATCGGTTCGGCGGCGGTCGAAACGGCAATGAATAGTGGATTCCAGTCTGACCGCTTTGGACTGACACGGGTCTGAAGCGGACGTAGCCCAACGAGCATAAGTTTCTCGTTTCAGCATTGAGAGGTTCTCATTTGTCCGGGCCAAATGGCGAGCGTAGGAACAATCAGCGAGGGGATAGATGGGGTACAGCGGCATCGGCGTTGCTTTGGCGTTGCTCTCATCTGTCACGACAGCATCCGCGCACGCCCTACTGAAGTCAGGTAGGAATAAGCTGGCGGTTCGCGCGATGATCGGTGCAGTCGGAACCGTCGCGCTCGCACCCGTTTGTTTCTTAGTGCCACTTCCGACAACGGCCATGCTTCCGTGGCTTGCCGCTGCAAGCGTGCTGCACACGAGCTATCAGCTCATTCTCATTCGTGCGTATGAAGCCAATGACTTCGCAGTTGCATATCCCGTAGCGCGGGGGATTGCCCCGATCGCGACAGCGTTGTTGGGCATGGGATTTCTGGGCGACCATATCAGCGGATTAGGGCTGGCCGGGATCGGTCTGGTCAGCGCTGGTATTCTGCTTATCGCAGTGGGGCGTTCGATCGCGGCCGCTGGCCTGATCGCGGCTGGGATCGCCGGTCTCCTTACGACAGCCTACACGGTGGTTGACGCTCATGCGATCCGCTTGGCGCCTGTGGCGCTGACGTTCGTAGCGTGGTTCTTCCTGCTCGACGGCCTCATTATGTTTCCGATCTTTCTTTTTGCGCGCGCAGGCCGGACCAGATCGCTTCTTCGTTCCGAAGGTAGACAAGGTGTTCTCGCGGGCCTCACGAGCTTGATCAGCTTCGGCGCCGCGCTACTTGCCCTTCGGCTTGCTCCGGTTGGAATCGTATCTGCTCTTCGCGAAACGAGTGTGGCGTTCGGGATGGGAATCGCAACGCTGGTGCTGAGAGAGCGTGTGGATGCGAGGCGGGTCTTCGGCGCGGCGATCATTGCCATAGGCGCTGTGCTGGTCGTTTCTACGTCCGCTTAGCGCATCCGACCTACCGTGGCACGAACGGCCGAGTATGGGCGTTGGCGGACGTTTAAACCCGAAGCGCTCACTGATAGCGCAACCTGTTCTCGAACCCATCATTCGCCTTGGTCATTTTGGTCAGCTTTCTGAGGTTGGCCCGAACATATCTCTCGAAACGCCGGTCGTCATAAATGCCTGTGACCCAATACTCATCCTGACCGAGAAGTCCCTTGAGACGCCCGGCGAAAGCAGCCTGGTCATCCGTGCATTCGGCGGTCTTCAGGATTCGGCAGACCCATTCTTCGGCGGCTGCCTTGTCATAATCGTCCTGAGCCTCATAGCCCCGCTTGTCTGCCGCCGCCTGATCGAGTCTCGCAGCCTCGAAACGGCTTTCCAGCCATTGGCGAACCAATGCACCATCCCATGCTTTCGACGAATCGCTCATCATGCGCTCCAACCCCGATCCGCCATTGGCCGAAATGGAGGCGCGATGTCACTCTCAATGCGTTTGTGTTGCTGCCTGCGCGGTGATCGATCTGAGGAATGGCTGCTTCGGGTGGAAAGCGGCCATTGGCAATGCCAAAACTCTCACCGGATATTCTGCGTCTGGAACGAACATGCAAGACGGAAAAACCGAGGTTGAGGTGATTCTGAACAGCAGCCTACCTTTTGCCGAGGAAATGCTTTCAAGGTACGGCGAGTTCTATCCGTGCGGCCGCGCGATGAAATCCGATGGTGACCTAGTCGCCGTCGAAGTCTTCGACGATCAGGAGCGTCTGCCCTCTGACGAGATTATTAATCGCATAGTACAGGTATTTCGGCAGCAGGCAGCGAAGGGGGAGAACAGGGCGACTGCGATCATCTACGACGTGAAGATCATTCCACCTGGCCAGACATCCAAGACTGACGCCGTTGCCGCCGAGCTGGAGCATCGGGATGGATACGCCGTCACTGTGTTTTACCCATACCATTTGGGAGAGGGGGGACCAGAACTAGGGCCGCCTTTTGCCACGGCTGCCCGACGCGGCATCTTCGACGAACTTTGGTAATCAATAGGGCGAGGCGGCTAAGCAGAAGGTTAGCAACTGGGTCGCATGCCGACCGTCAGCCTTTGCTCATGGAACCTGCCGCACCGCTTCCAAGCCTCCGGCTCAAGTCGGCGGCGGCCGAGCGGATAAAGTGAGATTTCGTGGCAGCTTGGTCATCGCGCCCATGACAACGAAACGCGGTGGCCCGCCGCGGTGCCGTTACGGCTTCGGGGGCGGCGGAGGGGGCGGGGGCGGCGATGGGGCGGGCGGATTGAGGTAGCCGACATTATGTCCCGCGATATCGAGCTGGAACCGGCCACCGGTGTAGGTTCTTCCACCACCCACGGCATGGTCGAGCGCGGCATCGTCGAGCGTCTCCGCTCTGGTCGGCTTTTCAGTGGTGCTGGTCATCGTCAGCTTTCCCTTCAAAGTAGAGGATCGGTCATAGCAGGCCGGGACACCCGGCCATGTGCCTCTCGTCACATGCGCAAGTGGTGCCGTCGACCAAGGGTATTCCTGGCAAATCCTGGCGCAGACATCAGGGCGATCGTGTGATCGGCATGTCCGCCTCTATACGCCGTCATCCCGGCGAAAGCCGGGACCCATAGTCTCCGAATTGCCGGAAAGGGCGGTGTTCATGGGTCCCGGCTTTCGCCGGGATGACGAAAATGGGTGATGCTTGACATGCAAAGTCAGCGTCCATGCGCTTTCCCGGGGAAGACGGACGAGGGCCACCACCCCGATCCGCGTCCACCCGATGGCGCTCGCATGTTCGGCCGGGCGGACCTATCAGCGAACAGGCGCCGGCCAACGGAAGAGCAGGACATGATGGTCAATGCGACACGCGCGCAACACCAGGCCGCTCGATCGCGGGCTTCGTGGCCGCGCGGGCCGCGTGTCAGCGCAGAAGACCGATCCTCGTGACGCGGCCCCGCCCCTCCCCGACCGTCCAGTGGCTGGCGGACGCTGCGCAGAAGGCGGTCACCATGATCTCGTCGCCGGTCATCGCCGGCGTGGCCGCCTTCAATCGCTGGCGCCTGCCGCCCCGTGACGCGCCCCATCCTTTGCTCTCCGGCATCCATGCACCAATGACCGAGGAGCTGACGCTGACCGACCTCGTCGTGGAGGGCAACATCCCGCGCGAACTCGACGGACGCTATGTGCGGATCGGGCCCAACCCCGCCGCGCCGGACCCGCGCACCTATCATTTCTTCACCGGCGACGGCATGCTCAACGGCATCCGCATCCGCGACGGCCGCGCACTCTGGTATCGCAACCGCTGGATCCGGTCGGAGGCCGTGGCGAAAGCGACCGGGCTGCCGGCCGCGCCGGGACCGCGCCATGTGTTCGACACAGTCAACACGAGTGTGATCGGTCACGCCGGCGCGGGCTGGGCGCTGGTGGAGGCGGGCAGCACGCCGGTGCGCTTCGACGAGGAATTGGGCGGCCAGCTTTATGACGATTTCGGCGGCACCTTGCCGGGATCGTTCACCGCGCACCCGCGCCGCGATCCGAACTCCGGCGAGCTCCACGCAATCTGCTATGAGGCGACCGATCCCAGGCGCGTGCGCTATAATGTGATCGATACCGCCGGCCGCGTCCGCCGATCGGTAACGATTCCGGTCGACCATGGGCCGCTGATCCACGACTGCGCGATCACCGAGCGCTTTGTGGTGATCCTGGACCTGCCGCTGACGCTGTCGATGCGCGTCGTGCTGGCCGGCCACGGCTTTCCATATCGCTGGAACGACCGGCATCCGGCGCGGATCGGCCTGCTGCCGCGCGACGGCGATGCCGACGCCATCATCTGGGTGCCGATCGATCCCTGCTTCGTGTTCCACAACGCCAACGCTTTTGATCTGCCCGACGGCCGGGTGGTGATCGACGTGATCGCCTATGACCGCATGTTCGCCGACGATAATAGCGGCCCCGACGCGCTGCCGCGCGGCTTCGAACGCTGGACGATCGATGCGGCGGCCGGACAGGTCGAGCGCCGCATGCTCGATCCCGCGCCGCAGGAGCTGCCGGTGTTCGACGCGCGTCGCACGGGACTGCCCTACCGCTACGCCTATGCGCTGGGACTGTCCGAAACGATGACCGAGACGCTGGTGGGCGAGGCGCCGTTGATCAAACATGATCTGGCGCACGGGACTCGGCAGCTGCACGACTTCGGCCCCGGCCGGATCGCCGGCGAGTTCGTGTTCGTGCCGCGCGCGGCGGATGCCGCTGAGGATGATGGGTGGCTGATCGGGTTGGTGATCGAGGCGGATGGTGGCTCGACGGCGCTGGAGATTCTTGAGGCTGGTGATTTGGGGCTGGCGCCGGTTGCGACGGTGCGGATTCCGCATCGTGTGCCGCCTGGGATCCATGGGGCGTGGATTGCTGTCTAGACGTGAGGGTTACGGGACGGTTGCTTTCAAGGACGCTGGGGGGGCGATCATTGATGATCGGCAGAATAGGCCCATTAGCTGCCGTTCCGGTCTGGCGGAACATATAGCTGACCATTGCCCCAACCGGGAGGAAGATCCAGGTCATACTGATCCTCGTAGGTCAGTTTTCCCGATTTGTAGAGTTCGCTTTCCATAAGTTCGGAGTGGACCGACTTCATCGCCAGCATGAGGGCCTGAACGCCGTCCACGCCACATGCGTAGCGTTGCTGAACCCGATCGGGCCAAAAGATCGTCCATCGGCACTGATACTCACCGCCCGGAGCTAGAGTGGGCTGCAGAAAGCGGGCCATTATGGCGTCATCGCCGCTTTCAAATTTTCGTTCTACAAAGGGTTCGTCACTCATGCGTCAAATAATGGCACGACTGGAGAATGGCGGCAAATGATCCCAAGCGGATTTAGTCATCGCCGATCGATCGCACCTTCAGCATCCGAGCGACCGCATCTCCGATCGCCGATCGGCCAATGGGCTCGAACGCGCCGTCAGTGACAGACAGCTTCACTTCATTGCCTCTGTCGGGCCGCTCGGCGCGGGCTATGGTCAGCGTCCCATCGTGATCGGCGTCGATGGTCACGAGCGCCGCGGCGAGCATGAAGTCCTTCAGGGTCGACAATCCGGTCGCGGCACAAAATGGTTGCCAGTCCTGCTCCGTCGCCGTTTGCGCCAGTCGGGCGGACGCCCGCAAAGCCTGCTCGACGTGCAAACCGAGCAAATGCGCTTCTGCATCGCGCGACAGGATCGTGACGTTACCGACCGTGCGGACGCCTGCATCGGTCATCGGCGCCGCACAAACCAGAAGCTGATTTTCAACGGCGAAAACGCAAGCGGAATGTCCCATGCTGGCAAACTAAGCCAGGCGAGAAACGGCTGCGAGTGTGTCGCCTTCAGCCAGACCGCTTTTTCTCCCGAAAGCCGCCGAGACGATCACATCGCCTCCGCCCGTTCCAGCCCGTCGCCCCCATCGCCGCGCCGCATCAGCGCGGTGCGGAGCATGACCATCGCTGCATAGACCACCACGACGATGACGAGCCAGCGCAGCAGCTCGACCGACAGGCCCTTGACGATGAATGCCGCGACGAGGACCGCCGGGATACCGCCGATCGCCAGGCCAGTGGCGATCTTGACGTCGATGGTGCCGAGCCGGATGCATTGCGCGCTCGCCGCGGTGCCGGCGATCGACGCGCCGGCGGCCATGATCGGGAAGCTCAGCCGCGGGTCCATGTCCATCAGGCTGAGCATCGCCAAAGTCGGCGCATAATTGCCGACGCCGAAATTGAGCAGCACGCCGAAGACGAAATTGGCGAGGATCGCGGCGATCATCAGCGGCACGGGCAGCGACGTGGCGGTGCCGCCGCCGGGCATTATGTTCAGGTTGGCGAGCGCGTAGAAGCTCGCCGCGCAGAGCAGGGCGCCGGCGACGGCGAGCTGGACGATCCTGACATTGGTCCGGGCGACGAGCGGCGCGCCGAGCAGCGCGCCCACCACCAGCATGATCACGCAGCCGACCAGCAGCAGCGGATCGACGAACACGCCGAGCAGGACGAGGAAGATCAGCGCCTGGACGATCGACGGCGGGGTATAACCGACCAGCATCGTCGAGGGGATCATGCGATCGGGGACGAGTTTGCGGAATTTGAGCCACGTCATGGTCGGCGCGAACGAGCCGATGCCGAGCGTGTCGAAGAAATTGGCCACCGCGCCGAGC
>Ga0068860_100008744_pt1 | contig 10085 bp, 7 predicted proteins | sample KBSSwiS32_FD_66597 | JGI IMG/M metagenome (GOLD analysis project Ga0068860, IMG submission 66597) | Switchgrass rhizosphere microbial communities from Kellogg Biological Station, Michigan, USA - KBS Switchgrass S3-2 | ecosystem: Host-associated > Plants > Roots > Rhizosphere > Soil ...
GAGAGTGCCGAGCTCAGCCTTCTCCTGAAGTCGGCTGCGTTCTCGCCCGAACTGCGCAAGACGCAGCAGAGCTTCGAGGTGTTGCGGCGTCAGATGCAACAGGAGCGCGTCGACAACCTGTATGCCACGGGTCGATCCAAGAAGGGGCTCAAGAAGGAAGCCGCAGCAACGCTGATGTGGATGTACACCAGCCGCGAGGTCTATCACAAACTGGTGGTCGAGTCGGCGTGGACGCCGGATCAGTACCAAGCTTGGCTAGAGCGGACATTGATCGAGACCTTGACGGACGGGGTTGGATGAGCCGGATGCCGCTGGTCACGCGCCGTTTCCGCCAGCAGCGGTCTCAACCGCTCGGCGCTGAACGTCTTCGCCGCGCCCGGCCCACATGAAGAGGGGTCCATCGTGCCGGCGCGGCGCTTGCACCGTGTCCGGTCAAGCCAGGTTGAATGGCAACTGGCGTAGCGGCTTGCCGGTCAGCCGCGCCACCGCGTTGGCGAATGCTGGCGTTGACCGATTTCTCACCGACGTTTCCTGGGTTCTACCTGTACTACCCCAGTCGGGGGCAGCAACCTTCGAGGCTGAAGGCCTTCGTGGACTATGCGCTGGCGCACGCTGGCAAGCGTTGAGTGCCCTCGCCGTCTGCCCGCGCTAGTTCCTGACTTTGGCCCCGGCCAGTTGGGCCATCGCCGCCAGCGTCGTCTGCGCCGCGTTCAGGCCGAGCAGGAAATCCTTGTCCGAGTAGGAGGAGTACAGATCGGTCGGCTGATGCCAGTGCGGGTTCCAGCCCGCGCCGATCTGCGTGCCGCGCTCGTTCTCGCGCACCGAGATCGCCGCCACGTGTTCCATGAAAGGCGTGGAGTCGGTGTTGGTCATGTACGAGCCGACGGCCGCCGGGTAGTCGGTTGCGTACTTCTCGTTGGCAGCTCGGAAGTGCCAAGCCAACTTGGACGCGGCTTCGGCGTGCTTGGAGCCGATCTGGAACTCGATGTTCACGTCGGCCTCGGCGCGCTGCTCCTTGGGCGCCGTGTAGACCGGCTGGCCCTTGGCATCGAGCACGCGTCTGCCCGAGGCGTCCAGCTTGGGCACGGGCATGCCGTGGTCGAACAGCATCATGTCGTGCTGGATCATGCCCAGCCACTTCGGTTCCGGGTATCTCCCCGAGCCCTTGGGCGACTCGATGCCCTGCAGCTCCTTGCGCTGCTCCACATAGGCCGTCGAGCCGTGCAAGCCGGTCTCCTCGTTGTTCCAGAGAATGAAGCGGATGGAGCGCTCCGTCGTCACGCCCGGCAGGCTGAAGATGCGCGCCAGCTCCATCACCAGGGCCGTGCCCGAGCCGTCGTCGTCGGCCGCCTCGCCCCAGCCGATGCCATCCATGTGCGCACCCACGATGTACATCTCGTCCGGCCGCGTGGTGCCGACCTTGGTGCAGTAGACGTTCTCGCGCAACGACGTGCCCTCGGGCGTCGGCTCGGCGTTCAGCGCGCGCAGGCGCTCGTTGGGCTGGGCCATCGCGTCCGTGTTGACTCCGGTGGGCGCGCGCTTGCCGAACAGCGTGGCGCCGCCCTGCCCCGCCGGGCCGGCGGCGCGCGGAGCCAGCGGCGGCGCGGGCGTGCGCTTGACCGGCTCGGTGAACTGGAACTGCAGCCGCTCGGTGTTCGTGCAGCCATGGGACTTGAGCTGGGCCTCGATCCAATCGAGGGCATTGCGGTTGCGCTCGGTGCCCTGGCGGCGGTCGCCGAACTGGGTCAGTCCCTTGATCGTGGCCTTGTACTTCTCGAGGTCGAGATGGCCGACGAGGATCGCAACCGGATCGGCCTGCGCGGGCAACTGTGCGTTGCCCAGCGGCACCGCGCAGGCCCACGCGGCGAAGCAAGCAATCCGGCACGAGGCGTCGCAGCGCATGGGCATGGCGTTGGGCGAAGGACCCGAGGTCGAGACCGGGCAGCATAAGTCTCGCCGCACCGAGCGACCGGCCATGCAGGCACTGGTGCTCGGGACATTTGAGGTCCAATCCCCGCATGTCGTCCTCCGCTTTGCGGACGCCCATCCATCCGATGTTGGCCAAGATCGCCGACGCGCTACCCGTCGAACCCGGGTTTCTCTTCGAGCCGAAATGGGATGGCTTCAGGGCGATCGTCTTTCGCAGTGCCGAGCAGACGCTGCTGCAGAGCCGCGACCTGAAGCCGCTGAATCGCTACTTCCCCGAGCTCGAGCGGGCGCTGCACGACGCGCTGCCCAAGGGCTGCGTGCTCGACGGTGAGATCGTGGTCGTTTCGCCGCACGGGCTCGACTTCGACGCGCTGCAGCAGCGCATCCACCCCGCGGCGTCGCGCATCGCAAAGCTCGCGCAGGAGACGCCGGCGAGCTTCGTCGCGTTCGACCTGCTCGGCGCCGGCGGCAAGTCGACGATGGATTTGCCGCAGTCCGAACGGCGCATGCGGCTCGAGCGGCTGCTGGGCAGCGCGCGACCGCCGCTGCACCTCACGCCCATCACGCGCGACCGCGCCGAGGCTGAACGTTGGCTGGCGCAGTTCGAAGGCGCCGGTCTCGACGGTGTCGTCGCGAAGCTCGAGTCGGCGCCGTATCAGCCGGGCAAGCGCGCGATGCTCAAGATCAAGCACGTGCGCAGCGCCGACTGCGTCGTCGCCGGCTTTCGCTGGTACAAGGACCGCAAAGACGCCGTGGGCTCCCTGCTGCTCGGTCTCTACGACGACGCCGGCACGCTGCACCACGTGGGCGTGACGTCGTCATTCACGATGGCCATGCGGCAGCAGCTGCTGCAGGAGCTGGCGCCGCTGCGCGACGACGCACTCGCGTCGCACCCCTGGCGCGATTGGTCCGGCGCGGAGGTCGGCGATGCGCAGCGGATGCCCGGCGCGCAGAGCCGCTGGAGCGGCGGCAAGGACCTCAGTTGGCAACCGCTCAGGCCCGAGCGCGTCTGCGAGGTGAAGTACGACCACCTGCAGGGGCGCCGTTTCCGCCACGCGACGACCTTCATGCGCTGGCGCACCGACAAGCCGCCGCAAGAGTGCCGCTACGACCAGCTCGACGTGACGACGCCGTACGAACTGGCGCGGGTTTTCGGCGCGTAGTGCTATGCCGGCTTCGGTGCCTTCGGCCGCAGCTTCGGCGGCACCCGCGTCAGATTGATCCGCACCCGGTACCAGAGCGACGAGCGGCCGCGCATGCGGTCGATGAGCACGTCGGCCGGCTCGAGGTGCTTGGCCGCCTCGGGATGGGCTGCCCGCCACGCGGCCGCTGCGGCCACCGCGTCTTCCTCACGGTCGGCGCGCGCGACCTCGATCAGCGGCGCCGTCGTGCGCTTTGCCGACGGTGGGGCGCGCTTCGGCTCGCCCACCCCCTTGCGGTAGTGCGGCGGCCATGGCGCATCACCCTGACCTTCGGCCTCGTGACGCGCCGACAGCTCGAGCAGCGGCTCGATCGAATCGGGATGGGCATCGATCGCCGCGTGGGGGTCGCCAACCGTCTGCCAGCGCTTGGGCACCGTCCACAGCGTGAAATCGGCCGGGTCGCAGTCGTCCAGCTCCTGCCACGTCACCGGCGTCGAGACGCGTGCGTCGGGCTTCGCGCGCACCGAGTAGGCCGACGCGACGGTGCGGTCCTTCGCGTTCTGGTTGTAGTCGATGAAGACGCCCTGGCGCTCCTCCTTCCACCAGGCGCTGGTGGCGAGGCCGGGCGCGCGGCGCTCGACGTCGCGCGCCAGCGCCAGCGCGGCGCGCCGCACCTGGTCGAAGCTCCAGCGGCGCTCGATCCGAACCAGCACGTGCAAGCCGCGCGAGCCCGAGGTCTTCGGCCAGCCGGTGATGCCGGCATCGGTCAGCGCTTCGTGCACGACACCCGCGATCTGCCGGATCTGCGGCCACTCGACGCCCGGTACCGGATCGAGGTCGACGCGCAGCTCGTCCGGGTGATCGAGATCGTCGGCGCGAACCGGGTGCGGGTGCAGCTCGAGGCAAGCGAGGTTGGCCATCCATGCGAGGTCGGCAGCACGTCGCGGAACGACCTCGTCGGCGCTGCGGCCCGACGGAAACCGGATCGACGCGACCTCGAGCCCTTCGGGCCGCTTGGCCGGCGCCCGCTTCTGGAAGAAGAACTCGCCGCCGATGCCATCGGGATAGCGCACCAGCACGCAAGGACGACCGCCGGCGCCGCGCAGCGCACCTTCGGCCACGGCGACGTAGTAGTTCACGAGATCGAGCTTGCGGACGTTCGCCGCGGGGATCAGCAGCTTCGACGGGTGCGTGACGACGACGTCGCGGCCGTCGAGCTGCAACGTGACGTCGCCTTCGCTCGCAGATGGCATCGCGGCAGCCTAGCGCAGAAGCGCGTGCCGGCAAACCGGGTCGTCTCGTGGTGTCTGCGACCGACCCATGATCGCGATCCCACGATTGCATCTGTAGTCGTTGGGATCGCGCGTTGAAACGAACGCAGAACGATGCGAGAACAGACTGGCGGCCACAGTCAGAGCCATGCTCTGCAACACCTCCAGGAGAGATCGATGAACGTTCCCAGCAAGCCATTCGTCGCGGTGTTGGCGGGCACCGCTCTCACGCTGCTCAGCGCAGGGAGCGCCTTCGCGCAGGAAGCCACCCATGAATACGACCGCGCGCCCGCCATGCAAACCGGCATCACGCGCGCCCAGGTGGTGGCCGACACCGCTGCGTTCCGCGCCAGCGGCGAGTTGCCGAGTTTTTCCTCGAGACTCAACGTGACGCCCGTGCGCTTCAAGTCGCCGCAGAACCGTGCCCAAGTCAAGGCCGAAACCGTGCGCGCCCTGAAGGCACACGAAGTCACCAGCGTGGGCGAGGTCTACAGCATCGCCGAATCACGCAATCAGCAAGTCGCTCAGCGCTGAAGCGTCCGACCTCCCGTCATCTCTTGAGGCTTCGGCAGGATCGCTGGCGATGAAACCCACCGGCCGTGTCGCTTTGGCGTGGTTGTGTGCTGCAGTGGTCGTCAGTGGGTGCGGCGGCATTGGGTTGTCCGACACGTTCAAGGGCCTCAGCGAGGCGGAACTCGTCACCGTCAAGGGCCCACCGACGGGCCGCTACATGCTGCCCCACGGCATGCAGCGGCTCGAGTTTGCACGTGGCCCACAGGGTCGCCAGACCTTCATGGCCGATGTCGATTCACGCGGCCGCGTCACACGATTCGAGCAGGTGCTGGACGTTCGGCGCTTTGCGCTGGTCACGCCGGGTGCGACCCGCGAGGGAGTCCTGCGCACGATTGGACGGCCGTCGGACCGCGCGTCGTTGCGCGATGGAGAGATCTGGGCTTGGCGCTATCCGAACAGAGATTGCGTCTGGTACCAGGTCGAGCTGGACGAGCAGGGTGTGGTCAAGGCGACGGGGTACACGCCGGAGCCGGGATGCGCTCACACGGCTGACGCTGCTTCGATGCGTGTAGGGGCCGGTCAAGCGCGTCATGCTTGACCGACTGCTCTTGCCGAGAGAGCGGTCAGTGGGTCGTGGCCGCTGTCGACCGAGAGGCGGCTCGATCCTCGCAAGCCGCTGATCGTCAGCGCGTCCACGCGTTGGCTGCCTCGTGCATCAGCGCATCGAGCACACCAGACATTCCGCCGCTCGTCGTTCGCCGCAGGACTCGTGCCTCCGCAATCGAGGTGCGCTAGTCATATTGCCGCGGCAGGTGGATCCGGACTGCCGTTCCTTCATCGACGCGCGAGTCCAGTTCCATCGTTGCATCGAGCAGCTCGCACAGACGTTTCACGATCGACAGGCCGATGCCCTCACCCGGCTTCTGAACCACTTGTCGTTCATCGTTCGATGACTGTGGAGACCGCAGGCCTTCGTCGCGCACGTGGGTGATCTCGCCGGCGGCGGCGTCTGCGGCCAGTCCCTCCGCCTGTCCGGTGGCGACCACCAAAGCCTCGGCCATCTGCGACCCCGGCCCCGCATGGAATCCGGGACCGCTGTCCTGAACCTGCACGAACCAGCGATGCGCGTCATCCTTGTCGCCGTAGCCCCAGCTCACGGTGATGCCGCCCTGGCGGGTGTATTTGGCGGCATTCACGAGCAGGTTCTGAACGATGCGGCGGACCTTGATCTCGTCGCCTTCGACCGCGCACTGCGCGGGTCCGTCGCTCTTCAGGTACAGCCCCTTCTGTTGAACGGCGACCTGCATGCTCTCGCACAATTCGAGCAGCAACTGCGACGCATCGAAGGGCGCCACCGAGCGGTGCTCCTGCCCGCCTTGCAGGCGAGCCAGGCTCGTGACGTCTTCCAGCAAGCGATGCAAAGCCTGGACGTTGCGCTCGAGCAAGACGAGAAACGCGCTCGCTTCGGTGCTGCCTTGGACCAGCTTCAGGCCTGCTGCCGCATTCACCACCACGCCAAGGTTGCCGCGCAAATCGTGGGCGGCTTCTTGCCAGAGGCGGGCGCGCTGACCTTCGAGTTCCCGCAGCGAGCGCAAGGCCTGCTCGAGTTCGCCCACGTGACCCGACGCCTCGACCTGCCGCAGCGTGAAGTATCGCGACGTGCTTGCGCTGACCGCCGACCCGTGCAACTCGGCCCAGATCCTGCGCGCCGTGGCCATCGTGCCGGGGTCGAACCGGCTGTCTCGCGCACACTCTTCGAGCTCGACGACGACGCACTCATTGAGTCGGCCCAGCTCGCGCGTGACCTCTTCGAGGTTGAATCCCTGCTGCCAGCGATGCAGGCCGTGCGCGGCGGCATCGGCGAGGTGATCCCTTCCAGCGAGGCGCCGTGCTTCAGTGCCGTGCGATGCGAGGCGCACCGAGAAATCCTCCAGCAGCGCGGGGATGTGGTCGTTGAGTTGCGCGCGCGGCAGCGATGCGCCGGCCGTGAGAAGCGGGTCCGCCGTCACGGCCTCGCGCCAGGCGCGCATCACAGCCCCTGCGCGCCCCTTCAGGTGCTCCGCAAGAGCGATCAGCGAAGCATCGGGCGGCGGCATGGACGACGGCTTTCGGGGCGAGACGGAATGTCGGCGACGAGTATGCTCCCGAGGGTCTGCCACTCTGTCTTGTCGATCGCCCTTCAGCACGTCCGATCCGTGTCGCCGGACGACAAGATCCATGGGCACGGTCCTTGCGTGCGCCTGCTCAAACCGCGCTGTTCCTGCCTATGGGTCGGGAAAATGAGCCACGGCTGAAAAAGATGCCGTAAACACGCGCGCCCATCCGGCCCGCGAGGAGACCATGGCCGACACCAAAGTTCGCGGCGCTCCTGCCGAAGCGCTGCCGAACCCGGCGCAAGCGGTCGTGAGACCCGCTCGCGCGCACGTCCTTTTGGTCGATGACCAGCCGGGCCGACTGCTGGCCTATGAAGCGATGCTGACCGGATTGGAGGTCACCTGCGTGAAGGCCGATTCCGGCTCCAAGGCGCTGGAGCGGCTCCTGGAGCGCCAATTCGCCGTCGTGCTGCTGGACGTGGGCATGCCCGACATCGACGGGTTCGAAGTCGCCAAGCTGATGCGACGGCACCCTCGCTACGGTCGCACGCCGATCATTTTCGTCACCGCGGCCGACGCCTCGGAGCTGGATCTCGTCAAGGGATACGGGCTGGGTGCCATCGACTACCTCAGCATGCCGATCGCGCCGGAGGTGTTGCGATCGAAGGTCGCCGTGCTGGTGGAACTGCATGAACGCCGGGCTGAACTGGAAGTGGTCAACAGCCAACTTGAAGCAGCGCGCGCGCAACTGGAGGCGCAACACGAACAGGCGCTTGCCGAGCGCGATGCCCACCTGAATGCCGTCTTCGAGCATCCCAGCCAGCTCATCCTGGTACTCGAGGCGATGCGCAACGAGGCGGGAGCGGTGGTGGACTGCGTGTACCGCAACGCAAACCACAACGCCAAGACCTTCATTGCCCGAAGCCGTCAGGCCCTGATTGGCGCCCGGGTGAGCGAGGTGTTCCCGGAGCGGGCCCAGCGGTTCTTTGAACAATGCACGCAAGTGCTGTCCACGGGAGAGCCACTGCGCTATGAAGCGGAGCTGCCGGACGGCCGGGCGCTCATCTCCACTTTGCATTGCGCGGGACGTGACACTCTGATCAGCACATCGGTCGATGTCACCGATCGTCGGCGCGCGGAGGCAGCGCTGCGCGACAGCGAAAGACGCTTCCGGGCCATGTTCGACGAAGCACCCGTCGGCGTGGCTTACAACGCGATGGACGGCCGCTTCGTCTATGCGAACAAGGCCTTCTGCTTGATGCTGGGTTACTCCGAAAAAGAACTGGAGCTGCGCACCTGGCAGGAGGTGACGCATCCAGACGACGTGGCGGGCAATCTGGCCGCTGGCCGCCAGGTCCTCGACGGTGCGCGGTCGTACTACACCATGGACAAGCGCTATGTGCGCAAGGATGGGGCCACCGTCTGGGCCAGCCTCTTTGGCAATTTCGTCCGCAACGATCAGGGTGAGGCGGTCGAGGGCGTGGCCATGGTCATCGACATTACGGAGCGACGGGCGATCGACCAGGCACTCAGGGACAGCGAACAACGGTTCCGCCTACTGGCCAACCACATCGACCAGTTCACCTGGATCTGCGACACGCTCGGCCAGGCCGTTTGGTGCAATCAGCGTTGGTACGACTACACCGGTCGAGATCCGCAAGGAGCGCTGGGCGCTGCATGGCAGGCGGTCGTGCACCCCGATCACATCGAGCACGTGACGACATCCCTGCACCGAAGCCTCGCATCGGGAGAACCGTGGGAGGACACCTATCCGATACGAGGACGCGACGGGCAGTACCGGTGGTTCTTGTCGCGCGCCGTGCCGGTTCGCGATGGCGCAGGACACATCGTGCAGTGGTTCGGCACCAACACCGATGTCACCGAGTTGAATCGTCTGCGCGCCGACCTGGAGGCCGCGGACCAGCAAAAAGACGAGTTCCTGGCGATGTTGGCCCACGAGCTGCGCAATCCGGTGGCCCCGATCCGCAGTGCCGCCGAGGTTTTGGCGATGGGCCTGCTGGACGATCGACATCGCTCGATGGTGGGCATCATTCGTCGCCAAAGCGACCACCTGGCGCACATCCTGAAGGACCTGCTCGACGTCGCTCGCATCACAAGAGGTCAGATCACGCTCCAGTCGGACACGGTGACCATTGCGTCGTGCATCGACATCGCGGTCGAAACCGCAGCGCCGCAGCTGAAGGACAAACGCCAGCGGCTCACCGTGGAACACAGTCGCGAACCCCTGAGGGTCCGTGCGGACGAAGTCCGCATCGGCCAATGCATCGCCAACCTGCTCAGCAACGCGGCCAAATATTCAGACGCGGAGAGCGACATTCACGTCCGGTCCTATCGAGAGGGACAGCACGCCGTGGTGGAAGTACGAGACCACGGGATCGGCATCGCGCCGGAGTACCAAGCGAACGTCTTCGATCTTTTCTATCAAGCACCGCGCTCGGTGGATCGGGGCCAAGGTGGCCTGGGACTCGGACTGGCCATTTGCAAGCGTCTGGTGGACATGCACAACGGCACCATTCGCTGCCGCAGCAATGGAATCGGCCAGGGGTCGACGTTTGAAATGCGCCTGCCGCTAGACGAGGCGGACGAGCCAGCGATCGTGGGCCAGCGGGTAGGCTGCTCTCGTCGTGTTCTCGTGGTGGATGACAACCAAGACGCGGCCGACTCGCTGTCGACCTTTCTGCAGATGAAAGGCCATCAAACGCGGACTGTTTACTCGGGAAACGAAGCGATCCAGGAGGTGCTGGCGTTTGGTCCCGAAGTCGTTCTCTTGGACATTGGATTGCCTGGCATGAACGGCTATGACGTGGCTGCCAAGATCAGGGGGATCGACAGTGCCATACAACTCATCGCATTGACCGGATACGGGCAGAGCGCGGACCGTCGTCGCAGCGCGGCGGCCGGATTCGACGTACACCTCACGAAGCCAGTCGCAATGGAGGAACTGGAGGCTGCTCTGCTTCGCTGATCGGCAGCCCGGCTCCTGCTCGATCCTCGGAGCACGAGCACGGAGCGGAACATCGTGACCGTGAATGCCGATCGTCATCCCCTCAAGACCGCCGTGAGGCTGGTCGAGGTGCGTGCCGATCAGCCGATCCCGCCACGGCGCGAAACGTAGA
>Ga0068860_100008747_pt1 | contig 10083 bp, 9 predicted proteins | sample KBSSwiS32_FD_66597 | JGI IMG/M metagenome (GOLD analysis project Ga0068860, IMG submission 66597) | Switchgrass rhizosphere microbial communities from Kellogg Biological Station, Michigan, USA - KBS Switchgrass S3-2 | ecosystem: Host-associated > Plants > Roots > Rhizosphere > Soil ...
TGATGCGGCGGCCTGCGGCCGCGGTCGATCCGGGCTCAGTCCCCGAGAACCCAGGGGACGCTGATGCGGCGGCCTGCGGCCGCGGTCGATCCGGGCTCAGTGCACGGAGGCGGGTTCGACCGGGGTGGAGGGCCGGGCGCGGTCGGCGATCTTCCCGGAGAGCTGGCGGAGGATGGCGGCGGAGAACGCCTCCAGGTCGTCGGGCTTGCGGGAGGTGATCATGTTCCCGTCCTCCACCACCTCGCGGTCCACCCAGCGCGCGCCGGCGTTGATCAGGTCCGTCTTCACCGACGGCCACGAGGTCACCATCCGGCCGTCCAGCACGTCCGCCTCCACCAGCATCCACGGGCCGTGGCAGACCGCCGCCACCGGCTTGCCGGCCATGAACATCTCGCGGGTGAGGCCCACCATCTTGAGGCTGGTCCTCAGGTGGTCCGGCGAGTAGCCGCCGGGGATCACCAGCGCGTCGAAATCCGCCGCCTTCGCCTGGTCTACGGAGAGGTCCGGCTGCACCTTCTCCTTCCCCTTCTTTCCGGCGATCTCCTGGCCGGCTTGCAGGCCGATGACGGTCACCTGGTGCCCCGCCTGCTTCAGCTTTTCGTACGGGACGCGGAACTCGGAATCTTCGAACTGCTCGCCCAGAATGAAAGCCACCTTGGACATGAGCACTTCCTCCCTGCGCCTAAACGTGGGGGGAGCCATCCGCCGCGCAACAGCCCATTTGTGCGCGAGGGGCCGCTCGCCTGCACGCCGGGTGGAGGGAGTGCTATAGGCCGGTCGCCATGGGAACCAAGACGATCATCGAAGGGCTGGCCGGGCTGCAGGGGATGGCCGGCAAGGAGCTGGGCGCGGGCGAGTGGAAGTCGCTCCGGTACGAGGACATCAAGGCGTTCGCCGACGCGACCGGCGACCACCAGTGGATCCACGTCGACCGCGAGCGCTGCAAGCGCGAGTCGCCCTTCGGCGTGCCCGTCGCCCACGGGTACTTCACCCTCGCGCGCATCGCCGGCCTGTTCTTCGAGATGGTGGAGATCAAGGGCTTCGCCGCGGTCCTGAACTACGGGCTGAACAAGGTGCGGTTCCCGTCGCCGCTGAAGGAGGGCGCGCGCTACCGGCTGGTCGCGAAGATGGGCGAGCTGAAGGAGGTGCAGGGCGGCGTGGAGGGGACCATGGCCTGCACCGTGGAGATCGAGGGCGAGCCCAAGCCCGCCTGCGTCGCCGAGTCCGTGTTCCGCTACCTCGGCGGGAAGTAGAGGGGGCCCATGTCCAAGCTGGTGCTGATCCGCCACGGCCAGTCGCTGTGGAACCTGGAGAACCGCTTCACCGGGTGGATCGACGTCCCCCTCACCGAGCAAGGCCGCGCCGAGGCGCGCCGCGCCGGGCAGCTCGTCGCCGACGTCAAGTTCGACGTGGCGTACACCTCCGCGCTCACTCGCGCGCAGGAGACGCTGGCGCTGGTGCTGGAGTCGGCCGGCCAGCGCCCGCCCGTCATCCGGGACCAGGCGCTCAACGAGCGGCACTACGGCGACCTGCAGGGCCTGAACAAGGCGGACACCGCCAAGCGCTACGGCGACGACCAGGTGAAGCTGTGGCGCCGCTCCTACGACATCGCCCCGCCCAACGGCGAGTCGCTGGAGCTGACCGCCAAGCGGACGCTCCCGTTCTACGACCGCGCCATCGCCGGCGACCTCCGCCAGGGGAAGAACGTGCTGGTGGTCGCGCACGGGAACTCCAACCGCTCCATCGTGATGCAGCTGGACAAGCTCACCCGCGAGCAGGTGGTGGCGCTGGAGCTGGGGACCGGCGTCCCGCTCGTCTACGAGATCGGCGCGGACGGGGCGGTGGCGTCGAAGCAGGTCCGCTCCGGTGGGGGTTGACCCCTTTGACCCGGCCGCGGAGGTCGCGGCGGTGGCGCGCCGCTTCCGCGCGGAGGGGAACGCCGAACGCGCGGCGTCCGAGCGCGCGTACCTGAAGTCGCAGCTGAAGTTCCACGGCGTGGGGATGCCCGGCGTGCGCGCCGCGGCGAAGGAGCTCCTGGCGCGGCACCCGTCACTGACCCGCGAGCAGCTCCGCGCGCTGGTGGACGCGGCCTACCGGACCGACTTCCACGACCTGCGGTCGGCGGCGGTCGCGGTGATGGAGAAGCGGGTGCCGCTGCTGGAGAAGGCGGACCTGCCCTGGCTCATCGACCTGGTGCGGGTGTCCGCCAACTGGGCGCACGTGGACTGGCTGGCGGTGAAGGTGGTCGGGCCGGTCGCGGATGGGAAGGCGATCGCCCGCTGGGCGAAGGACGAGTCGTTCTGGGTGCGGCGGACCGCGCTGCTCGCCCAGCTCGACCAGCTGCGGGTCGGCCGGGGCGATTTCGAGCTGTTCGCGCGGATCGCCGCGCCGATGCTGGGCGAGAAGGAGTTCTTCATCCGCAAGGCCATCGGCTGGGTGCTGCGCGAGGTGTCGAAGAAGCGGCCGGAGCTGGTGTTCGAGTTCCTCAAGGCCCACGAGGGCCGGCCGTCCGGGCTCACGTTCCGCGAGGCGTCGAAGTACCTGCCGCCGGCGATGCAGAAGACCTTGAAAGCCGCCGGTCCCGATGGCCAAGGTCTACATCAACGTTGAGTGCTGGACCTCCGCTTCGGCCCCGGCCCCAAGAATTTCAGCCGGCCGCGCTCGCAAACGGAAAGAATTTCCCCCCGCCGCCAGGGCCGGTGTTCTCGGCTGATAGTTCCCGCGGAGAAACGTGATCCCGGTGTCTTCGACCGCACCTCGCGTGCGGGACGGCACTGTATTTCTGCCATCTCACGCGCGGCTCGCGGCGCGGGCGCCCGAGAGCGGACCGCTTGGTACGCGACTTGTATGAGGGGCCGGACATCCCCATGATCGAGCCCGATTCCACGCTCCCCCTTTCATCTCAGACCTCTTCCGCCGCTGCGGCGGCGCCCGCCTGGCTCGAGACGGCGGCGCTGGCCGCCCTGGCGCTGACCGCCGGTGCGCTGGTGGGTGGCCGAGACGCGCTCGTGCTCCGACCCGAGCTGGCCTGGCTCGCGCTCGCGCCGCTCCTGGCCGGGCTGCGCTATGGGCCTGGCCACGGCGTGGCCTGCGGCGCTACCCAGGCTGGCGCGCTGCTGGCGGCCGCTCACTGGGGCCAGGCCGTCGTGGAGGTGCCCCTGGGCCAGCTCGCGCTGGCGTGGCTGGTGGCGGGGCTCCTCGCCGGCCAGTTCCGGGATACCTGGGCGCGCCGGCTGCAGCAGGCCGCGGCACAGGAGGCCGCCCTGCACGAGCGGCTCAATGGGTTGACCCGCAGCTACCGCGCCCTCCGCATCGCCCACCAGCGCCTCCAGCGCGAGGGTCCCGCCCGGCCCGGACGCGCGCGGCGCCTGCGGCGGGGCGGAGACATCCTTGCGGGAACGGACTCCCCGGCCCGGGGGCCGATGCCCGTGGTAGACCCGGCCCCATGGCTGATCCTGCCCCCCGCGCACACGGCCGCGCTGCCTTCACGTTCATCTTCATCACCGTAGCGCTGGACATGCTGGCGCTGGGACTCTCCATCCCGGTGCTGCCCAAGCTGGTGAAGCAGTTCGAGGGCGGCGACATCGCCGACGCGGCGTCGATCACCGGCTGGTTCGGCATGGCCTTCGCCGCCATGCAGTTCCTCTTCTCCCCGCTGCTGGGCGCGCTCTCCGACCGGTTCGGACGGCGGCCGCTGGTGCTCCTCTCCAACCTGGGCCTGGGCGCCGACTACCTGCTGATGGCGCTGGCGCCGAGCCTGCGCTGGCTCTTCGTGGGGCGGCTCATCTCCGGCGTCACCTCGGCGAGCTGGTCTCTGGGCAGCGCGTACGTGGCGGACATCACCCCCGCCGAGGAGCGCTCGAAGAAGTTCGGGCTGCTGGCCTCCGCGTTCGGGCTGGGCTTCGTGGTCGGGCCGGTGGTGGGCGGCGTGCTGGGGAAATTCGACCTGCGGCTCCCGTTCTGGGTGGCGGGCGCGCTCAGCCTGGCCAACTTCCTCTACGGCGCGTTCGTGCTCCCGGAGTCGCTGGCCCCGGGCCTCCGCTCGAAGGTGGACCTGAGGAAGGCGAACCCGGTGGGCGCGCTCAAGCTCCTGGGGTCGCACCCGGAGCTGCTCGGGCTGGGCGCGGCGACCTTCCTCTACTACCTGGGGCACGTGGCGCTGCCGGCCACCTTCGTCCTCTACACCGACTCCCGCTACGGCTGGTCGCCGATGATGACCGGCGCGGCGCTGGCGGTGGTGGGCATCGCCTCCACCATCGTCGGGGCCACCATGGTCGGCCCGGTGGTGAAGAAGCTGGGCGACCGGCGGGGGCTGCTGCTGGGCCTGGGCGTGTCGTCGGTCGGGTTCATCGTCTACGCGCTGGCGACGAACACCGCGGCCTTCATGGCCGGCATCCCCATCACGGCCCTGATGGGCCTGGTAGGGCCCACCAACAACGCGCTGATGACGCGGCGGGTGGGCCCGTCCGAGCAGGGCGCGCTCCAGGGCGCCCTGGGCAGCCTGCGCGGCATCACCGAGATGATCGGCCCGGTGGTGTTCTCCGAGTCGCTGGCCTGGTCCATCCGCGCCCGCGCCCCGGCCCCTCTCAACGGCGCGCCGTTCCTGCTGGCGGGAGTGATGATGGTGATGAGCGCGGTGATCTCCTGGCGCGCCACCGCCGGCGCGGGCGAAGCGGTGGCCGCGGCCAGCTGAAGAGGCGGACCGCTACTGCGTCCCGGCGCTCGGGTCCGGCGCGCCGATGGACGCGGACTGCTGCGGTTCGGCGGCGACCGGGGGTGCCGGCGGCAGGCGCCGCACGGGGACGATCACCGGCGGCGGCACCGGGCACTTCGTGCACGGCCCCATCAGCGGGACCTGCAGCACCTGCGAGAGGCGGAGGAAGTTGTTCTTCAGGCCGTTCCGCTTCCGCAGCAGCGCCACCGAGCTGCCGTAGCGCGCCGCGATGCCGCCCAGCGTGTCGCCGCGCTTCACCCGGTGCATCCGCACGTTCTGCTCCGGCCGCATCGCCAAAAGCGGGGCCACCCGGCGCCCCAGCTCCTGCGCGCGCGGGGAGAAGAAGCGCACGTGGAGGTGGTCGCGGTGCCGCCGCGCGTGCTTCACCAGCGCGTCCGGCCCGTTGAAGAGCGAGTCCAGCCAGCCCTTGTCCTCGCCGCCCTTGAGCGCGGCGTCGTAGACGACCTTCTGCACCCGCTTGTCCAAAAGCACCATCTGCACGTCGGTCCGGGTGACCAGCGCCTTGAGCAGCGCCCAGGTCTTCTGCTTGTCGATGTACTTCTCGCGCTCGCGCGCCCGCACCGGCTCCGCCGACGGGTAGTAGAAGGCCAGGTCCACGTCCCGCCCGTTCTGGTGGCTCTTGTGCGGCCGCAGCCAGCCGCCCTCCCGGGCGCTGATCTGGTTCACCCGCAGCGGGGGCGCGTCCGGGAACTGCGCCCGCACCTCCTTCACCGCGGTGATGATCGCCTCGATCGTCTCGTGCGTGGCGTACGACTTCTCCGGATCCACCACCATCCACCCCTCGCCGTCCGGGAAGCGCTCGCCGTTGACCAGCCGCCCCTCGTCGGTGAAGCCCAGGGAGATGGTCCCCAGCGCCTCCGGGGACTCCTTCCAGATCCGCTCCAGCTCCGACTCCGGGAGGTCGGCCGTGTACCGGATCTCCGGCGTGCCCGGCGGCACCGCCGCGTCGTGGGACTCGCCCTCGTCCGCGGACGGCACCCCCACCAGCTCGTCGTCGTCGGGCGCGCCCGTCCCGTCGTCGTAGCCGGACGCCTCGTCCTCCGCCGCCTGCTCCGCGACCTCCGCGGCCGCCGCCGCCGCGACCGCCGCCTCCGCCGTGTCCCGCGCGTGCGCGTCGGCGATCTCCGCCGGGGTGGGCGCCCCCGGCGCGGCCTGCGGCTGGGGCGCGCGCGTCCCGTGCAACAAGGTGCAACCGGCGGCGAGGAAGACCAGGGCGGGGAGGAGGCTCGCGAGTCTCGACATGTTGCTTTGAGTGCTCCGGGAAATTGCGCCAGCAACGCGCGGAGGGCCGCGCGCAATCCGATGTTCGGCTCGGCTGCAACCGAACTGTACCTCGACCCGGAAGGACCTGCCCCTTTCCCGATCCCGGCCGGACGCGGGCCTGGGGGCCGGCCGGACGTGCCCGGCAAGCCGCAGACCCACATCCACACACGGCGGCCCCATGGGGTCTCGCTACGTCGGCTTCGGCTTGTCCGCGTCCTCCAGCGAGAGCGGCATCCGGCGCAGGCGCTTGCCGGTGGCGGCGAAGACGGCGTTGGCCACCGCCGGGGCGATGGGCGGCACGCCCGGCTCACCCACCCCGGACGGATCCGCCTCGCTCTGCACCAGCACCGTCTCGATGACCGGCGCCTCGTGGATGCGGAGCAGCTCGTAGTCGTGGAAGTTGGACTGGACCACCCCGCCCTTGTCGATGGTGATCTTCTGCTTCAACGCGTGGGACAGGCCGTAGATGGCCCCGCCCTCGAGCTGCGCGCGCACGATGTCCGGGTTCACCACCCGCCCGCAGTCGATGCCGGTGACGATCCGGTGGACCCGGATCTCGTCCTTCTCCACCGAGACCTCGGCCACCGCCGCCGCGTAGCTGGCGAACGAGTAGTGCTGGGCGACGCCGCGGAACCGGCCCTTGGCCAGCGGCTTGCCCCAGCCGGCCTTCTCCGCCACCTGGTCCATCACCGCCTTGTGGCGCGGCGAGTCCTTGAGCAGCGCCCGCCGGAACTCCAGCGGGTCCTTGCCGGCCGCGTGCGCCAGCTCGTCGATGAAGCTCTCCATCACGAAGGCGTTGAAGGAGTGGCCCACCGACCGCCAGAACGCCAGCGGGACGCCGGGGTCGTGCGCGTACACCTCCACCTTGTGGGAGGGGAACGCGTAGCCCGGGTCGGCCGCGCCCTCGACCTGCGTGGGGTCGCCGCTGCCGCCGATCATCCCGCCAATGGCGCCCGCCATGGGCCCCTTGAGCCCCAGCGGCATCCAGTTGGGCAGCATCGCCTTGGCGAAGCCGCCGATGACCTGGTTGAGGATGGAGGGCGTGGCGATCTTGTGGTGCACCGCCACCACGTTCCCCTGCCCGTCCAGGCCGCCGGCGATCTCGTGGTACGAGGCGGGGCGGTAGGTGCCCTGCTTGATGTCGTCCTCGCGGGACCACACCACCTTCACCGCCTTGCCGGTCTCCTTGGCCAGCCGCACCGTCTCGCGCACGAAGTCGTCGCCCACGCGCCGGCCGAAGCCGCCGCCGAGGAAGGTGGTGTGCACCTTCACCTTCGTGTCCGGCAGGCCGGTGACCTCCATGCCCACCACCTGGCTGATGCCGGGGGACTGCGTGGGCCCCCAGATCTCGCACAGGTCCTTGCTCACGCGCGCGGTGCAGTTCATCGGCTCCATCGGCGCGTGCGCCAGGAACGGGGCCTCGTAGACGGCGTTGAGCTTCTTCGCCGCCCCCGCCATCGAGCCCTCCGCGTCCGACACCTTGTGGGCCACGCGGCCTCCGCCCGCGCCGACCTCCTTGGACCACATGTCGCGGATGGACTCGCTGGAGATGGACGCCTTGGGCTCGTTCCAGGTGATCTTCAGCTTCTCCGCCGCGGTCTTGGCGTGCCAGTACGTGCTGGCCACCACGCCCACGCCGGTGCCGAGGTTGACGACGTTCTCCACCCCTGGCGAGGCCTTCGCCTCCGCGTCGTCCAGCGTCTTCACCGTGCCGCCGAAGGACGGCGCGCGCGCGATGAAGCCGATGCGGAGGTCCGGGATCTTCACGTCGATGCCGAACCCCGCGGTGCCGGTGGACTTGGCCGTCGCGTCCAGGCGGCCCTGCGGCTGGCCGATGTACTTGAACTGCTCCGGCTTCTTCAGCTCGGGCGTCCTGGGCGTGGGCAGCCAGGCCGCCTTCGCCGCGATCTCCTCGTAGGTGACGGAGCGCCCGCTGGCCGCGTGGCGGAAGGTGCCGTTCTCCGCCACCAGGCTGCTGGGGACCACCTTGAGCGCCTTGGAGGCCGCGCCGCGCAGCTTCTCCCGCGCCATCGCGCCCGCCTCGCGCAGCGGGTTGTAGGAGAACTTCACGCTGGTGCTGCCGCCGGTGGCCTGCACGCCGAGCACCGGGTTGTCGTAGACGCGGTCCGCCTCGGCGAACTCCACCTTGATCCGCTTGGGGTCGTACTCCAGCTCCTCGCAGAGGATGGTGGCCAGCGAGGTGTGGACGCCCTGGCCCATCTCCGCCTGGGAGCACAGGAAGGTCGCCCCGGTGCGGTCGATGCGGAGCCAGGCGTTGGGCTTGAAGGCCTCCGCGTCCAGCGCCGCGCCGCCGCGCGCCACGTCCGGGAGCCACATGCTCACCACCAGGCCGCCGGACACCGCGGCGCCGATCTGCAGGAACCCGCGGCGGCTCACCTGCTGCGGGGTCTGCGTCGCGGGGGCGCTGCCGTCCCCGGGCTTCACCTGATCGCTCGGCGCGCTCACTTGGCACCCCCGCCGTTGGCCGCGCGGTGGATGGCCTTGCGGATGCGCGAGTACGTCCCGCACCGGCACAGGTTCCCGCTCATCGCGGTGTTGATGTCTTCGTCCGTCGGGTGCGCGTTGTGCGCCAGCAGCGCGGAGGCGGACATGATCTGCCCGCTCTGGCAGTAGCCGCACTGGGGCACGTTCTCCGCCACCCACGCCGCCTGGACCGGGTGCAGCTTCTCCGGCGTGCCCAGGCCCTCGATGGTGGTGACCGACTTCCCGGCCACCTCCGAGATGGGGAGGATGCAGGTGCGCACCGCGTTCCCGTCCAGGTGCACGGTGCAGGCGCCGCACTGGGCCATCCCGCATCCGAACTTGGTGCCGGTCATCCCCAGCACGTCTCGCAATACCCAGAGCAGCGGCATCTCATCCGGAACGTCCACCGTCTTCCGGACGCCGTTCAGCGTGAAGGTCGTCGACATGGGCTCCCGTCCATTTTGCGCGCCCAAGGGGGCCAGGCGCGCCGCAGCGGCGGCAGAGCCTACACCCGGGCGGGGCCGTTCTGCTCGCTTCCTGGGTCGCCGCCGGGAACACCCGGGATTCACATTTCTGTGGCGCCGCGCGCCGCCTGTTGCTCCGCTCCGCGGCCTATGGACTCCACCCCGCCGCTGGTCCTCCCCTTCGGCGATCTGTCGCGCGCCTCGCTCCCCGTCGCCGGCGGGAAGGCGGCGTCGCTGGGCGAGATGACCCGCGCCGGCTTCCCCGTCCCGCCGGGCTTCTGCGTGACCACCGCCGCCTACCAGCTCGCCGCCGGGCAGAGCGGGCTGGCCGCGGTGTTGAAGGAGCTGGAGGGCGTGCCGGGGACGGAGCTGGCGGCCCTGTCGAAGCTGGCGGACCGGGCGCGGGCCGCCCTGCGCGAGGCGGCGGTGCCGGAGTCGGTGCGCGCGGCGTGCGCGGCGGCGTACCGGGACATCGCCGGGCCGGCCCTGGACGCGCCGGTGGCGGTGCGGTCCTCCGCCACCGCCGAGGACCTCCCCGACGCCTCCTTCGCCGGCCAGCACGAGACGCTGCTCAACGTGGTGGGCGAGAAGGCGCTGCTGGACGCGGTGCGCGAGTGCTGGTCCTCGCTGTTCACCGAGCGTGCGGTGGTCTACCGCGCCCAGCGCGGCATCCAGCACGGCTCGGTCCACCTGGCGGTCGCGGTGCAGCGGATGGTGGACGCGGCGGTGGCGGGGGTGATGTTCACCGCCAACCCCATCACCGGCCGGCGGACGGAGGTCGTCATCGACGCCAGCCCCGGCCTGGGCGAGGCCATCGTCTCCGGCGCGGTGAACCCGGACCACTTCGTGCTCTCGCGCCAGGGGCGGGCGGTGGTGGAGCAGCGGCTGGGCGACAAGAAGCTGCGCATCGAGTCGGTGCCCGGCGGCGGGACGCGCCAGGTGCATTCGGAGGGCGGCGCCGCCCAGGCGTGCATCACCGGCGCGGAGCTGGCCGCGCTGTGCGAGCTGGGCGAGAAGGCGGAGGCGCACTACGGAGCTCCGCAGGACCTGGAGTGGGCGCTGGACCGGCAGCGACGGCCGCTGCTGCTGCAGAGCCGGCCCATCACCACGCTGTACCCGCTGGAGAAGCGCGAGGGG
>Ga0068860_100008749_pt1 | contig 10083 bp, 6 predicted proteins | sample KBSSwiS32_FD_66597 | JGI IMG/M metagenome (GOLD analysis project Ga0068860, IMG submission 66597) | Switchgrass rhizosphere microbial communities from Kellogg Biological Station, Michigan, USA - KBS Switchgrass S3-2 | ecosystem: Host-associated > Plants > Roots > Rhizosphere > Soil ...
CTGCAAGACGCGCTCGCCGCCGGAGCCACGAAGGTCATCATCAACCTGAAAGACGTTACGACGATCGACTCGACCGGAGTCGGCGAGCTGGTGGGTACCTACACGACGGTGACCAATCGCGGCGCGAAGCTCAAGCTTTCGACCCTGCCGCCCAAGCTGCAGGACATCCTGACCATCACGCAGTTGATCACCGTCTTCGACGTCTACGACACCGAGGACGAGGCGATCGCGTCGTTCTAGAGAATCGAGAATGGCGAATCTCGAATCGTGAAGCCCTGTGATTCCTGATTCGCCATTCGACATCTCCCCTCCGGCCCCCCCACTTCTATCGCAGGGCCTCTTGGATCTCGGCCGCCGGGTCGAGCTGCGCCTGCCGGAGCTGCTGCCGCCCGCCGACCAGCGCCCCGAGGCGGTGCACCAGGCGATGCGCTACGCGCTCACCAGCCCGGGCAAGCGGCTGCGGCCGATTCTGACTCTCGCGGTCGCTGACCTGTTCGGCGTCGGCGTCGATCGGTCCGACCGCTCGGATCGTCCGGGGCGAGCCGACCGTTCGACGCGGGTGCTCGACATCGCCTGCGGGATCGAGATGGTCCACGCCTGTTCGCTGATCCTGGACGACCTGCCGGCGATGGACGACGCGGCTCTGCGCCGGGGGCGCCCGACGGTCCACCGGGCGTTCGGCGAGGCCGTCGCCCTGCTCGCCGCGCTCGCCCTGCTCAATCGCGCCTATGCCCTGGTGGCGGAGGCCGCGCACCACCTGCCGGGGAAACGCTACACGGCCGAGGACATGATCCACCATCTGGCGGCGGCGATCGGCAGCCACGGCCTGATCGGCGGCCAGGCGCTCGACCTGTCGAGCTCCCCGGAGGAGCTGGATCTCGAACGCCTGGAGTTCATCCACAGCCACAAGACCGGCGCCCTGTTCATGGCCGCCGGGGAGCTCGGCGCGATGGCGGCGGACGCCAAGCGCAACGAGCTGGAGCTGATCGCCCGCTACGCCAAGAACCTGGGGCTCGCGTTCCAGATCTCGGACGATCTGCTGGACGTCCTCTCCACCCCGGAAGAAGCGGGCAAGGACGTCGGCCAGGACGCCTCGAAGGTGACGTTCGTCAAAAGGCTGGGCGTGGCCGGCGCGCGGACGCTCGAAGCGGAGCTGCTCGGCTTCGCGGTGGCGTCGCTCGAACCGCTGGGCAAGAAGGCGGAACCGCTGCGGGAGATCGCGCGGTTCGTCCAAAATCGGCGGCGGTAGAGGCTGTCTCGTATTGCCGCTCTTCGGCACTCCAGTCTGTGGGTGCTCCTAAGAGAAAGGCAAGGCGAAGGATGAAAAAGCGAGCGATCATCTATATATCGGTTCTAGGTTTCCTTGTTCCTCTCTTGGTGGCTCCGGCCACCGTTCCGCTGAAAGTAAAACCGCAAGGCGACAAACGAAACGGCGAGGAAGAGGAAATCCGCAAGCGCGAGGAGTGGTTCGCGCGCCAGCGCGGACTTGACGTCACCTACCGGCCGGGAGATTTGCGCAAGCAGGCGGTCCAGGAGCTGCGCCTTGAGCTCTCGCGCCAAATCAACCGTCTCGTCGGTTTCTCGTGGCAGCCGCTGGGCCCGTCGCCGATGAACATGCAGGGATGGTTGATGGGCCGGGTGGCGGGGCGAGTTTCGGCTCTCGCGGTCAACCCTTCGAACGAGCAAACCGTCTATGTGGGCACGGCTTCGGGAGGACTGTGGAAAAGCGTCGACGGCGGTTCCTTCTGGAGTCCGCTGTTCGACACGGTCGGCACCGAAACGATTGGCGCCGTAGCGCTCGATCCCAACAATTCCAACAACGTCTGGGTGGGTACGGGCGAGCAAGGGGAGGGCTGTTTCGACTATTTCGGCATGGGGCTGTTCCTGTCGACCGACGCCGGCGCCTCCTTCCAGCCGAGCAACGGCTCCGGCGGAACCGCCCTCGGCCTTTCGAACGTGACGGCCGTCGCGGTGCAGCCGGGGAATTCCACCGTCGTGCTCGCCGGAGGACCGGGCTTCTGCTCGAGCGGCGTGCTGTCGGGCAACGGAGTCCGGCGTTCGACGGATGGCGGCCTCACCTGGAGTTTGGTGCTCAGCGGTCAGCCGAACGACATCGTGTTCGATCCGCTGGTCCCGAGCACGGTCTACGCCTCGATCGGCGGCAACACGACGTCGAACGGCGGAATCTTTCGGTCGACCGACAGCGGGGCCAGTTGGACACAACTCTCGAACGGGCTCCCGGCCTCGTCGTTTTCGCTGGTCCGGCTCGCCATGGCGCCGACGAATCGGCTGGTCCTCTACGCCCTGCTTCAGACCTCCTCGACCACCGGCTCCCTCTACCGTTCCCTGGATGGCGGCGCCAGCTGGTCGCTCCGCAACAGCAACGCCTGCGACGGGCAGTGTGGGTACAACCTGGCCCTGGACGTAAGCCCCGCTTCGAGCGACACCGTGCTGGTCGGCGCGATCCGCATCTACCGTTCGACCAACGGCGGCACGACCTTGACGGCGCTCACCGCGGTCTGGGGCTCGTCGCAAAGGGTGCATCAAGACACCCATGTCGTTCGCTACTCGCGGACCAACGGCAATCGGTTCTGGGCCGGTAGCGACGGCGGTCTTTGGCGCACCGACGACGGCGGCTCGACCTATGCCAATTTGAATGGAAACCTTAACATCACCCAGTTCTACGACATCGCCGTCCATCCGACGAACTCCAGCACCGTCTGGGGCGGCGCGCAGGACAACTCTTCTGAAGTCCGTACCTCGAGCTCGATATGGGACGTCGTCACCGCGACGGGCGACGGGTTCAACAACGCGGTCGATGCGGGCAATCCGAATTACGTCTTCATCGAGTCTTACCCTGACCCGGACAATGGGAACCGGCCGAGGATCTATCGCTCGACCAATGGCGGAGGAACGAACTCGTTTTCTCTCCTTTCGAACAGCGGGATCGCCACGGGCTTCCCGTGGAAGACGGAGTACGCGGTCATTCCCGCGGGCTCGGCGTCCTATCTGGTGACCGGAGCGGCGAATCTCTACCGCACCAGCGCCCGGGGGTCGATCTCGTGGTCACAGATCTCGAGTGGGCTTTCCTTCGGCACGCTTTCGGCCTTGGGCACGACTCCGACGAGCGGCGGCACGGTCTACGCCGGCTTCAGCGACGGCCGCATTTTCCGCACCAGCGACGTGATCATCCCGACGGTGACGTGGACCGACGTCACCGGAAATTTCGGTGGAGGCGTCGTTTCGGATCTCGCGGTCGATCCCACGTCCCGGCTGCGGGTCTTCGCCACTCGCAGCTCCTTCGGGGGCAACAAGCTCTACCGCTCGACGACGGGGGGTGGTACCTGGTCCGCGGTGGGCAACGGACTGCCCGACGTTCCCGCCAATTCGGTGTCCATCGACCCGGTCAACCGCCAGCGCATTTTCGTCGCCACAGATGTGGGGGTCTACGTCAGCGAGGACAACGGCGACAACTTCGTGCCGCAGATGGCCGGACTTCCGCAGGGCACGGTGATCATGGATCTCGAGGCCGACGACTTTCCCCACGTACTGACGGCCGGAACCTACGGGCGCGGCGCCTGGCAGCTTCAGCTTCCGTCGGAGTCTCCCGCCTGCATTCCGGACGGCAGCGTCGACGACAGCCTCGGCAATACGAGCTGCTGCAGCGGCCTCGCGGTCAACGGATCCAGCTTCTGTGTCAATCCTTCGGACTCGTCAACCTGCTATCAGATCTGCGCCACCCAGCCCACCGGGAGCTGCATTCCCTCCGGCGGAGTGGACGACGTTCTTAACCAGACCTCCTGCTGCAGCGGCGCGGCGGTTCCCGGGAGCACCTGGTGCATCAACCCCGCGAACTGGAACAACGGCTGGCAGGGCTGCATCCAGACCTGCCAGTAGAGACCTCGAGAGCCGGAGGCGCTGACAACAGCGCCCCCGGCCTCGGCGGTAGGCCTTACCCAACCGAGGGCGGCGACGGGGCGCCACCCCTACAGGTCCCGGTCTCGACGTAGGGGCGGCCCCCCGTGGCCGCCCGGGCGGTCCGATCTGTTCCCTTACGGTTAAACTCCGCCGGATGCCGGAAATCCCCTCGGGCGAGACGGACGATCTGGAGCGGGTCCGCGAGGAGCTGCGCCAGCGCGGCTATCTCTCCCATGGGTTCGAGCGCTTCCTGCTCCAGGACGCCTTGCGCCCGCGCCGGCCGCTGCGGGCGTTGGCGATCCTCGCGGGAAAAGTCGGCCTGCGCACCGGGCTGGTGCTCGGCGCCCCTCTGGCGTTCTGGCTCGCGGCGGCGAACGGCGCTCTCTCCGCCCATCCGTTCGACGCGGCGGTTCTCTTCCTTCATCTGTTCGCGCCGATCGCGCTCGCGGCGGCGTTTGCGTTCTTGTTGGTCGGTGCGGCGACCGCCTGGGTGGTTCGGTTCTCCCACGTCCGGCGGATCGAGGCGTTCACGTTCGGCGCCGCGGCGGCCGTGGGGGTGGCGACCTTGGCGCTCGCGCTCTGGCGCGCGGAAGAGTTGGTCGCCGCGAGCGGCGCCTGGCAGATCGCGGTGCTCCTGGTCGCCGCGCCGTTCGTCCTCTACGCCCTGGTGAAAACCGTCCATCACGGCCTGCTCACGCTCGCGATCCGGTTGGCCGACGAACCGTCGGAGGCCTGGACGCTCTCGCGCGGCTGGCTCGCGTTCGTTCTCGCCGCCGCCGCGCTCGTGGTGCTGCTGCCGGCGCTGCTCGCCGCGCGGCAGCCGGCGGCGGATGCTCCCGGGTCGCTTCCCATGGCGCCGGGCGGCCGGGTGCTCGCGATCGGCATCGACGGCGTGCTGGGCGGGGAGCTCGACTACCTGCTCGCCCGCGGCGAGCTGCCCGCGCTCGGCGCGCTCGCGAAGTCGGGCGCGGTGTTCTCGTACCCCCGGGGGACGGAGCCGCCCGCGTCGTTCTGGACCCGGATCGCGACCGGCCGCCCGTCTCCCGAGCACGGCGTGGCCGCGCTCGACGGATTTCGCCCGTTGGGGTGCAAGACCACCCTCATGCGCAGCGGCCCGCTGCGGCCGTATTGGAAATCGATCGAAGTGCCGCTCGGCCTGTCCGAGCACCGGCCGCTGCTCGCCGGGCGCCGCTCGGCGTTCGCGTTCTGGGAGCTGGCGGCGCGCGGAGGGGAGCCGGCCCTGGCGGTCGATTGGTGGGCGACGTTTCCGGCGGCGGCGGTCCCCGGCCGCATCCTCGCCCACGGCGGTTACCAGTTGCTCGGCGAGCGGGCGAAAGGCGCCGTGGCGCCACCCGCCGACGCGCCCGCTCTCGCGGCTCTCGCCCGCGCCGCGGCCCGGGAGGGTCCGCCGCGGGAGCTGGCGCAGATCCTCCCCCCCCCGGCGCTCGCCCGGTTGGATTCTCGCGCGCTCGCGCCCGACCGGTTCTATCGCGCGGCGTTTCTTTCCGGCCTGGCGCTCCGGCCGAAAGCCGCGGCGCTCTATCTCGCGGCGCTCGACATCGCGGCCAACGACTGGCCGGCCGGCTCGCTCGCGTTCGGCGATCAGGTACGCGCCGAGCTGCTCGCCGCGGATCGCTTGATCGAGCGCGCGCGTCCCGGCTTCGACACCGTCGCGATCGTCGTCGATCCCGGCCGCCGGGGCGGAACCGAAGGTCGAATCGTGCTCTGGCGCGCGGCCGGCTGCCGTGGGGGCGGTGCGCGCCGCGTCCTCGAACCCGAAACCTTGGCTTCGGGGCTCATGCGCGCGCTCGGCCTGCCGCAGAGCGCCGAGCTGCCCGCGCCCCCCGCGGTCTGCAACTGGCCCGCGCCGCCGGGGCGGGTCGCCACCTACGGCGTACCTTCGTCATCCGCCACCGCGGCGCGCGAAAGCGTTGAATATCTCGAAAACCTCCGGTCGTTGGGTTATTTATGACGTCTACAGGAGAAGCAGCGATGAACCCGTCCAAGTTCCTCACTCACAGTTGTCTCGCCCTCGCCTTGCTGATCGGCGGTTGCGCCGGCGGCCCGCATGCGGCGTCCGTCCCGGCGACCCAGCCGACGATCACCCACGCTGCCGCGACCGCGCCGGCTGCGGCGCCATCCCGCTTCGTCGGTCCGGAAACCCGGCGCGAAGACCGGGTGGAGGTGCAGCATGGCGTATCGGTGGCCGATCCCTATCGCTGGCTCGAAGATCCCGACTCGGCCGAGACGGCGGCCTGGGTCGCGGCCGAAAACAAAGTGACCTTTTCGTATCTGGAGAAGGTCCCGGCGCGCGAAGAGGTCCGGAAACGCCTCACCGAGCTGTGGGACTACGCCAAGTTCAGCATCCCGGAGAAGCACGGCGGGCGCTACTTCTTCACCGAGAACGACGGACTGCGAAACCAGGCTCCGGTGTACGTGCTCGATTCGCTGGACGGCAAGCCGCGGCTGCTGCTCGATCCGAACACGCTGTCGGCCGATGGCACGGTCGCCCTGCGCGACTCGGCGGCCAGCCGGGACGGCAAGAAGTGGGCCTACGGCCTTTCGGCCGCGGGCTCGGACTGGGAGACCTGGAAGGTGCGCGACGTCGACACCGGCGCCGATCTTTCGGATGAGCTGCGCTGGGTGAAATTCTCCGGCGCGGCATGGACCGCCGACAGCGCGGGTTTCTACTATTGCCGCTACGACGAGCCGAAAGCCGGGTCGGAATTGGAAGACACGAACTACTTCCAAAAGGTTTTCTACCACCGGATCGGCACGCCGCAATCCACGGATCGCCTGGCGTTCGATCGACCGGATCAAAAGGATCTCAGTTTCTCGCCCCTGGTGACCGATGACGGCCGCTATCTGGTGATCTCGGTGACGCGCGGCACGGAGGTGAAAAACGGCGTCTATTACCAGGATCTGTCCGACCCGCAAGGCAAAGTCGTCCGGCTGCTCGATACGTTCGACGCGACGTACGGCTTCCTGGGCAACGAGGGCCCGACTTTCTGGTTCGAGACCACTCTCGACGCGCCGCGGGCGCGGGTGATCGCGATCGACATTCAACATCCGGAGCGGGCAAACTGGCAAGAAGTGATTCCCGAGCGGGCCGACACGCTGCAAGAGGCGACCGCGATCGGCGACGGCTTCGTCGGCAACTATCTTCACGACGCCTCGTCGCGCATCGAGGTGTTCGACCGCGCGGGCAAGTCGGTGCGTACCGTGGCGCTCCCCGGCCTCGCGACGGTCAACGGCTTCGAAGGCGAAACCGGCGATCCCGAGACGTTCTACTCCCTGGCCAGCTACAACCGCCCCGCGACGATCTTCCGGTACGACCTTGCCACCGGCGTCAGCACCATCTTCCGCGAGCCGAAGGTCGGTTTCGACCCGGAGGAATACGAGACGCGCGAGGTGTTCTACCCCAGCAAAGACGGCACGAAGGTGCCGATGTTCCTCTCGGGCAAGAAGGGGTGGAGCGATCGGGGCAAGCTCCCGGTTCTGCTCTACGGCTACGGCGGTTTCAACATCCCAGTCACCCCCGGCTTCAGCGTCCGCAACCTGGTCTGGATGGAGCGCGGCGGGCTGCTCGCGGTCGCGAGCCTCCGCGGCGGCGGCGAGTACGGCGAAGCGTGGCACCTCGGAGGCTCGAAGCTCAAGAAGCAGAACGTCTTCGACGATTTCATCGGCGCCGCCGAGTACCTGGTGCAAGAAGGCATCACGACCCCGGCGCAGATCGCGATCAACGGCCGCAGCAACGGCGGTCTGCTGGTCGGCGCCGCGCTCACCCAGCGCCCCGACCTGTTCGGCGCCGCGCTCCCCGGCGTGGGCGTGCTCGACATGCTCCGCTTCCACAAGTTCACGATCGGTTGGGGTTGGGTTTCCGACTACGGCTCGCCCGACGACCCGGAAGAGTTCAAAGCGCTCTACGCCTATTCGCCGTACCACAACACGAAACCGGGAACCGCCTATCCGCCGACCCTGATCACCACCGCCGATCACGACGATCGCGTCGTCCCGGCCCACAGCTTCAAGTTCGCCGCCGCGCTCCAACACGCCCAGGGAGGTCCCGCGCCGATCCTGATCCGGATCGAAACCAAAGCCGGCCACGGCGGCGGCAAACCCACGGGCAAGCAGATCGAAGAAGCGACCGACGAGCTGGCGTTCACGATCCAGGCGCTGGGATTGCCGGGGTCGGCGAAGTAGGGAGATCGGCTGCCCGCTTAGATCTGCCCCTGTGTGGTATCCTCAAATCCTCAATCAAGCGAGGGTCGCGAAGCGTTGGGGGCAATTGTGGCGGGGACGCGCTTTCGACGTTCGCCCGGAGGGCGATCCGATGCCGCTCGACGCGCAGCACCTGGCAGGTCCGGAAATCCCGCATCCGACGGTTGCAAGCCTTGGGGCCGCCGCGAGACGCATCGTTCGCGACCGTCGCCTCGTCGGTCTCGCGCTCTGCCTCGGCCTTGTCCTCGCCGCGGCGCGCGCCGGGGCTCAGCCCTACGCCTACATTCCGTCCCTGTCCGGCGCCTACTACGAGCCCGGCGAGGTGTCGGTGATCGACACCCGGACCCAGACGGTGGTCGCGACGATTCCAGTCGGATCCTCTCCTTTGTCGGTGGCGATCAGCCCCGACGGCCGGCGGGTCTACGTGGGGAGCGTCGGCGCCGCTGGGAGCGGCGTGAGCGCGATCGACGCGCGGACGAACCGGGTCGTCCAAACCGGTCTCGTCGGATACGGCCCCTCAGCGATGGTGGTGAGCCGGGACGGCACGCGGCTCTATGTGGCCGCCGGCAACGCCATCCACGAGGTCGACGCCCAGACCTTGAGCGTGCTTCGTTCGGTGGCAACTGGGCAGAACGTCACCCAGATGGTGATGAGCACGGACGGATCGCTCCTCTTCGTGACCCTCGGCGAGAGCCTCTCGGTGCTCCAGGTCCCGACGCTCGAGATCGTTGGTCGCCTTTATTGGATCTTCAACCGGAGCGTCGCCGTCCTCGATCCGGCGACCCGAACGCTCTACGCCGCGGCCGACGGCGGCTTGAGAGCGATCCGACTGAGCGACTACTGGATCAGATGGGCCATCCGGATCCCAGGCCTCCATGCGGGAAGCGTCGCCTTGAGCCCTGACGGCCGCCGCCTTTACATCGGAGACGAAGCGAAGGGGCAGGTGGTGGTCGTCGATCTGGTCGCGCGCCGCCGCCTCCGGCCGATTCACACCGTGGAGCCGACCCAGGGGCTCAGCCTCACCCCCGACGGCTCGGCGCTCTACGTCCTCCTTCCCAACCGAAACCGCGTGACGGTCTTCGACACGGCGACCGGAAAGGTGTTGGCGAAGATCCCGGTCGCGAGCTATCCGCGAGCCGTCGGAACCTTCATCGGACCCGCGCAGATCGCCGAATCGCAGTAAGAGAGGCTCGCCGGGCCGTTCGGCGAGCCTCTTTGAAGGAGGGCGGTAGGGTGGGGCGTGCGCTGCGGATTTGCGGCGGGCTCTTAGAACTCGGCCTTGAGGGTCTTTGCGAGGATCGAGCCGGCTTGACGGGTGCCGCGCCCTTCGATTCGCGGGTGCTGGTTTCGGTTCAAGGAGGTCCGGAGGGCGGCGAGGTTCGTCAGGTCGCCTCGGGCGCTCCAGGCGGTCGCGGCATTCACCGTGACTTTGGCTCCCGTGGCGAGGGTGATCGTCGAACCGGCGATCGAGGCGACCGCGCCGCGGAATTGGGCTCCGGTGGCCGTGTCGTCCGCGCCGCCGCCGTTGCGGTGACCCCCGCCGTTGCCCCCACCGTGATCGTCGCCGGGCTCCGCTTCGCGGTTGCTGGTCAGGGCGTTCCCGGCCACCTGCTGCGGGGCGGCGGCCGGCTCTTGAGCGCGGGACTCACCCGTCACCGAGCCGAACGTGGCGTTGTCGGAGAATGAGACCGGCTCGGTCGGGCTGGCCCCGGACTTCGCGCAACCGACGGTGGACAGCGTAACCAGCGAGAGCAGAAGGGCGGGGGCGAGGGTGAGGGTCTTGGCGTTCATGGCGTTTCTCCTGAAGTCTTGGGGTTTAAGTCGTTTTGGCAGTATTCGGAGGGAGGGTGCGATCTCGCCTCGGTTGCCGTTCATGGGGTAAGACAGCGACCGAGGCGGAACGGAACAGAATTCGGCGGGAAAAAGCGGTCGGGTATACTCCGC
>Ga0068860_100008750_pt1 | contig 10081 bp, 1 predicted proteins | sample KBSSwiS32_FD_66597 | JGI IMG/M metagenome (GOLD analysis project Ga0068860, IMG submission 66597) | Switchgrass rhizosphere microbial communities from Kellogg Biological Station, Michigan, USA - KBS Switchgrass S3-2 | ecosystem: Host-associated > Plants > Roots > Rhizosphere > Soil ...
AGGTTCAACAACAATAACCGTCAGTACACCTCCGGTAATTACCACTCAGCCGGTAAGCACCACATTTTGTGCACTAAATAATGCAAGCTTTTCTGTTACTACCACAGGTTCCCCGATATCTTATCAATGGCAGGTAAATAGCGGTTCTGGCTTTGCTAATGTTGTAGTAGGAGGAGTTTATTCAGTGTCCTCAACTGCAACGACAAGCACCTTAGATATTACAGGCGCCCCTTCAAGTATGAGTGGCTATCAATATCGTGTAGTCGCTACGGCTCCGGCTCCATGTAATACGTCTGTTACATCAAATACCGTAACACTATTACTGTCGAATACATGGACAGGTTCGGGAGCAAACAACGATTGGACAACAACAAGCAACTGGACTGGAAATACAGTGCCCTCTACTTCCTGTGATACCGTGTACATCCCCAATGTTGGAGCAAATCAACCAACTATAAGTTCAGCAGTTCCTGCAATTAAAAATCTTATTGTAAGATCGGGTGCAACATTAACTATCACGGGAACTCTAACAATTTCGGGTACTATAAGCAATAGTGGCTTAATTAAAGCCAGTAATGGTGGCGTTGAATTTAATGGCTCTCCGACACAAACAATTGCCGGAGGTACGTTTGAAAATAATGCACTTAAAAATCTTACTCAGTCAGTAACTACTTTAAATCTTACAGGGCCGCTTAATCTCTATGGCACTTTATCATTTACAGGCACCGGTAAAACACTCGCAACAAATGACAATCTCACACTTAAGTCTACCGCTACTCAAACAGCCAATGTTGCGGAAATAACGGTTGATGGCGCCGGCGCTGCATTAAATTCGATAACCGGTATTGTTACTGTTGAGCGTTATAATTCAGCGGTGCGTGCCTGGAGATTTTTATCAGTGCCTACAACTACCAGTCAAACTATAAAAGAAGCATGGCAAGAAGGAGCAACTTCCGTAGGGGATAATCCTGCGCCTGGTTATGGTACACAGGTTACTGATTCAATTCCTGACCTTACCGACTTATATGCAAGAGGATTTGATTATTGGTCTAAGGAAGGCCCTTCTTTAAAATATTGGGATGCAGGAACACAAAAATACGTAGGTATTGCTAACACCATTTCTGTTGGGGTTTCAACAACAGGAGGATGGAGAGTCTTCGTGAGGGGAGATAGAACCTCTATTGGCTTTTATGCCGATCCTACGCCGACGGTCTTGCGTACAAAAGGTTCATTGATTAAAGGTACCCAAGTTGCCATAAATGTACCAGGAGGCAAGTTTACGGCAATAGGCAATCCTTACGCGTCGCCATTGGATATGCGTAAGATTGTCAGAGATGCCGGAGTTGATAGCTCCTTTTATTTAACAGACCCGAAACTTAATTCATTGGGAGGTATTCAGACCTGCACTTTTGATGGAACAAACTACCTGATTGCGCCGGGAGGAGGAAGTTATACCGGAGGTGTTCAGAATTATATACAAAGCGGACAAGCAGTCTTTGTTCATGCCACCTCCACAGGTAACCTTACTCTCACTGAAAGTGCAAAAGCACCTGCAAGTACGGGGGCGTTGGTTTCAAGGCCTTTCAAATCGCAAAACGTTTTGCGCACAAACTTGTATTTAGTAGATTCTAACAGCAATCCGACTCTGGTTGATGGCGTATTAAGTATTTTTAGTGAGACGGAGAGTAATGCAATAGACCGCAAGGACGTAATAAAGTTTGCTAATCCCTCCGAGAACTTTGGAATAAAAGTTCAGGATCAATTATTGGCTATAGAGAAAAGACATACAGTCATAAATGGCGATACCATCTTTTTAAGAATGACTAAGATGAAAGCTAAATCTTACCAGTTTGAATTAACAGGAGAAAACTTTATGCAGCCTGGTTTAACCGGATTTTTGGAAGACAGTTATACTCATGCGAGCACGCCAGTTAATCTTAACGGAACTACAACTATTAACTTTAATGTAATTGATGTTCCGGATTCCTGGAACCCGGACAGATTCAGGATAGTGTTTAAAGCGACGGCTGCTGTTCCATCTACTATTGCCTCGGTTAAAGCATACCAGCAAAGCACTGGCATTAATGTGGAATGGAATGTAGCTAATGAAGATAACATTAAACAGTATGAGGTAGAAAAATCTGCGGATGGTCAGCACTTTACTCTTGTTACTACGGCGACTGCAAAATTAAATAACAGCAGCAGTGTGAACTATCAATGGCTTGACGCAAATGCATTTGCAGGAAACAATTATTATAGGATTAAGAGTATTGATATAAATGGAGAAGTGAAGTACAGCAGCGCAGTAAAAGTAGTTATCGGGACAGGCAAATCACAGATAATGATATATCCAAATCCGGTAACAGATGGCAATATCAACCTGGAATTTATTAACCAGCCAAAAGGGAAGTATACAATAACATTGATAAATAAACTTAGCCAGGTAATTATGGTAAAACAAATTCAGCATGAAGAGGGAAGAATAGAAACCATTAAATTAAACAGCACTGCAGCGAAAGGAAGTTACCACCTGGAGGTTATCACTCCTGATAATCGCAAAGTGAATAATAAGATAATTATACAATAATTTTTTCCGTCCCGTCATTAAAAACTGTCATCAATTTGGTGGCAGTTTTTTTTTTGAGATATATTGGTTACTTATTTATTTAAAAGTTTCACACGAAAAAATTTTATTGCTTTGAGACAACTGGTTTTCATAAAAAGAATATTATATTACACCTGCTTTTCCAAAAAAGAATGTGCTAATTATTTTGAACGATAAGCATTCTTCCCAATCCACCTATTAGAAATACATAACTTCGCACGCAGGCAGTCGTTAGAGCTAAGTTTTTTTACCTCTAAACTGCAGTTTAAATTTCAATTCCTTTGTAAAAATTGTACTTACTTATTTTTTGCAACATGTAAAACATTTTTTATGAGGAAACTCTACTTAGTTTTTGATAGAATAATTTTCAGCGGTTGTAAATTATTATTATTTAATACAGGAATCACCCGTTCTATTTCTTCACTTTTAAATAGATCGTATCATGCTTTACTCATAAGCACAATTGCACTTATTTTTTGTGCCAATTCTGCAAATGCTGCAACAATCAGTAGTACTGCTGGTGGTGGCAATTGGAGCTCTCCTGCCACATGGGTAGGAGGCGTTGTGCCAGTGGCTACAGATAATGTTATAATTTCTGCCGGATCTACAGTATTAGCAAACATGGATTATTCAACCGCAGCGGGCAATCGGACACTTACAATTAATGGGACATTAAATTTGCCAAATTCCAATAGCACGGATGTTTCTCTATTGAATTACACAAGTGTTGTAATTAATTGTCCGGGTAAAATGTTTTGGCAGGCAAATGATAATATAACTTTTTCTACGGGAACTTCATTTGATATTAATGGATATACCGTAGGTTCCAATTGTGGGATACAACCTGAAAGTGGCAACGCCGCAAAACGACTTACTTTTGGTGTTGGAGCCAACGCAGTTGCTGTATCCAATGATAATAGTAACAATGCGCCTTTTTCTTTTGCGGAATTTAACAAAGCCGGTGGTTTACCGCTCTTTAGATTAACATCTTCGCCAGCTTCACCGGCAACTATTTGTTATGGATCCGCCTATACAGATACAATAGTTCCGTACGACAACAATCAGGTTTTCTTTGATTGCGTTTGGAGTGTCCTTCCTGCAAACGGCACCACAATAACGCCAGCTTCTGCATCGAATTTTAAAACAGCACAAATTGCTAATATAATTCCGGTTAGTCTGACGACTCCGGTGACGTATACAATAACTTGCAAGCTATATGAAAGTGCTGATAATGGCCATGACCTTTTTACAACAAAAACGGTAACTGTAACAATAAATCCAGCGGGGGTTTGGTCGGGAGGGAATACAAACTGGAATGATGCTTCTAACTGGTGTGGCGGTGTACCAACAGCAAGTACTGATGTTATTATTCCATCATCTCTTACATACTACCCTGTAGTTCCAGCTTCCGGAGGACCTTTTTTCACAAAAAATATTACAATTCAGTCGGGAGCTTCAGTGACTGTTGATCCTTCCGCAAGTTTAACTATAAAAGGTGTTTACAGTAATTTAGGTACTCTCACTAATAATGGCCGTATTGTTTTAAATGGCACAGTTGCGCAAAGTTTTCCCGGAAGCAGTGCTACCATCGCTGCGATGAATGAGCTTGAAGTTAATAACGCAGCAGGTGTTTCAATCAATAAAGATTTTAGTATTACTGGAATGCTGGTGCCTACGGCAGGAGCTATAGCCTTAGGTTCATCAGCCATAACCCTGAAATCAAGCGCTACCGTAACTGCCACCGTATCTGCATTAGGAGCTACTTCATCGTTTACATATGGCACAGGCGGATTTATAGTGGAAAGGTATATTTCTGGCAAGCGTGCATGGAGATTTTTGTCAGTGCCAACAAATACAGCGCAAACCTTTCACGAGGCATGGCAGGAAAATATGCCACGAGGCTCAACCACACAAACTACACCTTCGGGTTATGGCACACAAATAACTAACAATACAATTACTTATGCAACTGATGGATTCGATTATTATTCACCAGATGGCCCATCCGTTAAAAAATGGAATCAAGGGAGTAATTCGTATGTCAGCATTCTTAATACTGCCGTCGGTATTAAAACAACCGAGGGACTAATGACTTTTGTAAGAGGAGATAGAACAGCAGTTGGTCTTTATGCTACGCCTACAACCGCAGTATTGCGTACTAAAGGACCCTTGTTCACAGGTGATCAGGCCCCTATTACATTAAATATGGGGAAGTATACCAGCATTGGTAATCCTTACGCTGCTCCTTTGGATATGAGGCTGATATCTAAAACCGGAGGTGCGGATAGTACCTTTGTTCTTATGGATCCTTTATTAAATGCACTGGGTACGTTTCAATATTTTACAAAACTCGGAAACGATTATTATCCGAGCCCCGGCTTCGGAAGCTATCTGTCACCCGCAACTCCTTACAACTACATAGCCAGTGGTAGTGCATTTTTTGCTTCGGCTACAAGTGCAAGTGGTAGTATTACCTTCAAAGAAAGCGCAAAGGCAAGTGGTGACCTGGCGTTAGTCTTCAGGCCTATGCGGCAAACTGCAAATGTTTTAAGGACTAGTTTATATTTATACGGTGCGGATGGCAACATGAGTCCGGTGGATGGAGTATTAAATATTTTTGGCGACAACAATAGCAATGGTATAGACGGGGGTGATGCTAAAAAACTTGAGAACTTATCGGAGAATCTCAGTATAATAGTTCAGGATCAACTATTAGCTATAGAACGAAGACATACCCTTAAAGATCAGGATACTATCTTCCTAAATATGGCTAAACCAAAGGCAAAACCTTACAGATTTGAATTTGCCGGAGAGAATTTTGATCCCGCTTTAACCGCTTTTCTGGAAGACAGTTATAATAATACCCGTACTCCAATTGACGTTAACGGAACAACCACCTATGACTTTGATGTGATAAATGATTCCGCTTCGTGGAATCCAACACGTTTCAGGATTGTATTTAAAGCGTCAGCAAATGGCCCGCTACCAATTACTTTAAGCACTATAAAGGCATACTTGTTAAATAGTGATATCTCAGTAGATTGGACCGTAAGCGATGAAAAAAATATTAAATATTACGAAGTGGAGAGATCTGCTGACGGACAACAATTCACTTTAACTGCAACTGTGAATGCAAGGGATAATAATGGACACAGCGTAAATTATCAATGGTTGGATGGCAAACCCCGTGCAGGAATTAATTATTATCGCATAAAAACGGTTGGTATAAACGGTGAAATACAATACAGTACTGTAGTTAAGGTAACAATAGGTAAAGGCAGTCCGGAAATAAAAATTTATCCAAACCCTGTTGCTGGTGGCAAAATTAATCTGCACTTTATTAATCTGCCAACGGGAAATTATGAGGCACGAATTATGAATGCTCTTGGCCAGGTTATGCTAAGAGAACAAATAAAACATGTGGAAACAACAAATAACGAAACCATAAAACTGAATAAGAATATAGTTAGCGGTACTTACAGGCTTGAAGTTAACTTGCCTGACAACAGCGAAATGAGCACGAATTTGCGTATACAATAGCCGGATAGTAAAGTATCTAAGGATTTTTAATTAAAAAACTACAGCCACTTCACAGTGGCTGTTTTATCTTACACCGTTTTTCCGCCTAAGAAGAACTCATTGAAACCAGTTTAGTGGCATTTTAACTTACACATAGATTTTATTTGAATTCTAAATAATCCTTTTCATTAAAAAAGGAATAAATTCTTTTTATCCTATGATAATCCGTATTACGTGCCCTGGTGTATTTGAAGTTTTCTTTGTCAACAGAATTCATCTTCGAACTAAAAAAGATGTCCTATGAAGAAAATTTACTCAGCTATTTTCCATTCTCAAACAACCAAGAAAAGCAACTGTTTTTATTTTGAAAATAATAGCTTAAAAAAAGTACTTGCCACTATAGCCTTCATTTTATGTTGTACTATTGGTGCTTTCGCTACATCATATACGGTATCCACTAACATCAATGCCTCCACATTATCGAGCCGTACAGAAGATACGCTTTACATAGACGCAGTTGTAACGATTAACACAAACGAGACATGGAATTTTTCAGTGGTTATTATGAGAGCACCCAATGGAACTATTTACTGGACAAACAATAGCAATTTAATATTACCCTACTGCCTCACATTTAACATTCAAAGAACGCCGCAAGAAGCCCCGGGCCTGTTACCCACTGGTGGCAATGCTTCTAAAGTATTAATTATTGCCGGAGTAAAAGTAGCTGTCTCAAATGATAATTCTAATAACGCTGCCTTTTCATTTGACGAATTCGATTACCTCGGTGGTTTACCCAAGTTTACTATTACTTCTAATTCACCGGCATGTAATGGAAATGCTCTGTCAATTACTGCAACCCCGGATAGATCTTCAACACTTTTATATAATTATAACTGGACTATAAGCCCGGTCGGGGGAACGTTTAGTCCTTCTTCCTCTGCTTCTACAACTGCAGGCGCAACCACTATTGCACTTTCGCCGGGTAGTTATACAATTACATGTACAATAAATGCGACGGGTGATCCCCTGGCAACATTGACCACTAATGTGATTGTAAACGCATTGCCTGCAGCGCCTGCAACTTTAACTGCATCACCTGCTTCAATATGCGTCAACGGGTCTTCCAACCTGAACGCAATATCAGCAGGAAATATAATTCGATGGTATACGGTTGCCAGTGGGGGAACAAATATTGGCACAAGCACAAGTGGGGCAAACTTTTTAGTTACTCCTTTAAGTACCACGACATATTATGGAGAGGCTTTGTCCCCGCCTGGTTGTACAAGTTCTGCACGAACTCCGGTTACATTAACGGTGAATGCATTACCAACTGCATTCTCAATTACTGGTGGTGGAAGCTATTGTGCTGGTGGCAGCGGTGTTGCTGTCGGTTTATCAGGTTCTCAAACAGGTGTGAATTATCAATTATATAATGGGGCATCAACTGTTGGAAGCCCTGTTGCAGGAACGGGTTCGGCAATAAGCTTTGGTAACAAGACTTCAGCGGGAACTTATACAGTTGTAGCAACAAATGCAGCTACAACCTGCACAAATAATATGACAGGAAGCGCTGCAATTACGATAATTCCCAGGCCTGCATCAGTTATTGGGCCGGCGAATCAGAACGTTTGTAATGGAAGCTCTGCCACGGTTAGTGTTGCATTAGCCGGAACGGCGCCTTGGACACTTACTTATTTTGATGGTTCCGCTTCAACAACAGTCAACAATATACCTGCAAGCCCTTATACTTTTAGTGTATCTCCGGGTTCAACTAAAAGCTACACCATCACTGCTTTGAGCGATGCAAATTGCACCTCGATCGCAAGTGATTTTACGGGTAGTGCGACGATAACGATTAATCCCAGGCCAACCGGAATTCTTAGCGGCTCATCAACCATTTGTAAAGGGACGTCCACTAATCTAAATCTGGCTGTTACCGGTACCGGAACTATTTCCGGAACGCTTTATGACGGCACAGCCTTTACAGGAAGCGCCCCGGCAATTAGCGTAAGTGTTAGCCCATTAACCGCAACAACATATTCAATTTCAACTCTTACTAATGGCACATGTTCTTCCGTAGTCGCTGATCTATCAGGTGTTGCCATTATAAATCTAAATGATCCGGCAATTATAACTGGTCAACCTGCAAATGCCATATTTTGTGCAGGCAGTAATGCATCTTTTGCCGCTACTGCATCCGGAGCCATTGCTTACCAATGGCAGGAAAGCACAGATGATGGCATCAGTTATCATAATATTTCCAACGGTGTTCTATACGCCGGTGTTAATACCAATGCTTTAACGATAAGCAATATACCGGCGACTATGAGTGGTTACCTATACCGGCTTGCAACTACATCGGTGTCTCCATGCGCAGTCGTTACTTCAAATGCTGCATCGTTATTATTAAAAAACACATGGACAGGCGCTACAAATAATAATTGGTATACTGCCACCAACTGGACGGGAAATATTTTACCTGACGCTGATTGTCCTGATGTTTTCATACCGCAGATATCTTCGGGTAATTATCCTGTTTTAGTTTCAGAAAATGTGTCGGTTGCTAATTTAATAATAAAAGAAAACGCACGCCTTACCATAGAAACCGGTGCTACTTTGCAGGTGGCGGGGAGTATAACAAAATATACCGGGGGAGAATTATATGCGGCAGGTGGCGCGGTGGAATTTATTGGTAATACTTCAACGCAAACTATTTCAGGAAGTTTATTTCACAATAGAACCTTGCATGATCTTAAGATTAGTAACCCATACGGGGTAAATGTTTCTTCAGCCTTAAACGACACCTTAAATATTACCGGTACTTTATTATTTGGAAGTGTAAGCAACACTACGCTTAATACGGGTAATAATATCACACTTAAATCCAGCGCTTCCGCTACGGCTAACGTGGGGCAGGTTATTAATGGAAATAATATCGCCGGCGAGGTAATAGTAGAACGATACTTTCCTGCAAAGAGGGCATGGAGATTTTTATCAGTGCCCGATAATACCTCCCAAACTTTTCACCAGGCGTGGCAGGAGAATCAGGCCGTATCTGTTGTGGGCATTATTGGTTACGGTACCCAGGTTACTCATAATATTTCTGAATGGGCTGAGAATGGGTTTGATTATAATTCACCGGATGGACCTTCTGTCAAAATATGGAATCCGGCGAGTAACTCGTATAGCGGATTATCAAATACTAATATTAGCATAGGAACAGTGGGAGGCTTCATGACTTTCGTGCGAGGTGACCGCACCGCGATTGGTATAGGAGCTACCCCAACCGCCACAGTATTGCGTACCAGGGGTACTTTGAAAATCGGTGACCAGCCAACTATTTCTTTGCCTGCTGGAAAAACAATCTCTGTAGGTAACCCATATGCCTCTGTAATTGATATGAGGAATATCTCAAAAACAGCAGGTAAGAATTATACTTTCTATTTGTACAATCCCAACATAAGTTCATTGGGTGCCTTCCAAACTTTCGTATTAAATGCTGATGGGAATTATTACATGGCGCCGTCATCTACAACTCCTCATAACTATATTGAAAGCGGCCAGGCATTCTTTATAGCATCTGATGGGGGCAGCATCACCATTAAAGAAAATTCCAAAGCCGGCGAAAGTGTCAACTGGGCTTTCAAATCATCTCACGCAAAGCCATCGCTGCAGACAAACTTATATGCCATGGGCGCCGATAGAACAGTTTCATTGATTGATGGTGTATTAAACAACTTTGCAGACAACTTCAGCAATGGTGTAGATGAAAAAGACGTTAAAAAAATGATGAACTTTTCTGAAAACCTGGGAATTAAAAACCAGGATCAAATTTTAGCAATTGAAGGAAGACACAGTATTCTTAAAAAGGATACAATTTTCTTAAACATGACTAAGATGAAACCTAAGTCTTATCGCTTTGAATTTAAAGGAGAGAACTTTACTCAACCGGGT
>Ga0068860_100008751_pt1 | contig 10079 bp, 6 predicted proteins | sample KBSSwiS32_FD_66597 | JGI IMG/M metagenome (GOLD analysis project Ga0068860, IMG submission 66597) | Switchgrass rhizosphere microbial communities from Kellogg Biological Station, Michigan, USA - KBS Switchgrass S3-2 | ecosystem: Host-associated > Plants > Roots > Rhizosphere > Soil ...
CGAGGGCGGCCTTAGTGCGTAGCGCGATTACTTCGCGCTCGTACTCGGCAACGGCGGCGATGATATGGATCGTTAGTTTGTTAGCATGCGGCATGTCTGCCGCGACGAATTCCACGCCGGAATTAAGAAGCTGGGCGATAAAATGGACGCTTCGCGCCAGCCGATCCAGCTTGGCAATAACCAGCAAGGCCTTTTGTGTCCGGCACAGCTTGAGTGCCGCATTCAGCTGGATACGCTCGTCCAAAGCACCGGATTCGATCTCCGTGAACTCGTCAGCCAAGTTTCCGCAGACCTGTTGAACGTACGTATGGACGGCTGCCCTCTGGGCATCCAGTCCTAATCCGCTATACCCCTGTCCTTGCGTCGAAACCCGGTAGTAGGCGACGAAACTAGGCATAGCGAATCGGTTTATAAATCCTAAATGTTCCTTTGGACTTTATAAGGTGCTTTTCACAGTCCTGCTTACGCCGCAGTTGCTCTTACTTTCGTCTTGAACTGCTTCATTTTTGGGCTTAGTCTGAATTTCAACGAACGGTGGTGCCAGCCTTCGATTTCTTGGACGTCGCCGTTCCGATACCGGATTTTCAGCGTGAACGCGTAGTACTTCAGATTATTTTCAATCTGGTCCTCGGTCATCAAATCCGCGAGTCTCCATCTCGTGCCGATGTCGAGAACCTCGTCGGGACGAACGATCGTCGGCTCCACGGTAATCCTTTCGATAAGGCGCAACAGTTCACTGGCTAGGGCACGTCGAGTTTTCTCAACGTGCTCGGGATTGCCTTCGTTGCGAATCTTTTTCAACAGGTCGGCGATGACGCGCTGCCGTTCCTTGGGATCGATCGTTAGCAATCCTTCGATTTCCAAGTCGGCGGCTTCAATCGCCTGTTTTATCTCGCCGCTTTCTTTGTCCAGCTTGGCTAGTTCCGCGACCACCGAAGGAAGTTTGCCGTCGCCGGCTTTGAGGGCGGCCACGAGTCGGCTTTGTTGCTTTTGTACTTCTTCGGCTCGGACGTGCAGCAAATTTCGTTCACGTTTCGCATCGCCGAGACGTTGTTGCCGCGAATCTCCACCCAGGACTTTGCCGATATCCAGGTGCTCAATGGCATAGAGAACTTTGGTTTCGATCAGGTCATAACGGAAGAAACGAGCCTTACAGCTTCCGCCGGAGAGGGCGACAGAACATCGAAGATACTTTGAATTACCTCGCCCTTTATCAACATAACGCAGTCCTGCCGTGCACTTGCAACGAAGCAGTCCTGTAAAAAGATTCGCGTAGGTTTTTCCCTTTCTGCCTCTCGCACTGACTCGACGAATGGCTGTTGCTTGTGCGGCCTCTTGGAACAACTCTGGAGGAATCACAGTGGGAAAGTAGTTCTGTATAGGCTCGCCTTCGGGAATCCTCTTTCGCTTCTTGTCGTCGCCGATATAAGTGCTGCGTGGCAGAAACTCGCCAAGCACGGTACGGCTTTCAAGAATTTTCTTGATATATGAGTCTCGCCAGACCGGATTCTTGCGCTTGCTCCACGGCTTGATTCGTTCTTTGTTAAGACGCTGAGCGATGGAATGGATGCCGTAGCCTTCACAGGTCTCTTTGAAAATTCGCTCGACGATCTTTACCCGCTCGGGGATCACCTCAATAGAGTTCTTCTTCCTGTCGGCTTTGAGCCATGCAGGAACTAGGCTCGTTAGGATGACGCCCTCCTCTTGCAAGCGCTTGCGCTTCCCTTTCCATGTCTGTTGCAAAAGATCCGATTTGCGTTTGGATTCTTCATGTGCACGCGCCATCGACCCAAGCGCAATGAACAGCTTGAAGCTTTCCTTCTCGAATGTATCTTCAGAGTAGACCTGACCGTCATCGAGCGTGACCAGGGTGATCCCGCTGTCAATTATCTCGCTCAGACGGCGGAAAGCTTTAGGTGCCTTGTCTCGACTGAGCCTGTCCATCGACTCAACAATCAGGTAGCTGCCGCGTTCGATCTCCCCGCTATCCACCTGATTCTTGAACCGGGACAGTTCACCGAATTCGGCATTCATACCTCGGTACGCGGATACCCCCAGGTCGTCGAAACTTTCGATCAAATCCAAGCCAAATCGCTCGGCGTATTCGCGTGATCTTGCCAACTGGCGGCGTAAGGAATCGCCTTTAAGCTGATCCGGCGTGGACATGCGGATGTAGGAATACGCCTTCGGCTTGGCTTTCGCTTGAGGCTTCACACTGTCCGTTGCTTTGTCTTCTTCCTTCTTCTGGATCGTCATAGATACCAGCCTCAAACGGCTCAGCCATGCGGCTTTATTCCTATATTATATGTCGCCGAGCGGCGCGCCTTCCTCGGCCGGCTGGAAGATCAGCATCAGTTCGCCGTGCAGCTGCGGTTTGAGTTTCGCGAAAATCTCGGCGAGGCCGAGCAGCATCGCCGTGTGCGCATCGTGGCCGCAGGCGTGCATCACCCCGACCGTCTTGCCCAGATATTCACCGGTGGCCTTGGAAGCGAACGGCAGATCGACCTGCTCAGTGACCGGCAACGCGTCCATGTCCGCGCGGATCGCCAGTTTCGGCCCCGGCTGGCCGCCCTTGAGCACGCCGACGACGCCGGTGTGCGCCAGACCGCTGCGTACCTCATAGCCGAGCTTCTTCAGCTCATCCGCGACGAGCTTGCCCGTGCGCACTTCGCGATTGCTCAACTCGGGATGCTGGTGGATGTCGCGACGCCACGCGGTGATCTGCGGCAGCACGCCCTGTACGAGCTGCGCATTGGTTTCCGCGGCGGACGCATGCGTGCCACCGAGCGCAGCCAGTACGGCGACTGAAAGTATAGTTCTGTACATTCTCATGACCTTGTCAGACTCCCAGTACCAAGTCCTCAGCTTCCACGCGGTCCAGCCGGATGCGGTTCGCGAACAGAGAAAACGCCAGCATGCCGGCCATGCCGTTGGCGCGCTGCACCCACGGCGGCAGATACAGCGGCGGCGCGATGTAGCCGGAATCGAAATACGGTTCCAGCGCGAGCACGTCGTGTAGGGCCATCTTGCCGGCGAACAGGAAGCGGCACAGTTTCAATTTCTGGTTCTTCAGCGCCCAGCGGAAGAACGTGTGCACCGACAGCAGCCCGTGCAGGTACACCGCATCCTTGGTGAATGCGGCGCCACCGCGCAACGGCGCGCCACGGAACACGCGCATCGCCGAAGTGAAGCTGTCAGTGTCGGTTTGCCCGGAGTCGAGGAAGAACTTGAACACCTCGATGAAATCGGCGCCGGCTAGCGCGTTGTGGATGGCGACGATGCGCAAGCTGATGCGCTTCATGCGGCCTATGTCGATCGAGCCGGACATCAGTTCCGCGAATGTGGCCAGGCCTTCCTGCGTGGCGGTGATGCGCGGCGAATTCGTCGCGAGCGATCCCAGATTCGGCTGCTCGCGTCCGTTCAGCGCGGTCAGCGTGTGCACGAACGCCTCGTGTTCGAGCAACTGGTGCTTGTCGTATTCGGAGAAACATGTCGAGGAGCGCAGGCGGATGCGCGTCGTACCGGCCGCCGCTTTCGCGATCAGGTCCGGATCCAGCTCGACCCTGATCTTGTGATGCGTGAAGAACGCGCTGATCTGCGTCTGCAATTCGTCGCGCAGCACATCCGCGGGAATGCAGTAGTCGGCGTCGATCGTGACGATCTCGCGATTGAGCTCGTCAGCCAGTTCGATGAAATGCCGCGCCGCATCGAGATTGCTGACCGCGCCGCCCGGCAGGTGATCGCCCGGACGCCCGAACAGGTCGATCGAATAGCGCGTGATGTCCGGCGTGCCGACCGCGTGCAGCAAGTCGGTGGCGATGCGCCATGACTGCGCGGCGCGGCGCAGGTAGTCGCCGACCGGGTGCTGCGGGTCGGCGTCGTGATAGATATCTTCCAGTTCCGCGCGCGCGCGCCGGAAATCCTGCTGCGCATATTCGATCTTCGGCAACTGCGGCCGCCCGGCGCGCCAACCTTCGAGGAACGCGTTCTGCACGCTGGCCGGCCAGCTCACCGACGCGAGCAGCTTGATACCCTTTACCGCCGCGACGAGGCGGCGATCAAGCGCGGTGAAACGGGCAAGCGCGTCGGGCGAATCGGCCATGCCCGAACTATAACGCGATCGCTCAGATCCGGAACGGTGGCAACCCCAACGCGACCCGCAACGGATCGAGCAGCACGCCGTATTGCGCCGTGCGCGCGGTGTCGCGGCGCAGCGGCTCGCGCACCTGCGCGGCGCTCGCCGTGCGCACGCTGCGCTGCGCCTCGTGCGGCCGCAGGCAGGCCGCATCGAATTCGAGGCCGCAGAACGCGAGCAATTCGCGGGTCTGTGTTTCCGGATCGGCCAGCAGCGCTTCGTAGGACTGCGCGCGGATGCGTTGCGGATACAGCGCATGCCATTGCGTCATCGCGCGTTCGTAGTCGCGCGCGTAGGCCGCGATCGAATCGAAATCGAAACTGAAGTCCTGCGTGCCGATGCGGAACAGATGGCAGTAGCACGACCACGCGGTTTCGAGCAGGTCGCGCCGGCTATCGACGACACGCGCACCTGGCAGCATGCGAAACAATGCGCCGAGCCATAGCCAGTTGCTCGGCAGCTTGTCGGTGGCGCTGGCGCGACCGGTGCGCCAGCGAGCTGCACGCGCAAGATAGTCCTCGCCGAGGCGGCGCCAATCGTCCGCCGTGGCGTCGCCGGCCCAGGCCGCGAGCGAACTCCCACGGCGCCGATTCTCGGCGCCGATCGTTTCGAGCAAGTCAGTGCGCTCGTCGCCGGCGTCCACCTGTGGATGCGCCGCCAGAATCTGCTCGGTCAAAGTCGACCCCGAGCGTGGCAGGCTGACGATGAAGATCATTCCGGCGCCGGTTGCGGTGTCACCCGGCGCAGTCATCTGGGTGAATGCGCCGAGCAACGCATCGACCGCTTGCGTGTGCGCGGCCGCATTCCACGGCACGCGCGCGCGCACGAGTGCATTGGCGCGCGTGTAGGCGGCGTACGCGTCCGCGTAGCGCGCCTGGCCGGCGTACGCCTTGCCGAGGCTGAAAGCCAGGCTGACGCGGGCGTCCGCGTCGACTCGTGCGTCGGACTGCAGCCGTTCCATCGCAGCGATATCGACCGCGTCGAACGCACCGGCATTGAGCGCTGCGAGCGCGGACCAGGCGCGCGCGTCCTCGGGATTGTTGCGTACCAGTTCGCGCAGTTGCGCGATCGCCTCGCCCGCGCGGCCGACGCGGCGCAGCACTTCGGCCAGCGTTGCGCGCGCGTGGCGATGCGTGGGATCCAGCGCCAGCGCGCGTTCCAGCGCCTGCAGACTTTCGACATGGTCGCCGCGATGGCTCAAGGCGCGGCCCAGGTTGTAGGCATGGTTTGCCGACTGCGGCGCGAGCATGCTGGCCTGGCGAAATGAATCGATCGCCGCGTCGACGCGGCCGTTGGTCTGCAACACCACGGCTTGCGTGGCGAGCAGCGCAGGGTCATCCGGCTGCAGCGCCAGCGCAGCCTCGATCGCGCGCTGCGCCTCGTCCGAGGGGCCATGCGCGGCCAGCGCGGCGGCGAGCAAGCGCAGCGTCTGCGGATGGCGCGGCGCTGCATGCGCAGCGTTGCGCGCGCACTGCAACGCCTGGGTGCGATCGCCTGCGCGCAATGCGGCATCGCCCTGGCGCAGCAGATCACGCGCCAGCGACGGCAAATCGGCCATGCCCTGATTTGAGTTCATTTTTCAGCCTGAAACAGTGGCAAGCCGAGCTGCGCCCGCAGCGGATCGAGCAGCGCACCGTACTTGTGGGCGCGCGCCGTATCGCGCCGGATCGGTTCGCGCACTTGGGCGGCGCTCGGCGTAATCACGCGGCGTTGCGTGACGTGGAAATCCACGCAAGCCTGCTCGAACGGCAAATTGCAGAAATCGAGCAGCGCACGGATCTGCGCTTCCGGTGCGGCCGTCATCTCCTCGTAGACCAGGATGCGTACACGATCAGGAAACAGTTCCTGCCAGCGTCGCGCCGCGCGATCGAACTGTTGCTGCACGGTCGCCAGATCGGCGAAATCGTGGGTATACGGGTGGCGGTTGAACGCGTAGCGGTAGCAGGCCAGGCAGGTTTCCAGCGGATCGCGGCGCACTACGACTATGCGTGCCTGCGGCAGCATCGCCAGGATCGCCCCGGTGTAAAGCCAGTTGCCCGGCATCTTGTCGGTGTGGCGCGGACGCCGGCTGCGCCAGCGCTGCGTGCGCTGGAGATAGCGCTGGCCCAGCGTGCGCCATTGCTCTTCGCTATGCGCCCGCACCCAGTGCGGGAACGCGAGTCGCACTCGATCGCTCTCATCCATGATCTCTTGCAGCAGGTCCGGCAGTTCATCGCCGCCTTCCACCTGCGAATGCGATGCGAGGATCTGCTCCACGAGCGTGGAGCCGGAGCGCGGCATGCTGACGATGAAGATGACCTCGTGCCCTTGCGCCGCCGACGTCCCCGGCGGCGGCGTGAACGCCTGCAGCACGTCGTCGACATGCCCGACGAAAGCGTCGCGGTCGAACGGCTCGCCGCGGCGGGCCAAAGCGTGCGTGGCCTGCAGCACCGCGAACGCGCCGGGAAAATCGCCTTGCTGCTCCAGCGCAACGCCCAGGGCGAAACCGATCGCGATACGATCGTTGGCGCTCGCCGTGGTGGCGGCAAGGATGCGGCGCATCGCCTCGATGTCGGCACTGCCGAGCGGCATCGGCTTGAGCATCGCCAAGCCCCACCACGCCTGGCCGCCGCTGTGCGGATACTCGGCAATGATGCCGCGGTACGCGGCTTGAGCCTGCTCTGATGCGCCCTCGGCGCGCAGCATGTTCGCCAGCAGGATGCGCGCCTGGGCATGCTTCGGCGCAAGCTTCACGGCGCGCTGCAGGGCCGCGATCGCGGCATCGGCATCGCCGTCGATCGCCAGGCGCCGGCCGTAGCTGAACCAGCACGAGGCCAGTTCCGGAGCGAGCTCGCAGGCACGCTGCAACGCTTCGCGCGAGCGCGCGAAGTCGTGTGTGGCCTCGTACGCGCCGCCGATCAATTGATGGATCAGCGCGTCGTCGGAACGCAAGGCGCGTGCTTGCAGCAGTGTTTGCAGAGCCGCCTCGCCGCGCCCGCGCCGCAACTGCGTCCAGCCGTGCAGGCGCAAGATTTCCGCATGCCGCGGCGCGACTGCCAGCGCGGCGGCGACGCCACGCTCGGCCTCATCCAGCCGCCCCTGTTGCAAGGCCTGTTCGATCGCCACCGCGCGCTGCGCGAGTGCGGCCGGCAAACCAGCCAGACGTTGCTGCTGCGTGAGCATGCTCAGTTTTCTCCCGCCGCGAATTCCGGCAGGCCCAGCGCGCTGCGCAGCGGGTCCAGCAGCGCACCGTAGCGATGGGCACGCGCCGTGTCGCGCCGCAACGGCTCGCGCACCTGCGCCGCGCTTAGCGTCGTCACTGTGCGGCGAGTCTCATGGAAATTCGCGCAGGCCGGCTCGAACGGCAGGCCGCAGAAATCCAGCAGCGCGCGGATCTGCGTGTCCGGATCGGCGACGAGTTCCTCGTAAACCTGCTCGCGCACGCGCTCCGGATACAAGGCTTTCCAGTGCTGGGCCGCGCGATCGAAGTCGCGCCAATGGCTGGCCAGATCCGCGAACGTGTGCGTGTACGGATGCCGGGCAAAGACGTACCGATAACAGCCCAGGCAGGTCTCCAGCGGATCGCGCCGGCAGATGACGACGTGCGCATCCGGCAGCATCGCCAGGATGGCGCCCACATACATCCAGTTGGCCGGCATCTTGTCGGTAAAGCGCGGCCGGCGCTCGCGCCAGCGTTGCGTGCGCGCCAGATACGCCTGCCCCAGTGCCTGCCATTGTTCCGGCGTATGCGTACGCGCCCACTGCGTGAACGGCTGGCGCAAGCGCTCGCATTCGCCCATCAGCACCTGCCCGAGGTCATGCAGTTCGCTGGTGCCCTCGACCTGGGAATGCGAGCCGAGAATCTGTTCGGTAAGCGTGGAACCGGAGCGCGGCAGGCTCGCGATGAAAATGACCTCGTCCCCCTGCACGGGACTGGCGTGGCGCGCCGGGAACGCGTCGAGGATATCGCCGACCTGCTTGCTGAATTCGGCCGCCGCATAAGGCTCCTTGCGCGCCGCCAGTGTGTGCCCTGTGTGCATCGCGGCAAACGCTGCGGAAAAATCACCGGTATGTTCCAGCGCCATCGCCAGCGCGAACGTGATGGCAATGCGGTCGCTGTCGCCCATGTCGCCGCGACGCAGGATATCCCGCATGATGGCGATGTCCGCGGCGTCGAGCGGCATCGGCTTGAGCATGGCGAGATTCCACCATGCCTCGCCCGCGGCAGGATTCGCAGCGACGATGCCACGAAATTGCTGCGCAGCTTCAGCGAAGCGGCCCTCGTTGCGCAGAATGTTTGCCAGCATCGAGCGCGCATTGGCGTGCTGCGGGTGCAGCGCGACGGCGCGTTCGAGCGCGGGAATCGTCTGCGCAACGTCGCCATCGGCAAACAGCAGCCGCGCATAGTTGAACCAGAACGCTCCGACCTCCGGCGCCAGCTCGCAGGCGCGTCGCAACGCTGCGCGCGCGTTGGGTTGGTCACGGACTTTTTCGTAGGCGCCGCCCAAGGCATTGTGGATCATCGCATCGTCCGGGCGGCGCTCGCGTGCTTGCAACAGCGTGCCGATCGCGGCGGCGAAACGCCCCCGCCGGTATTGAATGACGCCGCACAAGCGCAGGATTTCCGGGTGGTGCGGCGCCTGTGCCAGCGCCTGGACGACGCCGTTCTCGGCCTCGTCCAGGCGCTGCTGGCGCAGTGCCTGCTCGATCGCTGCCGCACGCTGCGCCAGGTCGGCAGGCAAGCCGACCACGCGTTGCTGTTGCGTCAGCATGCTCAGTATTCCTCCGTCGCGGCAGGCGCCGCGAACGGCGGCAATCCCAACGCGCTGCGCAACGGATCGAGCAAGGCACCGTATTTGTGCGTGCGTGCGGTATCGCGCCGCAGCGGTTCGCGCACCTGCGCTGCGCTGAGCGTGCTCACGGCGCGGCGGTTCTCGTGGAAGGTCAGGCACGCCGGCTCGAAATCGAGCCCGCAGAAATCCAGCAGGGCGCGGATCGTCGGCTCCGGTTCGGCCTGCAAGCCTTCATAGGACAGGTCGAAAAAACGCTGCGGGAAATGCGCCTGCCAGTGCCGGCAGGCACGGTCGTAATCGCGCCAATAGGCGCCGATGTCCTCGATTGCGTAGCTGAAACCCGTGCTGCCGCCGGTGAACAGCTGCTTGTAGCAGGAGAATCCGGCTTCGAGCCGATTGCGGCGGCAGTTGACGATGCGCGCCTGCGGCAACATCGCCAGCGCGGCGCCGGCACGCATCCAGTTCGCCGGAGTCTTGTCGGTCAGAAATGAACGCTGGGGATCGCGCCATTTCGTCGTCCGCTGCAGGTAATCCGCGCCCAGGCGTTCCCAGTCGGCCGTGGTTGCAGCGCGCGTCCATGCGGCTTCGCGCTGCCCGCGCTGACGCGATTCCGCCTGGATGACGTCGTCCAGGCATGGCAGTTCACCGCCGCCGCCGACCTGCGAGTGTGACGAGAGAATCTGCTCGACCAGGGTCGAACCCGAGCGCGGCAGGCTGACGATGAAGATCGCCCCACCGCCGCTGTTCGGCGGCGCCGCGGCGGCCGCAGGAAAGGCGGCGAGGATCGCGTCGATCGCAGCGCTGAACGCGGTCGCGTTCCACGGCATTTCGCGGCGCGCCGCCGCATTCGCTTCGGTCAGATGCGCGAACGCGTCGGCGTAACGGCCATCATCCTCCAGCGCCTTGGCCAGGGCGAAGCCGAGTGCCATACGCTCGCGCGGATCGGCGCTGGCCGCATGCAACTGTTGCATCTGTGCGATGTCGTCGCTCGAGAACGGCACGCTCTTGAGGTTCGCCAGGCCATACCAGGCCCAAGCGGATTCGGGATGGTCGGCGATGATGCGCCGGTATTCCGCGGCGGTTTCCGCGCCGCCGCCGGTGCGGCGCAGAACGTCGCTGCGCAGGATGCGCGCGCGCAGCAGCTGCGGTTGCAACGCGAGCAACCGATCGAG
>Ga0068860_100008771_pt1 | contig 10074 bp, 7 predicted proteins | sample KBSSwiS32_FD_66597 | JGI IMG/M metagenome (GOLD analysis project Ga0068860, IMG submission 66597) | Switchgrass rhizosphere microbial communities from Kellogg Biological Station, Michigan, USA - KBS Switchgrass S3-2 | ecosystem: Host-associated > Plants > Roots > Rhizosphere > Soil ...
GATGGTACTGACCCAAAACGCGCGGGGAGCGAACGGCCGCGCCGCGATGGGGCGCCCCGCGGCATGGGGCCGTGCGTTGCTCTACGCGTGGTGCGCGTTGGTGTTCGCGTTTCTCGTCGCGCCGCTGTTCATCGTGTTCCCGATATCGTTCAGCTCATCGTCGTACCTGCAGTTTCCGCCGCCCGGCTGGTCGCTGCGCTGGTATCACGCGTACTTCAGCGATTCGGCGTGGATCGACTCGACGCTGCGCAGCCTGAAGATCGGCGCCACGGTCACGATCGCGGCGGTGCTCGTCGGCACGCCGCTCGCGTTTTCGCTGATTCGCGGGAAATACCCGGGGCGCGGACTGCTCGAGCAGGTGACCAACGCGCCGCTCGTGGTGCCGTCGATCATCTTCGCGGTCGCCGCGTATGGCGTGTTCGCGAAGGCCAAGCTGATCGGCGACTGGCGCGGGATAGCGCTGGCGCACACGGTGCACGCAATTCCTTACGTCGTCGTCGTCGTGGGCTCCGCGCTGAAGACCGTGGACGTATCGCTCGAGCAGGCGGCGATGGGCCTAGGGGCGAGCCGGTTCGGCGCCATCTGGCGCGTGACGCTGCCGCAGATCCGGCCAGCGATCGTCTCCGCGATGTTCCTCGCGTTCATATCGTCGTTCGACGAGCTCGTGGTCGCGATGTTCCTCGGGGGATCGAACATGACGCTGCCGAAGAAGATGTTCGACAACATCATCAGCGCCGTCGATCCGACGATCGCCGCGGTGTCGGTGCTCCAGATCGTCATCGTGTCGGTCGCGTTGCTGATGGCGCACCGGTTCGGGTCCGGTGTGCGGCCGGGATTTGCGTGACGCCAATCCTTCGGCGTTACCCGCCCGGTTTCTGACCGACCAGGTATTCGCGCGTCGCGAACGTCCTGGCATCTCTCGGACGCCAGGTCCCGAGCTCGATCGAACTGAAGAAATCGTAGAGCATCGCGTTGAACAGCCCCGGCTCTTCGAGGTTCAGCGTGTGCCCGACGCGTGGAAGCACGCAGAATCCCGCAGTCGGGATGTGCTTTTTCATGAACACGCCGGGCACGAGCGTCTGCTCGTCTTCGTCGCCCGTGATGAGCAGCACCGGCACGCGCATCGACTTGAACTCCTCGGCAAAGTCGAGCACCGAGGGTCGCGCCGCGACCACGTGGCGCAGCGACATCGCGCGGCCGGTGCGCGACAGCGCGCGAAACTGATCGGCGAATTCCTTCCAGCCGCGGGGATCCTTGATCTGGAACTGTACCCGCGTTGCGCCGTTGCAATAGCGGTCGGACGCGGCGTCGGCGGTGGCCGGGTTCTCGAGCAGATCGGCGAACTCGAAGAAATTCTTCTTGTGGATTTCGTCCCATCCTTTCTCGGCGCCATAGCCGCAGCAGACGGGTACGACCGAACGCGCGAGCTCGGGATGGCGCATCCCGAAGAACAGCGCCGTGAACGAGCCCATCGAGAAGCCGACGACGTGCGCACTCGGGATGTTCAGGTGGCGCAGCAGATGCGCGACGTCGTCGACGGCGAGGTCCATGCTGTAGGCCGCCGGATCGGTGGGAACGTCCGACGGAGGATAGCCGCGCGCGTTGTACGTGATGACGCGGAAGCGATGCGCGAAGTAGCGTACCTGCGGTTCCCAGCTGCGGAGGTCGCCGGCGAACTCGTGGCAGAAGACGATCGGCGGACCGGACCCGGTATCCTCGTAGTACAGCTTCACTCCGCCATGAGATTCGAAGTATCCCGACTGTGCGTGGGTCATGGGTTGAACGGATCCTTCGGCGCGATGGCCAGCGCCTCGATGTGCAGGGATGCCACGGTTGTCATACGAGCGGCGAGATGAGCATACTAGTGCGCCCGAACCCAAGTCAAAAAACACACGCCATCGTGGAGGCAGCAATCCGTCCGGTCTCGATTCGCATCGACGCGTTGGAGGTGCGTTATGGGGAGCATCTCGCGCTGGCCCGCGTGGACCTGGACATCTACACGGGCGAGTTCGTCTGCCTGCTCGGGCCCTCCGGCTGCGGCAAGACGACGCTGTTGAACGCCATCGCCGGATTTGTCGATGCCTCCGGCGGGCGCGCCGAAGTCAACGGCAAGGCGGTGGAAGGCCCCGCGCCGGATCGCGGCGTCGTGTTCCAGGAATATGCGCTGTTCCCTTGGTGGACGGTCGAGAAGAACATCCAGTACGGCCCGCGCTTGCGCGGCTTGCGCGGAGATGAGCTGAAGGCCATCTCCGACTCGTATTGCCGGCTGGTGGGGCTCGAAGGCTCCGCGCAGCGATATCCGAATCAGCTTTCGGGCGGCATGCGGCAACGGGTGGCGATCGCGCGCGCGCTGGCGAACCGGCCCGAGATCCTGTTGATGGACGAGCCGTTCGGCGCGCTGGACGCGATGACGCGCCAGGGATTGCAGGACGAGCTGCTGAGGATCTGGGAAGCGGAGCGACGGACGTTCGTGTTCGTCACCCACAGCATCGCCGAGGCGGTATTCCTCGCGGACCGGATCGTGGTGATGACGGCGCATCCTGGAAGAATCAAGCGCGTGATCGCCAACACCACCCCAAGACCCCGAAGCCGGACGTCGGAAGAGCATTTCGAGATGTACCGTGCCGTCGATCTGCTGTTCCAGGAAGAGGCCCGCACGAAGCCCGATGCCGAGGTCGCTCGATGAGCGCCGCCGGGCCGCCCCAAGGCGCGAATTGCTCCCTCTCGGAGGGAAGGCGCGAAGCGCCAAGGGTGCACCAATGAGCGCGACCGCGCCGATCAAGCGCCGCGCGCAGGTGGACATCGTCGAGGGGGCGCAAACCTCGCGAACCCGGCGCGCGCTCCTCGCGGTCATCGCGGTGACCGCCGTCCTCGCGGTCTGGGCCGCATTGAGCGGCCTGGGCTTCGTGAATCATGTGCTGGTGCCGTCGCCCGCCGACGTTGCGAGAGCCGCCGCCGCGGCGCTGCGCGATGGCAGCCTCGCGAAGAATACGGCGGCCAGCCTGTTGCGAGTCGTCGAGGGCTTCGGCGTGGCAGTGCTCGTGGCGATGCCGCTGGGGATTGCGATGGGAATTTCCAGCACCACGCGCGGCCTGCTGGAGCCGTTGATCGAGCTGCTTCGCCCGGTGCCGCCGATCGCCTTCATTCCGCTGGCGATCCTGTGGTTCGGCATCGGCGAGACTTCGAAGGTGATGATCATTGCCTACGGCGCGTTCTTTCCGATCTTCATCAACACGATGGCCGGGCTCGCCGACGTCGATCTCGTCCACATTCGCGCGGCGCAGACCCTAGGGGCGAAGCGCTACGACCTGTTCAAGGACGTGGTGCTACCCTCCGCCTTTCCGCAGATGGTGACCGGCGCGCGGCTCGGCATGGGCATGGCCTTCATCGTTCTCGTCGCCGCCGAGCTGGTCGCGTCGAGCGAAGGGCTCGGCTACCTGATCAACGATGCACGGTTCAGCTTCCGCACCGATCAGATCTTCGTCGGTATCATCACCATCGGCCTCCTGGGGCTCGCGTTGAACAAGGGGTTGCTGGAGGCCGAACGGCGGCTGCTCCGATGGAAGTTCCTGTGATACTTGCCACCTGCCGTGAAAACCACGCCGGCGCATCCACGACTCGGCGTCAATTCGGAGGAATTCGCATGAAGAACGCACTGATTGCGCTGTTGGGCATTTGCGCAGCCACGTTGCTCTCGCCGGTGGCGGCGCAGACGAAGGTGTCGATCGGCACCGCGCGCGACCCGAACCTCGGCGCGCAAATCGTGATTGCGCGGGAGAAGGGCTACTTCCGCGACGCGGGACTCGATGCCGACATCAAGTATTTTCCGTCGGGCGGCGATCTGATGAGCGCGTTCGTCGGCGGCAGCGTTGCCTACGGCAGCGCAGGCGCAACGCCGGTGCTCACGATCCGCTCGCGGCCCTTTCCGCTCACGGTCATCTCGCAGATTTCAGATATCTCCGGCGCGCAGCAGATTCTCGTCAAGAAATCGGTGAACTCGCTCGACGCGCTGAAGGGAGCGAAGGTGGCGATGCTGCGGGGCACCGCCTCGGAGGCGTTGTTCAATTCGGTGGCGAAGGCGTACAACTTCGATCCCGCGTCGGTCCAGATCGTCAACATGGGCCCGACGGAAATGATCACCACCTTCGTGCGCGGCGACGTCGACGCGGTCGTGCTGTGGGAGCCGCACAGCACCAAGGCGCGCAAGCTCGGCGACGGCAAGACGCTGATCAGCGGCACGCATTCGTTCATCGGTGGCAGCCCGGTGCCGCGTCGCGTGTACGGCGATCATTCGGTGCTGTTCGCGACCGAAAGCACGCTGAAGGAGCAGCCCGCGGTCACCAAGTCCGTGCTCACCGCGCTGCTGCGGGCCAACGGGTTCATCGAGACGAACCGCGCGGAGGCCGTGGCGATCCTCGCAAAGGAGTACCAGCTCGAGCCCGCGGAAATGGACGCCATCATCGACGTCAACCGCTATACGTTGCGCCTCGACGACCAGCTGGTCAGCGACCTGGACAGCCTCGCCGAGTTTCTCTACTCGATCAAGCGCATTCCGAACCCGGTGAAAGCGCGCGAGATGATCGACGCCGCCCCGTTGAAAGCGGTGCGCGCCGATCTCGTGAAGCTCCCGTGAAGCACGGGCTCGGCGGGACGACGGTTCGCCCCGGCGTCGCAGGGGACCGTTGCTGAGCTAGAGCGAAGTGGCGGAGAACGTGTCGCAGTCGGACGGGCGGCCGGAATCCAGGCCGCGCTTGAACCACCGCAGCCGCTGCTCGGACGAGCCGTGCGTGAAGGACTCGGGTACGACGCGCCCCTGCGTTTGCTTCTGGAGGCGATCGTCCCCGATCGCCGTGGCGGCATTGAGTGCTTCGGCGACGTCGCCTGATTCGAGCTGATTCATCATGCCCGCGTGCTGTCCCCACACGCCCGCGTAGCAATCCGCCTGCAATTCCAAGCGCACTGAAGTCTGATTGACCTGGGCCCGCGAGCCGCGCTCGCGCGCCGCTTCGACCTGCATGAACGTTCCGGTGAGCTTCTGCACGTGGTGGCCAACTTCGTGGGCGATCACGTAGGCTTGCGCGAAATCGCCCGGGGCACGGAAACGCGTCTGCAGCTCGCGAAAGAAGCTCAGGTCGAGGTAGAGCTTCTCGTCGTCGGGACAGTAGAACGGGCCGGTAGCCGATTGCGCAATGCCGCAGGCAGAGCGAACCTGCCCGTCGTAGAGCACGAGCGTGGGCGCGCGGTATGGGGTCCTGGATTGCTGGAAGATCTTGGTCCAGACGTCCTCGGTGCTGCCGAGGACCTTGGAGACGAATTGGCCGGTTTCGTCGGTCGGCGCGCCCACCGGAACCTCACGCGTAGATTCGCGTTGGGAACCGACCTGCTCCGCGACGTTGATCACGGTGCTCGGATCGAAGCCCAGGAAATAAGCAATCAGCGCGACGACGATGCCGCCGACGCCCAGCCCGCCACCGACGCCGATGCCCCGGCGGTCCTCGACATTGTCGCTTGCGCGTTGTCCACCTAGTTGCATATCTCACCCGCTGTCACGTTGCAGACTCGAAGGCCGACGCCTCGTCGGCGTGCCCGGAGGATCGTTTCTAGCGGGTAGAGTGCGCCTTGCGACAACGGCTCGCCGTCGGCGAAGGCCGCGGACCTGCGTAGGACTGTGGCGCGAAATGGTGAGGCCGCCGGCGCCCGCCCGATTTTGTACGGTTAGGCGGGGGCTTTGTAGACCTCGATCTGCTGCATCATGCCGATGTCCTCGTGATTCAGGATGTGGCAATGGAGCACGAAGCGTCCGGTGAAGTCCTCGAAGCGCGAGCGAATCGTCACCGTGTTCTTGCCGCCGACGTTGACGGTATCGCGCCAGGTCGGCTGGGAGAGCACCACGTCGTTCACGCGCACCAACTGGAACGGATTGGTGTGGATGTGAAACGGGTGGTGCGCCTCGTCGAGGTTGACGATCTCCCATTCCTCGACGGCGCCGAGACGGATTCGATGGTCGATCCGGTTGTGATCGAACACGCGATTGTCGACCATGAAGCGAAACTCGCGGAAATCGTCGCCCCCGGTGACGGGCCCGCGCGTGGAGAAGGTGATCCTCCTCCTCCCCGTGATCTCCTCGTCGCGTACGGCCGCGATGGGTCCGGGCGGCAGCTTCGCCGGCAGGTTCATCGGCAGCGGCTCGCCGTTCACGACGACCTCGGCGAGTATCCAGGTGCGATTCGGTCCTTCGCCTTGATCGAACGGCAGGCTGCGCAACGCGTAGGTTCCGGGTGCGCCGGCCTTGATCAGAAGGTCGGCGCGCTGCCCGGGCACGATCAGCAGGCTCTCTCGCGTGCGCATCCCGTCCAACGCGATGCCGTCGGCGGCGATTTCGTGCAGCAGATGTCCGTCGAGCCCGAGATGCGTGTAGTCGTGAAAGCCGGCCTGGATAACGCGCCAACGCTGTACCTCGCCCGGCCGCATCGTGATCGTCGGCCGCAACTGGCCGTTGACGGTGAAGAGCCGCGCGGCCTGCTGCGGCCACACCGTATCGAAGCTCTCCGTCGTTCCCAGCGCATCGAACGCGAGCTGCCCGAGGATCAGCACGCGGTCGCGCGCCGCGGTGATCTCGGGCACTTCGTTGAAGTCGCCGTCGAGAATCAGCGCGCCCGCCATGCCGCTCGCGACCTGGACGTTGGCCGAACCGTGGCGATGAGGGTGATACCAGTACGTGCCGGGCGGATGATTGGCCGGGATCGGCACCTCGATGTCGTAGCTCTCGCCCGGCTCCATGTCGCGCAGCACGTTGTCGGCGATGCCGTCCGGGCTCACGTGCAGGCCGTGCGTGTGCAGGTTCGTCGTGTTGTAGCGACTGGGGATGTTGTGGTCGGAAGGCTGGGAATCACGGTTCGGCGGCAGCTCGTTCACCATGCGGATTCGCAGCACGTCACCGGGGCGCGCGCGCAGCGTGGGGCCCGGCGTCATGCCGTCGTAGGTGCGCATGTGCAGCTTGTAGCCGCCGATGCGCAGAAACGCATAGCGAACCCGGATCGTGGTGTCGAGTCGTCCCCCGACGGAGCGTCGCACTTCGGGATCGATCATCAGTGGCGACGCCTGAGGATTCGCCGTCGGATCCTCGGCGCCGACGGTATCGGCGGTCGGCGGCGCTCCGCTGTGCTTGTGCGGAGCGCTCTGTCCACGCGCGCGGACGCCGAACAACGTTGCGCCCATGCCGAGACCGGCGGCCAGCACGCGGCGGCGCGAAATCGCCCAATTCGTTGGAAAATCGGAATCCCGGTCCATGTCGCCCCCTCGACTGATCAAGCGCCCATGGTGCCATATCGGTCGGCGATGCCGGGAAACCTATCGCATTGCGGCGGGTCAATGGTTTCAGCGATTTCGAGCAAGGATTTCTACCTGTGATCAGACGTTGGCTCGCCGCGCTTGCCTGCATCACGGCGCTCTGTTCCGCCGGGCCCTCGGCCGCGGCGCCGAGCTACATGTCGTACTTCGGGCTCGGGTGGAACATCCCGGAAGCCCAGGACCACGTCAATCTCTACTGGGTCGTCAGCTGGGACTGGGACGTCGACGAGATCCTGAGCGAGCTTGCCGACGCGAAGGCGCGCGGGATGCGCGCGATCGTCCACACCGAGTTCGCCTTCTTCGAGGGCAGCGGGCCGTACGCAAACGTGTGCCCGTATACGCCGAGACCGGACGCCGCGGCGCGCTGGGATGCGTTCGCGCAAACGTTGCTGAGCCGCGGACTGCTCGAAACGGTGGCGGCGTTCTACCCTGTCGACGAGCCGGATCTCTGCGGACTCCCGACCGGCGACGTCCTCACGGCGCTCGGCATCATTCGCGGCCATCCGCTTACCGCAGGCAAGCCGGTCGCGGCGATCTTCACGTGCGACATCGCGAAGAAGTATGGAGGTCTGTATCGGTTCAGCGGTGGCCACAAGTACGGCGAAGCGCTGCGCGCCTACGATTGGGTCGGCTTCGACTGCTACGGCACCGACAACATCTTCACCGATGCCGCGTGGTCGACGCCGCGGTTCGACAATCATTGCTTTTGCATCCGGTCCGACCCCGGCCCGTCGTACTACGACAATTTCAAGGCGCAGCTCGACCTCGACAGGCAGCGACTGATCCTGGTGCCGCAGGGATTCATCTCCGCGGGAAGCGACGGGCTCCCGGACGATGCGCAACTCTTCGCGAGCCGCGCCGCCGCCGATCCTTCGGTGATCCTGATGGCGCCGTTCACCTGGTTCGATCGCGCGTTCTACCCGGGCGTGCGCAGCCAACCTGCGCTCAGCCAGCAATGGCGCGCGATCGGCAAGTGGATCGCGATCGCCAACCCACCTGATGCGCACCCACCGCTTCCGGAGCCGGTCTCGCCAAGGCTCCACGTCAGCGCGAGCGATCTCCGCCACTTTTCGGTCTACGACCTGACTTGCAATGCCACAGATGCGGACACGTGTGCGATCGAGCTCGATTGGCAGGCCGCCGATGGCAACGTCGGAACGCGACTGTTCATGCGCCGCGGTGCGGCCGCGCCGCAGCTCGTCAGCTGCTCGCCCGCGACCGACTACGTCGAAATGCCCGGGATCTCCATCGGGATCGATTACACGTTCGAGCTCTATCAGACCGGGGGCTGCGCGACGACGATCGCCGCTGGCGCCGTGCCCATCGCAAGCGTAAGCCTGTCGCTCGCAAGTTTTTCGCCACCGATCCTCATGCCGCCTGCGAATTACCAGGGGTTGTGGTGGAATTCTCCGCCTGGCTCGGAATCGGGATGGGGCCTGAGCCTCGCCGATCAGGGCAACACGATCTTCGCGATCTGGTTCACGCACGATGCGCACCGCAAGCCGTGGTGGCTCGCCGCGGAATTGCATTTGACGGCGACGGGCACCTACACCGGCGACCTGTTCACGACGCGCGGTCCTGCGTTCAACGCCGTGCCTTTCGATCCCGGCGCCGTCGTCGAAACGAAAGTGGGCACCGCAACGCTCGCATTCAGCGACGTCGACCACGGCACCTTTGCGTACACGGTGGACACGGGGAACCCCAAGGCCGCCGTCGCGCAGTCGAAGAGCATCGTCCGGCAGGAATTCGGTCCGGTGCCCGCCTGCGTGTGGAGCGGAGAGTCGAATCTCGCGGCGGCAACGAACTACACGGACCTCTGGTGGAACGCCCCCGCGAGCTCGGAGCCGGGCTGGGGCATCAGCCTCGCTCATCAAGGCGACACGATCTTCGCGACCTGGTTCACCTATGACGGCGCCGGCAACCCGTGGTGGCTGGCGGTCGCGGCCAACCGGATCGCGCCGGGAATCTACGCCGGAGATCTCTTCACGGCCGCCGGGCCCGCGTTCAACGCCGTGCCGTTCGATTCGTCGAGCGTGGTCGAGACCACGGTCGGCACGGCGACGTTCACGTTCGCCGACGGCAACAACGCCGAATTCGCCTACACGGTCAACGGCACGGCGCAGAGCAAGGCGATCACGCGGCAGGTGTTCGTCGCGCCCGGCACCAGCTGCGAGTGAGCGGATCGGAGTGCTAGCGCGGCCGGTCGCCGGCGATCGTGATGCGCAGCATCCGTCGCAACTGGCCGTGGTAGTCGTTGATCGGATTGTGCTGCGCCGAGCGATTGTCCCAGAACGCCAGCGATCCCGGCGTCCAGCGAAAGCGGCAGGTGAACTCGGGCTGCACCTGATGACGGAACAGGAACTCGAGAAGCGGCGCGCTCTCGGCCTCGGTCAAGCCGTCGAAGCGCACCGTGTGCGCGAGATTCAGATAGAGCGCCTTGCGCCCGGACTCGGGGTGCGTGCGCACGGCCGGATGCGTCGCCTCGAACACGCGCCGCGATTCCTTGCCCGGGCTCTGCGCGATACGGTCCTCGCGGGTGTGCGATGCGTCCGCCTTGGCCGAGTTGTTCACCACGCGCAGCCCCTTCAGCAGCGTCTTCATTCCTTCGGACAATGACTCGTAGGCGAGGAACATGTTGGCGAACAGCGTGTCGCCACCGGCTGCCGGCACCTCCAGCGCGTAGAGCATCGAGCCCATCGGAGGCTCGTCGAGATAGGTCGTGTC
>Ga0068860_100008773_pt1 | contig 10074 bp, 9 predicted proteins | sample KBSSwiS32_FD_66597 | JGI IMG/M metagenome (GOLD analysis project Ga0068860, IMG submission 66597) | Switchgrass rhizosphere microbial communities from Kellogg Biological Station, Michigan, USA - KBS Switchgrass S3-2 | ecosystem: Host-associated > Plants > Roots > Rhizosphere > Soil ...
GGTGGAATTGGTAGACACGCAGGACTTAAAATCCTGTTCGCAGCAATGCGAGTGTGGGTTCAACTCCCATCCTGGGTACTAAGCCCTGATACATGTGCGTATCAGGGCTTTTTATTTCGAGGCTGTTGTGATAACACCGGTCACTGACTGAATACAACCGACAATAAAACTTGGCCACTCAGCCGCGCGATCAACGAAAGATTAATTTCGCAGCGCTCCAACATATCGATAAGTATTTAGGAGCACACCTGTTGCAGTAGTCTTCGTGCTCACGAAGGCAAGCTTGCGTGCGTCAACGTTGTCTGAAATGAGGCGTTTGCCCCGGCCCAGCAAGACGGGGTAAACGATTAGCACAACCTCATCAACCAATCCTTGCCCCAGCAGCACTGATGCCAGCGTTGAACTTCCCGCGAGAACCAGATCAGGGCCGTCTGTTGATTTGAGACTGCGAACACCTTCTACGATGTCCTTGCCCAGGTCCCGGACCGGGCCCCATTCGAGACTGTCAGGTCTGTGGGTCGCAACATATTTCGTCGCGGCATTCAGACCGTTCGCTATCGGACTATTCCCGGCCTTTGGCCAAAAGCCGGCCCAAGCATCGTAGGTGCGGCGACCCAGCAGCAAATCAAAGCTTGTGCCGTATGCCTCGGTAACGGCCTCCATACCAGCAGGGGTTCGATACGGTACTGTCCATGCGCCATACGCATAATCTTCGTCGTGCTCAATCACGCCGTCCAGCGAGATATGTTCCATGATCCTGATCTTTCTCATTTGGTTTGTTATTAGTTTAACGAGTTCAAAGTTAAACGGACTGGGTATACGCAAGAGGGGTAATCGGGACAATTTGAAGGGGTTTTGCGACCAAACGCATGTGTTAAAGCGGGGATAACAATTTAAAACTGAATGCTAATTTTTTACTTCAGCCGCTCATTAATATTTGTGCCAATACACTAAAGAAAAGCTAAGTGTTTAAAAAATGCCATCCTGGGTTTTTGAACAGGTTTTTCAAAAAAAATCGATTATTTGCGATTTCCTTAGATTGATTGTCATGGTTTTTTGTAAAATCCGTTCTGCAAAGGAGAGGCCCCTCGCGTTTCCATAACAGATCGTGCACCCGACCTGCAATCAAACATTGCTATCGAAACCAACAAAAAATTTAAAAATGTATTTTCGGGCCAAATTGAGTATTGATCAAATGATAGGGAGCCCAGAAATTGCTGTCATTTGTTTTCTGCGAATGCTCCTTTCCGAACAGTTTTTGAACCTACACCGGGTCTCCAAAAAAATTATTGCGATATGAGAATTATACTCTTCATTGTTACAGTGCTTGTCCTTTGCGCATTTTCACCTGCCATATCTGTTGCACAATCAACATATCCTTTTCAAAACACGTCCCTGTCTTTTGAAAAACGCGTGGCTGATCTGGTATCCCGCCTTACACTGGAAGAAAAAGTAGGGCAGATGCTCAATACTGCGCCCGCAATCCCCCGCCTGGGTATACCGGCCTATGATTGGTGGAATGAAGTATTGCACGGTGTAGCACGGACAGCGTACCATGTAACGGTTTACCCGCAGGCGATTGCGATGGCAGCGACCTTCGACACCGCTTCATTAAAATTAATGGCCGAATATTCGGCAACGGAAGGCCGGGCTGTTTATAACAAAGCAAATAGCCAGGGTAAAGCAGGTCAACGATACGTAGGCTTAACTTATTGGACACCCAATATTAATATATTCCGTGATCCACGCTGGGGCCGTGGCCAGGAAACCTATGGCGAAGATCCCTTTCTTACTGCCATGATGGGCAAATCGTTTGTACATGGGCTGCAGGGCGATGATCCTAAATATCTTCATGCAGCCGCCTGCGCCAAACATTATGCAGTACATAGTGGACCGGAACCCCTGCGCCACGTATTCAATGTATCGCCCAGTAATTATGATCTTTGGAATACTTATCTGCCTGCATTTAAAGAACTGGTGACCCAATCGCATGTTGCCGGCGTAATGTGTGCTTATAATGCTTTCAAGGATCAACCCTGTTGCGGCAGTGATGCGTTAATGATAGATATTTTGCGCAACCGTTGGAAATTTCTAGGTTATGTAACTTCTGACTGCTGGGGCATTGATGATTTTTTTAAGAACCACAAGACCCACGCAAACGCAGAAACAGCATCGGCAGATGCGGTGCTGCATGGTACAGATATTGAATGTGGAACTGATGCATATAAATCGCTGGTGCAGGCAGTAAAGGATGGAAAACTTTCAGAAAACCAGATTAATCTTTCAGTAACGCGTTTGTTTATGATCCGCTTCCGGCTGGGTTTGTTTGATCCTGTATCGATGGTCAAATATGCACAGGTGGCTGAATCGGTGCTGCAAAGCCGGGAACATAGTGAACATACATTGAAAATGGCAAGGCAGTCAATTGTTCTATTAAAAAATGAAGGCGGCACCCTGCCACTCGGCAAGCATCTCAAAAAAATCGCAATTGTAGGTCCGAATGCCGACAATCCCATTGCTGTACTGGGCAATTACAATGGTACTCCTTCTGCTGTAGTAACAGCATTGCAGGGAATACAAAACAAACTGGGTAAGCATGCTGAGATAGTATATGAAAAAGCCATAGGGTTCACCACGGATACAATATTCCAGCGATCGCAAATGAACGGCCAATTCAGCTGGCAGGGGCAAAAAGGATTTGCCGCAGAATATTTTAACAACAGGGAACTCAAAGGAGAGCCGGTAGCAAAACGAATGGAGCATGTAATTGAAAATGCCTGGCAGGAAGGTCAATTGGTGGTAGATACACTCAAAGCTTACAATTTCTCTGCACGGTATTCAACAGATTTTAGTGCTCCGGAAGACGGGTCGCTCAGCTTTGAACTTGAAGCAGATGACGGATATCGTTTTTTAATCGACGGTAAGGAGGTTGTTAATGCGTGGAACCGTAACCGTTGGGGTGCCAGAACGTATAAGCTGCCTATTGCAAAAGGAAAGATATACCGTTTGGTTATGGAATACTACCAGGCCGAGGGCAAAGCTTCGGTTCGCCTCAGTACAGGACAATTTATTAAAACTGATTTTGCAAAACTGGCCAGCCGGCTGAGCGATGCAGACGCAATTGTATATGTTGGTGGAATTTCGCCGCAACTTGAAGGAGAAGAAATGCCCGTCAATTACACCGGTTTCAGTGGGGGCGACCGCACATCTATAATGTTACCGGCCGTACAAACAGAGCTTTTAAAAGCATTGAAAACAACTGGTAAGCCGGTTGTTTTTGTAATGATGACAGGTAGCGCCATTGCAATACCATGGGAGTCAGAAAATATTCCTGCCATCGTTAATTCCTGGTATGGTGGCCAATCGGCCGGTACAGCCATCGCAGATGTTTTGTTCGGAGATTATAACCCAGCAGGCCGGTTGCCTGTCACATTTTACAAAGCTGATAGTGACTTGCCCGACTTCAGCGATTACTCTATGAAAGACCGCACCTATCGCTACTTCAAAGGAACACCGTTGTATCCGTTTGGATACGGCCTGAGCTTCACAAATTTTTCATACGATCAATTATCAATTCCCAAATCGATCCCCAAAAACAAACCCTTTACTTTATCCGTGAGGATTTCAAATACCGGAAAAGCAGATGGCGAAGAAGTTGCCCAGCTTTATATTGCCGGCCAGGGAACCAATGCTCCCATCCGATCGCTTAAGGGCTTCCAGCGCGTTTTTATAAAGAAAGGAACAAGCAAAGTGATTAAATTTTATATAAGCCCCGATGACCTGTCACTTATGGATGATTCCGGAAATTCTCAAATTTTCAATGGTAAAGTGCAAATTTCTGTTGGCGGATCTCAGCCGGATGACACAACAATCAAAAACAAAAAAACTGTGCAGGCCGTCTTATATCTCTGATAATATTTCCGCATCAGCTCAACAACATCAAAAACCCGTAAATGTGTTCGATTGATTTCCCACTGTCGGTACTTTTAAAGCGGCTATGATAGCAGCTTTTATCATTTTCCTGTTATCTTTAATAATGAAGCCTCACCGGCAAATTTGAAGATGAAATTGAAGTAGTGTTTGATTTAGCCGGGTGACAAACAACGAAACGGGTATCTTTATTTTTTGTTTTCAAACAGGCAAACTCCCGACCAGGGGAATGGCCGCACCGGGCCTGCCGGTTCAGGAACGGATGCGTATTGCTGCATTTCAGGCGATAAGCGATTTAATTTGGCAGCCGTTTGCAGTTTTGACCAGGACTCGATCCAGCTCCATCCATGGGCCTCGAAAAAAGCTTCTCCTTCCTGCGGCGCGAATTTGAATTCAACTTTTTGTTCTTTTAAACCCGGCTCCATTTCTTTTTTGGCCATGGCCAGTACAGCAGGCGATTCAAGGTCAAAAGCCCAGCGCCGGAAAGAAGCTTGTGCGGACAAATCCTGCGCCAATTCCTTTGCTTCCTCAGCCGAAAGATAAATTATTAACCCCTCACAAATCACCAGGGCCTTACCGGATTGGCGCGCTAATTTCCTGAATAGATCCAGTCTTTGTTCTTTTTGTGATAAATCCAGAGAGATGCTCTTCAGTATGCAAACAGGTTTCTCATCGCCCAGGATGGCCCGTTTATAAGCAATCATTTCCGGCAGATCCACTTCAATCCACTGCAGCGTGGGTGGCAATGCCAGCCGATAAGGACGTGTATCCAAGCCCGACGCGAGGTTGATGACCATATCATAACCTGAAGCAACATGGTCTACAATCAATTTATCAAACAGGTAAGTCCGGGCAACAAATGTCCAACTATTTGTCCGGCTGAATTCGATTCTGTCTGCGATCTCTTTGCCCCGCTCTCCCGCGAGTCGCCTCGCAAATGGATCATGAAAAACCGCATCCGGCCGCTCACTTTCATCCGCCCGGAACACGGCAACCCATAGCGCCGTATCCGCAATCCCCGGTAACTGGCTTCCTGTAGTGGTGCTTGCCATACTTCAAAAATACCCTTTTTCAGCAATCACGACGGACAGGTATGGAAAAATCAATGATCATTGCTACCGGAAGATCAAATCCGACGGGAGAAAAGAACTGAAAGGAATTTTTGCCGAGCCAATGGGTATTGCCGACCCAACTGTTGACAATCCTTTTTCATGGAAACGCAGGACAAGATGAGAGCTTCCTTCCATAAAATGCAAACGGAAAGGCCGGTCCGCATACAGATTAAACATGTATATAGCTGTTATTTAAATTTCAGGTTCAGGGAAACAATATTACTCTGCATGCCATTGCTTCTGTTATAATGGCCATATCGAATTTCCAGCATATTAAAATGTTCTGAACCAAACACACCCTTGGGTGGCGTTAAGCGAATGCCGGCACCAAAGAAATTGCTGTTGAAGGCAGAAAGATCATAGTTGCTGGTATAATAGCTGTCCGCCGCCGTATGCTGCTGATAGGCGGCAAAATATTTTACAGCCGTCTGGATATAGTAGCGGTAGAATGGACTTAGCGAAACAAAAGCTGTAATCTTTACCGGCATTTCAAGACTTGCCGTATGTGCCGTCAATCCCCAATTGTCTGTATAATAACGATAGTATGCACGAAGGATAATCTTATCGCCTAAAAAATAATTGGCCCTGATGCCAACAGGTATTTTAAAACGGCTGGATGGAAGCGTCTCCTGGTGCACTGATCCGTCTGTGAAGTATACCCGGTGAAAGGGCAAACCGAGGTATCCATTCTGGGTAACAAGATCAGCCAAAAACATGACCTGAAGTCTCTTGTTTACTTCCTGTGAATAAGAAAGAGATAAATCAAACGTATTACGTGCGGCAGCGGGATACCTAATATGGTGATCATCACGGTCATTGCCGGATGAAGATGCCGAAGATGTGCCTGCGATACTTTCAACCAATTCTGTTGGCAGCACGCGGTTTACCCGGTCGGCAAAATACTGTGCGCGTGCGCTGAATTCACCACCCCGGTTTTTGGTTTTTGCCGCGAAGTTTATATTGGCGCTGTAAGAAGTATAGTCGAACTCGTGAGAATAGGAAACGCCGCCACCTACTGTCGTACCCTTGGTTTCATTTTCACGGTTCCAGTTGACAGAAGGATAAATCCTGGTATCGGCATGTGATGCAGACGAATTGGCTTTCAAATCAATCATGTCTGAAGAAGCAGAGGTATAATGATCGATTCCTAGTTCAAAATTCCAGTTGTGTTTCCTGAATTTATTATCGTAGCGAAAAAACTTTAGTTCAAAGCTGTTGGAAATATCGGTTAGTTTTTCGGTGCCAATGCCGCCGGTTACGGCGGAATTATTTCCGTTCTGCGAATAATAACTGGATACAATATTCGCTTCCTCGAACGTAAGTGTATGGTTTTTATATTTAGAGGAGTCTGCGGTGTTCTGTGCAAAGCCTGCAAACAAAGCCGCATAAAGACCCACCAGGGTTAAACATATTTTTTTCATTCACCGGTAAATTAAAAATGAAGAATACATCTGAAAGACTGCCGCGCCAGCCTGTTGGCAGCAGCATCAGTTACAGCCACAGCCGCCACCGGTTTTACCACCGTTGGCACCGGATGCGCCTTCACGGTAGGTTTGAAAACTGTTTTCTGTTTTTTCTACTTTTCTTGCCCCTAAAGACATTTCACCATCGTTAAGCCGGTTTTTCTGGTACTCTTTTACCGGTGTGCAGGATACCGCAATACCTGACACTGCTGCTACAATTACCAGTTGCCTGATGTGTTTTCGCATGTTGCTCATGTTAAGTGGATATTGTTGGAGGTAAATATTCGGTTGTTGTCATCGATTATAATACAGCCCATTCCTTTCAGTTGATTTACCAGGTATAATCCGGCTTTTATCCCCATAATGGTTACGGGCGTTGCCATAGCGTCTGCCATCTCTGCATTGGGGCATATAACGGTTACGCTTTTAATACCCGTTACCGGCAGCCCTGTATGTGGATCAATGGTATGTGAATATTTTTTTCCCCCAATCATGACATACTTTTCATAATTGCCGGAAGTGGCAATGGCCATATTGCTGAGGCTTAAATACGAAAAAGGAAAAGATGCCATATCCGGGTGTGCAATGCCAATTGTCCATGGCTGCCCGCCTGGCTGCGCACCCCAGGCCGTTAAATCGCCCGACGCATTCACGATACCGCTTTGTACGCCCAATTGCTGTAAAAGCTGTTTCGCTTTTTCTGCTGCGTATCCCTTGCCAATGCCACCAAAGCCGATGCGCATGCCTTTTTCTTTTAAAAAAACAGTGCTGTCTTTTTCATTCACAATTATATGACGGTAGTTGATCAGGCGCGTCATTTTTTTTGCGAGGTCAGCATCCGGTAAAGCCTGCATTGTTTTATCGAAGTTCCAGAGGCGTTTGTCAATAGAACCATAGCTGATATCAAAAGCGCCCTGTGTAAGGGAAGATATTTTTAGTGAGCGCTGCACCAGGCCAAGCGTTTCGCGGCTTACCTGTACAGGGGCATTACCTGCATTGGCATTGATGCGGTTCGTTTCGCTGTCATCCTTAAAAGTGGAAAGCAGGTTTTCAATCCGCTGTATTTCCTGTACTGCTAAATCAATCAACTGATTGGCGCAGATGCTGTCTTCATCTGCAACGGAAATTTCAAAACGGTTGCCCATCAGTTTCATGCATCGTTTAACAAGGCCCGTGTTTTGTTTTGTCGAAATTTCAGTTGCCTGCATTGGTTGCCTGCTTTATTTCATTGACGAATGCCGTGGTACCTTGTTTTTGAAAACCATCCCATACCTTAACCATTTTTCCATCGGCAGTAAGCAAAACGGTAAGCGGAAAACTTCCTTTTGAATTGAATTGCTCTGCCAGCTGATCATTTTGCTGCTGCAAATCCTTTGTTAATTGATTCTTTTTTTGCCTGGGAAAATCGGCGTTCACCAATACAAGGTGTTCATTGGCATAACTGCCGAATTCTGCCGTTTCAAAAATTTCTTTTTGCATACGGATGCAGGGGCCACACCAGTCGCTTCCCGAGAAGTTAAGCAAAATATATTTGTGTTCAGTGGCGGCTACGGCCTTTGCTTTCGTAAAATCCTTCTCCCAGTTGATAGGGCCCGCAAATACAGCGAGGGCTATCATTGCAAACAGTAATTTCATATCATCCCGGTAATTTAATCAGTGCTGAAAAAAGGGTCAATACCAAACCTGAGGTTGTGCAATGTATGATACGCCCGGGGCAGGTTTTAGTTGGGTTCTGTTTGTTAATGTAATGTCAACTAATGTCGGAATGCTTTTATTCTTTGACTGAATAGCCCATCTGCGTTTTTGACAAAGAACAGATTTTATCCATTAACGCTCACCACTTACAATGCCCGGCTAAAGCTTTGCCCAATACGGCAAGCGGTGGCGGCCAGCCATCAGCCATTGACCGGAAATTTACCCGGCGCAAATAAGCAAGAGGAAATTTTTACTCAACATTCCATGAGTTGATGCGGGCAATCAATAGAAAATAATGATATCAGCATCGGGCCTCCGATAATTTATCACGCAAGACCACCCGGCAAAATATCTGTACGTGCCGAAATCATATTGGCATTATTATAGGTACAACAATGAAAGCGGCGCAATAATAATAGCGCACTATAGTGGTAAAGTCTGAGCTTGAATTATATTAACACCTCCCATGGACAGCGAGCTGCGCAAACCGGTTTATGCTTTAGCAACCTTATTCGGCCTGTTATTGTTGTTAATCTTCATCTTTATGCAAACAGGAGATATGTCACAAACGTTGTCGCTGCCACCCGTGCAGGAACCGGTCACCTCATCAGTGATAGCTCCTGCCATCAAAACAGCTCCTGCTTCCGGTTACAGGAAGTTTTCGCCCCCTCCAAACCAGGCTCCGCATGAAAATAATGAATTGCAGCAAGGCGGGTTTAAGGACTCTACTAAGCAGAAAAAAGATTCATCCAGCGCCACCTGCAATTTTGAGGATGGCACACATAAAGCAATTGCAGAATTCAGTGATCCCGAAACCGGATACTCAGCTACTTACAAACTTGACGTAACGGTGCTGAATTGCCAGGTGATTGCAATAGATATTCCCAGGCTTGGTTGGTTAGATGCAGATCATTTTAAGGCTGCCGATATTGATGAAAATGGCGATGCCAGTTTCGAAGACGATAAGGGCAGGATCTTTTATATTCACGTTAAGGGGTGAAGCGTACAGCTGCTTACCGCTTTACATCATCATAAAAAGATGTTTTGCAGCATTTCGGCGAAGGATGAATGCGGATCAGCGAATAGCATGAATAATTTAATAGGCGGCGATTACTTTCGTTGCAGTTGACATCATAATATTAAATAATTAAATGCACCAGGAGCTTGATATCCATCATGGCTCCTTTTTTTTACATAAGAAGTTTACGGCAGCTATAAAAATACAAAGCTGCCATATCCCGGCAGCTTTGTATCAGCAACAAATCATTGGTTTATTTTTTTATCAGATAGCCAAAGAGTCCATCTTTTTCATCGTTGGGACCGGCTGTGAAATACAACCTGTTGGGGTCAACGGTAGTGGCCGTGGCCGGCGGAAACGACAGGGCCCACAAACCATCGATGGTTACGCGCCATCCGTTTGATTTTAACTGGTCAAGGAAATTGCCGTTTTCCCGGAATACATTGATGCGTCCATCACCAAAATTCCCCACCAGTATCACGCTGTCATCTGGCAGCCCTGCATCTTTCCCGCTATTGCCTTTTCCTTCATCTCCATCGTGGTCATCATCCATATCTTTAGTGTCACCCAAAAAAGAAACAGGTGCTTTTACAACTCCCCAGGGCGCATTTAAAGTGCCCCTTGCTGCAAAACGTTTTACCAGCGAACCATCTGTGTTAAAAATATCTACGTATCCGTTGCCGGGTCCGGGTTGATCTTCTCCATCGGGCCCAACTTTAGCATAGGTAACATAGAGCCAGCCGCCAATGGCCTGTATGTTAAACGGTGCATAGCCGGAAGGAATGTGTTCATCTTTGAAAGGCATGGAAACAGGCGTAAAAGTATTGTTCCATACATCTATTGTACGTGCCCTGAA
>Ga0068860_100008779_pt1 | contig 10071 bp, 3 predicted proteins | sample KBSSwiS32_FD_66597 | JGI IMG/M metagenome (GOLD analysis project Ga0068860, IMG submission 66597) | Switchgrass rhizosphere microbial communities from Kellogg Biological Station, Michigan, USA - KBS Switchgrass S3-2 | ecosystem: Host-associated > Plants > Roots > Rhizosphere > Soil ...
GGTGACGTTGTAGTTGTAGCGGCTGTACGCGTACGCGATCGCTTCCTGCGCGTTGATCTGCCAGGTGTCGGCGCCGGTGACCATGGCCTTCGCGCCCGGGTTGGCCACCACGTGGTCGAGCGAGCCCTCGAGACCGTCGAACGAGTAGGTCTGCTCGGCCGGGTTCAGGGTCGAGCCCATGTCGGTGTAGCCGGCCGCGTAGAGCGCCTCCATCGGGTCCTCGTGGGTGTACGCGTTGAAGTCGCCGACCAGGAAGATCCGGTTGGTCTTCAGGCCCGCGGCCACCGACGAGGCGAACGCCATGGCGTCCTGCGCCTCGTGCACCCGGGTGGCGTTGAACGCGCCCTGGTCGACGGCCGGGGAGGACTTGTCCTCCTCGTCGCCGGGGTAGAGCGGGGTGCCCGAGCCCTTCGACTTCCAGTGGTTGGCGACGACCACGAACACATTGTCGTCGGTGGCGCCGATCTTCTTGAAGCCCTGGGCCAGCGGCTCCCGGGCGATCGAGAACGACTGCCCGGGCCCGGACGCGGTGGTCAGCACCTGGGGCTGACCGACCGGCGCGACCTCGGCCGGCTTGTAGATGAACGCCGTACGAATGACGTCCTGGTCGGCGAGCGGCGGCAGCTTGTCGGCCGGCGGCGAGGGCACGTACGCCCAGACCGTCGAGCCCGCGGCGGTGTTGAGCGCGTCGACCAGGCCGGCCAGCGCGTTGTCCCGCGGCTGGTTGAACCAGGCCGAGTTCTCGACCTCCTCGAGCGAGACGACCGAGGCGCCGAGCCGGTTGATGCCGGTGACGATCTTCGCCTGCTGGCGGGCGAAACTGGCGTCGTTCGCGGCACCGCGCGGGCCGCTGCCGGTGCAGGTGTTCACCCCGATCCGGTTGCCCTCGCGGTCGGTGTAGTAGGTGCAGGTGCCCAGGCCGGCCGCCTCGTACTTCTCCCCGGTGGTCGGGAAGTAGTTCTCCACGTTGAAGGTGGCCAGGACCGGGCCACCGAACGAGCGCGGGTACTGGTTGCCGGTGCGCAGGTCGCTGAACGTGGCGACCGCCGAGCCGTCGTCGGTGACCTGGTGCTGCGGCTGGAAGTTCCACAGCGAGAACCGGTACTCGAGGACCACCGGCTGGTGGAAGGTGACCTTCGAGCCGATGGTGACCGCGTGGTCCGGAGTCAGCCACGGCACCGGCTTGCCGGAGTTGGCGGCGGTCGAGTAGTTGAGGCTCGAGCCGTCGTCCAGGGTGATCGTCCGGGCGGCGTTGTCGGCGGCGACGGCCTGCGCGGCGGCGCTGCCCGCGGTGCCGGCGTCGGTGGGCTGGCGCAGCGGGGTGTCGCCGGCGGCCAGGGTGAACGAGCCGTACCAGTTGGTGTCGTAGTTGTCGGAGACGGTGAAGGTGCCCTGCGGCGCCACGAGCTCGCCCTCGTGGGCCTCCTTCTCGGCGGCGGTGTCCAGGCCGGTCCAGCCGATCGCGCGCGGCTCGACGGCCGGGAGCGGGGTGTCCAGCTTGGTCACGGCCGGGCCGGTCAGCTCGGTCTCGCCGGAGAACTCCTGCACCTTGCCGGTGACCCGGACGCTGTCGCCGACGGCCACCTGGGCGGCCGAGGCGGAGCCGAAGACGAAGACCCCGTCGGAGGCGCCCGGCGTGGTGTCCGGTCCGGGGGTCTCGACGAAGAAGCCGTTGAAGCCGCCGGTCGGGTAGGCGGCGGTGACGACACCCTGGGTGGTCACCGTCTGGTTGACGTACGGCGACGTGTCAGTATCGGTGCCCTGGATCTGGGCGATCGTCAGGTTGACCACCGGGGCGGCCACGACCTCGCTGAACGTGGCGCTTGCCGATTTGCCGGAAGTGTCGGTGGCGACGACCGTGACGCTGGACGTTCCCGCGGCGGTCGGCGTGCCCGAAATGACCCCCGAATCGGAAATATCAAGACCTGCCGGGAGTCCGGTCGCGGTCCACGTGTACGGCGGGGTCCCGCCGCTCGCGCTCAGGGTGAGCGGCGTGATGGCCGTGCCGGCGGTCGCATTCTGGGTACCGGGGTTCACGACGGAAATGTCGGGAACGGGCGTCGAAGCCGTCGGCGTGGGCGTGGCAACGGAGAAGTCAGCCGCGTTGTTGTCGGTATCGGCGCCGTCCGCCGACCGCTGATAGCTGAGGACAACCGAGTTGCCGGCGGCCGCGGTCCCCTCGGGCGAGTTGCTGGTGCCGTACCCGATCTTGTCGATCACGGCGCTGTCGGTGGGCAGCACGCCGGTCGCGCTCGCGGCGAGGTAGAGCGTGCCCCCGCCCGCACCCGGGTTGATGCTGCCGCCGGTCGACAGGTCCGCCGTGGGCAGGGCCGCGCCGTTCGCGCCGTTGCTCGGCAGCTGGATCAGGAAGTGGCTTTTCGCCGCCACCGACCCGGACAGCCCGAACACCTGCGACCCGCTCGGCGTCACGGTGCTGGTCGGCGCCCGGTACTGCAACGTATCCCCGGAGAGCGCGATGGCGGCGCCGGTCGGGTTGTAGAGCTCGATGAACTTGTTCAGGTAACTTGCGCCGGCGGAGCCGCCATTGACGTACGCCTCGCTGATGACCAGCCCGGTGCCGGCCGGGTTCGCCAGCGCCGGCGAACCGGTCAGCGAACTGGCGACGCCCACGGTGGACAGCGACAACGCCCCAATGGCGAAGCGCCGGATGAGAACACGGGACACGACCCCGACCTCCAGCTGAAAAAGGGTCAACGAACGGACGCTAGGCGCCGATGCCGGATGTAGGGAAGACAAGATCTGAACATTGGCAATACCAGTTCGATCATCATGATCACGCGAGCCGCGTATCTTGACGGCTGTCGAAGAAACGAGGTGATCGGGCGATGACCGGGCTGGTCGATCGGCGGCGCGAGTGCGACGTGCTCGACGGCCTTCTCGAGGCGGCGCGCGCCGGTCGTGGCGGCGTCGTGGTGGTTCGCGGCGAGGCCGGCATCGGCAAGACCGCGCTGCTCGACCATGTCGCGGCGGCGGCCTCCGACCTGCACGTCGTCCGGGCCTCGGGCGTCGAGTCCGAGCTCGAGCTCGCCTTCGCCGTCCTGCACCAGCTGTGCGCCCCGCTCCTGGACCGTCTGCCGCGGCTGCCCGAGCCGCAGCGGGCCGCGCTCGGCACCGCCTTCGGCCTGCGCTCCGGCCCGGCGCCCGACCAGTTCCTGGTCGGGCTGGCGCTGCTGAGCCTGTTGTCCGAGGCGTCCGGCGGGCGCCCGCTGCTGTGCATCGTGGACGACGGGCATTGGCTGGACCGCGCGTCCAGCCGGGCGTTGGCCTTCGCCGCCCGGCGGCTGGTGGCCGAGCCGGTCCTGCTGCTCATCGCCGCCCGCGAGCCCGGGGACGACCTGCGTGGACTGCCCGACCTCGCCGTCGACGGGCTCCCCGACGAGCACGCGCGGGAGTTGCTCGCCTCGGTGGTGCGGCGGCCGCTCGACCGGATGGTCCGAGAACGAGTCCTGGGCGAGGCGAGAGGCAATCCCCTCGCCCTGCTGGAGCTGCCGCGAGACAGCTCGGCGGAGGACCTGTGGGCGCCGGCCGAGTCGTCCGTGGCGGGCCGGGTTCAGGAAACCTTCCGCCGCCGGATCGACCGGCTGCCGGCCGGCACCCGCCTGCTGCTCCGGATCGCCGCCGCCGACCCGGTCGGCGACCCGGCACGGGTGTGGCTCGCGGCGCGCCGGCTCGGCGTCCCGGCGGAGGCGGCCACCCCCGCGGAGGGGGACGGCCTGGTCGAGTTCGCCACCTGGGTGCGGTTCCGGCATCCGCTCATCCGCTCGGCGGCGTACGGCGGCGCGACGCTCGCCGAGCGGCAGGCGGTCCATCGGGCCCTGGCCGAGGCGACCGACCCGGAGGCCGATCCGGACCGGCACGCCTGGCACCGCGCGCAGGCCGCGCCCGGCCCGGACGAGGAGGTCGCCGCCGCGCTGGCCCGATCGGCGGCCCGGGCACAGGCCCGCGGGGGCCTGGCGGCGGCCGCCGCCTTCCGCCACCGGGCCGCGATGCTCACGCCCGATCCGGCCGGCCGAGCCCGCCGGCTGCTCGACGCGGCCCGGGCCAACTGGGCCGCGGGCGCGCTGCGGACCGCGCTGGAGTTGCTGAGCGCGGCCGACGCCGGGCCGCCGGAGGAGTCGCGCGCCGCGGAGGCGCAGCACGTGCGCGGCCAGATCATGTTGGAGCAGCGACGGGGCCGGGAAGCCGTCGAGCTGCTGCTCGGCGCGGCCCGGCGGCTCGGACCGTTCGACACCGGGCTGGCTCGCGACGCGCTTGTGCAGGCGCTCGGCGCCGCGCTGTGGACCGGCGAGTCGCAGCGGCCCGGCATCCTGCGGGACGTCACGGCCGCCGTCCGGGCCGCGCCGCCGCCGCCGGCCCCGCCGCGGGCCGCGGACGTGCTGCTCGACGCCCTGACGACCCGGCTGGCCGAGGGTCATACGGCGGCCGCACCCGCGCTGCGGAACGCTCAGCGCTCGATCCTCGCCCTGCGGCCCGGCGTCGATCTCGAGATCGGCCCGTTTCTCTGGATGGTCGGCTACCGGGCCGGCGGGATAGTCGCCGGCGAGCTGTGGGACGACAACGCCTGGCACACCCTCGCCCGGCGGCAGGTCGAGGTGGCCCGCGGCGCCGGCGCGCTCGCCCAGTTGCAGTTCGCCCTCAACTACTGCGCCTGGACCCACATCGAGTCGGGCGAGCTGAGCGCGGCGGCCCACCTGCTCGACGAGGACCGCCTGATCGGCGAGGCGATCGGGACCGGCCCGGTCGGCTACTGCTCGCTCACCCTCGCCGCGTGGCGGGGCGACGAGGGCACGGCCCTGCCCCTGATCGAGCGGACCACGCAACTCGCCGCCGCCCAGGGCATGGGTCGTTTCCGCACGCTTGCCGACCATGCGAGCACGGTGCTGTTCAACGGTCTCGGCCGGCACGCCGCCGCGCGCGACGCCGCCCGCCGGGCATTCGAGCGGGACGAGCTCGGCTACGACACGTTCCTCATCCCGGAGCTCGCCGAGGCGGCCTCCCGAACCGGCGACGCGGAGCTGGTGACCGCGGTGCTCGACCGGATGTCCGAACGCGCCGCGGCGACCGGCACGGAGTGGGCACTGGGGACCGAGGCGTGCCTGCGCGGCCTGGCCGGCCACGGCGACGACGCCTTCCGGGAGGCGATCGACCGGCTCTCCCGCACTCGTCGCCGCGCCCAGCTGGCTCGGGTGCATCTGCTGTACGGGGAGTGGCTCCGCCGCGAACGGAAACGCGCCGAGGCCCGCCGGCACCTCCGCCGCGCGTACGAGATGCTGGCCGCCATGGGCGTGGACGGTTTCGCCGAGCGGGCTCGCCGCGAACTGCTGGCCACCGGCGAGACCGTTCGCAAGCGCGCCGCGGACGAAGCCGTCGCCGAGCTGACCGCGCAGGAGGCGCAGATCGCCCGGCTGGCCCGGGAGGGCCTGTCCAACCCGGAGATCAGCACCCGGCTGTTCATCAGCCCGCGCACCGTCGAGTGGCACCTGGGCAACGTGTTCGTCAAGCTCGGCATCAGCTCCCGGCGGCAGCTTCGCGGCGTCCTGCCGGCCCCCACGGCGCGCGCCCTGGGGATCTGAACCCCGGGTGTTCCCCGGGTACGAGCCCCGGGCCGCGGGACCGAGGGTGGTGACGAACACACCCGAAGGGAGAAACCGATGAGCTCGTCCGCCATTCCGGAAGGCCCGCTCTCCGTCACCGGCGCGCCGTACCTCCCGGCCGGCTTCACCGACACCTTCAGCAGCCATTTCGTCGACCTCCCGGGCGTACGCCTGCACGCCGTCACCGGCGGCGACGGCCCGCCCCTGCTGCTGGTGCACGGCTGGCCGGAATTCTGGTACGCGTGGCGCCTGGTCATGCCGGCGCTGGCCCGCAACTTCCGGGTCGTGGCCGTCGACCAGCGCGGGATCGGCCTGTCCGACAAACCGGCCACCGGTTACGACACCGGCACCCAGGCCGCGGACCTGGTCGCGCTGATGGAGGCACTCGGCCATCGCCGGTTCGCCGTGGTCGGCCACGACACCGGCTTCGCGGTCAGCTACGCACTGGCCGCCGACCATCCCGAGCGGGTCACTCGCGCGGCACTCCTGGAGATCCCGGGCTCGCCGGGCACCGTACCCTCCCCGCCGGTCTTCCTTCCCGGACCGCTCAACGACCGGCTCTGGCATCTGCCGTTCAACCGCATCGAGCGACTGAACGAGCAGCTGGTCAGCGGCCGCGAGGACCTCTTCTTCGGCTGGGAGTTCGACGCGGCGGCCAAGAAGCTGCCGGCCGAGGTGATCGACTACTACGTACGGGCGCTCGCCGAGCCGGAGTCACTGCGCGGGAGTTTCGGCTGGTACCGCGCGCTGGACACGACCATCGCCCAGGACGAGAGGCGCAAGACCCGGCCGCTGGCCATGCCGGTGCTCGCCGTCGGCGGCGCCGCGAGCTTCGGCGAGCACGTCGGCGAGGCGGTGCGACTGGTCGCTCCCGACGTGCACGGCGTCGTCATCCCCGACACGGGTCACTTCCTCGCCGAGGAGTCCCCCACCGACCTGCTCGCGGCGCTGGAACCGTTCCTGACCGCCTAGCCATCGGCACCGGGGGACACGCAGCGACCGCCGTCACCAGCCTCGGTGAGCTGGTGCGGCTCGGCCGGCAGACAGCGCGCAAGCTGGCGGCGCCAAGCATGCGCCCGACGAGGTCCAGAGCCGACGGCACGTTCACGCCTGGCGGTGTCGGCAGCTCGGCGAACTGGCCGGTCCGCAGGTTGCGCTGGGCGGTGGACATCGCCGGCGCCGGGCGGCGCAGGCGGCGCCGACCTGGTCGGCGACAGACGGGGGCCTGGTCCGTGCGGACCAGGCCCCCGTCTGTTACGGGTGATGGGTCAGTGCCTGCGTAGTTGGTTCAGGTCGAAGGACCAGATGCCGCGGCCGTGTGTCGCCGCGTACAGGTAACGCCCGGTCGGGTCGGTCTTGAGCTGCAGCATCGCCGTGGTCGGGATGCCGCGTCCCAGCACGTACCAGGTGCGCGATCCAGCGGCCCGGTAGAAGACCGCGTTGTCGGTGGCGGCCACCAGGCCACCGCCGGCGACCCACTTCACCGAGTCCGCCGGGATGTCCGGCAGGTTGGTGGAGATGTCGGTCCAGGTGGCTCCGCCGTCGCGGGACTCGAAGACGTGGCCGATGCCGGCGCCCGGCCCCTCGGTCCAGCGGCGCGAGAAGCCGTTGATGGCGACGACCACATGGTTCGCGTTCGCGGGGTCGACGTCGAAGCCGGCGACGTACCGGTTGGGCAGCGTCCCGTCGACCGGCAGGGTGAGCTGGTGCCAGCCGGTGCCGTCGGTGCGCCCGACCGCGATGCCCCGGGTGAAGCCCTGGTTGTTGCAGGGCCCGCACCAACCGGCGTAAACCGTGCCGCCGGACACCGCCACGGCCGTGGCCGTGTGACCGGCGCCCAGGTCGAACAGGCTGGTCCAGTCGGCGCTGGACCGGATCTGGTAACCCTTGGTGTTCAGCCACACGTGGCGGCCGCCGCCGATCCAGATCTTGGCGTTCCGCGCGTCCTGGGTGAGCGGCGCGATGAACCGTGCCTCGCCCGTCGCGCTGTCCGCCGGAGCGACGCTGTAGGTCGTCGCCTTTGTCGGGTCGTCGGTCCAGGCGCCGTTGTTGACCGCGCAGTTGTTCGTCACCGCCACGGCGAGGTAGACGTACTCCTCCGCGATGTTGCAGCCGTTGGCCGGGTCGACGATGGTGTCGCCGCCGTCGCCGCCGAAGTTGGAGCCCATCACCTTGTCGCCCGGCCGCAGGACGGACTGGCCGTTGTCCTGCAGGCCGCCGGAGACCGCGACGCCCTTGCCGTCCCGCCCGACGCCGACCGAGTAGTACTGCAGGACGTCCATGGAGCCGTCGTTGAGCGAGGTCCAGTCCCGCGCGTGCCCACCGGTGTCGACCACGCCACGCAGCGGACGCCGGTAGGCCCCGCCGTCGTCGCCCACCACGACGTACTTCTTGCCGTGGTACGAGCCGATCGCCACCGCATGCTGGTCGGCGTGCGTGGTCTGGAAGCAGTCACCGGTCTGCTTGCTCGGGTCGATCGACCAGCACGGGAAACCGAAGTTCCAGTACGGGCCGGGCACCCGCCAGCTGGCACCGCCGTTGACCGACTCGAAGACCTCCTCGAGACCGAGGTAGACGTGGTTGGGGTCGGTCGGGTCCACCTGCAGGAACTGGTTGTACCAGGCCTGGATGCCCGGCATGTAGCCCGGATCGGTCAGCGCCGAACCGGAGGCGGCCAGCTTCTTGTAGTCCGCCGACAGCGTCCACGGACCGAACGGCGACCCGGACTTGGACACGTAGATGCCCTGCAGGGTGCTGTCCGGGTTGGTGGCCAGCTGCGTCGGGGACTGCTCGATGGCGTAGTACTTCGAGCCGTCGGCGGCGGCCGCGAAGGTCACCGCGCCCACGTTGCCGGCGTCCGACGCGATGTCGCCGGCCAGCGTCGTGCGCTCCCAGGAACCGCCGACGCGGGTGTAGAAGCCGTTGTACGTGTCACCGCTGCGCCAGCCGGCCGCGATGATCACCTTCGACGGGTCCTTCGGGTCGGCGGCGAAATCGTTGATGATGTTCTTGTACGGGGCGTTCGGATCGGCCTGCTGCGCACCGCCCGGCAGGAAGTCGGGGTTGGGTACGAACTCCTTCTTCCACGGCCCGGACAGGTTCGTCACCGAGTGGCTGTACGCGCCGTGGTTGGTGGCCGCCCACACCGTGGTGCCGAAAATGCGCAGCGAGCGGATGACCGTGCTCTCCAACTCGGTGCCGCCCACCCGGTCGGTCGGCGAGAAGCTGCCGTGCCGCGGGTCGCGCAGGACGTAGACGCCGCTGCCCACGAACCCGGTGGCGCCGGTGTTGGCCTCGCCGGTGGCGTACCAGAGCCGGCCCTTGGCATCCAGGCGCAGGTCGCCGGTGGACGGTGCGGGCAGCCGGTCGGCGATCGGCTGCCAGTGGCCGCCGCCGACACTCGATCGCCACACTCCGCCGTTGGCGGCGCCGGCGTAGACGTAACCGCTGTCGTCCGCGGCCAACCCGGTGATGCGGCCGGTCACCAGCCCGGCGCCGCCGGAGGAGTTGCTGTTGATGTCGCGGTACCGCGGGTCGTCCGAGTTGTACGGGCGATTGGTCACGTGCTGCCAGCGCCCGCCGGTCACCGGCATCGTCTGCAATGCCCGCCAGGCGGCCGTGTAGGCGCCCGGCGCGATGACGCCCGGCGCGCTGCGCGCCTCGGCGTACTGCTCCGCCTGCTCGGCGATCTCCTCGGGATCCTCGCCGCCGTCCTCGTCGTCCGCGGCGGTGGCACTGAACGCCTTGACGCCGGCGCTCTTGTGCGCGGCGCGCTGCTGCGCGGTCTGCACGTGGCGCTGGTACGGCACCGGGCGAGGCTTCCCGGCCGGTGCCGCGACGGATGCGGCCGGAAGGAGCCCGACCGCGGCCAGGGTGGCCGCACCCGCCGCCATGAAAAGGCGTGATTTGACAATTCTGAAATCAGGCGACAATGCCGTGATCCTCCCCATTCGAAGCCGTGCCGCAGGGGTGGTGGGCACGCTCGAAGAGAATCTTCATCAAACACGGCGAATGCGCAAGATCACAGGGCATCTATATCGTCACGGCGGCCTGAAGGCGCGGCGTATTGACGTCTGATGCTCCTTTTTTCCGTTCATCGGCCCAACGACCGGCGACCGAGGACGGACGATCAGCGCAGGCCGGTGATGAGCCGGATGGTGATCGCCGTGTAGCGCCCGGCGGCAACCGCGACCTGCCGGATCGCCGGCCGACGGGCCAGGCTGCCGCCGGTTCCGGCCGCCCGGATCTGGTAGCTGCCCGCCGGCAGAGCGACCGTGAACCAGCCGTCGGCGTCGGTGTCGACGGTGGCGAGAGCGGTCTGGCCGGCCTTGTTCAGGACGACCACGCGGGCCTGCACCGGGGTGGCGGGGCAGGGCGGGTCGGCCCGATCCACCGGGCAGTTCAGGACGACGGTCCGGCCGCGCAGGCCGGCGCCGGCGGGCGGCGCCGGTGTGCC
>Ga0068860_100008780_pt1 | contig 10070 bp, 10 predicted proteins | sample KBSSwiS32_FD_66597 | JGI IMG/M metagenome (GOLD analysis project Ga0068860, IMG submission 66597) | Switchgrass rhizosphere microbial communities from Kellogg Biological Station, Michigan, USA - KBS Switchgrass S3-2 | ecosystem: Host-associated > Plants > Roots > Rhizosphere > Soil ...
CCAGCCGGGCGCCCAGTCCGTCGAGGAACGACTCGTACCAGTCGACGGCGCGCGACGGGTCGACCACCAGCGCCTCGCCGCCCGAGCGGACGACGTAGGAGAGGCAGCCCTTCCCGCGCCGGTTGACCTGCCAGATCTCCAGCCGCCCCTCGTCCTCCGGGTGGAGCGGGACGCGGACCGGGAACAGCGCCTCGCCGTACGCCACCATCCCGCCCGCCACGTTTCGCGCCGCCCACCCGCGCGCGCGAAGCAGCCCCGCCACGTACTCCGACGACCCGCCCTGCGCGCAGAGCACCGCCAGCTCGCGCCCGTCGCGGGCGGGGAGGCGCTCGGCGGCGGCCGCCTCGTCCTCCACGAACTCGAAGTAGGGGATGTGGACGGTGTCCACCGGCCGTTGGCCCTCCAGCCGCCAGCGCCGGAAGTCGTCGTCGTTGCGGACGTCGAGGAGCAGGAGCATCTCCCCGGCGTCGATCCGCGCCAGCAGGCGGCGCACGTCGATCTGTGTCTGGTCCATGGCGCGCTCGCTTCAGATGAAGAGGGAGACCTTGGAGCGGCTGGCCTCGCCGAGGAAGGTCGCGGCGCCGCCCAGCTCGACGCCGTCGACGAGCTGCTCCTTCGCCACGCCCATCACGTCCATGGACATGGTGCAGGCCACCAGCTTGACGCCCAGCTCGCGCGCCAGCGCCAGGAGCTTCTCCACCGAGTCCACGCCGGCGTCGTCCATCATCGAGCGCAACATCCGCGCGCCGGCCCCGAAGTAGTTCATCCGGGAGACGCCCATCCCCTCGGTGGAAGCGGGCGTCATCATCGCGAACATCTTCTGCTTCAGCGTCCGCTTGCCCTTGGCGCCGGCGCCCTTCTGCTTGAGCGCGGCGAGCCCCCAGAAGGTGAAGAACATCGTCGTCTCCAGGCCGGACGCCGCCGCGCCGGTGGCGATGGCGAGGGCCGCCAGGAGGCGGTCCAGGTCGCCGCTGAAGACCACGAAGGACGCCTTGTCCTGGGGCGCCCGGTCGGCCACCAACGCCTCCAACTCCTGGCGGAGCTTGGCGGTCTGGCGCTCGACCTCCTTCGCCACCAGGTCGCGCAACTCTTGCGTCTGTCCCAGATCCATTTCGAATCCCTCCGAATTCGCCGCGTGAGATCCAGGCAGCCGTGGAAAGGGTTCAGCGCGCCGTCCCGGTCCGGTTACATTGACCGCCATGGGCCCCGACGATCAGCTCATCGCCGCCGCGCAGGAGGGCGACCCGGCGGCGCTCAACCGCCTGCTCACCCAGCACGAGCCGGCCGTCTACCGCTTCGGGCTGAAGCTCTGCCGCGACGAGCAGGCCGCGCTGGAGGTGCTGCAGAACACGCTGGTGGCGGCGTTCCGCGGGCTGCCGGAGTTCCGCGGGGGCGCCTCGCTGTCCACCTGGCTGTACCAGATCGCCCGGAGCTACTGCGCTCGCGAGCGCCGCCCGGCATGGGCGGCGGCCGGCATGGTCCCCGTCCACGCCCAGGAGGTGAAGGCGCTGGAGTCGGAGCAGGCGGCGCCGGACGCGGTGGCGCACGCGCGGCAGATCAGCCAGCTCCTCCAGGAGGCCATCCACGCGCTCCCGCCGCACGAGCGCGAGGCGCTGGTGATGCGCGACGTGGAGGGGCTCAGCGCCGAGGAGGCCGCCGCCCGCGCGGGTATCGAGGTGGGCGCGCTGAAGAGTCGGCTCCACCGCGCGCGGCGCGAGGTCCGGCGGCGGCTCGCGCCGGTGCTGGACGCCGAGCGCTGATCAGACGACGGTTCCCTGTCGCGGACGCGCTGCTCATCGTCGGGCGGCGCGACGACCGCGGTCACCCCCGCGCCGGTCACGGCCGTGAGCCAGCAGGAGCGCGAAGGCTCATCCGCCGAAGTCCTTCACCAGGCGCATCAGCTCGTCGCGGGCGCTGTACTCACCGCCGAGCGGGCCGCTGCGCCCGGTGAACTTCAGGTCCGTTCGGTCCAGCAGCGACTTCGCCGCCTGGACCTGCTGGGCCAGGGTGTCTGGCGTGGCGTCGATCCGGCTGAAGGTGTCGCGGATCGCCGCCACGTCCTGGAAGGAGACCTTCCCGTCGGCCGCCACCCGGTTGACCACCCGCTCGGTCCGGGACACCCGCTCCGCCCCGTCGGCGGGCGGCGGCACCGGGTTGCCGGCCAGGAACTGATCCACGACTTCCTTTCCCCTGGCGGAGAAGGTGAAGGTGTCCTGGCTCAGCAGGGCGAGGGAGCGGCTCTCCTGGAAGGTGAGGCCGTCCTTCGCGGCGAAATCGACGATCCGCTGAGCGCCTTCACGGCCTACCTTGCCGATGCCGACGCCGGGTTTCGCCTGGCACTGCTCGTCGAAGACCTTGAGGCCGAGGACCAGCAGGCTGTTCTTGCCGAAGTCGAGGGGCGGGAGATTCGAGGGCATGGGAGAGGGCCTTTCGGAGGCGGTTTCCAGGCAGACAGCCCGACCCCTCCGCAGGTCTCACCGCCTCGTCAGACCACCGTCCCCCTGCCACCGGGTGACCCACTTCGCCGGCGTGAACGCCTGCCGGAAGCGCTCCTCGGTCGGCTTCGGAGACCTGAAGGTATCATCCAGCCCCCATGGTGCGAGCGAAGTGGGTCCCGGACGAGAAGGTGATGGCGAAGGTCCGGAAGCTGGTCGCCGCCCTCCCGGGCGTCGAGGAGAAGACCGCCTGGGGGCACCCGGTGTGGCGCGCCAACGGCCGCCACTTCGCCGCCTATGAGCCGAAGCAGGGGCAGGACTACTTCTTCTTCCTGCTGGAGGCGGAGATGCTGGCCACCCTGGCGAAGGGCGACCCCCGCTTCCGCGACGGCGGCTACTCCCGCGGCGTGGTCGGCTGGCTGGGCCTGCGCCTGGACGCGAAGACCGACTGGAAGGGGGAGGTGAAGGACCTCCTCGAGCGGTCCTTCGCGCTGGTCACCGGGATGAAGAAGAAGCGCTGATCTCTCCTGACAGCACGGTGTCAGCAGGGGGGTCGTATTCCTGGGTGCCTCAACTCGCAGCACGGAGACACCCGCCATGCCGACCCCCGTCGCCTACTTCGAATTCCACACCCCGGACGCCGCCAAGGCCCGCGGCTTCTACGGCGAGCTGTTCAACTGGAAGTTCCAGGACCTCGGCGCGCCGTCGCCGTACTTCATGGTCGAGTCCGGCGGCGACATGCCGGGCGGCCTGATGGCGGACACCGCCTCCCCGCCCATGGTCCTCTCCTACTTCCACGTCCCGGACCTCGACCAGGCGGTGGCCAAGGCGCAGAAGCTGGGCGCCAGGGTGCTCAAGGGCCGGGAGAACATCCCCGAGGGCTCCTTCTCCGTGATCTCCGATCCCCAGGGCCTGGTGCTGGCCCTGTGGCAGGCGGCCCCGAAGAAGTAGCGTCCCTCCCATGCGCCGCGCCGACCGACTCTTCAAGCTGGTTCAGCTCCTCCGCCGGAGCCGGCTGGTCACCGCTCAGCGCATCGCCGAAGAGCTGGAGGTCTCCGAACGGACCATCTACCGGGACGTCCGGGACCTCGCGCTCTCCGGCGTCCCCATCCGCGGCGAGGCGGGCGTCGGCTACGCGCTGGCGCACGGCTTCGACCTCCCGCCGCTGATGTTCACCGAGGAGGAGATCGAGGCGCTCGTCCTGGGCACCCGGGTCGTGCAGAGCTACGCCGACCCGGAGCTGGCCAAGGCCGCCGACTCCGTCCTCGCCAAGGTGGAGATGGTGCTCCCGGACCGGCTGCGCGCTCGCGTGGGCGCCACGCAGATCTTCGCCCCCAACATGCGCGGCGCCTCCGGGGCGCCGGCGCTGGGCTCCCTCCGCGCCGCCATCCGCGCGCGCAAGCGGGTCCGCTTCCGCTACCAGGACCTCGCCGGCGCGGCCTCCACCCGCGAGGTGCGCCCGCTGTGCGTGGCCTTCTGGGGCAAGGTCTGGTCGGTGGGCGCCTGGTGCGAGCTGCGCAAGGACTTCCGCAGCTTCCGCATCGACCGGATGCAGGAGGTGCAGCTCACCTCCACCTTCCCGGAGGAGCCGGGCAAGACGCTGGACGACTTCATCAAGGCCGTCTCCCGCGACCACCAGCGCACGCGGGCGGACCGGGAAGCGGCGCACGCCTGAAAGGGCTCACCGCTTCTTTCGTCGAGCGGTCTTGCCCTTCGAAGGCGGCGGAGCGGAGCCCGCTTCGTCCACGACAAGGCGGAACCCAACGTGACCACTCGAGTAGTCCACTGAATGCGCGTCGCGGCTCGCGGCGCGCACGGTGTTCCTGGCGCTGGTCCAGGAGCCTCCACGGAGCATCCGGATGAGCCCGTTGGGACCCTTGGTGTCGCTACACCACTCCCAGATGTTGCCGAGCATGTCGTGCAGACCCCACTCGTTGGGCTTCTTCTGCCCCACGGGGCGAGGACCACGCGTCTTGTCCCTGCTGCCGTACCAGGCGATGGCATCCAGGTCCGCCCCGTACCTCGCCGTCGTGGTCTTGGCCCGGCAGGCGTATTCCCACTCTGCTTCCGTGGGCAGCCGGCCTCCGGCCCACTCCGCGAATGCCCTCGCGTCCTCCCAGGTCACGCCCACGATCGGTTGCTTGGCCTGATTGAAGCTCCTCAGGCCCCAGTACTGGGGAGTCTTGGCCTTTGGATTCTCCTTCAGGAACCGGCCGTACTGCTCGTTCGTCACTGGATACCGCCCGAGCCAGAACCGGGACACCCTCACCGGATGTGGCGGGCTTTCGAGGGCGGACCTGCCTTCTTCCTCAGGCGGAGATCCCATCAGGAACTGGCCACCCGGGATGGGCAAGATCTCGACCCCACCCTTCTCGGTCGCCCTGAGCCTGGGCGGCTCCTCCCAGAGCCTCAGGCTGACCAGGTCCAACCTCTCCCCCATCAGCCCCAACACCTCCAAGGCTCTCTGCTGCCGCTCGAACAGGCCCGGGGTTCGGCGGTGATCCTCTTGCAGCAACTCCACGAATGGGGTTGCCACCTTCTCGGCTGCCTCCTCCAGCAACAACGCCAGCACCTCACTCGGCTCCGCGAACGCCGGCTGCTTGACCACCTCGCGCATGAGGGGCTCGAACATGGACGGGTTGCGCATCGCCACGAACAGCAACAGAACCTCCTGCCACCAGCTCTCGCCGTAGTGACGCGCCAGGGACTGCAGGACCGCGCTTTGACGCTCGCCGGCCTCCGCGGCCCTCCTCCTCAGCTCGCTGGCGGTGAGGTACTCCTGAAAGCCCAGGTGCATGAAGCCGAATTGGTCGGGGCCCCAGCCGGTCAACAACCCGCTCTCGTCTCGTACCGTGCTCAGGAACTCCTTCGCTCCGCCCGCCTTCCAGCCGATCAGCTTGAGCACGGGCGCGAGCACGGGCTCCAGCTCCGCCGCACTGGCCCGGGTGCGGCCCTGCTTCAGGTGCATCCACTCCGCGACCGGCTGCAAGGCCCTCTTGGCCTGTTCCACCTCGATGGACGCCAGCGGCCCCTGCCGCTCCCTCCACCGCTCCAGCAGCACGTCGACGCACTCGTCGTACAGGCGGCGCCGATCCTTGGGCAGCCGCCCGTGGTCCCGGTGCACCAGGCACAGGTTCGCCAGCAAGAGCGGGTTCCCCACCATCTCCGCCACCCGCACGGTCCGCATGTCCCCGGCCGTGAGCTGGGCGATCAGGTCGCCGGCTCGCTTGTCCGCGGCCCGCGCAGCCGCCTCCTGGTCCGGGACCAGTCCGCTCTCCACCGACTGGTACCACTTGCGCACGAAGGCTTCCGTCTGCGCGCCGTTCAACGGCTGGATGTGCAACTCCAGGAACTCGGCGCTGAGCCGCACCTCGGAGCGGCCAGGGCCCTGCTCGCCGTAGCCGGCGAAGCGGCACGTCACCACCGCCCGGCAACTGGAGTGCGCCCTGAGGACCCGCTCCACCCACCGCGCCACCTTCTCCCGGCGCTCGGGGTTCGCCACCTCGTCCAGCCCGTCGAACAACAGCAGGAGCCGCCCGCGCTCCAGGAGCCGCTTGCCGAAGTTCTTCGGCAGCCCCAGCTGTTCGTTGAGCTGCCGCTCGATGAGGTGGTCCAACGTCTCCCGGCCCGGATTCTCCAGCCCGCGGAGAGGCAGGAACACGGGGACCATCCCGGCTGGAAGCCCGAGCTTCTCCGGCCCTTCCTTCAGGCAGGAGACCAACAACCGCTTGAGGTGGGTCGTCTTCCCAGAGCCCGGCTCGCCCAGGATCACGACACCGTTCCGCTTCACCTTGGCCGCGAGCCGGAACGCGTCCAGCAAGGACACCTCTTCGACCAGCCCCTCCTTCCCGAGCTCCTCCCTGGCGTGCCTGGCGTCGGCGAAGGCGGCCACCCCGCGACCGCGCAAATCGCTCGTCGCGCGCAAGGGGACATAGAGCTCCTCCATGTCGATGGGGACGCGCAGCTTCGTCTTGAAGCCGCTCAGCAGCAGCGTTCCGTGCGCCCGCAGGGCCTCCTCGCCGTAGCGCCGCAACTCCGCGTCCAGCCCCGGCGGCTTGCCTCGGGCCCGCGGGCCGGTCCGGGTCCCCTCCTGGCGCTCCCGCCACTGGACGAGCGCCTGCTGCACCAGCATCCCCAGGTTGTCCTCGTTGAAGAAGCCGGGGAGCTGGTCCCTCGCGTACTGCGCCTTGAACCGTTCGAGCTTCTCAGCCTTCTTCCACCGGTCAGGCCCCTGGTCCTGATCGGCCCGGCTGAACGGCGCATCCGGGTCGATCTCGAACACGAGGCACGGCCGCCCCGCCTCTTGGGCCGCCTCGTACTCGAGCCAGGTGACGGACTTCTCCTGGCCCTCCGGCTCCCACCCGTACCGATGCGCCACGATGCACAGGAACAGGTCGCACTCCGCCGCGCGGCGCCTGCACACCTCCACCGAGGGCCTGTCGTCGGCGGTAAACCGCTCCATCCGCACGGCAACCATCCCCCCGGCGCGTTCAATGGCCTCCAGCACCACCTCTCGCCGTTTCCGGTTGTCGAGGAAGGTGCTGGAGATGAAGACCTGATAGCGCTCCGGCATGGCTCACTCGTTCCAGCGAATCTCGAACGTCGCCCCCGCCTCGTCGTGGGACAGCAGCCGAGCCCTCCCGTTCTTCTGCCCGGTGAGCTCCATCCCCGCCTCGAAGACGCCCCGGTAGTAGTGGGGGAAGGTGACGTGGCTGCACCACAGGTGGAACACGCCCGGGCCCACCTCGGTGAACGTGCTCTGCGAGTAGTTGTTGGTGGTGCGCAGCGACCGCCGGATCTGGTTGAACCCGCGCAGCGGGCCAATGATCTTGAGCACGCCGAAGGTCGCCTTGCCGATCACCGTCTCCGCGTACGACTCCAGGATGCGCCGGCCCACCACGTAGGTGGCCTCCTCCTCGGACGCCCCCGGCGCCAGCAGCTCCGCCGCCAGCCGCAGCGACTCGATCCACGTCTGGTACGGGTAGGCGACCTTCAGCCGCCCGAACAGGTCCACCCCGTGCGCGCGGAAGCGCTCCAGCGCAGGCACGTCCAGCGCGTCCCCGAGCGCCCGCCGGAGCGACTCGTAGGCGCTGGCGAACACCACCATCTCCGGGACGGACTGTGCCAAACCTAGATGCCGCGCTGCCGCCAGGGCGGGAGCCCGGTGGCCTCGTTCTTCCCCGCCAGCACCCGCTCCACCGCCGCCTTCGGCTGGATCGCCCCCCACCCCTGCCGGTCCACCTCCAGGTTGGGCAGCCGCTGTGCCGTCTGCAGGAGGATCCGCTTCACCTGCTGCGGCGTGAGGTGCGGGTTGGCCTCCAGCATCTGCGCCACCACCGAGGTGACGATGGGCGCCGCGAAGCTGGTCCCGTCCACCATCTTGTAGTGCTGGTCGATCACCAGCCCATCCCGCAACCCCACGGAGATGATGTTCCGGATGTGGTACGCGGGCCGGTCCTTCGCCTCGTCCAGGTCCGGGAACACCTTGGGGTTGGCCTCGATGACCGCCTTGAGCTGGTCGTCCGGCGTCTCGTTCAGCTTCGCCAGGAGCGCCGCCTGCTGCGCGGTGGGCGTGTTGGGGAGGATGGGCGCCGCCAGCCAGTCCGCCAGGGTGATGATCTCCGGCTTCTGCACCCCGTCGATGGTCGGCCCGAAGGATGACCGGTAGCCGGTGACGCGCCCCAGCCGCGGGTTCCCGGAGTCGTCCATCCCGCCCACCGAGATGACCGCCGGGACGCTCGCCGGGGGGACCACGTAGCCGGGGCGGTGGCCGTTGTTGCCCACCGCGCACACCACCACGATGCCGGCCCGCACCGCCGCCTCGGCGAAGCGGGACATCGTGTCCTCCAGGTAGGAGATCTCGTAGTCGCCGCCGCAGGAGATGTTGAGGATCCGGATGTCGTACCGGCCGCGGTTCACCAGCACCCACTCGATGCCGCGGGCGATGTCGTCGTGGTGGACGCGGGACATGGTCCCCACCTTGAGCAGCACCAAGCCCATGTCGGGGGCCAGGGACCGGAATTTGCCCTTGGACAGTTGCCCGTTCCCCGCGGCCACCACCGTGGACATCATCCCGTGCCAGGAGCCGGCGTCGCCGTCCTTGAGGAGGTCGATGCCCTCCGTGTTGTGGATGAGGTCTTCGTAGGCATGGATGCGGCTGTGGGGGGTGGTGAGGTCCGGATGGGCGTAGAACCCCGAGTCCAGGAAGGCGGCCACCACTCCACGGCCGGTGAAGCGGTCGTCTGCCCCCACCCGCTCTGCGATGGGCAGCGGGGCCTGGCTGCGAGGGTCGATCGGCTTGCCGGTCCGCGGCTCAATCGCGCTCATGGATTCTGTGGTCGCACCTTACGGTTCCGGCCCCCCGGCGCTCGACAGGCCGGGCCCGGAACGATTTACGGGGTGGTTCTACTACAATGCCGACGCTGATGAGCCACACCCCCCTTCGCCTCTGCCTGGTGGACATGAACAACGGCGTCGCCAACGAGGCGACCCGCTGCTTCCGCCGGCTCTTCGACGGGTTCGTCCAGCGGGTCCGCACCGTCAACCCGGACCTGCCGGTCCAGTTCAAGCACGTCCAGCCGCGCAACCTGGGGGAGCTGCCGGAGGAGAAGGTGGACCTGGTCCTGTCCTCGGGCGGGCCGGGGTCCCCCTACGACGGCTTCGAGGACCCCTGGTGCGTGGGCTACCGGAAGTTCCTCGACCACATCCTCGAGTCCAACACCACCCACCCGGACCACGCCCCGCAGATCTTCGTCGTCTGCCACTCCTTCGAGATCGCCATCACCCACTTCAAGGTGGCGGAGATGACGAAGCGGGAGACGCTCAAGTTCGCCATCATGCCCGCCTACCCGACCGAGGAGGGGATGGCCGACCCGCTGTTCGGCCCCTTCGGCGAGCGGCTGTTCGTCTGGGAGCACCGGCGCTGGCAAGCGGTGAACATGAACCAGCGGTCGCTGGACGCGCTGGGCGGGAAGCTCTTGTGCCGGGAGAGCCGCCCCGGCCGGACCGACAAGGGCGAGGCGGTGGTGGGCTTCCGGTTCGCCCCCGGCATCGTCGGCACCCAGTTCCACCCGGAGGCGGACCGGCCGGGCGTGATGGCGTGGATCAACCGCCCCGAGCACGCCGCCGACCTCCGCGACGCCTACGGCAACGCCCTCTACGAGCGGATGATCAAGACGCTGGACGACCCCACGCGCCTGGCCCGCACCTACGCGCTGCTCATCCCCACCTGGCTGCAGCGTCGCTTCAACGAGATCGCCGGGGTGCGCGGGCTGAAGCCGATCCCACCGCCCGAGCAGGACATGCGGGAGTTCGACCAGTCCCCGCCCGCGATGGCGGGCTAGGCCCCCATCCAGGCCGGGTAAGCCGGTCTTTTCAGGCCGAGCACCCGAGCGGCCTCCAGCGGTTCGATCCGCGGGGTGGTTTCTGGTAGAGGAGGCGCGCCTCTCTCCCAGAGACCCAAAAACCATGACCTACAAGATCGGCCTCATCGCCGGGATGGAGACGACCTTCCCGGACGCCTTCATCGCCAAGGTGAACCAGCACCCGGGCTACCACGCGGAGCTGGCGAAGATCGGCCACACGCCTGAAGTCTTCCAGTCGCGGTACAACGTGCTGATCGACCGGCTGAGCCAC
>Ga0068860_100008784_pt1 | contig 10068 bp, 9 predicted proteins | sample KBSSwiS32_FD_66597 | JGI IMG/M metagenome (GOLD analysis project Ga0068860, IMG submission 66597) | Switchgrass rhizosphere microbial communities from Kellogg Biological Station, Michigan, USA - KBS Switchgrass S3-2 | ecosystem: Host-associated > Plants > Roots > Rhizosphere > Soil ...
GCACACAGCGATGTCTCAAAAATACGCGCAATATCCGCGACTACTTTGTTCAATGCGATTTCGCCATCGCTGGCTTCGGTTGATTCCGGTTCGCGCAGTCTCAATAAAATGGTGCCGACGCGATCGATTTCCTGCTTTATTAAATCGAGGTCGCCTTGCATCTGATGTTGCTCACCCAACTTGACGCGCAGCAGTTCGAGATAATTGCGGATGATGCTGAGCGGATTGCTCGCTTCATGCACCGCTTCGCGAATTTTCAGCTGCAGCGTATCACCGTCTTGTTCGCCGGCATCCGCCAATCGTACGCGTTGGTGATGATGGTGAATGGCCGCGCCAATTTCGCTACACAAGCCAGCTAACAATACCGGGCGGGTGATCTGCGGATCCTCGCCCCCGCGCAGGAGCCCGAGCACCAATACGCCGACCACCAGATCACTTTTGCGCAAAGGTAGGCACAACAGGTGATCGGCTTCGCAGTAGCTCAACAATTGTTTATCGATTACCGCGAGCGCGTCCGCATCGACCGCACTGCCGCGAACCGGCAATTGTTGCAGCAGCGCATCACTGACCAGGCTGCGATCAGGCAGTAAGGGAATCACGAAGTCTGGTCCGCTGTTGGTATCGTCCAGACGTTCGGGAAGATAAGCGCTGATGACTTTGGCGTCTGCATCGGCGCTGAATAACAGACAGCGATCGACGCCCAGCGTCATGAATACGATGCGACGTATTGTGTGTTCCAAGGCATTGCGTGTTTGGCTGCGCCAGAGTTCGGCGTTGATGTGCCCGAGTTGGCTGAGTTGGCCGAGACGTTCGCCCAGTAATGCTGTATGCGCATCGGCGCCCTCGCTGCCCGAGCCGCCGATATCGATATTCAGGCTGCCGGCGAGGCGTTCGACATCGTCGCTGATGCGGGCGCCCAGCTCGCGTGTCAGTGCTTCATTCAAGCCGAACAGCAGGTCCGCTTGCTCGATCGCTTCGTCGCCCAGTTCGCTGGTAGCGCTCAGCGCACTCGCCAGATTGACGATTTTTACCAGGTGATGCGCATCGAGAATCTGCACGCTTGGTTCATGGTGATAGCGCACCGCGTCGGCCATGAAACCGCCCAGCTGCCAGCTGGCGATCATGTCGGCGCCGACCTCTGGGTGGCTTTGTTGAAAATGTTGCCGCTCGGACGCGAGCAGGGCGCGGTCATCGCTCACCGCCGACCATTGCTCGATATAAGCACCGTCATGTTGATTCAGCAGAATCAGTTGGCCGACATCCATCAGCAGGCCGCACAGATAGGCTTCATCCGGCGTTGGGTAACCGGTCAGGTTCGCAAGAATATGCGCGAAATTGGCCGAGACCAGCGAGCGCCGCCAAAATGCTTTAACGAAGGGTCGATGCTGGGGGTTGAAGCGGTGGAAAAATTGCTTGATTGCTGCGGTGATGACGATCGTTTTGACGGTATCGGTGCCGAGTAGCAGCAGCGCGCGCTCCACGCTTTGACAAGCCTTGCTGCGGCCGTAATAACTGGAGTTGGCGACACCGAGCAGCCGCGCCGTCATCGCAGTGTCGTGATGAATGATGCTGGCGATTTGCTGAAAATCCGCATGGTCGCCATGGATCGCATCCAGAATGCGCAGCAACACCTGCGGCAGGCTTGGCAGGCGGTCAAGCGTCCGGCTGTCGGGTCCCATGAAATTATCCTAAAGGTCAAAACATTTTTTTTCGGTCGGCGCGCGAAGGGGCTGATGCCTTGAAAATACTCGCGGTCGACACGTTTTTCGGTTTTGAAGTATAGTCAACCGGCATTCTGTCGGCTACGTCACAAAGTTAACAACAGGCGTCAGCTCAAAGGTACTAAAAAAATGTACAGAAGCCGAAAGGGGGGTGAGAGCGAATCGCGAGAAATCGCTCTATTGGGAGAGTTTGTACAGTGCCGGTCGTACAGGAATCGGTTTTGACGGAAAAGCCGCGATCCCCCCATGTCATCGCTATCACTAGCGGTAAAGGCGGAGTCGGAAAGTCGAGCATCGCGGTTAATCTCGGTATTTCGCTTGCGAAAGCGGGATCGCGCGTGTGCATTTTCGATGCGGATACCGGACTCGCCAACATCAATATCCTGCTTGGACTGACGCCCAAGTACAGTCTCGAACATGTTTTATTCGGCGCCAAGACCATCGAGGAAATCATGCTCGAAGGTCCGCGCGGGCTGAAAGTTATTCCCGGCGCCAATGGCATCGCCGAATGCGTGTCGCTGCACCCACGTCAGCAACTGCGCTTGACGCGCGAGCTGGCGCGAATTGAATCCGAATTCGATTATCTACTGCTCGATACCGCTGCCGGTATCGCCGAGACGACGCTCGACTTCGTCGGCTCCGCGCATCAAAGTCTTGTGGTTATCACCCCGGAGCCAACCTCGCTGACCGATGCGTTTTCGCTGATCAAGTTGATGCAGCGCCGCCGTCCGGGCATGTCCTATCAAATTGTGGTGAATATGTGCAGCAACGTCGCGCAAGCGCGCGAGGTGTATCACCGCTTTAGTACCGCAGTCGAAAAATACATTGGTATTCGCACCCATCTGCTCGGCCATTTATTGCGCGATGAAAGCCTGCGGGTTGCGGTTTCGCTGCAAAGTCCAGTGGCACTATTTCCGGAAACCGATCCGTCGTCGCGCAGCTTTATTCGCTTGGCCGATGCCTTGCGTCAATCCGTCGAGCACGATACCGCGCGTACCGGCTTCACGGTATTTTGGCAGCGCCAATTTCGCCAGCATCAGGCCGGTGAGCAGAAGACGGCGCGCGCCCAGCCGTTACCCGCCGACGAGCGCGCGTATCTATCGGAAATAAAATCGCGGTTGCTCACCGTTATCGCGAAGATGGATGGACCGCGACCGGATATTGCAAATACCGTCGACGAAATATGCAGAGGCTATACCGCGAAGACAGGTTTGCCGGCCATAGAACCGATTCATCTCATCGATCAACTGCGGGCAGACCCCGATCGTCATCAGGATTTGTTGCGTGTGCTCGCTGAACGGCTGGCACCGTGGCTACCGATTGCGGCAGTACCGGCGCCGATGTCATTACCTGCCATCGATGCGCCATTGCCAGTGATGGATGTGGAAGCTGTGCCGCTCGACGTTGCTGAGCCGTCGCTACCGACACAGATTCCTCCGGTACATCGTTACGACGAGCGGCGATTTGGCTCGCAGACAATGTTGCTCGAACTATTACAGCGCCAAAACGCCGGCGGTAAAACGGCGCGTGAACTCATAGACATACTCGTTTCCTGACGTCGTTTAGTTTATTTCAACCCGGTTTGATTTTATTTCCGCCGCGCTTGGTTTTGTTCGATGTCGCCGTCGGCGTTATCGACGCCCTGCATTCATATTCTCGTTCTCGCAAAATTTTTCTAAGCACCTCAGCGCGCATCGACGCATCCACCATTGACAGCGCTGCGATTCTGATTTATCTAGGCTCGCGAATCGCCGTAATAAAAAGCAACAATGATTTCGGTGGTACAGGTGGGGTGCTGTTATGACGAAATCGTTATCTGGCACAGATGATAAAAATAGCGATCTCAGTGAAGGTTTTATGGCCGACGAGAGCGAGAGCGGCGATTTCGAAGCCGCGGAACCGGCGACACCGCCGCGAGTAAATCAGAAAGATCCGACCATTCGTCGAAAAATTGAAGACAGATTAGAGCGTAAGCGTCTGCGCGACGAACTCGGAATTTACGATGACGACGCGTGGGAGGATATTTAGCATCGCGCTGAGCCCGACATTTCCCAGTGCTCATAACCACCGTTATACTCGCCGCATCACTTCGCTGATGCCCGTGCAATGATGGTGGACCCTCAATCCGCAGCTCCGTTTACCCAGGCTGATATGGCCCACGATAAAAATAAATTGGCGCAGAATCGTTTAGAAAATTTGACCCGCACCGTTAGCGAGCTAATGGACAAGGCGACCCAAAACGAACGCATTCTTCGCAAATTTCAACATTTCGAACTGGAGCTTTTGGCCGTCGGCAGTATTGAAGCCTTGCTCGATAGTTTGCTGGCCGATAGCCTGCATCATTTCCGGTTGGATGCGGTTGAGCTGTGGCTCTACGATCCGGAACGCATCCTGCGCGAATTGATGACAGAAGAATTACAACATACATCCGGCCTGTTCTGGCTCGATACCGATCCAGCATTACGCGAATTACATCCCACATTAAATGCGGTAAGGCTTGTCAGTCCTCCGTTAGCGGGATTATTTCCGGGCCGACCGGTGCAATCGGCGGCATTACTACCGTTGGTGCGTCATGGTGCACTGGTGGGCAGCCTGCATTTCGGCGCTTTTTCTGCACAACGTTTTAGTAGCGATAAATCGACTGACTTCATTAATCATCTGGCCTCGGTTGTCGCCGTCTGTTTAGAAAATTGTGCCAATCAGGAACGACTGCATCGCTTGAGTCTGGTCGATATGCTGACGCGAGTAGAAAATCGGCGTTCGTTTCATTTGTCCATGGATAAAGAAATCGCGCGCTCGGTGCGCCAGCAGGAACCGCTGACGTTGATGATGGGCGACCTCGACCATTTCAAATCGATCAACGATAACCATGGCCATCAGGTGGGTGATCGCGTCCTGCATGCGATCGCGCAGGAAATCGCGGGCATGCTGCGCACCACCGATCACGTGTGTCGTTATGGCGGCGAAGAATTCGCGCTGATTCTGCCCAACTGCGATCGCGCACTCGCCATTGAAATTGCCGATCGCATTCGTCAGCGGATTGCGGCCATGCGAATAGCCAGTGACAGCGGCATCGAGGTGCCGGTGTCGATTTCGCTCGGCGTTACCTGCTGGACACGACCCCTTGCCAATGGCGCAATGATTGCCGAGCGGTTGATTAAAATGGCCGACGATGCGGTTTACCGCGCCAAAGCGGCAGGACGCAATCGCGTCGAATATCAAATTTTCGCCTGATTTATCGCTGCCCGATTGTTAAACTGCCCGCTGTTCTAAATCCGTTACGTGAGAGCGAGCATCGTGGATAAGCTGCATCATCTGTTTCAAAACAATCGTGCTTGGGCAGAAAAGATCAAAACGGAAGACGAGCACTTCTTCGAAAAATTATCGTCACAGCAACAGCCGGAGTATCTGTGGATCGGCTGCTCCGATAGCCGCGTACCTTCCAATCAGATTATCGGATTGTTGCCGGGCGAAGTCTTTGTGCATCGCAATGTCGCGAACATCGTTATTCAGACTGACCTGAATTGCCAATCGGTAATTCAATTCGCGGTCGATGTGCTGAAAGTTAAACACATCATGGTGGTTGGACATTACGGCTGCGGTGGCGTGCGTGCAGCGTTGGATGGCTCGCAGCATGGTCTGATCGATAATTGGCTGAGCTCGCTACAGGATATTCATGCGGCGCACCGCGACGAGTTGGCGCAGTTATCCGGTGACGCACGCGTCGATCTGTTATGCGAATTGAATGTGAAAGCGCAGGTAATGAATGTGGGTCGGACCCGCATTGTACAAAATGCTTGGGCGCGGGGTCAGGAGCTGAATGTGCACGGCTGGATTTACAGCGTGCGCGACGGGTTGCTGAAAGATCTCGATACCACGATTAGCGAAGCCGTACAGCTCGATCCTGTCTATAAGATTGCGCCGATCCAACTACCCACCGACGCCACACAATAAAATTTCAATTTGCCGCGAACAATACGTCATCGGTTACCGCGGCATCGACGAGCAGCACGCGTTGCTCGTCGAGGAATGCACCAAACGTTTTGCACAAACGATTGGTGGTGGCATCGCGATATGTGGTCGATGCCATTAAATCGAATTCGATACGATCGCGCATCGCCATCAGCGTCGGAAAATAAGGGCGCCAACTCCAGTTATAACCGAGATAGCGCGGATCCAACTGAACCCCTCCAGCGCTGATCTGATAGTTGGGGGAAAGTTGTTCACCCTGCGTATTACAGATGAAGAAACGCATAATGCCGAGCTGATGCAGCGACTCGATCGCAACAGCGTCAGCGGCCACGCCCTGTCGCAGCTGTTCCCGCAACTTTAAAACGGCCTGTTTTATGGCGCGACTATGTTCGATGCTGAGACCCAGTCGTGCGGTTTTGCGTTGAAAATATTGGCCGATAAGTTCGTCTATTTGCGGTTTAAATTGATTTTCCGCCAACGGCGTCGGCATTGCGGGAGCAAACAAATATCCTTGCATATAGCTCGCCCCGCAATCGACGCCGAAACAGAACTCGTCCAGCGTTTCGACGCCTTCGCAGACAACCTCAAAGCCCGCGCGCTCGGTAATCGACATCATGCCGAGCAGCACATCGGCAGACAGACCGCCGCGCGCGGCGAGTTTAAATAGCCGCATATCGAGTTTGATAATGTCGGGCGCGAGCGCAATGATGCGATCGAGCTGCGAATTACCGGCGCCGAAATCGTCGATCGCCACGCGCACGCCGCCGCGATGATATTCCTTAACAATGCGTTGCAGGCGTGTTAACTCGCCGGCGGTTTCCGTAATTTCGATAACGACTCGACTCGGATCCAAGCCCGCTGCATCGATCATTTTCATCGTCGGCGACGCAATATCGTCGCCGAGCCGATTGACCCAGTCGGGCGTAATGTTGACGGTGATAAATCCGCAGTCGTCATGGCCAGCAAAATGATTGAAGCCCGTTTGGCGCAGTTGACGATCGACAGCGATTTTAAAGTCGACCGGTAGTGCCGGATCGCTAAACAGGTTCCCCGCACTGACGATTTCGCCGCGAGGATTGCGTGTACGTGCCAGCATTTCATAACCGGCAATATTGCCGCTGGGTAAATACACCAACGGTTGATAATGAGGGAAATAAGGCTCGATCGAGGGTCGGATATTACGCACGGGGAACTCCGTAACGGATTTCATAATTACGTCACCATGTTGTGGAGGAGTCCTTCCCGGCAGTGCAAATGCACAAACAAAGTGCGACAGCAGCAACTATCACACCATTTTTGTCGAAATGATTTGAGCTGATTACGCATACGTAATATTCGTGGATTAGCGCACCAAAAGTGTCTCGGGTGTTGCACCGCGTCACGCAGTTAGGGTCCAACTAAAATGAAAATTCGTTATGGTGTGCACCGCGCGTGGTCGTAGTGTTTTGTCCGTGCGCAATTGCGATGCATTGGTGCTGAGCAATGGTTATTAATTTTATTGGTCAATAGGGGAGTGGTGCGATGTCTGTAGTAGTGGTATTGGGCGCCAGCAATAATCCCAGTCGCGTTTCCTACCAAGCCATTCAGCGGTTGCGGCATTATCACCATGAGGTGATTCCCGTTAATCCCCGCGGCGGTGCGATACAAGGGCTCGAGGTATTGCCGTCGCTGAAGGCGATTACCGTGCCGGTTGATACTGTGACGATGTATGTGGGGCCGCAACACCAATCGCTAGTGCTCGAAGATATTCTCGCGCTACGGCCGCAACGCGTTATTTTTAATCCGGGTAGCGAGAACCCAGCGAGTTATGCGCGTTTGCGCAGCGCCGGTATTCATGTCGAAGAGGCATGTACGTTGGTTTTACTATCGACGCGGCAGTTCGAACACACGTTCTAATTGACGACAACTGCCTCTGCTGCTGTTGATGCGGCCGACGTCATATGGCTATCACTGCACGCGGACACCTGCCGCAAAATGCGGCCATGGCGAATCACCAACACCGTGTGCTCGCTCAATGGCAGCCAGTTTTCATTGCTGAGTGGCCGGCTCGCAAGCAGCGTCATTTCCTGATCGGAATCGATCTCGAGTCCATTCAATAGATGATGTTCGTGATGGTTGCGATGCAGCAGATATAAACCGGGTGGCGAGGTCTCGCCATTGTCCTGGCGTCGAAAATGCGAGTGGACGAAGAGGAAGTCGCCATCACTATAAAGAAAGTTGGCGGCGCCGAACTTCGCTATTTCTGAGCTGAACTGTAGAAATACTTCCAGACGTTGCGCCATTACAGGGGCAATCGCCGCTTGCCATAGTGGCTGCATCAATTTCAGTAAATAACAAAAGGCATGTTCGGAATCGGTATCGCCGATGGTGCGATATGGCCCCTCGGCGATGTTTACGCGCTCGCGCACATTACCGAGATCACCGTTATGCGCGAACACGTGCGGCTGTCCGCCCAGTTCTCGCATAAACGGTTGTGTGTTGCGCAGGCAGATCGAGCCCTGCGTTGCTTTGCGGATATGCGACAGCACCAATTGACTGGGAACATGCTGGTCGTGAATGAATCGTAGATGTGCGCTTGCAGCGGAAGGCTCGGGTTCGCGAATCAATGACACATCGCCATCGCGAAAAAATGCGATGCCCCAGCCATCGATATGCGGGCCGGTGGCGCCGCCACGACGTGCAAACTCTGCCAACGAAATCTGCACAGTAGTCGGTTCGCGGCTGGAAATACCAAACAACTCACACATGTTGCGCGTAGATAACAAGAAAGCGGGATGGTTTGAGTCTAGCCGAATATCAATAACGTGCGGGTTTTTGCTGTATTTTATCGACAGCTTCGCATTTATGCGATCGAGCCGTAGTGGAGCCAATAAGTGCGGCAGAGAACGTGCGGTGGAGAAAGTGCGGAGGGAGAAAAATGCTACCCGTCATATGACAGGGGACGCTTTAAAAAACTGCGCCGCCCGAAGGCGGCGCAGATTGCTCATCAGACTGATGTTGCTGCTGGAGCTGCTGTCGGAGCCGGAGCTGCTTTAGCGCGAGCCTTACGTGGTGCTTTGGTTTTGGCTTTTGCTTTAGCAACTACTACTGCTTTTTTCGGACGGCCCGGACGGCCTTTTTTAGCAGCCGCGGCTTTTGGTGCTGCCTTGGCTTTGGTTTTTGCTTTAGCTTTTGCCTTGGTTTTAGCTTTCGGTGCTGCTTTAGCTTTTGCCTTGGCTTTTTTCGCTGCTGCTGCGTCTTTTTTGGCTTTAGCGGCTGCTACTTTTTTAGCTTTAGCTTGAGCTTTTTTCGCTTTAGCTGCGGCTTTTTTCTCTTCGGCGGCTTGCTTAGCACGAGCTTTTTTCAGCTTGGCTTCGAGAGCTGCCAGTTGTTTTTCGAGAGCTGCTACCGTTGGTTTCTTAACTGCTTTCTTTTTTGCTGCTGCCATGAATTAAATCCTTGTCAGTAGAGTTGGTGGATTTGTGCAGTAACACGCCAACAATTATACGTCGTATTTTTAAAATTTGTAGAAATTTTGTATTTTTTGTGCTCACAAATTTTATCGAGAGTTAATTTTTTCGACAAATTAAAAACGTGGCGGAGCTCGGGACGTTTATTTTTGCGCGGTAGAATTCGTTTCAATACGTATTTTCGATGTACACGATGAGGAGAAATGAGTATGACCGACATATCCGAAACTGCAATTGAGGCCGCTGTTTTTCGTCGTTTACTGACGCATTTGGACAGCCGTACCGACGTTCAGAATATCGATTTAATGAATCTCGCCGGCTTTTGTCGGAACTGTCTGGCGAAATGGTATGTGGCCGCAGCGGCTGAAAATGGCGTGACGATCGAGTATGAAAAGGCGCGCGAACGCATTTACGGCATGCCTTACGACGCATGGAAAGCGCAGTTTCAGCGCGAAACATCCGCCGAGCAGCGCGCGCAGTTCGATCAATCTAACCGAGAAAAATAGCGTTTTTGGGTGGCATTGCTAGAACTGGGCGGACGCTAAGTGCGCCGCCCGCAGCTTTAGAATTGTGCGAAACGGGCGAGCTGTACGTTTTCTTGCAGTAATAACTGACTGAATGTTTCGCTGGCGAGAAATGCCAGTTCCAGCGGACGCGTCATGCGAATGGGATCGCTGATGTCATTATCCGCATGCCCGGGATGGCACATCAGTAAATCGCCATTATCGGCATCGTGTAACCAGCGATGTATCAGCGTCGCGAAGTCTGCGGTCGGTTCCAACGAATAAATACCGGCGAATGCGCGATTGGTTTGCATCCCGTGGGTTGCCACCGCCGCGGAAAAGCCCAGGCCGAGTAATTTCAAGAATGCTGTCTTGGGCAGGTCCGCGGTCAATGACCAGCGCGGATTTACGGCACGCAAATAA
>Ga0068860_100008786_pt1 | contig 10068 bp, 11 predicted proteins | sample KBSSwiS32_FD_66597 | JGI IMG/M metagenome (GOLD analysis project Ga0068860, IMG submission 66597) | Switchgrass rhizosphere microbial communities from Kellogg Biological Station, Michigan, USA - KBS Switchgrass S3-2 | ecosystem: Host-associated > Plants > Roots > Rhizosphere > Soil ...
TGAGTCCTGCCGGCATCGAGCGCTTCCTCGCCAACATCGACTTCTTCCGCCAACGCATCATCCTGCGCACGCAGGAGATCTCCAATCATCCGGAACTGGTGCGACGCCTGGGCTGCATCGCGATGAACGGCATGGTGGAGGCGGATCTCTACGGCAACATCAATTCCACCCACGTGGCCGGCACCAGCATCATCAACGGCGTCGGTGGTTCGGGTGATTTCGCGCGCAACGGCTTCCTGTCGTGCTTCCTCACCCCGAGCACGGCCAAGAACGGTGCGGTGTCGTGCATCGTGCCGATGGTGAGCCATGTCGACCACACTGAGCATGATGTTTCCGTGATCGTCACCGAGCAGGGGCTGGCCGATCTGCGCGGCCTGTCGCCGCGGCAGCGTGCCAAGGTGGTGATCGAACGCTGCGCGCATCCGGGCTACCGCCCGATGTTGCAGGATTATTTCGACCGCGCCATGCAGCACAGCCGCGGCAAGCACACGCCGCATCTGTTGCAGGAGGCACTTTCCTGGCACCAGCGTTTCCTCGACAGCGGCGATATGAGACCTTAGGCGTTCTTGTCGCCACCGGAGCTGCTTCAATGCTCTATCTCGCTTCCCAATCGCCGCGCCGTCGTCAGTTGCTCGAGCAGATCGGCGTCACCTTCCGCATTGTCGACGTCGACGTTCCCGAACACCGCACGCTGGGCGAGTCGCCGCGCGACTACGTGAGCCGCGTGGCGCGCGAAAAGGCCCGCGCCGGCCTGGCCGTGTTGGAAGAACACGGCGCGGCCGTGCTGGGTGCCGACACCGAAGTCGTGCTCGATGACGAAGTCTTCGGCAAGCCCGACGATGCCGAGGACGCTGCCGTGATGCTGCGTCGCTTGTCGGGGCGCGTGCATGAGGTGATTTCCACCGTGTGGCTGGTGACGCGTTCGGGCGAATGGTCCGATACCAGCCTGTCGCGCGTGACCATGCCGACCCTGGACAACGCCACCATCACCGCCTACATCGCCACCGGCGAGCCCTTCGGCAAGGCCGGTGCCTACGGCATCCAGGGTCATGGCGCCAAGCTGATCGAACATCTGGATGGCAGCCATTCCGGCGTCATGGGCATGCCGATTTACGAGACGGCGCGCCTGCTGCGTTCGCACGGGTTGATCGGCGCCTGATCGACGCCGGCGACCGCTATTGGCTCATCACGAACCACGACACCACCGCCAGCAGGTTGTTCATGCCGTGCGCCACCACGGCCGGCCAGATCGAGCCCGATTGCACGCGCAGCCAACCCAGGATGAGGCCGAGCAGCGCAAGATTGGGCAAGGCATACCAGAGGAACGACAAGTCAGGCAGGTGCACGCAGGCGAACAGCAGGGCGGACAGCACGATGGCCACGCCATTGCCGGTGTAGCGCGCCACGGCCGACAACAACACGCCGCGAAACAGCAGTTCTTCCACCACCGGCCCGATGCTGACCACGAGCAGTGCCAACGGCAGGCGCAACGCCAGCGAGGTATGGGCACCCAGCTGCTTGATGTCCTGGCTGACCTCATGACCTTGCGCCAGCCACTGCGTGAGCACTCCGCCGACGATCGGCATCATCACGCCCGCGGCGAGCGCCGCTACGTAAAAAGTGGGATGTGGAGAAGAAGTGAAGCCCAGTCCGGGCGGATCGCCGACGGCCCATTGCTGCGGCCACCAGCGGCGGCCCAGATGCACGACCACCGCGGCTGAAATCAGCAACGTGATCATCACGGCCGCAGCCGTCATGTCCGATTGGCCCAGCCAATGGCGGCCCAGCGGGATGATGTCGCCCGGTGCGCCGCCCTCGCGCAGCGCGACGATGACCCCGGCGCCCAGCGCGAGCGCGCTGCCCACGGCAAGCTGCAGGGCGAAATACAGGGCGATCAGGGCGATGGCATGGCCCAGGGCTGGCGCGCGCGATGCGGGGTGTGGCGGCGAAACGGGTGGATCGGTCAGGCGGTTCGCATCCATCGAAGACATTCCAGGGCGCACGCGCGCAGTAGTTGCGTCAGCAGGTTTCGCGCTCACCGGCTGACAGGGTCACGCTAGACCCTGCTGCGGCGTGTGCCAATCCTGTCCTTTGGCACGGTTCGCCGGCCGCCTGTCATCGTCTTCGCCACGCTGCCTTGTATAGTGGCGGGACGTTCCAAGGAGGAAATCGGCGCTCAGGCGCCAGCCCATGTTTGCATTCGACTGGCTGTCCGACCCGACTGCCTGGGCAGGTCTACTCACCCTCGTGGTGCTGGAGATCGTGCTCGGCATCGACAATCTCGTCTTCATCGCGATCCTCGCCGACAAGCTGCAGTCGAAGGAGCGCGACAAGGCCCGCGTGCTTGGCCTCCTGCTGGCCCTGATCATGCGACTCGCGCTGCTGGGCGCGATGTCGTGGCTGGTCAAACTCACCACGCCCATCCTTCAACTCGGCGCGATCTCGCTCTCGTGGCGCGACATCATCCTGCTGCTGGGCGGCGCGTTCCTGCTGTTCAAGGCCACCATCGAGCTGCATGAGCGGCTGGAGGCCAGCGACCACGACGAAGCGGCCAAGCGGACGCACGCGCGGTTCTGGCTGGTGGTGGCGCAGATCGTGGCACTCGATGCGGTGTTCTCGCTCGATTCGGTGATCACCGCCGTGGGCATGGTCGATCACCTGTCGGTGATGATGATCGCCGTGGTGGCGGCGATGATCCTGATGATCAGCGCCAGCAAGCCGCTCACCAGTTTCGTCAATTCGCGACCGACGGTGGTGATCCTGTGCCTGTCGTTCCTGTTGATGATCGGTTTCAGCCTGGTCGCGGAAGGCTTCGGTTTTCATATTCCGAAGGGCTATCTGTACGCGGCGATCGGCTTCTCCATCCTGATCGAAGTGTTCAACCAGACCATGCGCCGCAACCGCCAGCGCAGCCTGCTGGGCAGCGCGCGCACGATGCGCGACCGCACCGCCCTGGCCGTGCTGAATCTGCTGGGCGCAGGCGGCGACGATGAAGACGCCACGCCCAAAACTACGGCGGCCAACCCCGAGGGCAGCGTCGCCGTGTTCGGCAAGGACGAACTGGCGATGGTGCAGGGCGTGCTGGATCTGGCGCACCGGCCGGTGCGTTCGATCATGACGCCGCGTCCGGAAATCAACTGGATCGATCCGCGCGAGAACGCCGAGCAGCTTCGCGCCGAAGTCACCGCGTCCAGCCACGCGTGGCTGCCCGTAGCGGGCGACGACCTCGATCAACTGGTCGGCGTGGCGTCTTCGCGCGACTTGTTGGCGAGCCTGCTGGAACACGGCCAGATCGACGTGGAACAGGTCGTGCGCAAGCCGCTCACCGTGCTCGAATCGCTGAGCGTGTTGCGCCTGATCGAGGAATTCCGCCGCTCGCCGTTGCAGGTCGCACTCGTGGTGGACGAGTACGGTAGCGTGCTCGGCCTGGTCACACCCACCGACGTGCTCGAAGTGATCGCCGGCGAATTTCCCGACGATAGCAGCGGCGATCCCGCCGCCGTGCAGGAAACCGACGGTACCTGGGTGCTGGATGCCAGCCTGGATCTGCGCCGCGTCGAACACCTGCTGGGTTTGAAGCTCACCGGCGACGACAGTTTCTCCACGCTCGCCGGCTACGTGCTGCAACAGCTGGGACGTCTGCCCAGCGTGGGCGATACGTTCAGCAGCGAAGGCCTGCATTTCGAAGTGGTGGGCATGGATGGCGCGCGCATCGAGCGCCTCAAGGTGGCTTCGGTGGAATGAGGTGAGGCCAGTCCGCACAGGGTGCGCTCCCACAGGCACGGCAGTTGTGGGAGCGCACCCTGTACGCGACTGGATTTGCCTCAACCTATCATCATCGCGCGCACCAGGCCGATCACGCCCAACACCAGCATCACCGCCCAGGCCGCCGACGAAAGCAGAAAGCCGCCACTGCGTTTGGCGGCCTCTTTCAGATAAGCCACCGCGTACCACACCCGGCCGACCACCCAGACCAGGCCAGCCACGCTGGCCCATAGCGGGTAGCCATACTGGACGGCCAGCCACAGCGTGGGCAGGAAGATCACCGTAGCTTCGAGGGTGTTCATCTGCACCCGCCACGCGCGCTCGAACGCCGCATGGCCGCTGATCGCCGGCGCCTGGATGCCGTATTTTCCGCGCGCATGGCCGGTCGCCCAGAGGGTGCCGACTTGCAGCAGGACGGTGAGCAGTACGACGACGGCAGGCAGGTGCTGGATCATGAGGGGCGTCTCGGAGAAAGGTCGCCCACTGTAGCCATCGCGTGCCAATGGCGGGAGAGGGCGCGAGGCGCTATCGTCATGCGACCCCAAGGACTTGCGAGGGCCCTCCTATGGATTGGCAGAAAGGCGAACGCAGCCAGAACGTCGAAGTCGATTCCGGCGGTGGCGGACCCCGCTTCGGCGGCGGTCGCGGCATGGGCATTGGCGGCATCGTGGTGCTGGCCATCCTGGGCCTGGTGTTCTTCAAGGATCCCACCGCGTTGCTGGGCCAGGCCGATAGCGGCGGCCAGCAGGTGGCCGCGCCCAGCGGCCAGCCGGCGCAGGTCGATCCGCAGACCAAGGATTTTGTTTTTGCGGTCACGGCTACCACCGAGAAGACCTGGGGCGACATCTTTGCGGCGCATGGCCGGCAGTACGTCGATCCCAAGCTGGACCTGTTCAGCGGCGGTGTGAATACAGCCTGCGGCGCGGCATCGACCGCGGTGGGTCCGTTCTATTGTCCGGGCGACCAGCGGGTCTACCTGGATGTGTCGTTCTTCCGTGAGTTGGAAAGCCGTTTCCATGCTTCCGGCGATTTCGCCCGGGCGTACGTGATCGCCCATGAAGTGGGTCACCACGTGCAGAACCTGCTGGGCGTGTTCGACCAGGTGGAGCAGGCACGTCGCCGCGGCGCGCGCATGGAAGGGGCCGATGGCCTGTCCGTGCGGCAGGAGTTGCAGGCCGACTGCTTCGCCGGTGTGTGGGCCAACCACAGCCAGCAGCGCCTGCAATGGCTGCAGCCGGGCGATATCGAATCGGCGCTCAACGCGGCCAGCAAGATCGGCGACGATGCGCTCCAGCAGCAGGCGCAGGGCAGGGTGGTGCCGGACTCGTTCACGCATGGCACCTCGGCGCAGCGCGTGAAGTGGTTCCGCGCGGGCTTCGACAGCGGCGATATCGGCAGCTGCAATACTTTCGCGGGTACGCCGTAAAAGCGAGGCTGCCAGGTTCACCTCAAAGTTTCCTATCCCTCACCGTCATTCCGGCCTGTGCCGGAATGACGAGCAAAGCATCGAAGGCCCGCCATGCGGGCCTTCGGCGTTCTAGAATGCGCGTCTGACGCCTCGGGGGGCGTACGTCGAACGAACTGCATGCTGCATCCCTGCCTGAGTTGCGGTGCCTGTTGCGCCTTTTTCCGCGTGGCCTTTCATTGGTCAGAGGCGGATGCGTCGCTGGGCGGAGTAGTGCCGCCCGAACTCACCGACACGCTCGATCCGCATCGCCTGGTGATGCGCGGCACGCAGGCCTCGCGGCCGCGCTGTGTCGCCTTGCAGGGCGTGGTGGGCGAAGCGGCGCATTGCGGCATCTACGGGCAGCGGCCGTCGGTGTGCCGCGAAGTGGAGCCGTCGTGGGAGTTCGGCCGTCCCAGCGCACAGTGCGACAAGGCGCGGCTGGGACACGGCTTGCCTGCGCTGACCCCGGCGGACTGGCCGGCGGCGGATCAGCGCGACATCAGCGGATTGGCCTCGTTCTGAAAGGCCAGCGCGAACTGCTTGAGGTCGGCTTCGTTGACGTCGGAAATGACCACGTAATGCATGCCGTCGCCGGTCCAGCGGATCACCGTGTAGCCGTGTTCCTGCGTCGTCGCCTGGGGCACTGAGCCGCCTTCCGCGGGCCATTGGAACAGGTTGATCACGTGCAGGCGGCGCTTGTAGACCAGCGCGGCCACGCTGTGTCCTTCCAGCGCATCCAGGCGGCCGCCCACCAGCGGGAATCCTTCGCCGGCCAGGTCCTTCACGCGCGGCGAGAAATCGAGCTTGCCCTCGAACCACGGCTTCACCGTGTGCTGGTCGGTCGAGACCACATCCATCAGGTGCTCGCCCTGCAGCGAACGGACATGGCCGGAAATCGCCTGGGCCACGATCGCGTCGCCGGTGCCGCGCGTCGGCATCCAGTGCAGCCACGCAGGCACGGAAAGCAGCGCCGCCGCGGCGAACCCGGCCGCGGCCGCCCAGGCCACCGGCGCGCGGCGTCGCACCGGCAGCGGCACCAGCGTGGATGCCGCCGGCGGCGTGGTCCACTGGGCGCGCAACGCATCGGGCGCGCGGCGATAAAGCGTGGGTTCGGACAAGGCCTTCTGCATGATGGCGTAGGTCTCGTAGCGCGCCTTGCAGGCGCTGCATTCGCTGAGATGGCGAGCCATGGCGGCGCTGTCGGCGGCATCCAGCTCGTCGTCGAGATAGGCATGCAAAAGCAGCCCGGCGTCATCGCACATCATGACGACGTACCTCCTTGGGCCGGCAGGTGAGTTCGTCCCGCAAGCGTTCGCGGGCACGTGCAAGACGGGACATCACCGTGCCGATCTTCTGTTCGGTGATGGCCGCGATTTCCTTGTATGAGCATTCTTCGAGTTCGCGCAATACCAGCACTTCGCGCAGCGGCGGCGGCAATTTTTCCAGCGCCGCCTGCAGGGCGCCCACGTCGACGGCGAGCAGGGTGAGGGTTTCGGGCGACGGGCCGTCGTCCACCAGCGGATGCTTTACGTCGTCCAGCTCGTCGTGCAGGGCATCCTGCGGTGCGCGGCTGCGCAGCGTGTAGAACGTGTTGCGCACGATCGCCAGCAGCCACACGCGTACGTCGCCGCCATGGAAGCTGTCGAAGTAACGCAGCGCGCGCAGCATGGCTTCCTGCACCACGTCCTGCGCATCGGCCGGGTTGCGCGCAAGCCAATGCGCAAGGTTGTAGGCCGCATCGAGATACGGCACCACCTGCGCCTCGAAGCGGACGCTTCGGGCGGCATCGGTTCCTCTTGGACTGGCGTTCGGCTCGGTCGGCATGAGAGGGAATACCCGGGTTGCAGCGACTTTATTCCATCGGGATTTTTGGCGCGCGTGCCGGGAATAGACCCGGTCATGGCCGGGTATTGGGGTAAGGGCCGTGGGCAAGGTGCCTGCCGCCATTACCGGAGATTCGACCATGCAAGACATCGAAGACCGCGATACCGAAGGCCGCCGCCATTTCCTCAAATGCATGGCCTGGGCGGGCACCGGCACGTTGTGGCTGATGCACGGCGGCGTGCTGAAAGCCCAGCCGTTGACGACCCAGGGGGCCACCGCTGTCACCGACGCCACCTTCAGCTTCGTGCAGATCAGCGATTCACACATCGGCTTCCACAAGGCGCCGAACATGGACGTGGCCGGCACGCTGCGCCAGTCGCTGGCGATGATCAACGCGCAGAAGAAGGAGCCCGATTTCGTCCTGCATACGGGCGACCTTACGCATCTGTCGCGACCGGAGGAATTCGACGCGCTGTCCGGCATCATGCAGGACGCGCGCATGGCCAAGGTGTTCTACGTGCCCGGCGAACACGACGTGATCGGCGACAACGGCGCCGAATTCTTCCGCCGTTTCGGCGAACGCCAACAGAGTGGCGGCTGGTACAGCTTCGACCACCATGGCGTGCATTTCGTTGGACTCGTCAATGTGCTGAATCTGAAAGCCGGTGGCCTGGGCTCGCTCGGCGCCGATCAACTGGCGTGGCTGAAGAAGGATCTCGCTGGACTTTCAGCGGACACGCCGCTGGTGGTGTTCGCGCACATGCCGCTATGGCCGCTGTATCCCGATTGGGGCTGGGGCACGGACGACAGCAACGAAGCGGTGAGTTATCTGCGCCGCTTCGGTTCGGTGAGCGTGCTCAACGGGCACATCCATCAGATCCAGCAAAAAGTGGAGGGCAACATCACCTTCTACACCGCGCGCTCCACCGCCTATCCGCAACCCGCACCCGGTGCGGCGTCGGCGCCGGGACCGCTGAAGGACGTGGCGCCGAACGACCTGCATCGTTATCTGGGCATCCGCGACATACGCCACGTGCAGGGCAACCACGCACTCGCCGTGACCGAAGAGGTGATGGCATGAACGTGATGAGCTGGATGCTGGTGGTGATCTCCGCGCTGGTGCTGTCCACGGCAGCGCTTTCGCCGGTGATGGCGGCGAATGCCGCGATGGCGACGCCGGCCAAACCGATCGCAGTGGATATCCGGGACTTCACCTTCGCCCCGAAGACCTTGACCGTGTCCGCCGGCACCCGCGTGGTATGGACCAATCGCGACGAGGAACCGCACGTCGTGGTCAGTGCAGGCAATCAGTTTTCGCCCTCACGCGCGCTCGATACCAGCGACAGCTACGCGGTGACGTTCGATCACGCCGGCACCTACACGTACTACTGCGCGATGCATCCGATGATGGTGGGCACCGTCATCGTGAAGTGAGCGCGTTGTCGAAGCGGTAGATATCCATCGCGAGCAAGCCGTATTCGATGCCGGCATCGATGCGCTGGGCGTGCGCGCTTTCACCGGCCGCACCCAGCGCCACGAACAGCGGCAGCAGGTGTTCGTCGGTGGGATGCGCACGCTCGGCAAACGGTGCCTGTCGACGATAGTCGAGCAGGGCGGCGACATCGCCTTCGGAGAGTTTCTGCTCGATCCACTCGATGAACGGACGCACGTACGGCGCTTCGCGTTCCTCGCTGTAACCCGCGCGGAAATCGTGCAGATTGTGCGTGATGCTGCCCGACCCGATCACCAGCACGCCGTCGTCACGCAGCGGCGCCAACGCACGGCCCACGGCGTACTGATGAGCCGGCCCCAGTTGCGGCTGGATGGACAAGGGAACGACAGGGATGTCGGCCTCGGGATAGAGCAGCCGCAGCGGCACCCAGGCGCCGTGGTCCAGGCCCTGGGTCGGATCGAGCGCAGTGGGCAGTCCAGCCTTGTCCAACAGTTCGGTCACCCGCGCGGCCAGTGCAGGCTCGCCCTTCGCCGGATACTGGATATCGAACAGCGCCTGCGGAAAACCGTAGAAATCGTGGATGGTCTCAGGACGCGTTGCGCCGCCCACGTGCGGCTGGCGCGCGAGCCAATGGGCGGTAGCAATCACGATGGCCCTGGGACGCGGCAGTTCACGCGCGAGCTCGGCCAGCCGTTCGCCCACGAGACGAGGCTGGATCGCGGTCATGGGCGAACCGTGGGAGATGTATAGGCTGGGAAGGGGACTCATGGTGGCGTACCTCTGGGGACCACCTTAGGGTAGGGATTTCGCGGGCGATTGCAGCGGGTGCTGGGTGAACGATGCGTCGCTGGGATGGAACGATGGTTGGGGTGGTCATTCCGGCGCGAGCCGGAGGCGCTTTTCAACAGCCGAATGACTGGTCACCGGTAGCGGTGCGCTGCGATTGCCGCGTTCCCGCGACCGGGCCGCTTACGCAGCGGGCGTTTCGACTGCCTGTCGGCAGCCGAGTCACTTTTCTCTTGCTAGCCCTAGAGATCCCACGGGACTAGCTTCGCGTCGAAAGTAACCCAAAGAGAATGGCCTCTAAAGCTGGCAGCATCGTGTTGAATCCAAGCGCGAACGCTCGAGGCGCGCCCCACCGGATCTCCATGGGAGGGTACCCCAGGGGTACTTCCAAGCACTGCGCAACGCGCCCGAATCGCTGAGGACTTAAGGCGGAGCTCGCTGCGCATCGCCTTTGGTTTGTCTTTGCGGTGCACCGCACTTCTCCCTCTCCCCGTCGGGGTGAGGGCGGGTGCTCGCGGGAACCTGTGTGCTTTCTGTGGGAGCGCACCCTGTGCGCGACAGTCACGCTGGGATGTATCGCTCCGTAGGTTTGTCGCGCACAGGGTGCGCTCCCACAGTAGCCCTGCAGCTCTCGCTCTTAGCTCTTAGCTCCTGGCTCCTGGCTCCTGGCTCCTGGCTCTTGGCTCTCAGGGGTCCCCGTATGACGCGGCGGGTGGGTGGAGGAAAGCCCGCAGGGTGGCCCGCAGGGATGCGGGCCAGTTTTTCGCCAGGGCAGGATGCCCTGTCGAAAAAC
>Ga0068860_100008787_pt1 | contig 10067 bp, 7 predicted proteins | sample KBSSwiS32_FD_66597 | JGI IMG/M metagenome (GOLD analysis project Ga0068860, IMG submission 66597) | Switchgrass rhizosphere microbial communities from Kellogg Biological Station, Michigan, USA - KBS Switchgrass S3-2 | ecosystem: Host-associated > Plants > Roots > Rhizosphere > Soil ...
ACATGACGAGCGCCTCGCCCTGGTCGTGCGTGACGAAGATCGTCGTGATGCCGAGCCTGCGCTGGATCGACACGATCTCCACGCGCATCTCCTCGCGCAGCTTCAGATCGAGGTTCGACAACGGCTCGTCGAGGAGCAGCACCGCGGGATTGATGACGAGCGCGCGGGCGAGCGCCACGCGCTGGCGCTGGCCGCCGGACATCTGCAGCGGACGGCGATCGCCGAGGCCGCCGAGCTTGACGAGGTCGAGCGCATCCTTGACCCGCTGCGCAGTCTCGCCGGGCGCAACGCGGCGCATGCGCAGGCCGAAGGCGACGTTCTCCGCGGCCGTCATGTGCGGGAACAGCGCGTAGTCCTGGAACACGACCCCGATGTCGCGCTTGAACGAGGGCAGGTCGGCGACCGGCTTGCCCCGCAGGTAGATCTCGCCCGCGGTCGGGGGAAAGAAGCCGGCGATGAGGCCGAGCGTGGTCGTCTTGCCACAGCCGGAGGGGCCGAGCAGCGTGACGAACTCACCGTCCTGCACCTCGAGGTCGATGCCGGCCACCGCTACGGTCGCGCCGTAGTGCTTCTCGATGCCCGCGAGACGCAGCGCCGGCTCAGCCACGGTTGCGATCGCCGTAGATGAAGTCGCCGAGTCCGCTTACCCGCTCGACGATCGCGACGAGCACGAGCGGCAGCAGGAGCGTGATCACCGCGACGGCCGCAAGGGTGGGCGCGAAGCCGAATTCTAGGAAGCCCAGGATCTTGACCGTGATCGGAATCTCGCCGGGGCGCGCGAGGAAGATCGAAAGATTCACGTCGGTGAACGAATGGATGAACGCGAAGACCGCGCCCGCGATGAGCCCGGTCTTGATCAGCGGAAACACGACGTGGCGCAGCGTCGCGAGACGCGTCGCGCCGAGGCTTGCCGCGGCGAGCTCGACGTTGGGCGGCAGCGTGGAAAGGCTGATGGTCACCGTGCGCACCGCAAAGGGCATGCAGATGACGACGTGCCCGACGAGCAGCGCCGCAAATCCGATGTAGTCGCGCAGGCCGACGATCTGGAAGAGCTGCAGCAGTCCCACGCCGGTGACGAGTGTGGGCAGCATCAGCGGTCCGAGCGTCAGCGCGACCAGCGCCTCGCGTCCGCGGAAGCGATAACGATAGAGCGCGAACGCGAGCGGCAACGCGAGCGCCGTGCTGATGAGCGCCGTCAGCGACCCGAGCTTCAGGCTGAACCAGAGCGGATCGAGCCACTCCGGCGCCATCGCGCGCTCCCACCAGCGGAACGAGAAGCCGCGCGGCGGGAAATACGAGCGGGTACCCTGGTTGAACGAGACCGCCGCGGTGATGAGGATGGGGCCAAGCGAGAAGACGTAGATGAAGATGACGAACGCGCGCAAAAGCGCCCACGGCGCGCGGTTGGCTCGCCACCGGCGAAAGCTCATAGCGCCGCCCTATTCGCGCCTAGTCGTGCCGCCCCGTAGAGCAGCAGGAGCGAGCTCACGATCAGCACCACCGCCAGCGCGGCGCCGAGCGACCAGTCGAGGATGACGGCGATGAAGTTGTAGATCGCGGTCGCCGCCACCTGGGTGGCCGGCCCGCCGAGGATCGCCGGTGTCGCGTACGCGCTGATGGCGATCGAGAACACGAGCAGGAAGCCGCCGGCCACGCCCGGCAGGCACAGCGGCAGCACGACGCTGAAGAACGTGCGCGTTCGATTCGCGCCGAGGCTCATGGCCGCCGATTCGAGATTGGGGTTGATGCCGTTGAGCGAGCCCATGATCGACAGCACCGCGTACGGCAGGAGCGCGTGCGCGAGCCCGATGACGATCGCGCCGGTGCTCGGCATGAACCCGATCCGATCCTCGATGATGCCGAGGTTGAGGAGAAGATCGTTGGCGACACCGAAGCGGTTGAGGATGATGTACCAGCCGTAGGTGCGCACCACCACGCTCGCAAGCAGGGGCGCGAGCGACAGCGCGATGAGAAGGCCCTTGAACCGGCTGCGGGTGCGCACGAGGAAGTACGCGAGCGGAAAGCCGAGCAGGATGTCGAGCACGCCGACCGCGAGGCCGACCATGAACGTGCGCAGGAAGACCTCGAGGTAGAGCCTGCGCGTGAACAGGAACTGGTAGTTGTCGAGCGTCGGGGTCGTCGTGAGCTGCTGCGCCTCGGACTTGAGGAAGCTCGCGGACAGCAGGAGCACGTTGGGAACGACGAAGAAGACGAGTAGCACCGCCGCCGGGATGGCAACCAGCAGCCAATGACTCGGGGCGCCGCTTCGCGCCGGCGCGGCGACGGCCATGTGAGAGTGCTAGCCCGCCCTCAACCCATTACTTCCTGCCACTTGAGCGTCCAGTCCTTGCGGTAGTTGCCGATCGCGTCGAGGTCGGGGAGCTTCACCGAGTCGAACTGCTTGGCGGTCACGATCTGCGTGTCGGCGAATGCCTTCGGCCAATCCGTGAGGTCGCCGCGCCCCGGGCTGCAGAAATACGCGAGGCACCACGCGCGCTGCGTGGCCGGGTCCAGCATGAAGTTGATGAACTCGTAGGCGAGCTTCTTGTTCTTGGCGCCGATCGGCACGGCGGCCGAGTCGATGTTGGCGATGACACCTTCCTTGGGCACGACCATCCCGTATGGAATGCCGCGACTGATGTAGTAGCCGGCGCGCGCGCTCCAGTACGGCGAAATCCAGACTTCGCCGCTTTCGAAGTGCGGCGCCGCTTCCGCGGACGTGGTCACGACAACACCGACCATCGGCTTCTGCGCCTTGAGGATCGCCCACGCCGGCTCCATGTTGGCCGTGCTGCCGCCGCCGAGTTCGGCGGCGTGAATCAGCGCGTATACGGACAGCAGGTTAGCGGGGTTGTAGTTGATGACGTGGCCCTTGATCTTGGCGCCGTATTTCTTTTCGGGCTGCCAGTAATCGGCCCAGGACACCGGCTTGTCGATCTTGTCCTTGTTGTACAAAAGCGAGTCGAACTGCAGCGTGTGCATCGCCGCCACCGGCGGCAACGCGGCACGCGCGCGCTCCCACGTGTACTTGATGTTGGGCACTTCCTTCTCGCCGAACTTCTCGAGCAGGCCTTCCTTGCCGCCGAGAATGACCTCGGGCGGGCTCAGCGCCGCGGCGACGTCGAAGCCCGGGGAGCCCTTCGAGGCGCGGATCTTGGCGTAATCCTGCGACGACGTGCCCGTGGTGTCGTGCACCACCTTGACGCCGAACTTCTTCTCGAACGGCTGGATGACCGCCTTCTCGAACAGCTCCTGGTACTCGCCGCCGAAGCTGTTGACGACGAGCGAGTCGTCGGACTTCTGCGCCCAGACGTAGGGGGCGCCGAGGCTCGCCACGGCGGTCGCGGAAACGCGTTGGATGAACTCGCGGCGGCCGGGTTGGTTGACGCTGGTGTCGTCGTCGGATTGCATCGTGCGCTCCCTTTCGGCCCGAATCTGGACCCCAAGGGCGAAACGATGGCTCGCATTTGCCGCCGCGTCAAGAAAAGCGCATCGCGTGAAAGTGCGTGGGGCAAGGCGGCCCTTGCCCCACGCCGGTGCTTACGGCGGGCTCGTCACGAACCCTTTTAGCGGAGGCGTGCACGCGAACACGTTTTGCGGGCCCGAGCCCTCGGGTACCCAACCCTTGGCCTGGAGCGCGTCGCGCTTGGCGCGGTTGTTGGTGTAGGCGTGGTTGGGCGCGCCGCCCATGCCGTTGTTGTACAGGCGATAGAGCTCTTCGTAGGCGGGGCTGCACCCGCCGTTGGCGTCGGGAAGGACCACGTAGTAGCTCGTCTCCTCGTATTGCCACGTCGTTCCGGCCTTCAGGGAGTCGCACTCCGCTGCGTACGGCGTATAGAAGTGCGAGCTCTTGGCGCCGAACGTCGTGCTGAACAGGCGGCAGACCGGAACGCGGTCGCTGCGCGGCGTCTTCCACACGCGCCAGAACTGCTGCGTCGGCAACCAGTCCTGGCCGAAGACGCCGTCCTGCAGCACGCGGGTCTCGTCCCGGTTCGCGCTGTGGAAGAAGTGATCGAAGCCTTCGTGATGGAAATCGGTCGCGATCACCGTATCGGGCTGGATGCCCTGGGGCGTCGCGCGGGCAAAGACGGTGTTGCCGGCGGCGTCACCGCCGGTGATCAGAAGGCGACCGCCGACCCGGCCGACCGCAGCCCCTCGGAAGCCGAGGTCGAGTGTTCCGGCGATCCGTTCCAGACGTGCATCCAGGATGGTCATGGTGGTGGCGCCGGGAGTGCGATCCAGGACGTAGACCTCGCCGTCGTCCTCGTTGACATGCGCCACGATCGGAATACCGGGAATCGTGATCGCCTTGGGAAATGTCGAGGGGCCCGCGTCGATCACCGTCACCTTGCCTTGATCCGGATTCGAGACGTAGGCGCGGGCGTAAACGGGCGACGGCACCGGGTCGAAACGAGCGACGTTGGGCAGCGAGACCAGCGACGTCATCGTGGTACGCACCGTGTCGGTCTCCGAATCGATCACCGCAAGCTGGTCGACGACGGTGGCGGTCAGATTCTGAAAGCCGGTGATGAATACGCTGCCGTTCCTCTCCTCGGCGATCGCACCCACCGGATTCATGTTGACCGCAATCGTCTTGACGACCGTCCGCGACGCCTGGCTGATCACGGCGACCTGTCTCGAGCCGTAGAGCGGCACGTAGATCTTGCCGGTCTGCCGGTTGACCGTCAGGCCGTAGACGTACTGGGGCAGCTGCAGCGTGGCGGCCACCGTGTTGGTCTTGGTGTCGAAGATCGTGACGTGGTGGCCCGGTTCGTCGTGGATCGCATAGAGTTCCCCACGCCGGAAATCCGCGACGAAATAAATAGGACGCTCGACGATCGTGGTCCTCGCGATCACTGCGAGCGTCTTGCCGTCGATGGTCGTGATCCGTCCGGGTGCGCCGACGTGCAGGATGTACACGCGATGACGGGCAACGTCGACGCGAGTCCAGGCGGCATCGGCATCCAACGGGATCGAGCCGACGACCTGCATGGCATCCAGGTCGATAGCCTTCAGGCTGTTCGTTTCCTCGTGGATGACGAAGGCCTTGTGCAGCACCGGGTCTACGGCGGTTTGAAAGTAGGTTCCCGGCAGGGTCAGCTTGTCTACGATGGTGGAGGTCGCGCCGGCGGCGCTGCAAGTCAGGGCGAGCAGGCATCCCATCAGGATCCTGCGGGTGTTCGAGATGACAACTGCGGCACGGCAATCGATTCGGTTCATGGCAGCTCCTCAAAGGGGTCGATGACGCGCCTGCAGTCTCGCGACCACCCCCCTGCCATGTCCTTTAGACGGCCTTAAAGTCTCCTTAATCTGCCGGAAAGACCGGCGCTAGTTCATCTCGGCGGCCGTGCCCGGGGCGGGCGTGAAGCCCAGGTCGCCGCGCGCGAGCGCCTGTTCACGACCACCGGCAGCGGCGAGGAGCTCGCCTTGGCGCTGCTTGGCCCGCGCGTCCGTTGCTTCCGGATCGAGTGCGGCACGCAGGAGGCGCTCGCCTTCTGCCAGCGTCGCGGCATGCCGCGCATCGGACGCGAGATCGACGAGCTCTTCCGGGTCGGCTTCGAGATCGAAGAGCTGCGGACGATATGCCACGTAGTGGCAGTACTTGAAGCGGCCGAAGCGCAGCATGTAAGCGCCCGCCACCGAGCCGATCGCGTGATATTCGCAGATCACGGGACGGGCAGGCGTGTCTCCTTGCGCGACGGCGAACAGCGACGCGCCGGGCAGCGACCGGCCGCCGACCGACGGCGGCTCACCGGCGGCTTCGAGGATCGCCGGAGCGCAATCGATGTGGGACACCGGGGTCTGCACGACACGGCCCGCGGCGATGCCGGGACCGGCCACGATCAGCGGCACGCCGGCGCTCTCCTCGTAGAACGTGGACTTGCCCCACAGGCCGCGCGCCCCGGCGTTGTCGCCGTGGTCACTCGTGTACATGACGCGGGTGCTTGCTTCGAGTCCGGCGTCGCGCAACGCACGCAGCACGTCGCCGACGTTCTCGTCCATCGACGAGACCAGCCCGCTGTAGCCCGCGATCGCGCGCTTGACGTCGTCGGCCGTCGCGAAGTGCGTGTCGTAGTCGACGGTGTGCGCGTATTGATCCGTGTAGGGGTGGTGAGGCCGTGCGCTGGCCGCGTACTGCTTGGGCATCGGCAGGTCCTGCCGCCAATAGTGATAGAACCATTTTGGCGGCGCGGTCAGCGGAAAGTGCGGCGCCACGAACGACACGAACAGCACCCACGGGCGATCGCGCCACTTCGGCGCCTCCTCGTGCAGCCAGACCTGCGCGCGCGCCGCGATGTCGCGATCGTAGACGGTATAGGGCGACTCGCCCGGCCCCGCGCGCTTGGCCATCTTGTCGCCGCCCTTGCGCTTCGGGATGTCGTCGCGCACGAGGCCCTTGACGTCGCCGACGCCGTCGACGATGTGCATGGGCACGATCTCCTCGGAGAATCCGTGATCGTCGCCCGGGCGCCCGCGAAAATGCAGCTTGCCGATGGACACGACGCGGTGGCCGGTGTCGCGCAGCGCGTGGTGCCAGCTCGGGATCGCGCCGTCGTAGCCGTCGGCGTTGTCCCAGTAGCCGATCTCGTGCACGTAGCGGCCCACCGCGAACGCCGCGCGCGCGGGGACGCAGATCGGGCACGTGGTGTACGCCGCGGTGAAGCGCGTGCCCCGCGCCGCGAGCGCGTCGAGGTGCGGCGTCCTGATGAACGGATGCCCGGCCGCGCCGAGGAACTTGGGATTGTGCTCGTCCGACATCAGCACGAGCAGGTTGGTGGGTTTCATGCGGCAGGAAGGGCAGGCGGAATTGACATCATAGCGTCCTCCGCTATGCTTCGCCGGTCCATGCCGCCGCGAAAGCGGTCGCCCGCAACCCCAAGGAGGAGCCATGCAGGTCGTGCATCGCATGTTCGTACATCTCGCGGCGCTGGTCCTTTTTGCTGCGAGCTTCGCCGCCGGTGCACAGACCTACCCGAACAAGCCGATCCGCCTCATCGTCGCCGACGCCGCGGGCGGCGCCCCGGACCAGCTGGCACGACTGCTCGCGCAAAAGCTCTCCACGTCGCTCGGCCAGCAGGTCGTTGTCGACAATCGCGCCGGCGCCGGCGGCGCGCTCGGCGCCGAGGCCGCGGCCAAGTCGCCGCCCGACGGCTACACGCTGCTCATGACGACGACCGCCATCTACGCCATCCTTCCCAATCTTCGCAAGAACCTGCCCTACGATCCGGTCAAGGACTTCGTTCCGGTCTCGCGCGTCGCGACCGCCTCCAACGTGCTCGTGGTGAGCAACACGCTGCCCGCGAAGAACGTGGCGGAGCTCGTGAAGCTCGCGAAGGAGAAGCCCGGTGCGCTGAACTACGGCTCCGCCGGCATCGGCACGCCGGCACACCTCGCGGGCGAGATGCTGAATCTCCTGGCGGACATCAAGGTCGCGCACGTGCCGTACAAGGGTGCCGCCCCCGCGCTCCTCGACGTCATTGCCGGGAACGTCCAATACATCATCACGTCGCCGATCGCGGCCGGCGCGCACATGGATCAGGGTCGCGTGCGCGCGCTCGCGACTACGGGTGCCGAGCGAAATCCGAGCCTTCCGCAGCTGCCGACGATTGCCGATACCGTGCCCGGCTACGAGATCTCGCAGTCGTGGGGCATCGTCGCGCCCGCGGGTACGCCGCCCGAAATCGTGCGCCAGTTGAGCGCCGAGATCGCCAAGGCGATGAATCAGCCCGACGTGAAGGAGCCGGTGCTCAAGATGGGCGCCAACCCGGCGGGTGACTCGCCGGCGAGCTTCGAGGCGTTCATGGCAAAGGAGCGGCAGAGGCTGGGTGACGTGATCACGAAGTCGGGTATCGTACTCACCGAGTGATACGGGAATTGTGTCACTCGGAGGGAGCGTCACGAACAACTACAATGCGTTGTCGACCACCGGAAAAGTCAGCTCCTACACTTTCTGGATTCGCTGTGAGGTGCTCGCATGATCGCGATGTCCCGCTTCTTCCTGATTTCTCTCCTGTCCTGCTCTTGCATCGCCTCCGATTTCCCCGGCGGCCTTCGCGATGCGCTCGGTCCGCAGTTTGCTCCGGCGCCCGCGATACAGATTCCGATGCCGGTCAGGCGAGGTCCGTCCGATGTCGACCGCTTGCGCTTCTGGAACCAGGTGGCGGTCGACGCGAGCGGCGTCGACCACACGCCTGTCCAGTCCGGCGAGACGCGCGTGTTCGGCGAACAGCTTGGCCCGGGTCGATCCAGCCGCGCGATCGCGATCGTGCACATCGCCATGTTCGACGCGGTGAACGCGATCGTCGGGGGTTACAAGGGCTACACGGCCCTGCCGCGCGCGCGCCGCGATATCTCCATCGACGCGGCGATCGCCGCCGCGGCGCACGACACGCTGGTGGCGGTGTTCCCGTCGCAGGCCCCGCGCCTGGACGAGATCTACGCTGCCGATCTTGCCGACATCCGGTCGCTGTCGAGCTCGCACAGGGCGGCCGGGATCGAGCTCGGTCAGAAAGCCGCGGCCGCGATCCTCGCGCTGCGGGCGAAGGACGGCTCGCAGCACGGCGAGCCCCGCATCGGCATCGACTACTTTCCGGCGCCCGAGGCAGGCGTGTGGCGGCAGGATCCCATTTCGCAGATTCCGCTCGCAATGGGATGGCACTGGGGCGAGGTCGCGCCGTTCGTCCTCGCCTCGGGCAGCCAGTTCCGCGCGCCGGTCCCGCCGGCGATGGGCAGTCACGCGTATGCCGTCGCGTACAACGAAGTCCTGCGCCTGGGGGGTGACGGTGTCGTCACCCCGACCCAGCGCACGCCCGAGCAGACTCAAGCCGGAATCTTCTGGGCGTATGACGGCACTCCCAGCCTGTGCGCGCCGCCGCGGCTGTACAACCAGATCGCGCTGGTGGTCGCGGACCGGATGCCTCCGATGCGCGTCATCGAGCTCGCCCGGCTGCTCGCGCTCGTCAACATTTCGATGGCCGACGCAGGTGTGGCGATCTGGGAGTCGAAGTACTACTACAAGTTGTGGCGGCCGATCACCGGAATTCGCGAGTCCGATGCCGGAAGCGGGCCGAGCGGCACCGGCGACGGCAACGCGGAAACGACGGGTGACCCGAACTTCATGCCGCTCGGGGCACCGGCGAGCAATCTGGTCGGGCCCAACTTCACGCCGCCGTTTCCCGCGTACCCGTCCGGTCACGCAGGCTTCGGCGGTGCGCTGTTCGAGACGCTGCGCAGGTTCTTGGGCAGCGACAACATTCCGTTCACGTTCGTTTCCGACGAGTTCAACGGCGTGACGCTCGGCAACGACGGCCTCGCGCGTCCCTTGCGCGCGCGCAGCTTTGCGTCGCTGTCGCAAGCCGAGGAGGAGAACGGGCAAAGCCGCATCTACCTCGGCATCCACTGGTCATACGACAAGAGCGAAGGAATCGCCCAGGGACGGCGCGTCGCCCGCTACGTGTTCGACAACGCGCTGGTGCCGGTTCCGATGCGCTAGACGGCCTCGTCGAGCGCCGGCTCGACCGCGGCGAGCGCTTCGAGGAGCAATTCCGCGCCCGCGTCCTTGAGCGTCGCCGCGTCGGACAACATCTGGCGGAAGCGGCGGCCGCCGGGACGGCCGTGATAAAGGCCCAGCATGTGCCGCGCGATCGAGCGCAACGGCACGCCGCGATCGCACTGCGCGGTCACGTACGGGACCATCGCGCGCAGCACACGCTCGCGCGTCGGCGGCGGCGTGTCGTCACCGTAAAGGCGCCAATCGACGGGCGCCATGAACATCGGGTCGTGATAGGCGACGCGGCCGAGCATCACCCCGTCGACGAGCTCGAGCTCGCGCTCGATCGCGGTCCAGTCGGAAAGACCGCCGTTCAACACGATGATCAGACCCGGAAACTCCCGCTTCAACCGGTGCACGATCTCGTAGCGCAGGCGAGGGACCTCGCGGTTCTCCTTCGGAGACAGCCCCTTGAGCACCGCGTTGCGGTCGTGGACGATGAACACCTCGCACCCGGCTTGAGCGACCGTGCCGACGAAGTCGCGCACGAAGCCGTAGTCCTCGTTGGCGTCGAGGC
>Ga0068860_100008788_pt1 | contig 10067 bp, 9 predicted proteins | sample KBSSwiS32_FD_66597 | JGI IMG/M metagenome (GOLD analysis project Ga0068860, IMG submission 66597) | Switchgrass rhizosphere microbial communities from Kellogg Biological Station, Michigan, USA - KBS Switchgrass S3-2 | ecosystem: Host-associated > Plants > Roots > Rhizosphere > Soil ...
GGTGGGCCGAAGCGCCTCGCCCGATTCACCCTACACCAACTTGGGCGTCTATAGCGAAGTGCTGTCGCGCATCAAGGCGGATTACGTGGAAGAGCCGGACATGAAGGCGGTGACCGTCGGCGCCATCAATGGCATGCTGGAATCACTCGATCCGCACGCCAGCTATTTAAACGCCGATCAGTACAAGCAATATTTGAAGGTCAAGGACACCAAGAAAGCCGATGTCGGACTGATTCTGGCCAAGCGCTTCGGCTATATGGCGGTCGAAGATGCCATCCCCGGTTCCCCGGCGGCTAAGGCCGGATTCAGCACCGGCGATGTGATCGAATCCATCAACAATGTTTCTACGCGCGACATGCCGCTGGCGTTCGCCGAGCAGTTGCTGCAAGGCGACGCGGGCACGGCAGTCGAGTTCGCCGTCCTGCGCGTGCAGCAGACGGAAGCGAAAAAGATCAGCGTGGTGCGGTCCGCGATCACCTATCCGGCGGTGACTGGAAAAATGGATGGGCAGACCGGCGTAATCCAGGTGCAGGGTCTGATGCCCGGCCGCGTGCGGGAAGTGGCGGCGCAAATTGCGGCGCTCGAAAAGCAAGGCGCGAAGAAGCTGGTGCTGGATCTGCGGCACTGCTCGACGGGTCCGGATGAAGAAGGCATCGCGCTGGCGAATCTGTTTCAGGAAAGCGGGCTGATCACTTATACGCTGGGCCAAAAATCGGCGCGCCAGGATTTCACGGCGCAATCGTCGAAGGCCGTGACCAAGCTGCCGCTGGCGGTGATCGTCAACCGTTCGACGGCGGGCGGCGGGGAGATTGCGGCGGCGGCGCTGCTGAATTCGAAGCGCGCGAAAATTGTGGGCGAGCGCACCTACGGCGATGCGGCGGTGCGCCGCGCGGTGACGCTCAACGACGGCAGTGCGGTGATTCTTTCCGTGGCCAAGTATTATTCGCCGGACGGGAAATCGATTCAAGATAATGGCGTGACTCCGAATATCCTGCAGGCAGAAGCAGACGTGGCGGTCGCCGATGGCGCTGCCGACGACAGCTTGCCGGACGTGGCGCCGGACGATACCAAGAAGCCGGGCGTCGACGAGTTAATGAATCGAGCTTTGAGAGTTCTGCCGGAGTAATTCACATCGACCATGCCGTTGTACGAGTATCACTGCTCTAAGTGTGACAAGACCATCGAAGTAATGCGCAAGTTTTCCGATCCGCCGTTGACCGAACATGAGGAGTGCGGCGGAACCCTCGAACGCCTCCTCTCCGCCCCCGCGTTCCAATTAAAAGGCACCGGCTGGTACCTAACTGATTACGGGAAAGGCGGCACCAAACCCGCCCCGGCAAGCGAAGGCAAGTCGGGCGACTCCAAGTCTACGGAGTCGAAGGACTCAGATAGCAAGAGCACCGAATCGAAGTCTGCCAACGACAAGAGTAGTGAGAGCAAGAGCGAGACCAAGACTGAATCGAAGCCCGCGGCTACTCCTGCTAAGTCTGACTAGCGTTATTTTCCGCGCTCCCGCACCTACCTCCCCGCAACCCCCCAACACAGAACCGCGCGCGCCGCAAGCGGATTTATTAGTTGTGGACTCCGAATTCTCAGCCGATTTCGGAGTGGAAAAGCACTTTCCCGGCAATTAGGACAGTCCCCAGCCCTAACTAACCGCGCGCGACTTTTAGCGGTTTCCAGTACTCCGACGTCAAATGCTTCGCCATGAATGCGATCTGACCCACGTGATATGAGCAGTGCGTGAGCTGGCGGTTAATGGCTTGCAGCACGGACATCGGTTCAGCGCGGATAGTGATCGTTTTCGTCAGGTCCGCATCGGAGAGAGTCGCAAGCGATGTGAACGCACAGGTCCAAGCGCCCTCCCACAGATCCAGTAACTCTTTGCGCGTGATCGGTGAGTTTTGGAATTCGCTAGCTTTATCGCGGAAAGGTTTCTCGCCGTCGGTGGTCAAAAAATCGGTCCAGCGGGAGAGCATATTCCCCGACAAGTGTTTCACCATCACCGCGATCGAATTCATCCGCGGGTCGAGAACTGTCGTCAACTGAGCGTCCGGAACTTGAGTCATGGCGCCCTCAGCCAATTGCTTGTAATAACGGAAGAGCGCAGTAGCGTTTTCTATGTAAGGCGACGGCATCTCTCTAGAATATGCGCTGTTGCCGTTGCAGCGTGCCGAAGCTTCCAATGTTCGAAATCGCGAACGACACGTGGAATTGCGTTTCGTCGCGGATGCCCAGATTGAAGCGGCCGTACTGCACGCTCAGCCCGCAGCAGTCGGTGTTATAGGTCACCTCAGTCTGCGAATAATCCATCACGCCCTTCACGTAATCGTAATAGGCGCTGAAACCGAAACTAAAACCGCGGCGGGTTTCCGACCCGTAGGACACCACGCCGCGAATCTGGTTGGCGTTAGGAGCAAGCACCGGATCTGTCTTCAACAACGTATGGCCTACCGAGACGTGGTACAGCTTGATGCGGCCGTCGACCGACACGTTGCTATTCACCAGGCGGTGCACCAGTGGATCGTAGTCAGCGCGCCACTCTAGACCCACCTTGGTCTGCATCCGCAGTGCGCTGACAATCGGCGAGGAGCGGCGCACGCCGTTCAGGAACGCGTAGCCAGTCAGGTTCAGTGAGTCGGTGAACACGTTGCGCTGGCCGGGGACGATGGCGCCGCCAAAGGTCGGGTCGAAATACCGGTCGTACCAAACCTGCCAGGTCAGCAGGTCGCTGACGACTCCATTCTTGTCTTTCGCCAGCAAACGGTTGGCCAGCGAAAACTCGATCTGATTGGTGTTGGTGAGGACGTCGGACTCGTCGAAATGGACGAATCTCTGGAAATTGTCGATGCCGGTTGTGTATTGATAGGTGATGCGGGGCTCGATCACGTGCTTCACCTTGTCACCCAGCCAGGACGGCGATTTGAAGACGCGTTCGAACGACGGCAAGATCAGAGCAACGTTGGCGTCGCGGGAATTTCGCAGCACATTTTCGCCCGCGACTACCCCGGTGGAGACGAAACTGGAACCGTACGACGTTTCCCGGATGCCCACGCTGGGGACCAATTTAAATCCGCCAGGAAGATGCAGGGCCGTGGTGACGCGCGGCGCGAAGTCGAAGCGATCGACAAATTGGCGCGTCTGGTACAAGGGCTGGCTGCGGCTCATCAGGCCGGCGCTCGAATCGAAGGAGAACCAGAAGGGGAAGCCCTTCACGTCGAACTGGCGCTCGTGCTGCGTGAAATCGATCTCGGGGGCCTTGCGGACGTCCACTTCGTCTTTGGGCGTCGTGCTTTGGAAGTTGACGTTGCGCTGCGCCACTAAATTGATTCCGAAGTCGGACCAGTGCTTGGTGAGGAAGCCCACGGAATGGGTTTCCGAGAACACCGCCTCGTTGAAAGACTCGGTGTATTGCTGGCGGAAGCCGAAAGAAGAGATGTAATCCAGCTCGCCGCGCGCCAGCCACCCGTCTCCCAGGTCGGATTTGAAGTGCGCCAGGACCTGCTCCCCACTGGGCGAGGGGAGGATCTGGCGGCGGTCCTTTAAAACGTCAGTGACAACGTCGAAGGTGGTTCGCTGGTTGGGATCGCCTTCGACTTCAATATGGTGCGCGAATCCGGCCAGCGAGAAATAGCGGACGCGATAGGTGAGGTCGTAACTGCGGTTGATGGCCCAGAAATAGCCGGCTCCCACCACCCGTCCGCGGGAAGAGCTATTGCCAAAGTTAGGGATTAACAATCCACTGCGACGCGGTTCTTTTTTAAGGGACTTATAGAAATAGGGGAAGTATACCAGCGGCATGCCCTTCAGATAGAACCAGGAGCTGCGGGAGATGGCATGATCGCCGGGAACAATTTCAAAGGTGGGGCCTTTGAGACGCCACCAGGCATTGGGCATTACACAGTCCGTCAGGAACCCATCGTGGAGGATATAGTGATCCTCTAAGCGTTCCGCCCATTTCCCTTGAAAATAAAAGGGAGTTTGCGTTACTAAAAGTCCCCGGCGGGCCTGGATGCGGGCGGTGGCGGAACCGCTCACATCGTAGAATTTCCCCACTTCCGTGTCGACGTTGTATTCGGCGTGATCGCAGTCCAATTTTTCGCCGCGGACGAAGTGCTCGAAGTGGACATGGCCCCGCGCCTCGGTGTCGCCGGTTTCGGTATTGTAATCCAGCTCATCGGCGCGCAGCAGCATGTCCGAGGTTTCCAGGCGCACCATGCCACGCAGGTGGCGGATGGGGCCTTCGGCATCCTGCGTGACGGATTCGACGTGAACGTGCTCGGCGTCCGGGGCGCCCGGTCGAAGTGCGCGAACCTTGAGATCAGGGTTGGTACTGGGGGAAACCGGCTGGATGGGAGCGGGTAAGGGAGGGCGATAGGTCTGCGCCGCTAAGTGCAAGACAGGAAAAGCGCCAATAAAACAAAATGCGTGACAAATGTAGCGAAGTATGGTACTAAAGTTTATTGTACTAGTACACAACGGCTGGGGACGTGGGCTCAACTGGGCACCGTAAGAAAGTCCATTGTAGCAGCCGATAGGCGAATACCAATTATGCAGTGTGTCCATTGCCGGGCTTGGAACGAGGAAGACGAACGGCGCTGTGTCCGTTGCGGAAGGCGCATGCACGCGCCGGCTGCCCGGCCCGCGGCCGAAATGTATCCCCAAATGCACCCATTGATGGACGCGACGGCTCCGGCATTCGAGACGTTGCCGGGCGGCCGGCCGTTGCAGGATCATGCGGGCGCGGCGGCGGCAGCCGCTCCGGCGCTCGACGGAACGCAGCCTTCTCTCTTCCGCGAACCCTCGAATGGGATGAAGGTGGTGCCGATCCCGACGTTGACTCCGCGGCCGCAGCATGGCGTGGAACGGAAACCGCGGGTCACGGGCACGCAGCGGCCGGTGCGGCGCGCGGGGGATTTCCAACAGTCTCTCGATTTTCTGGCGCACGCAGCGGCGGATCGTCCGCTGGGCACGGAAGTGGAAGCGGTGATTTATTGCGACGCTCCGGTGGCCTTGCCGGTGCACCGTTTAATGGCGGTGGCGGCGGACGCGAGCATGATCGCGATTGCGTTGGGATTGTTTCTGGCGATCTTCTATCTGTCGGGCGGACGCCTGGTGTTCACCAAGCCGGCGATGTTGCTGTTTGCGGGCGTGATTGCCGCGGTGGTGTTCCTGTATCGTCTGCTGTGGTGCTTGGGCGACGGTGATTCTCCGGGAATGCGCTTCGCGGGATTGCGCTTGGTCGACTTCGACGGACGTCGTCCGGAGCGCGAGCAACGCACCATCCGGCTGGCGGCGTCGGTGCTCAGCATGGCTTCCGCGGGTCTGGGTCTGGTGTGGGCTTTGGTCGACGAAGAGAACCTCACCTGGCACGATCATATTTCCAAAACCTTTCCCACTCCCGGTTAGGCTTTCTTCCCACTTTCCACTCGCGGCGCGGCGATGGTAGGCTGAAGGGGTGGGTCGTCCTCTCGCGCGCTTTACGCCATCCCGGGTTTATATCTCGCTCACGCTGTTCGCGGTGTGCGGGGCGGTCTTCAGTGCGTGGAACGCGTTGCGTTGGACGCCGTCGTGGATCGCCGCCGGGCTGTTTGCGATTTCCGCTCTGCTGATGATCGCGGTGACCCTGCGTCCGGTGGTGGAGATTCACGAGACTCATCTGGCGATCGGACGGCTGCAGATTCCGTGGCGCGACATCCGGCGCATCGATCAGACGGGTTGGAACACGCCCTTGGCTGTCATGCTGACGCTGCGCAGCCAGCAACGCATCATGCTGCTGTATCCGGGCGATCTGGATTCCTCCAGCAGCCTCCTGCGCCATCTGCGGCGCTTCTCGCGGGAGGCGCTGCTCGACGGCATCCCTTATCGCGAGTATTGGGGTGAACACGCCGCGCCCGAGCTTGCTTCCGAGAAAGACGCGGAGGCGGCGGCGCCCGCGCGTTACCCGGTGCTGCGTGCCGAGGATGAAGAAGAAGTCGAGCGGCTGTTTCAACGTTTGAAATCCGTCGGGCATCTGGAATCCAAGAATTCCGACGAGAAGTAATTTCCCTAGGTGAGACCTCCCTCGCGTGCCCGCCGCTGGCTGTTCGTCCTGGCGCTGGCGGTTGTTGTCGCAATTTTCCACTCGCAAATCTTGGGCGCGTTGGGCGGCTATCTGGTGCACGAAGATCCGCCGCAAAAAGCCGACGCCGTGTTAGTGCTGGCCGGCGATGGCTGGGGGAATCGCATCCTGACCGCCGCGCAGTTAGTTCGCGACGGCTACGCTCCCAAAGTGCTGGTGAGCGGACCGGACGGCGCCTACGGCCTGTACGAGAGCGATCTGGCGATTCCGTTTGCGGTGAAGCACGGGTATCCACAAGCGTATTTCGTGCCCGTCAACCACGCCGGCCGGTCGACGCGCGCGGAAGCCGTGGCCCTCCTGCCGGAGATTCGCCGCGAAGGAATCCGGCGTCTGCTGGTGGTGACCAGCAATTTTCACACCCGCCGCGCCGGGCAAATCTTCCGCGACGTAGCGCCGGATTTGACGACTCTAGTGGTAGGCGCGCCGGATCGAAACTACACTCCGCATGGCTGGTGGCACAATCGCGAAGGTCAGAAGACTTTCGTGACGGAATGGGAAAAAACCATCGCCGGCTGGTTAGGAATTTAAAATCCTCCCACCGTCGGCCTGGCTTTAGTACCAATTGCGCAAACGCACTTCGATGCCAGTCCCCTTCAACGCCGCGTCGAACACTTTCAGGTCAGATTCGCCATAGTGATACGGATACACCACCTTCGGACGAAACGCCTTCACCGCGTCGGCGGCTTCCGCAGGTGACATCGTGTAAGGCAGGATCATGGGGATGAACGCCACGTCGATGTTCTTCAGCGCGCGCATTTCGGGAATGCCTTCCGTGTCGCCCGCAATATAAACGCGCAGCCCGCCATAAGTGACGATATAGCCGTTGCCGCGGCCCTTATCGTGGTACGGACCGTTCTTCAAGTTGTACATGGGGATCGCCTCGATAGTCCACGCGCCAAACTTCTTGGTCTCGCCGTTTTTCATGATCACGCCGTCGGGGACTTTCCCCGACGCCGCGCCCGGGATCACCACTGTAGTTCCCTGCTTGCGCACTTTCGCCAGGCTGGCGACGTCGAGATGGTCATCGTGAATGTCCGTGATCAGCACCAAATCGGCTCTGGGGACTTTGCTGAAGTCGGGCGCTGCGCCAAACCCGCTGACGGCGGGATCGACCTCAATCACCTGCCCTCCCGCTTCCAGCGTCAAACTGCCATGCTGGATCGGCGTGATCTTTAACACCCCAGCCGAGGTTTTGAATTCTTCAGTGGCAGGCGCGGCCAGGGCGGCGGCGCAGCAAATCGCGAGCAGCAAGTATTTCATGCGGCCATTATACGACGCGATATAGTGGCTCTAGCGATGTTGCTATTGGTCTGGCTATTGCTCGCGTCGAGTTCCCTGTTCGCGCAGAACGCTTGTCCTGAGTGGAGCGCGTGCGATCTGACCTTCGACCTGATGCCCCAGGAAAACGCGGCCCAGGCGGAGCTGCGCGCCGAGTTCCGCTCCCCTCGCCACAAGACGTATTTGCTGCGCGCGTTCGTCGACGGCCGCAAACTGGTGATCCGTTATGCCCCCACCGAGGCGGGCGCGTGGGATTACCGCCTGACCAGCAACCTTCCCCGCCTCGACGGGCAGACCGGCTACCTGACCGCCGCGGAGTCCGAGTCGCCGGGATTCGTGCGCGTGGCCAACGTGCATCATTTCGCCACGGAAAATCTCAAGCAGCATTTGTGGATGGCGTCCCCGGTTGAACGCTTTACTGAGATGCCACGGGCCGAGTTCGACAAACTGATCGACCAGCGCGCGCAGGAAAAGTTCACGCACTTGCGAGTCACCATGGGCACAGGAACGGATCTGCGCGAAGCCGCCGAGCGCGTGCGCGCCATCAATTCCAAAGGACTGACAGCCGATCTCGTACTAGCCGCAATTCCAGCCGACACGCGCCAGCGCGAGATTTACATCACCAACATCGTGTCGCAGTTTTCCGCGTTTAACATCACTTGGGCGGGCGCTCCGGCGTTTGAAGAGACCGCTCATGGACGTGCCCTTATAAAAGATGCCGGCGCGCTGCTGAAAAAACTGGATGCCTACAATCATCCGCGCACCACCATGGCGTCTTCGACTTCGGCGCCCCTGGCGGGCGACGGATGGATGAACGTTCTCAGTTACGGAAGCGCGGAGCAGAACCTGGGGGCTGTCGAACATCAGTTCTACCAGCTCCCCGCCGTGAACACTGGGATCCAATCGCAGCGCGATCTGTGGAACGCCACCATGAACGGCCAGTACCCCGCGTCCGGCTCGGGCCCGTACATGAAAGCTTGGGCGGAGTTCATGAGCGGCAACCGCTACTGGGAACTGGAGCCGTACTTCGACGTCGATGGCGGGCGCGCAGTCGCGCTCGAAGACGTTGAATACATCGTCTACGTCGAAAAGCCCGGGCTGGTCGAATTGACCGTCGAAAATCATAACTACGACGTGACCTGGATGAACCCGGCGACCGGCGAGCAGATCAAGATGAAAGATTACAAGGGAGAGCATTTCACGGGCGAGCCTCCCGATAAGCTGCACGATTGGGTGCTGCGCGTTTCGCGCGAAGGCCGCAAGGAAGGGATGCTCAAATCCTACAAATTCGATTCGCGTCCCGTGCCGGTGCAGGAGGTCGAGCAAAACCCCCTGAAAATTCCCTTCGAAATCACGGCTCCCTCAGGAACCGAGCTTTCGCTCTCAAAACCGGCACCGTTCGCGGTAAAGATCAAGCGCGACACGCGGGCCACGCGTTCCCTCCTGGTCGAATGGACCGCGGAAGTCCCGCTCGACGGCGAAGGCTATCGCGTAGTAGGAACCGGCCGCGAGGGAACGCTCACGCTTCCCCGCTCCCTAGCCAACCAGTACCCGGCGACAGTTAGTTTGCACCTCATGCTGCTCAACGCCAACGGAAAGGCGTACGCGCTGGATAGAGTGTACAGGCTGACGCCGTGAGCCTCCACGTATTGGCGATCGATACCGCAGGGGAGTTTGGAAGTATCGCGCTGGTCGGCGAGCAGGGCCTGCTCGAAGAAGTGCCTCTCGATTCCCCCGACGGGTTCGCGCACGTGCTCTTCGGAGAGATCGAGCGCCTGCTCGCCCGGCACGGTCTGGGCATCGAACAGGTAGACGCCTTCGCATCTGCGTCCGGCCCCGGTTCGTTCACGGGCGTGCGGGTGGGGCTCACGGCCGTCAAGGGCCTGGCGGAGGCCACCGGTCGCAAAGTGATCGCAGTGTCGAATCTCCAGGCCTTGGCCTGGTATGGGTCGCGGCCATTGCGGGCCACCGTCCTCGACGCCCGCCGGGGCGAAGTTTACGGCGGGGTCTACGACGCCGCCCATCGTCCAGTCCAGGAAGAGGTGGTAGCGAAGCTCACCGACTGGCTGTCCGCGCTCCCCCAGGGCGACCTCGAAATTGTCACTCACGGGCTCCGCCTCGACGGCGTCTCCAGGCCGGTTTTAGAGGCTCCCAGAAGCTTAGCGGGATCTATCGGACACATCGCCTTCGACCGATTAGGGAGGGGGGAGGTACTGGACCCTACCGAGATCGATGCCAACTACGTCAGGCGCTCCGACGCCGAACTTCTTTGGAAAGACGCCTGGCCTAGGCCCCAGCGGCTGCCTTGACGCATGCGAACGGCTGCGGATATACTCGAACGGAGTCGACAACCCGCGCATGATCTACTCTTACTCTCGGTTGCGCGTAACATCATGTAATGCCAGATGTAATGCAGTCCGCCTTCCGCTTGCCGGCCATCCCGGCGCCATCCCACTCAAGAGGTTAAATTAATGGCTAAACAGAGTACTCAACACAAACTGGACCGGGTCCGTCCCCCGCGCGTGCACGTGACCTATGACGTTGAGGTCGGCGACGCGATCGAATTGAAGGAACTACCATTCGTCATGGGAGTCCTGGGAGATTTTACGGGCCAGCCCACGGAGCCGCTGCCCCGGCTGCGCGACCGCAAATTCGTCGAGGTCAATCC
>Ga0068860_100008791_pt1 | contig 10065 bp, 2 predicted proteins | sample KBSSwiS32_FD_66597 | JGI IMG/M metagenome (GOLD analysis project Ga0068860, IMG submission 66597) | Switchgrass rhizosphere microbial communities from Kellogg Biological Station, Michigan, USA - KBS Switchgrass S3-2 | ecosystem: Host-associated > Plants > Roots > Rhizosphere > Soil ...
TGGCGCCTGCCGGCCAGGAGCCGGCTTCCAGCGCTTACGACGAAGAATCCTCCGCGGCCGCCGCCCTTCACCGCGGTGGCTTTTCCCAGGTGATCGGATTCTTCGGACCGGTCAACGCCGACCTGAACACCCGCCTGGAGGAACGCTTCTACGGTGCGCTGGCGGAAGGGAGGTCGGCTCTCGTGGCCGTGGAGGAGGCACGGACTGCTCTGCTGGAGCCCGTCGGCGAGGCGGGCGAGCCGGTGCACTATCCCTTCGGCTGGAGTCAGCTCGCGGTCTATCACCGGGGCCCGGATCTTCCCCTCGCTCGGCACGGACAAGGCGAGGTCCCGTCGCTCATCCATCGCCGAATCGTCGAGGTGAGTGGCCTGCCTGTCCTCGAGCACGGCTTCATCGGCCGGCGAGGAATGCAGCACGAGGTACGCCGGAAGGTAGAGCGCCAGGGTCAAAGGCTCGTTGTAATCCAGGGGCTCGGCGGCCTCGGCAAGACCGCGCTGGCCAGCCAGCTCCTGGTGCGTGCCTTCGCGCCGGAGCCGGCCGATCAGCTCGTCCTCCGTTGCCGGGAACTCATGGAGACCGACGGCGATCCGGTCCTGGAGCTGCGCGCCCAGGCCGAAGAGCACGGCCGCCTCCACGGTCTGCCGTTCTGGGACGAGCGAGTGAAGGAACTCCGCGAGAGGGTGCCCGAACAGGCCGCCGGTCTCGCCGTAGTTCTTCGGCGGCTACGGCAGGAGCGGCCCGGTCTCGTCCTCTACATCGACAACGCCGAGACCCTCCAGAGCGGCCCCGCGACGGAGGACCCCGCGGCGCTCGGAAGCTGGCGGCCGGGCCTGGAGGCGTGGTGGGAGGAGATGGAACGCCTGGCCGACGAGGACGGCTGCCTGATGATGGTCACAACGCGCTATGCCTGGGAGGGGCTTTCGCCACGCGCCTTCGTCGCCCTACCGCCCATGGGACCGGCGGACTCGCTACGCCTGATCGATTCCTTCGAAACCTTGGGGGATCTTCCGCTAGACGTGCGGGTACGCCTCGCTGAACGGGTGAATGGACATCCGCGGACGGTGGAGTTCCTGGACCGGCTGATCGCGCAACGGCGAGAAGAAATACGAAAAGTCACCGACGCATGGACCGACCTGATCGCACCGATCCTTCCTGCCCAAGAAGTAAAGATCCGGGTGGATCTCCTAATCGAAAAGCTCTGGGACAAGCTTTCGGAGGGAGCCAAGGAGCATGCCCGCGCGTTGACCGTGCTACGGAGACCGGCGCCGCAATTCGTGATCGATCGGATGGGGGGGGTGCGAGATGAGCTCATCCGGGCAGGGTGGTTGACGCGTTATCGGGAGCAGGTGCGGACTGGCGCAGGAATCCGGTGGTCCGAGCGCTGGGGACTCCAGGCTCTGCCAAAGGGATTTGTTACTGCCATAAGGGCAGGCGATCTCCAGAAGGATCATCGGATGGCCGCCAAGGCTTGGGAAGCGTGGCTAGACTCTTCGGGCACGCAAAATGACGACGCAGCTGAGGCAATCCACCACCTCCAGATCCTCGGTGAAGGAGATCGCGCGTGGCCGATCGTTCACAGGTATACCGCCTCGCTGCGAGACCGCGGACAGTTTCGGGAGGCACGCGACATCCTTCGGCAATGCGAAGGCAGCGGGACGACTGGCGATCGCCTTGCGCAAGCGCTCCGCTTGCTGGCTCAGATGGGCATGAGCCTCGGGGAGCATGGACCCGAGCTTGCCAACCTGCTCAATCGGGCGTTCGTCCTGGCCGAGTCGAAGAGAACTCAGGCCCTCGTCGTTCATGAAACGGGCGTCCTTCTCTTCGACCAGGGAGATTTGAAGAATGCCGAATCTGTCCTGCGACACGCATTAGACCTCGCAGACCAACTCCCTGACTTTCCCATTGTCGAGCGCATCGCCTGGGAGGAGCCCTTGGCCACGGTCGTCGAGAGGAACGGCCGCCTTAGTGAGGCAGAGCAAATTTTTCGCAGGAGCTTGGCAGCTCAAGAGCATGCAGGGATGCCGGGAGACACCATTCAAGTAGCGCTCATCCGTTTCTCCCTTGGTCGGGTTCTTGTCATGCAGATGCAATATTCGGAAGCGGAGACGTTGCTGCGTGCTGCGCTCACTGGGGTCGGCCGCTTGCTCGGAGAGGAGCATCCTTCCTCAACAGCAACCCTCCACTTTCTCGGAAAGGCGCTCGAAGGCCAAGGGAAGTACCTGGAGGCTGAGGATCTTCTCCGGCGCGCCTCCTCTTCGATCGAGTCACAATCAAGCCAACAGCTCCACAACATGGCCTTGAACGATCACGGCCTCGCACAAGTCCTTCTCGCGCAAGGCCGGGTCTCGGAGGCCGAGACTCTTCTCCGGCGGGCGCTGGCGCTCAAACAAAAGGCTTACGGACACGAGCACCTCGAAACCTTGGCTACAAAGCAAACACTCGCAGTGGCTCTGGATCTCCAGGACAAGCTCCACGAGGCGGAGAGGCTTCTCCGGGAGGTTCTCGCCTCGTTTGAGAAGCTGGCTGGTCCTAATAATCCAGAGAGCGCCGGAATCCTTCAGGCGTTGGGTTCGGTCCTCCTGAAAAAGGGTCAGACCGAAGAGGCGGAGAGTGTCCATCGGAAGGGGCTGAGTCTAGTGGAGACGAGCCGGGGCACGCTTCATCCTGAATGCTCTGTTCATCTTCACTCGCTGGCTAGCGTTTTGACGGCACAAGAACGTTATCAGGAAGCCGAGGAACTCCTGCGGAGGGCCTTGTCCATTAACGAAGGCAGCCTCCCCCCGAGCCATCCTATCCTTGGCCACCTGTTCCATGGCCTGGCGAGGGCGCTGGAAGGGCAAGGGCAGCTTGCCGAAGCGGAGTCCCTTTTCCGCCGATCGCTGGCCATCACCGAAGACGTCGACAAAGATCATCCAGAAGTCTTTCCGAGCCTGATCAACCTTGCCGATATCGTGCTCCAGCAGAATAGAATCGAAGAGGCCGAATCCCTACTGCGAAGAGCTCTTCAGATCGCCTTCCAATCTTTCGGTCCGGCCAGCGGGCCAGCGGGCGCAGCCCTCGCTCGGTTAGCCTTTCTCGAGGCGCGGCTCGGCCGGCGCGAGTCTTCCGCCACCGCGCGCAGGGCTCTGGAGGCTCTCGCAGCCTCTCCAAACCGGGACGCCAGGATTGAGCGCGATCTCCAAGCTATTGCACAAGCGGGGTGATTCGGATGATCACGCTGAAACTGCCTTTTACAAAGACCATTACGATCCGCCCCGCGGGAGAAGCTTGGGTTGTCACTAGCCTCGGGGCCGATCCACAAACACTTCCTGATCCACTGGTCGACACGCCACTGGCCGGCCTGCTCCAAGAGCTGAGAGAGTGGACGACCGGCCGGCGTTGCGAGGGGATGCGCAAGCACCTTATTAGAAAGGTTTTTGCAACGGCTCGCAAGATTTCAGGGCGGCTCACGCCGGCCCTGCTCTCCGATACGGAACGCCAGATACTGGCCGATGAGCTTGGCAGTCGTTCGGTCCAATTGGCGATCCGCGCGCACTGACGATTGCCACCAAGACACTGGGGCCGGCCGGAGCCGATGCAGCCTATGTATTGATAGCTCTCGCGCCGCTTCAAAAGGGGTACTCGGTCGCCCTCAAGCCCAGGAAACAGCACGCCGAGCCTTGGAAGCTTTGGATAAAGGTCTCGGGCCGCAACACCCTGTCACAAAGGGTGCATGGCCAGTCCTCGAAGCAGTGTTGAATGGCGGAGCGGTCCCCTCCCGTCGCTCTTTTTAGGGTGATTCCTCGAACGTCCTCATCCTGGCGTAGGTGCCAAGATCTCCTGTAACTCAGGCAAGGCGTCGCGGGTCTCCGGATGATCGGGTCCAAGGCTTGCGAGCAAAGCATCAGAAGCACGCCTGGCCGTGTCCTGGGCTTCCCGGAGCCCAAGAACAGCCTGTGTTTGGGCAAGCTGCGACAGGATCAGAGCCACACTTGGATGAGCCTCACCGAAATGGCTCAGTCCGATGGCCAGGGCTCGCTCGACCAGATGCAGGGCCTCTTCACGGTCCCCGTTGGTGCCGATGACGACCCAGGCAAGCGTCGTGAGAGTTGGGCAGAGGGACGGGTGGCTTTTCCCCAGAGCGGCCTCTCCAAGAGCCAGGGAACGACGCAGCGGTTTTTCGGCTTCAGCGAATCGCCGGCTTTCTGCCAGCACCCAGCCCAGCATATGAAGTGCATTGCCGACGGCGGGATGGTCGTGGCCGAGCTCTTCTTCCTGGAGCCCGACCGCCCGGTTCGCGGCCTCTTCGGCCTCGGAGAAGCGGTCCAGGAAGGTCAGCGCGCCGGCCCACTGCTCGAGTGCGGTGGCGAAATTGGGGTGCTCTTTTCCCTGGGAGTTCTCAGCAATCGCGACCGCCTGGCACAAGCAAGGCTCGGCCTCCTCATAGCGTCCCATATGCGTGAAAACGCTCCCCAGTTCCTGCAGGATCGTGCCGTAGTCTTCATGGGCCGTTCCGAGGAGCTGTCCTGCCAGGGCGAGAGCCTGACGGAGAGAATCCTCAGCCTCCTCATAGCGTCCCTGGTCGGTGAGCACAACACCGAGCTGGTGCAACAGGGATGCGGTCGTCGTCAGGGCTAGATCCGAGTGGGCTCGGGCGATCGCGAGCCCTTCACGGATTGCGGTCTCCGCGTCGAACGGTCTGCCTAGGTGAAGCAGGATCTCTGCCTTTTGTCGCAAAAGAAGGCAGAGATCCGGATGTTGGCCGCCAAGCGCACTCAGGTGAATTGACCAGGCTCTCGCCTGTGCATCCTCTGCCTCGGCAAATCGACCCTGAACAATTCGCAAGCCCGCCAATAGGTTGAACGCAGCGCCAAGGTACGGATGGTCGGCCCCCTGGACACTCTCTCGAACCTGAAGAAGCTCGGTAATCCAGGGCTCGGCTTCTTGAAATCGGCCCAGGGACCGCAACTCGCCAACGAGCTGGTGTAGTGCGCTGCCGTAGGAGGGATGGTCCTTCCCAAGAGTTTCCGTTACGACAACCAGCACACGCCTAAGAAGCGCTTCGGCCTCGCTGTGCCGCCCCTGCTTGGAAAGGACGCAGGCCAGCTGATACAAGGAGGATATAAAGGACGGATGCGTCTCCCCGCGGGTCTTCGCCTCGGTCACGAGGATCTGCCTGAACAACGCCTCGGCCTCTTTGAGATGGTCTTGCGCGGCGAGCAAATACGCCCGGTTATGAAGCCCGGAGATGATTTCGACATGATCGAATGGGAGGGTTCCGCTCTTGATCTCCAGCGACTGCTTCTGGAGTGCCTCGGCTTCTGCAATTCGGCCCAGGCGCAGGAGGACGATCGCCAGACGCTGGAGCACGATGGCGCTGACTTCAGGGCCGTCCTCGGAAGATTCCTCGATCGACGCGAGAGCTTCTCGCTGGAGCACTTCCGCCTCTGCATACCGACCTTGGGCCTCGAGCACGATTCCCTGCTCGCTCGAGATTAGCCCTTTGAGTCTTTTTCCGGAAGCCAGGCCGCAAGCAGCTTCGAGAAGCACCTCCACTTCCGCCACCGGCTCTCCGCGAATGTAATTAAGCTGGGCGGCGATCAAGAGTGCCTCGGCCATCTGTTCCTCATTGAGGCCAACGTCGATCGCCCCCTGGAGGGCCGCCAAGCCTTCGTCATACTGGGCTCGACTCCGCCTCGACAATGCATAATCGCGAACAAGTGGCCAGACCCGCTCTGTCTGCCCCGCTGCGAGAAGATGATGAGCGCCCTCGGCATAGTCGGGCCACCGCACGGTCGCGTGTTCCTTCCATGCTTCATAAGCCGCGCCAGCCTCGAGGTGCGCCTTATGTTTCCGAGGGCTTCTTACTTGCCTGAGGATCAGCTCCCGGACGAGGAAGTGAAAACCCCACCTGTCCAGCCAATTCATTCTCGCTCCGAAGGAGGATTGCTCGCGGAAATGAGTCAGCAGCCCCGATCGGATCAGCTCATCCCGAGCCTTTCCCAGACGATCGATCACGAATTGCGAAGCCGGTACCCGCAGCACGCTGACTGTTGTCGCGTGCTCCTTCGCCCCCTCCGACAAGCGCCGCCATATCTCCTCCAGGAGCAAGTCCGCGGTGATCTGTTCCGCCTGCTCCGGCAGCACCGGCTCGATGAGGTCGCGCCAGGGATCGAGGAGCCGTTTGCGGCCGAGCTTCCTTCGCTGCCAGCCCACCAGGCGGTCGAGATACTCCACGGTCCTTGGATGGCCGTCGACCCGCTCCGCGATTCGGGTCCGTACCTCCCGCGGCAGCCTGGCGAGGGACGGGAAGCAATCGATCATTCGAAGCGAATCGGCCGGACTCATGGAGCCGATGCCGACCCAGGCCCGCTCTCCTAGATCGCTCCAGAGATAGCGCGTCGTCAAGAAGATCAGGCCGTCTCCCTCGGCCTCCAGCCGCTCGAGCGCTCGCCACCACGCCTCGGCTCCGGGCCGCCAAGCGCCGAGGGCGCGGGCATCTTCCGTTTTGGGGCCTTCCTGCAGCGACTCGACGTTGTCGGCATAGATCGCCAGGCGCGGCCTGTCACGCCGCAAAGCGCGGACGACTTCGACAAAGCCCTCCACCGGATCCAGGAAGCACTCACGGAGATCCTTCATTCTCGCATCCCAGCAACGAAACCGATGAAGTCGGCCGTGCTCCTCTGCTTGACCGCGCAAGGCCAGGACAGGATCAGCGGCATCTTCCGCTTCCTGGCAACGGAGGATCAGTCGATCCGGGGGTTTGATCTCGAAAATGCGGGCCAGGAGCTGGCTCGCCAGAGCCGTCTTGCCCAGACCTCCTAGCCCCTGAAGGATGAGCAGGCGCTGACCGCCGTGAACCCGACGCCGTATCTCGTGCAGAAGATCGCGGCGGCCGATGAAGCCCCGTTCGAGGACCGGCAGGCCATGGACCTGCACCATCCGCCGGAAGCGCAAGGGCACCCGCGTGCCCCGCCCCGGCAAGGCGAGAGGCCGATCTGGACCGCGCTGATAGACGGCGAGTTGAGTCCAGCCGAAGGGGTAGACGACCCGCTCGCCGGCTGCGCCCAGCGGCTCGTTGAGGGCCGAGCGGGCCAGCTCCACGGCATTCACTGTGGAGCCGCCCTGAGCCAGGGACCCGTAGAAGCGTTCCTCCAGGCGGGTGGTCAGTTCCGCGCTCATCGGGCCAAAGTAGCCGACCACTTGAGCGAAGCCGCCGCGGTGAAGGGCGGAGGCCGCGGAGGATTCTTCGTCGAAAGCGCTGGAAGCCGGCTCCTGGCCGGCAGGCGCCATCTCGCGCGCGGTGTACGGCGCCGCCAGAAAGAAGAGGCCGGGAAAAGTCCCCGCCCTCCGCGGGCTCAGTAGGACTGTGGCGAGCCGCCTCTGGAGCTCGGCCACCGGCACCTCGTCGGCGAACCCCAGGGCGTTTTCGAAGAGGAGACCACCCGGCAGGCCGTGGCCCCGGAAGTGGATGGCCGTGGCCCGAACATCCGCCACCAACTCGACCAGATCGTTCAGTCCACCCAGGTTCGAGAAGACCGCTCGCTGCCCGAGCGGCGTGAGAGCCGCGAGCATCCGGAAGCTTTCCTGCTCATAGGGAAAGCCCGCCCGATCCTCGGGCGCGGCGATGGTCACGGCCAGCGTCAACGGTCCGGAAGGCTCGGGGAGGTCCGGCGCCTGATCCGTCACCGCTTCCCGGATCACCGCGAGCCGGCCGTCGCGCACCGGGTAGACCCCGCTCTCGGGAGCCAGAAGCTCCCAGGGGAGAGCGAGTGCGGCATCGGCTGTCTGATTCCACCCTCCTGTGGCGGGCCGGACCCGGATAACCAGCCGCACCCGGCCGTTGCCGTCGAGGGCCGCCACCAGGGCTCGCCGGTCGTCCTCTGTCAGCAAGGCCTGAGTAAGCCGGTCGGAGACCCGGCGGGCCAGTCCCTGGACGAACGCCGCTGTTCCCGACGAATCAGGGCGGTCGAACGGCACCGGCCGGCTCGCCCACTCTCGTAGGCTCGAAACGAGGCCAGAGAATCGCTCGTCGGCCAACGGGTTTTCCACGCAGTGCCGCGGAGACGCTGGTCCCTGGATGGTCCACTCTTCAGGACGCGCTTCGAGATCAAATATGAGGCTCAAGGCATGCTCCCGCACTAATCAGGCATCGGCTCGATGCCAAGACTAGACCAGCTCTTGAAAAAGTAGGAAGGCGAGGAAGGTTCCTCTGAGCTACTCTGTCGTGCCAGCCATGGTGAGACCGCGTTTCGCTCTTCTTCTGGGTGCAGGAGCCTCGTTCGAGGCGGGCCTGCCGCTTCTCGACGGGCTCACGAATCAGGTTGCAGGTAGGCTGCCTGCTGATCTCACTCCGGTCTTTGATGCTCTGCGGGTACATTCGCCGGAGCGGGCCGCGTGGCCGGGAGAGTCGGAGGTTCGAAATATTGAAGACATTCTCAGCACCTCGGATACTCTCGCCGCAGCCAGGTTCGTCTGGGGCGGGTACGGGCCTCGGGAATTTGCCCTCCGGAGCCATGAGATTCGAAAGCGGATCCGGGCAATCCTCTCGCGAAAGCGCCTTGGCGAAACGATCTCGGTTCTAGGGACGTCGAACGGCGGGCCTGAGCGCTCTGGCAGCCGCCGCGCTCAGACGCCGGAGCTGCGCACCAGCTCCAGGGCTTCGCGGAGATCGCCCACCTTGCCGCGAATCCGGGCGCGCTCCTTCTCCTTTTCTGCCGGCGTCAGGTTCACCAAAGCCTTCTCCTTCTCGAAGGCAGGATCGAAGACACCGACGAAGAACTCTTCGGTGCGTTGCCGAAACAGCCGCGTCTGCAGAGCCTGGGAGCCCACCTTGAGCCACGCGTTCTGCAAACCGCGCCAGGCTCCGAGGATGACTTCGCGCTCCTCGCTGTCCACGTTAAGCAAGACGCCGTTGATCGCTTTGGTGATCGCTTCGTAGGCGGCCTCGTTGATTTCGGCTTTATGGTCCAGCGAGTAGGCGGCCTGCGTCGTCTCCTGGAAGAAGTCGGCCAGGCACTGCGCCAGATCGGAAGCCAGTTCGCTTTTGAGCTTTTCCACGATGCGTGGAGCTCCCACCCGCTCGGCAGTGATAGCGGCGTGCAGGCGATCCCTCAGCTCCACGAAGCCGAACTGGTCGCCCGTCCACAGGTCCCAGCCCGTGAGGTGCCCCTCCAGGGAGCTGCGGCTGAGGACGAAGTCGTTGAGGAACGTCTTCTTGTTCCCCCACTGGATCGGTAGTGCCGTACAGGCGTCGATGCACTTCTTGACCACCACGTTCAACTGCCGGCCGAAGTCGCTCAAGGCCTTCTGGTAGAGCGCCAGAATCTGGTCTACCTGTGGGCTCAGCACATTCAGCTTGAGGGTCCGCTGGGTCTCGCCGATCTTGGTGAGTTCCTCCCGCACCTCCTTCTCTTCACCCTGAAGATCCTCTAAGTCTCTTTCGAGGCCGTCGATCTCCTGCTGCACTAGCGCCTCGATCGCCTGCCCCAGGGCTTCACTCTGCCGCCTCAGCTCTTCGCTCAGGCCTCGGCCCTTCACGGCGACGAGCTCCCGGAGGTGCGCGCGGAGAGGCTCGATGCAGCTCACCTCCCACAGCTCGTCGGGCCCGAGGTTCCATCGCTCGCAGTACCACTGCTCGTCGCCATCCAGCGGCTGGCCGCGCCGGATCCGGGCCGCGAGCGACGCCTGCAGGGCGGCAACCGGCAGGACCATGTGCGGCTTCCCCAGCTGGTTCTCCACCCGGCGCTCGAAGTCGCGGAGCAGTTGATCGGCCTCGCCGCCCGCCAGATCGAACATCGAGGCCAGGATCAGCAGGTGGCGGATGCCGTAGGCTTGGAGGTCCTCCAGGATCTCCCGGTCCTTGTCTTCCAGGAAGTGCCCGGCCTGGCTGAGGAACAGGACGCAGTCCGCGCTGTTCAGGCTGTCGCGCGTAATCTTCTCGCGGGAGGTGACGGTGTCGTTCAGCCCCGGGGTATCGACCACCCGGATACCCTGGAGCAGCGGCTCCGAGCTGAAGAGGTCGAGATGGTGGATAAGCGGTGCGGTGATACTCTCGGCGCCGATGTGGCTGGCTAGCTGGGAGAG
>Ga0068860_100008797_pt1 | contig 10060 bp, 7 predicted proteins | sample KBSSwiS32_FD_66597 | JGI IMG/M metagenome (GOLD analysis project Ga0068860, IMG submission 66597) | Switchgrass rhizosphere microbial communities from Kellogg Biological Station, Michigan, USA - KBS Switchgrass S3-2 | ecosystem: Host-associated > Plants > Roots > Rhizosphere > Soil ...
GCGCGGGCAGTGGGAGCGGGGCGGTCCCATGCTCCAGGGTGGCCGGGCTCCGCGACCGTCGGACCGCGAAGGGCGCACCCCGGCCCGGCGCAGACGATCGGCATGCCGGCATCGCGCGCTGGGCTTGCTAGCCCACGAGGGCGTCGAGGCTTGTCCGCTCGGGTTCTCGGCGGCGGGGTGTGGGGAGTTGCCCGATCAGATCGGGGCGGTGGACGGTGTTGTGGCCTGGTGGGGCGCCGGACCAGGCGGGTGGGTGGAACCACGCGACCCCTTGGTCGATCTCGACGGTCCATTCGCCGTGGTGGAGCAGTCGGTGATGTCGCGGGCACAGCAGCACCGTGTTCGCCAGGGTGGTGTCGCCGCCGTGGGCCCAGTGTCGGATGTGGTGGGCGTCGGCCCACCGGGCGGGGATCCCACACCCGGGGAACGCACACCCGCCGTCGCGCACGGCCAGCGCTCGGCGTAGCGCGGGGTGGACGATGCGATGGCGGCGCCCGACATCGAACGGCTCCCCATCGGAGCCGAGCACGATCGGGATGATTCCGGCGTCGCAGGCGATGCGGCGGGCGTCGTCGGCGCGGATGACACCGCGTCCGACCCCGTCCCCGGCCTCGAGCAGGCCCGCACCATCGGCGCGCAGGTCTTCCAGCGCGATAGTGACCGTGACCTGGGGCCGGTTCCCGTTCTCGGTCGGCAGGTCCCCGACCTGCAGCATCCGGCGGGCGAGTTCGACGAGGGCGTCGCCGTCGCGTTCGGCCGCCGACCGTGGGTCCGGCAGACGTTCCCCGGTGCCGTGGTCACAGCCCGAGACCTCACACGAACCCGGCTCGTGCGCCCCGACAGGCGCGGCCAGCGGGGACAGCGGGGACAGCGGGGACAGCGGGGACAGCGGGGACAGCGCCGACCGCAGGATCGCCGTCGACTCGGAGTCGAACCAGCCGCACGCCTCGAAACCGGTCCCACGTTCGGTGAACCGCAGCCGGTTGCGGGTGGGTGCGCCGTCCCGCGGGCGGGGTCCGTCGGGGTCGAGCATCGCCAACGCGTGCTTGCCGACCTTGCGCAACGCATCCGGGTCCAGCACCCGGGCGTGCTCGGCGAGGTCACGCTCCACCATCTCAGCCCGATCGGCGACGAGGTGGGTGGGCAGGGCGGCGAGGGTCCGCTCGATGACCCGGGCATGCTCGAACGAGATCTCCGCGCACGCCAACGCCTCACCGGTGGCGGGCATCGGGGCGGACAGTTCCTCGCCGTGCAGGGTGTGTTCGGGGGTGGTCTTGCGCGCCACCCGAACCCGGGCTTTCGCCACTCCGGTGCCGACTCGTTGCACGGTCTGCACCAGGTCGGCGGTGTTCTTGTATCCCCGTTCTGCGGCGAGGCCGCGGGTTTCGATTTCGGCGATGACTCGAAGCATTCGTGCGTCAATAGCGTTGCGTGCGCGTTGGGCGTCGGAAAGTACGGCGAGGAGTTCCTCGTCGACTGTTTCCGCCCACCGGTTCATGCCCTCGATTCTACTCGATCAGGCGTTCGAGAACCAGGCTTTACCAGCAGTAATGCAACCGAGAACGTCGATCGGTCACCTAGCCGGGGTAGGCGGAAGCCCGTCTCGTTGATCATCAGATCGCCATCCGAGGAAACCGTTCTTTGCCATCACAAAACCGTCCGCCCCGGCCCTGGTGAAAGCCACCTCCGTCGTTTCGGCGGCGTAGCCCGGCACGGGAGTCGCCCGGGCCGCCGCCCACAGCACAACCGCAGGCAAAAGAACCCAAGCCGGCGGCTCGGGTGATTCCCGTGCTGCCCTGTGGGGACGAAAGGGCGGAGGTGGCGCCACCTCCGGAGCGAGGCCCCCCGGAGGGCGTGGTCCATGAACCACGAAGGGCGTACTCCTCACGGAGGAGCGAGGCCCCGAAGGGCGCGGTCCCCACCAAGGACCAGCGCCACCGCTCGAACGAGCGCCCCAAAGCGCGCTAGCTCAAGATCGCCAGTTGCGTGCTCTCAGCGCTGCGCGAACAACGCTGAGCGCACGCAACCGGCGATCTTGCCGCGCTGAGAGCACGAAACGTGCGGACACGCGGCGAGAGCACGAAACGTGCGGACAGGCGGCGAGAGCACGAAACGTGCGGACAGGCGGGGGGGAGCACGAACCGTGCGGACAGGCGGCGAGAGCACGAAACGTGCGGAAGAGGCGGGGGAGCTCACACCATCCCCAACACCGGCTCGAACGCCAGCTCCGCGGCACCCACCAACTTCCCGTCCCGCCCCAGCGGCGAGACCTCGATCCGCGTCCCCCCACCCGCCCGACTCACCAGGCTCCGGGAGTGCACCTCGTCGCGAACCCGCTCGACCAGGGCGTCGGGCAACACCGCGAAGAGGTCGCCCAGCACCACCATCTCGGGGGCCAGCAGGTTCACCGCCGTGACCAGGCCCGTGACCAGCCAGTCCCCCACCTCGGCGAGCAGGTCGATCCGGGACAGCCCGCGCAGCTCGGCGACCAGCACCCCGCGCGGCGTGTCCTCCGGCAGGCCCAGCGCGCGACACAGCGCGGGCTCGCCGACCTCGGTCTCCCAGCACCCCTGCTCGCCGCAGAAGCACGCCCGCCCACCGGGTTTGACGATCATGTGCCCGATCTCGCCGACGTAGCCCGTGCTGCCCCGCCACGGCATCCCGCCGACGATCACGCCACCACCCACCCCCACGTCCGCGGACAGGTAGAGGAGGTCCTGGACGTCTCGGGCCGCCCCGCGGACGTGCTCGGCGAGCGCCCCGAGGTCGCCGTCGTTGCCCACGGTGACCGGGGTCCCCAGCACCGCCGTGAGCCGCGCGCCCAGCGCGATCTCGCGCCAGCCGAGGTTGGGGGCCTCGTGGACCAGCCCGTCGGCCCGGCGGACCACGCCCGGCACCGACAGGCCGACGGACTGCTCGCGCACGCCCAGCTCGTCGCGCAGGAGCTGGGCGGACTCCGCGACGTGTGTGATCACCTCGCCCGGCAGCCGGGTGGTCCGGTGCAGGTTCCAGCTGTGCCGCCCGAGGATCTGCCCGCCGATCCCGACCATCGCCATGGACACCTGGTCCACCCGGACGTCCACGGCCAGCACCACGGCGGCGGACGCCTCGGGCAGCACGAGCAGCGACGGCCGCCCCGCGCCGGACCGCTGCGCGGGGACGGCCTCGGTCACCACCCCGGACTCCGCCAGCCCGTCGACGACCGCCTTGATCGTGCTGCGGTTGAGCCCCAGCTCGGTGGCCAGGGTCGCCCGCGTGCATGGCCCGTCCACGTGGAGCCTGCGCAGCAGCGCCGTGCGGTTGTGGCGGCGGGCGTCGTCGGGCCGGGTGCCCGAGGTGGGAGCGGTCACCTGCCGGCGGCCGCCGACTTCCGGCGCGACAGCACGTCGACCCCGGCGGCCAGCAGCAGCACCAGCCCGGTGATCACGAAGACCACCGCCGCGGGCTGCTTGAGCAGGCCCAGCCCGTTCTCGACGGTCGCGAGCACCGCGCCGCCGATCACCGCGTTGGACACTCGGCCGCGACCGCCGAACAGCGACGTCCCGCCGATGACCGCCGCGCCGACCGCGAACAGCAGTGTGTTGCCGCCACCCGCCGCGGGAGAGACGGACCCGACCTTCGACGAGTAGACGATCGCGCCGATGGCCGCGAACGCCGAGCTGATCACGAACACCGCTGTCCGGATCTTGACGACGTCGATGCCGGCCCGGCGCGCCGCCTCCCGGTTGCCGCCGACGGCGTAGACGTGCCGCCCGAACCGCGTCCGGTCGAGGACGTAGGTCCCCAGCACCATGAGGACGAGGACGATCGGCACGACATAAGGGATACCCGAGATGCTGATCAGTCCCGGCGACCGGTCCTGCGTCAGCAGGAACGTGGCCACCGCGCCCAGCAGGACGACGGCACCCACCTTCATCAGCACCAGGCCCGTCGGCTGCGCCACCAGCCCCTTGCTCAGCCGGTTGCGCTGCTGGGTCAGGGCGACCAGCGCGTACCCGCCCGCGGCGACCACGAACAGCAGCCAGGAACCGAGGGTGGACAGGTTGCCGTTGGCCACGGCGTTGATCACCGGGTCGCGCAGGCCGAGCGTGCCGCCGTCGCCGATGAGCTGCAGGATCACGCCCTGCCAGGCGATGAACAGCGCCAGCGTGACGACGAAGCTGGGCATCCCCGTCCGCGCCACCAGGAACCCGGTGAGGCAGCCGACCGCGATGCCGACGCAGACCGCCAGCAGCATCTCGATCCACGGGTTCGCGGGCGTGCCTATCAGCAACAGCAGGGCTCCCAAGGCGGCTCCCACCGTCCCCGGCCAGACCTTCACCCACGCCGCGAGCGCCGCGCAGATCAGCAGCCCGATGATGAAGATCACGAACACGAACCCGCCCATGGCGCCGAGCAGGTTGCCGCCGCTCACCAGGTGCAGCGCCATCAGCGACGCCGCGAGGCCGGACGCGGTGCCCGCGGCGAGGTCGATCTCGCCGGTGAGCAGCACGAACACCAGGCCCATCGCGATGATGGTCCGGCCTGCACCCTGCTGCAGCAGGTTCGCCAGGTTCAGCAGGCTGGGGAAGGTGCCGCCGGAGTCGAGGACGGTGAACAGCACGAACAGCGCGGCCAGGCCGAGCAGGGCGGGCAGTGAGCCGAGCTCGCCGTTGCGCAGGCCCTGCACGTAGCCGCGCAGCGCCTCGCTCGTGGTCTTGGCGGTGGTGTCGATGCCGAAGTCGGCGGACCGGTTGCCCGGGTTCGCCCTCTCGGCCGCGGACGTGGGCTTCTCGGGTGCTGTCACGATGCCGCCTCCGCGGGAGAAAGTACGTCGGCGATGGTCATGCCCCCACGACCCCTTCCGGACGGGCCAGCCCGAGGTCCCCGGACCGGCCTGCGGTGATGAGCTCGACGACCTGGCTGTGCGTGACCTCGCGGGTCGGCACCTCGGCCACCATCCGGCCGAGGTACAGCGTGGCGATGCGGTCGGCGACCTCGAAGACGTCGGCCATGTTGTGGCTGATCAGGACCACGCCGATGCCCTGCTCGGCGAGCCTGCGCACGAGATCGAGCACCTGCCGGGTCTGGGCGACGCCCAGGGCCGCGGTGGGCTCGTCGAGCAGCACGACCCGGGAGTCCCAGAGCACCGCCTTGGCGATCGCGACGGTCTGTCGCTGACCACCGGAGAGCGACGCCACCGGGGTCCGGACGGAGGTGACCGTGCGGACCGACAGCGACGCCAGGGTGCGCCGAGCGGCCTGTTCCATGTCCGCCTCGTCGAGCAGCCACGACCTGCCGCGCTCCCGGCCGAGGAACATGTTCTGGACGATGTCGAGGTTGTCGGCCAACGCGAGGTCCTGGTAGACGACCTCGATCCCCAGCTTGGACGCGTCGGCGGGCGACGACAGAGCGATCGGCTCGCCGTCGAACAGGACCTCGCCGCCGTCGATCGGATGGATCCCGGCGACGCACTTGACCAGCGTCGACTTCCCCGCGCCGTTGTCGCCGACGAGGGCGGTCACCTCGCCGGCGCGGACGGTGAGGTCGACGTCGTGCAGCACCTGGACCGCGCCGAAGCTCTTCGACACGCCGCGGAGCTGGAGGATGGGTTCGGACATGGGCCCTCCACGGGCGGACGCACGGCAGGCGGGTGACGCCGGCCGTGCGTCCGGGTCTCGTTACTGGATGCCGGCTGCGGTGCAGGCGGCCTGCGTCTCCTGGACGCAGATCTCGCTCGCCTTGACGTAGCCCGCGTCCGTGACGACCTTGACGTTGTCCTTGGTGATCAGCTGCGGGGTGAGCAGCACGGACTTGACCTGGCGGTTGCCCTTCGGGTCGGCCACCGTCTGCGTCGCGGTCGAGTCGGCCGTGGCGGTGTCGCCCTTGGCCAGCGCGGCGGCGAGCTTCGCCGTCGCGTCCGCCTCCTCCTGGATCGGCTTGAACACCGTCATGTACTGGTCGCCGCGCAGGATCGCTTGCAGGCCGTCCGCCGTGGCGTCCTGGCCGGTCACCGGGACCTGTCCGTTGAGGCCGTACTTGGTGAGGATGGTCACGATCGCGCCGGCCAGGCCGTCGTTCGCGGCGACGACCCCGTCGACCTTGCCGCCGTTGGAGGTCAGGATCTGCTCGAAGGTGGTCCCGCCGACCTGGTTGTCCCACTTGTCGATGGCCTGCTTCTGGACCAGCTTCAGCGTGCCGCTCTGGTACAGCGGCCCGAGGACGGTCTGCTGGCCGTTGTAGAACAGCGTCGCGTTGTTGTCCGTCGGGGCGCCCTCGATCTCGATGACCTGCGCACCCGGCTTCCCGGTGAGCGCCTGGGCGAGACCCTGACCCTGCAGCGCGCCGACCTTCTCGTTGTCGAACGAGACGTAGTAGTCGCTCGTGCCGCCGAGGTTGAGCCGGTCGTAGTCGATGACCGGGATGCCCTGGGCCTTCGCCTTGGCCGCGACGGCCGAGCCGCCGTCCGAGCTGATCGACGCGATGACCAGCACCTTCACCCCGGACGAGATCATCCCGTCGGCCAGGGTCGAGAACTTCTGCTCGTCGCCCTGCGCGTTCTGGATGTCCGGGTCCAGCCCGGCCGCGCGCATGGCCTTGTCCAGCATGGGCTTGTCGAAGCCCTCCCAGCGGGCCGAGCTGTCGGTCTCGGGCAGGATGACCCCGACCTTGACCGCACCCTCGGCCGGGGCCGTGCCCGAGCCCGAGCCACCGGACCCGCCGGAGCTGTTCGCCCCACATCCGGTCAGGGTCAGGGCGAGCCCCAGCCCGACCGCGACCGCCGCCTTCTGAATACGCATCCGCTCTCCCACGTCACTGTGGATCCGGCGCGGTCAGCGCCGGGTGAATGTTGTGGGCGACAACGTATGTCCCCGATCGGTGTGAGGTGAAGCATTCTGGATCGTGAAAGTTCCCGGACGATCATCACGATTCGGTCACGGGCCGCGCGATTTGTTGTCGCTGACCACAGTTCACGGGGATGGAGGACGTCTCTCGACCGTGCGGCGCCCACGGGCCGGACCCGGCCGCGTTGGGCCGGACGACTGCGCGCCGTGCGGGTGGGGTCACCGAACGAGGGCCGCACCGCGGTCGCGACGCTCGGGCCACCCGTCCTCGACGTCGGAATTGGGCCGCTCGGGGGGCGTCCGCGTGGTGTCCGCGGTCACACTCGGGGTCCGGGATGGACAGCCTGCGAGCGATCACCACCCACTCAGGTGATCTTCACTCGACCGCGTCGGGCGTGGTCACGCAGCGTCACTCGGGAGGGTGGTGACGCTCCGTCACCCGGCTCGGCCGGACCGGTGGGTCGGCGGCCTCCGCGGAGGCGTCGCCGTCCCGCGAACGCAGCAGCACCGCGCCGATGACGAGCAGGATCCCGGCGCCCTCCGCGAGGCCCGGCAGCTGGCTCAGCACCAGGAGCCCGATCACCGTCGCGGTGGCCGGGAGCAGGGCCAGGAGCACGGCGAACCGCGCCTGCCCGACCCGGCGCAGGACCACCTGGTCGAGACCGTAGGGGACCACGCTGGACAGCACGCCGACCCCGACGGCGAGGACCAGCACCCACGGGTCGGCCAGCGGCGCGATCCCCGCCGTACCGTGCAGGAACAGCACCGGCGTGCCCAGCACGGCGGCCACGGTGAACCCCACCGCCATGTCCTCGACGCCGTTCCCGGCGCTCGCCACCCGCTTACCGAGCACGATGTAGGCGGCCCACATCGCGGCCGCCGCGAGCGCCCAGAGCACCCCGGACGGGCTTCCTGACCAGCGCACATCCGCGATGAGGGCCACCCCGGCCGCAGCGAGCACCACCGCTGCGACGTCCCGCGGCCGACGACTGAGCACCGCCGCGACCGCCACCGGCCCGCAGAACTCCAGCGCCACCGCCGTGCCGAGCGGGAGCCTGGCGATCGCCTCCTAGAACGCCGCGTTCATCAGGGCCGTCGCCACCCCGAACGGGACGGACCGGCGAAGCCGTCGGTGACTCCACGCGATCGCCGAGGGACGTACGACCGAGAGGAGCAACGCACCGGCGCCCAAGATCCGTAACACCGCGACCGCGGCAGGCGACAACCGGTCGAACAGACCGACCGCGAGGGCCGCCCCGACGTACATCGAGGAGCCCCCGACGACGAAGAGGACGGGCGCCGGGACCCGGCGCATCACCTCTCCGTACACGACTGCGCTCCGTAGTCGACGGGACCCGACTGTTTACACACGACACCTTGCGGTGTCACAAGGGGCACCGCATCATTCACTCGTAGTCAACTGAATCCGTGTTCGTCATCGGACCGCCACCGCCTCGACGGTCACTCGTCCCCCAAGGGTCGAAACGTGATTGTCGTCGCGACACGGGACGGGAACACATGCAGGGGTGTCGAACGTCTGCAAGAGTGGGCGTACCGCGCGAGCGGTCGTCACAGCAAGCGGTACCGGGGGGACCCGGTACCAGACGGAGGGAGACCGCTATGCAGCCTGGAACCCTGACCCGGCCCGAGTTGACCCTCGCCGACCGCTGTGACCGCTGTGGAGCGGCCGCAAAGGTTCGCGCCGTACTTCCGCGCGGTGGCGAGCTCCTGTTCTGCGGACACCACGCCCGTGCCCACGCGGACAAGCTGCGTGAGCTCGAGGTGGACGTGCAGCAGGGCTGATGGGCCCCGGCCACTCCCCTGGCCGGATTCGAGAGCTTCGTCGAGAGGGCGGGCGCCGGGAGGCGCCCGCCCTCTCGTGTCCCTAGGGGGCGGACACCCCCTAGCGCCAGCTGCGGATCGTCGCGATCCGCTCCTCGAGCTGCTCGATGCTCGCCATCGCCGTGGGCGGGCCGCCGCACTGCTTGCGGAGCTCGTTGTGGATCATGCCGTGCGGCTTCTTGGTGCGGTGGTTCTGCAGCGCGACCAGCGTGTTCAGCTCCTTGCGGAGCTTCTGGATGCGCTCGCGGACCGACATCTCCCGCGGCGCCTCGGGCACGGGCGGCGGGGTGGCGCGGGCCGCGGCTCCGGAGCGGGGCGACCCCCGGTCCACCCACTCCTGCTGACGCTGGGAGAGCAGGTTGCGGACCTGGTCGGCGTCGAGCAGGCCGGGCAGGCCGATGTAGTCCTCCTCCTCCGCCGAGAACGAGGCGCCGTCGTAGATGAGCTGGTCCAGCTCGGCGTCGGCGTGCAGGGCGGTGAAGGACTTCTCGTCCTCGCCCGGCTCGTCCTCCTGCCGGTTGGCCAGCATCAGCTCCTGGTCGTTCCACTCCTCCTTGGGCCGGTGCGGGGCCCCGAGGACGTGGTCGCGCTGCGCCTCCAGCTCGCTCGCCAACCCCAGCAGCACCGGGACCGACGGCACGAACACCGACGCCGTCTCACCCTGCCGCCTCGACCGCACGAACCGGCCGATGGCCTGCGCGAAGTACAACGGGGTGGCCGCCGAGGTGGCGTAGACGCCGACGGCGAGCCGCGGGACGTCGACGCCCTCGGACACCATCCGGACGGCCACCATCCAGCGTTCCCGCGACTTCGAGAACGCCTCGATCCGGTCCGACGAGCCGTGCTCGTCGGAGAGGATCAGCGCGGGCTGGGTGCCGGTGATCGTGGCCAGCAGGGCGGCGTACGCCCGCGCGTTGGTCTGGTCGGTGGCGATGACGAGCCCACCGGCGTCGTCCATGCCGCCGTTGCGGTGGGCGGAGAGCCGCTTGTCGGCGGCGGCGAGCACGGCGGGCATCCACTCCCCCGCCGGGTCCAGCGCGGTGCGCCAGGCCATGCCCGTCTGTTCCTTGGTCATCGGCTCGCCGAGCCGGGCACTGATCTCCTCGCCCGCGCTGGTCCGCCAGCTGGACGTGCCGGAGTAGGCCAGGAAGACCACCGGACGCACCACGTTGTCCGCGAGCGCGTCCGCGTAGCCGTACGAGTGGTCCGAGCGGGACCGCAGCGCCCCGTCGGCGTCTCGCTGGTACTCGACGAACGGGATCGGGTTGTCGTCCGACCGGAAGGGCGTCCCGGTCAGCGCCAGCCTGCGCTCCGCGGGCTCGAACGCCAGCTGGACGCCCTCGCCCCAGGACTTCGCGTCCCCGGCGTGGTGGATCTCGTCCAGGATCACCAGC
>Ga0068860_100008798_pt1 | contig 10060 bp, 6 predicted proteins | sample KBSSwiS32_FD_66597 | JGI IMG/M metagenome (GOLD analysis project Ga0068860, IMG submission 66597) | Switchgrass rhizosphere microbial communities from Kellogg Biological Station, Michigan, USA - KBS Switchgrass S3-2 | ecosystem: Host-associated > Plants > Roots > Rhizosphere > Soil ...
GCAAACACGTTATAATAGACCGTTTCCGATGCGCTACCTGCCGGCCCACGCGCAACACATCGGAGCTCGCCACTACCAACAGGATTCCCTAGGTCTGGCGGATCCGGAGGACCACGCCTTCCTGGCTCACGGAGGCTACCTCGCGGTCCTCTGCGATGGCATGGGCGGCATGGAGCACGGCGACATCGCCAGCCAGACCGCGGTGCGCGCGATCCTCGACGCCTATGCGCGCAAGGCACCCGAAGAGAGCATTCCGGCCGCGCTCGAGCGCAGCGCCCGCGAGGCTAATGAGCGCGTCATCGAAGCCGCGCTCAACCTGGGATTGAAAGAAGGTGTGGGCACCACGCTGGTAGCCGCCGTGCTCCATTCCGGCTTCCTGTACTTCATCTCGGTGGGCGACAGCGCCGTGTTTCACGTTCGCGACGGCCTGGTCCACATGGTCAACCGTCCGCATGTGTTCGCGAATTTGCTGGATCAAGCGGCCGACCGCGGCCAGATCTCCCGCTCCGAAGCCGCACAGCACCCTGAGCGCGAATCGCTCACTAGTTTCATCGGCATTCACCAGCTCGAGGAGATCGATCACAATCTCGAACCCTGGCCGGTGTCGGAAGGCGACACCATCCTGCTAGCCAGCGATGGCATGTTCAAAACCCTGGATCCGGAGGAAATCCAGGCATGCCTCATCGGCCATCCGCAATCCTGGCCGCAGACGTTGGTCGAGCGCACGCTGGCGCAAGGCAATCCGGGACAGGATAACGTGACCGTGGTTTCGGTCACTTTCGATACCGGCACCCTCGGCAAGTGGGATCCGAAATCGCCGCCCAGCATATTTCATATGCCACAAGAACCGGCGCAGGCCGATAAGTCCTCGTCAGGGAGAGCCTGGCTTCTGGCGGCCGGACTGTTGTTGCTGATCGCCGTCGCGTTTGGCGGTCTGTGGTATTTTTCAGCACGCTAAATGGCCCTATTCCTGCTGCACTAAAATAGAGAAGAAAATCCATGAGAAGCCGTCGTGCATCCATTTTCGCCGTCCTTCTGATGGCCGGCGCAGCCGTCTGGGCGCAGCAGGAGGACGGGTTAGTCTCTCCAGAGGATTCCACTTCCACTGAGGTCACAGTGCAGCCTTCCGTGGAAAGCCGGGCGCCCTTAAGTGTCCAGTGGCGGTCACTATTCAGTCAATCTTTCCGGTTACTGCTCGTTGAGCACGCCTTCCGCTACGCCACCGAACCGGGAACCCGCCACCCTGGCCATCCTTTCTTTCAGGGGTACGTGAATTCCGTCGGCGCGCTGCATGGTTGGTCTGACGGCGATCCCTTTTATGTCAACTATGTCGGACACCCCATGCAGGGCGCCGTCTCCGGATATCTGTGGACTTTCAATGACCCCCGCTACCGGAACGTCGAGTTCGGCAGGAACTCCGATTATTGGAAAAGCCGGCTTCGCGCCGGAGCTTTCTCCTGGGCTTACAGCGAGCAAATGGAAATCGGTCCGATGAGCGAAGCGAGCATTGGCAACGTGCAGGCAACCTATCCGCAGCAGGGCCTCGTCGACCATGTCGTGACTCCCGCCATCGGCTTGGGCTGGATGATCGCCGAAGATGCACTCGACCGCTACCTGGTGCGTTTCGTGGAGCAACGGACTCAAAACCGGCTAGTTCGAGTATTAGTTCGCGGCGGCGCGAATCCCAGCCGCAGCCTAGCCAACGCCGTCAGCGGGCAGTGGCCCTGGGCGCGCCCTCGCGATCACGCCGATCTCCTAGCCGCCGTCTTGCCCAAGCCGGCATCGCGCAAGACTGACGAAGCGGAACGGCGCGGTGGAGTGGCCCCCTTCGAGTTCGCAGCAAACGCGTATGCTCTCGCTGATCCCAGTGGCACCTGCGCCGGCGGCGGCGCCACCACAGCGCTTCGCATCAGCTCCCAGTGGCAAATGGTGCTGGACGTCAATGGTTGCAAGATGACCGGCCTCGTGAAGAATCTCAGCGGAGATTCCCTCAGCTATATGGCAGGCCCGCGCTGGACGCCGCCCGTAACCGGACAACTGGTGCCCTATTTCCAGGTCCTCTTCGGCGGAAATAAGCTGACCCAGGAACTAGTGTCTCCCCAGCAGGAAGCCTATCTCACCGGACTCGCTAAGAGCACCGGTGCGGAATCTCCCGAGCGCAGCCAGTACACCCAGGAGTTCGAACATGACGGTTTCGCATTCGCCGCTGGCATGGGACTCGATTTCAACTTCAACCGGGCGCTGGCGTTCCGCCTACTAGCAGTGGACTACACGCGCTCTTGGGCCAACGACCTGAATGGTTTCACCTCTCCGCAAGGGTTCCAATTCAAGACCGGACTGGTGTTACACATGGGCACCTGGTAGCGGTTCTACTGGCTGCGCACCTCCCCGCGCTTCACTTGCGCCCGCCGCCGCCCCTGCTCCAGATTGGCCGACGCCGCCTCCTTCCCCGCGTCACTCACTCTGATGCTATTCACTACGCGCTTCGCTCCCGCGGTCCTGGCCATGCGGGTAGCCGCACCCTTGTGTTGCACCACATTCGTCGAGCCGTCCCAAAAAGCCACACCTCCTTGCACTCGTACACTAAACCCGTCTTTACCGATTTTTGATTTCGCCAGTTTAGCTCGGATGACGGCCTCCATTTCTTTGTCCTGCTGAGCGGTCGTGCCCTGCCCGGCAATAGACTTCGCAGGGGGAGCTTTGCTTTGCGCTCCCAAAGGCGCTGCCAAAAGAAAAATAGCCACGATTAGCGGACTCATACCTAAGTAGTCCGCAATCGTGGCCGAAATTCTCTACCTAAAATCTGCTTACGGCTTAGTCGTCATCGTTATCACGCCCGTGGCCATGATCGTGACTGTCATCGTCGTCAACGTCGTCGTTGCTCAGAATTTCAAAGGTGTTGTTATCCCCGTGCTGCTGCGTGTAGAACAAGCGCCAGCCATTGCGGAATGGTTTTGGAATCTTGGCGCCGAGCAGGCCGCTCGCAGTCGGATCTCCATCCGATTGATGCCAGCCCGTAACTTCGTTGTCGCCTTCGTTATTGAAAGTACCAGTGAATCCACCCACCGTGAGGATCATGGAGTCCAGCGTGGCGGATGCATCGCGCCCTTGCGCCAACACGCGGATAGGCTGCGCCCCTGAACTGTAGTTAGTGTTGAGGTCGAACAGCCACGCGGAATCGAGTCCATTGCGTTGTGTGTGCAGTGTATCGCCGGCGTCCTCTACGAACACAATGCGGTGCTCGTCCCAGAAAGAGCAATTGTCGAACGCCGTGTGGACTTGGTCTCCCAAATACACCAGGGACAACACACCGTGAACATCGTCCGTCAGCCGCAAGCGTAGGATCGAACCGTAGCCGCCGTAAGGTCCGTTGGCCTGAGAGCGCGCATCGGTGTCCCCCGTCTCATCAAAGATAAATTCCGAGAAACCACTACCCGGGCGGAACTGTCCATTTTCGGGACGCTTAAACGGCGTGGCCTTCAGAGTCTTTGCGAGAGCATTAGCGTTGAACGGAGCGGTGCCATCTGTCTTCGTGTCGTGAAGCTGGATCCAAGTGGTTTGGAAGCTCTTGCCGTAGGTGTGCAAATCCTTTACATCTTGCGAGAGAACGTCGGCATCCGCGCTGCCGCCTTTGTTGAAGGACATCGGCGTACCATCGAGCGATTTTACCTGCAGGGCTTGCAGGATTCCACCCTTCAAGAGATCCGATTTGTCATAAGGGAGAAAGCGGAAAACGAAGCTGTTGGGACGCTTGGCAAAATTGTTTACTGCTCCGGCAGATCCGCCAGAATCCTCTACGATCATCAGGCGGCCTTGGCTGTCGGACTGGATTCCTTCGAATCCGCCTTGGCCCATGATGCCCGTCAGGTTGGCTACTTTGGACGGAACATCCAGACTGAACTGCCACACGCCGCCTCCCAGGGAGCCTTCCGAGGTAAGCAACAGACGCTGTGAAAATGGATACCAGGTGCTTCCATCGAAAACCGGCAGCGCGGCGCCGCTGGTTTCGGTGGTGGCCATCAACGTGACCTTGTGTGCGCTATCGGCATCCAAATTGATGCGCGTGAGGTAGCCGCTGACGCCGGTTTCGTGTCCTTGAAACAGGAAGTGCCGTCCATAGTCATAGGAAGGGTCGGCGCCCCTCTGTTTTTTCAAGATGAGGTAGGTGTTCTTGTCCGGTTCCGTCTTGTTCCACTCAGTCTTGCTGCCGGGCGCCGTCGGAATCATCGCCGCGCCAACAGGAAAGCTATTGTAGCCGTAGTGCGTGAAAATCCCGGAAGGATTTTCCAGTTTGAACGAGCCGGTGGCGACCGGCGTCTGGAACAGCTCCGGGGAAAGTACATTGGGCGCTACGATGCCCAGCGCCTTAGGATTGGCCGATGGTACGTGAGTTGGTATATTGTCGGCGGCGAATGCGCCTGCTGCGAGAAGGCAAACTGGTAGCGCCTTCTTGATAATTCTTGTCATGGAATCTCCGTTTCGAAAGGTTTTAAGAACTACCAAGTAACCTAACAACGGAGAATTTCAAGCACGTTGCGAAGCCATCAATGTTGCGCGAATGCCGCGTCGACTCGTGTGCCTGCTTCAAATGGAAACTGGGCGATTTCGATTACCCGTCGAAATCGCCCAGCAATTATGCGCACCGCTGCGTTTAGAAATTAAAGCGCAGGGAAAACTGGATCTGCCTTTGCGCTCCCAACCCCGTGTCCCGGCTGACGGTCGATTGCGCGATCCCAAAGGTGGCGCCCGCCGCGGCCTGTGTATACGGCACGCCAGGCTGAAACTGATTCGTGCCTGTTCCCAGCGCGCTTCCCAGGGTCGCCGAAGGCGTGTTGAAGTTCGCGCGGTTCAGAATGTTGTAGACTTCCGCGCGGAATTCCAGACTGCGAAGTTCGTCGATCTTAAAGCGCTTGTGCAAGGTGAAGTCAATCTGCTGCAAGCCCGGGCCATGCAAGGCGTAGCGGCCCAGATTGCCGAAGGCGCCCGGTGTTGGGATCGTGAAGGCCGCCGGATTTAAGAACGCCCGCTCGTCCGGACCGTTTAAGAACGGGTTTACACCCGGAACCACATCGGGACGGCGATTGCTGCGGAAGGCCCCGCCGAAGGGGTTGTTGATTACCGGCGTGGTTACCGGAATATTGTTCACCAGGATAGGATTCAGCACATAGTTGCCATTGCGGGTGTCCCGATATACGATGTCAGGCCGCGTGATGGTGACGTCTACCGGGATTCCCGTGCGCGCATTCATGATGCCGCCGACTTCCCAGCCGCCCACGATTGCCTCCGCCAGCCGGTTCTTGGTTTTGACGGGGATCTCATAGAGAAGTGACAGATTCATACTATGACGCACATCGAATGCGTTGTTGCCGCGATCATAGCTGAAGTTGAACGGATTCTGTGCCGTTTGCGCCTCATTCGAGCCACCGGTGTTGCCCAGGCTGTGTCCGTAGGTCCATTGGAACCCCGCCGTCAAACCCTTTGCAAACCGCCGGTTCAGAGTAGTCTGCAGCGAGTTGTAACTATCGGTTCCGCCGCTGGTTTTATAATCGATCTGCGCAAACTGCGAGCCAAACTGTAGAACCGGTGAGCCCACACCCGTGGTTTGATTCATCGTCACGCCCGTGATCCCGTTGGTCCAGGAGCGAAGGAACAGATTGCGGCCTTGACTGCCCACATAAGCCACCGTTAACACTGCATTGCCCGGCAATTGCTGCTGGACAGATGCTGTAAAGGACAGCACTCTTTCCGGAAGCCGATAATCGGGAGAATAACCACGCGGCTGGTAGCCCGGGTGATTGGTGGCGGTAATCGGCGCCAGCAACGCCACCGGATTCACCGGGAACGCCACTCCGCTGGTCAACGTGATGCTGGCGCGGTCGGAATCGATAGGCTGCACCTGATCCTCAGTCTGCCCCGGGCCATAGTAATAGCCGGCCCCGACGCGGAACACGGTTTTGTTGTTGAAGCGTTCCGGCGACCACGCAAAGCCCAGGCGCGGCCCGAAGTTCTTCTTCGAGCTGTTGTACCAGGGTGTGGTATTCGGCATGATTTGTCCGCTAGTCGCATTGAACAGCACGAACAGATTGCGGTCTTCGTGCATCACGCTGTAATACTCCCAGCGCAGCCCGTAGCTCATGGTCAGATTGGGACGGATTTTCCACTCATCTTGCGCGTAGCCGATCAGGTAATACTGCTTCAGAAAGCGGTTGCCCGTGGCGCCGTTATTGAACGGATCGGGAGCGCTGGTGTCACCCAGAACTTGAACCGAGGCTAGCGTATTCGACAACAGGTTAGCTAGGCTCGAGTAGGTGTACGTCGTGCCCCCCAGGCGGTCGGTATAAAGGCGGATGGGGCGCAACTCGAAGCCAAATTTCAAGGAGTGGCTCTGGTGGGTCACACTCAGGCTGTCTTGAAACGACAGCGTGTAGTTGGTGTAGGGCTGGCTGCGGCCGTTCTGCGAACTGTTGCTGCGAATCAGATTGCCGAGTGTCGAAGCGCCGGCCGAGGTGCCTTGCCCTCCGATGCCCGGAATGGCTACGCTGCCCGTGAAACTCACCGAGAAGGCGCTGGTGTCTACACCCGGTATCGGCGGCGCGAAACCGGAAATCCGAGTCTTGGCTCCATTAAATCCGACTTTGGTCTCATTCACGATGCTCGGTGTCAGGATCTGCTGCAATCCCAGTACCGCATTTTGCGGAACGGCGGTGATGATCTGGTAACTCCCGCTGACATCCAGCGGCGATTGCAGGTATCCCTGATCGCGGCTGTAACGCAAGTAGGCGGTCAGCCTGTCGTTCATGCGGTAGTCCAGACGCATGCTGCCGAAATACTCATCGATCGACGTGGGAGCCGTAAGCCGCGCCAAGTCCAGATCGGCGTTGGCCGTCGGCGCACCGGTGGGGTATCCGGCCAGCAGCGGCTTGACGGAGGCGACGGCCCGCGCCCGCGCCGCTGCGCTGGGTACCGTGCCGAAAACGTTAATACCAGCGCGTTGATTCAAGGCTTCGAGAGCCGCAAAGAAGAACAGCTTGTCTTTCTTGATGGGTCCGCCGATCGAGCCGCCGTATTGGTTCAGCCGCAACTCGGTCTTGGCGCCGCTATCGAGAAAGTCGAAAAAGTTACGAGCATCCAGCTTGTCGTTGCGCAGATACTCGAATAAGCCGCCGTGGAAAGCATTGCCGCCGGATTTCGTCACCACGCTGATCTGGCCCGCGGTGCCGGTCCCGAACTCCGCCGGATAGTTGCTCGAATCCACACGGAACTCGGCGATCGTTTCGAGACTCGATTGCAGGCGGAAGCCCGTCGACGTTTCACCGCTCAGATTGCCCGGAGACGCGTCGATAATGGAGCTGGCTTCGACCCCATCGAAACGCACCGCATTCTGCTGGTTGGCCCGTCCGCTGAAGCGGATGTTGTCGAACGATCCACCCCCTGCCGTCTGCGCACCCGGCGTCAGCAGGTACAGTTGCGACAGCTGCCGGCCATTCAGCGGCAGTTGCCCTACCTCGCGCGAGTTCACGTTGGCGCCGATCGCCGCTGAAGAAGTCTCGACCTCGGTCAATTCCCCGGAGACGACATTAACTTGAGTAACCACGCTGCCAGGCTGCAGCGACAGGTTCAAAGTGCGCTCTTGTCCGGCGCTGAGCATGTAATCCTGCACTTCCGCCGGCGAGAAATTCTCCGCCGTTGCAGTCACCGTGTAACTTGAAGGAGCTAAATTGGTGATGATGTAGTAACCTTTTTCGTCCGGGTGCGCCTCCCGTTTGGCCCCGGTCTTGGTTTCGGTTACGGTCACGGTCGACTTCAGGAGGGCCGCTCCCGAAGAGTCGGTTACCGTCCCCACAATCCGTGCTTGTCCGGATTGTGCGATGGCGTAAGTGGTGAGGGCGAGCAAGATGAGCAGGTGTTTCATGGTGTTTCACGATAACAATCGAACCATTACGGATCGATGACAGTTGCGTCAATCTTGGACGAAAAGATACAGGCCCGACTGTAGGAATTGCTAGGCTGTTAGTGCTGGACTAAATTCATGAGCAGTTCCCTGTTTCGACGGCTAGTGGCTGCCGCCATTGCGCTGGTTGTAGTGACGCTCGCGTCCCTTAACTACGCGCTCGCTCCCGTCGACTCTGCTATTCGCGCTCAAGCGCTTGAAATCACGATGGTCGCCGCACTCGTAGCCGGAGCGGTGGCTCTGTTGGTTTCGCGCACCTTAACCGCCCGCGTCAGACGCTTGAAGCGCGCGGCCGAGGGTCTGCTGGGACCAGAAGCGCAACCCGGCGTGCTCACCGATCCCGGCGACGATCTCGGATCTCTCGAACGCTCCCTGGTCGGCGTCGGCCAGGAACTGCGCGGCCTGGTCAGCAACCTCCGCTTCGAATCCGCCCGCCGCGAAGCAATTCTCGCCGGCATGGACGAAGGAGTCCTGGCCGTCGACCCGGATTTGAAAGTGACCTTCTGCAACCAAGCCTTGCTCACTGCTACCGGTTTCCGCGGGCGCTACGAAGGCGTCGGCCTGCTGCAAGTCGTCCGGGACCCGGCTCTATATGAGTTAATTCGTTCCGTGCGCGCGTCGGGCGAGGCCGGCAAACTCCGCTTTCACTTGTTCGCCAACATCCCCCGTACCTTCGAAGCGCAAGCCACTCCGCTCGCCATGCCCTCCGGCCTCGGCGTGATCGCCATCTTCCACGACATCACCGACCTCGAACGTCTGGAACAAGTGCGCAAAGACTTCGTCGCCAACGTGTCTCACGAATTACGCACCCCCCTAGCCGGCATCATCGGCTATTCCGACACGCTTCTCGATGGCGCCCTGGACGACACCGAGAACCGCCGGAAGTTCGTAGAAATCATCCGCGCCAACGCCGTGCGCCTAGGCAGCATCGCAGCCGACCTGCTGGTGCTCTCCGAACTGGAATCCGGAGCCGATCAAGAAACAGAAACCGTCTCCGTCCGGGGCGTATTAGAAGACGGTCTGCTCACCGTAGAAGCCGAAGCCCGCGAGCGCGGCGTCCGCCTGATCCGCGAAGAAATGCAGGATCTCCAAGTAGCGGGCAGCCGCCTGCGCCTAGAGCAAGCCTTCCTGAATTTGCTAGCCAACGCCATCAAGTTCAACCGCCCCGAAGGCGAAGTGCGCGTGCGCATCACCCTCACCGACGCCCACGTAGCCGTAATGATAGCCGACACCGGCGTAGGCATACCCTCCCAGGATCTCCCCCGCATTTTCGAGCGCTTCTACCGCGTAGACAAAGCCCGCTCCCGCCAGGTCGGCGGCACCGGCCTAGGCCTCTCCATCGTGCGCCACGTAATCGAGCGCATGAACGGCACAGTCACGGTCGAGAGCCAAGTAGGCAAAGGCACCACCTTCCAAGTCCTCCTGCCCGCAGCCAACGTCCACGTTCGCCCATCAGTAACCCATTCGTAACCAAATATTCACGACAACCTAACCCGCCACTTGCTAGAGTCATAACTTGTGACACCATCCACCCCCACCTTCAAAGTCGAAACTTCCGACAGCCCCGCCGGCGCCAGAATCCTAAAACTCTCCGGCCCTCTCACCATCCAAACCCTCTTCGATTTCCAGCAAATCGTGCGCGGAGAAACCACTAAGCCCATCATTCTGGACGTCTCCGGCGTTGCCTACATGGACTCCGCCGGCCTAGGCTGTGTAGTCAGCGCCTACACCTCCTGCCAGCGAAACGGCCGCGCCTTCGGCATCACCGGTTTGGGCGAACGCATCAAAACGCTCTTCGCCGTCACCCGCGTTGACGGCTTGCTCCCCTCCTTCGACACTCTCGAAGCCGCCCAAACATCCGTCAAGCCCTGAGTCGCCGTCACACAGTTGTAACCTTCTATTAATTACAAAATCATCATTCCTCGATAACCTGAGGCCTCAAAGCCATTTTTTTTGAAGACTGTGCGATCCGCGGAGGACCGGCCCGCTCAGTTGTGTGCGATTTCATACAACAGGAGCAAAATGGATGAGACGAATTAATGAGCGAACCGGACAGGTGCTTTTAGCCTGTCTCTTGAGCTCGATCATGCCGCTATCGGCGGCTGACAA
>Ga0068860_100008799_pt1 | contig 10060 bp, 9 predicted proteins | sample KBSSwiS32_FD_66597 | JGI IMG/M metagenome (GOLD analysis project Ga0068860, IMG submission 66597) | Switchgrass rhizosphere microbial communities from Kellogg Biological Station, Michigan, USA - KBS Switchgrass S3-2 | ecosystem: Host-associated > Plants > Roots > Rhizosphere > Soil ...
CCGCGCTGTCGGCCCTGGGTTCCGAACTCGGCTTGGCCGTGGGTCGACTCGGCATGCCTCATTAGCGCGGCGCTGGTTCACGACACGCCGGCGCCACCGTCGACCCGCAACAGCTGGCCCGTAACCCACTCGGCGCCGGGGCCGCAGAGGTAGGCCATCGCGTTGTAGAGGTCGCGGCTCGTGCCGATTCGCTTCACGGCGTTGCCGGCCACGACCAGATCGGCGTTGGCGATGGCGCCTCGAGCCGCTTCCAAGGCCGAGATGTCCGGACCGATGCAGTTCACCGTGATGCCTTTGTAGCCGACCTCCGCGGCCATGCCCCTGGTCATGTGCTCGACGGCGTGTTTGGTGAGGCCGTAGGGATTGCCGCCCGAGCGCGACGCCATCGACGAGATGTTGATGACCCGCCCGAAGTGGTTGAGCTCCATCAGGGGGACCTCGGCTTGGTAGCACCGAAGGCTTCCGGTCACGTTCACGGCCCAAACCCGCTCCCACACGTCGTCGGGGCAGTGGAGGAGGCCGGCCTCGTTCGGACCCCGCCAGAGCCCGGCGTTGTTGATCAACACGTCCAGTCGGCCGAACTCGGCCATGGTGGCTTCCATCAACCCAGACACGCTGGCTCGGTCGGTGACGTCGACCGCAACGCCCACGCAACGGGGCCCGAAGGCCGAGGCCTCCTGCGCCGCGCTCGTGGTGTCGAGCATGTCGGCCAGCACCACATTGGCGCCGTCGGCCGCAAAGAAGCGGGAGTAGTCCCGCCCCCGGCCCCCGGCGAGCCGTTCTCGGGTCGATAAGGGGCAACCCATGCCCCTTATCGGAGTCAGTACGCGCCGGGGGTTAGGGGGGAACCGGTCCGTGGCCGGGGAGGGTGGCGTCGCGGGTCATGACGTCTTCGAAGCGGTCGATGTCCCGCAGATCGGGGAAGCACACCGACCAGACCCCCACGACGGTGACCGTGGCGGCCCCGCCCAGCACGATGGCCGGGCCCAGGCCGAACACGGCCGCCGCCACTCCGGATTCGAAAGCGCCCAGCTCGTTGGAGGCTCCGATGAACACCTGCTCCACCGCGGACACGCGGCCGCGACGATCGTCGGGAGTCACGAGGGGCACCAGGGTGGAGCGCACGTAGACGCTCACCATGTCGGCGCCGCTGAGGGTCACGATCGCCAGCATGGCCACCCAATAGTTGTGGGTGATCCCCAACACGATGGTGGCGAACCCGAAGATCGCCACCACCGACAGCAGCACCCGACCGATGTGGCGATGGATTGGTCGAGCGGTGATGATGACCGCCACCACGAACGAGCCGACGCCCGCCGAGGCCCGCAACCAGCCGTAGGCCACGTTGCCCACGCCGAGCTGCTCGTCGGCGATGGCCGGCAGGAGGGTCACCGCGCCGCCGAACAACACGGCGAACAGGTCCAGCGCGATGGCCCCGAGCAAGACCGGCGTGCGGCGGATGAACTGCAGCCCTTCGAGGGCCGAGCGCATGTCGGGTCGAAACACCGTGACCACTCGGGTGGCCCAGTCGGGCGGCATCATCACGGTCAAGACGGTGACCAGCGCGCCGAGCAACAGCGCGGCCGTGGCGTAGTAGGCGTACGACGGATCGGCGTTGTAGAGAAAGCCCGAGGCCGCCGGGCCGAGCACGATGGCGAGCTGCCAGGTGGTCGAGTTGAGCGCCACCACCCGAGGCAAGATGTCTCGCTCCACCACCATGGGAATGAGTGAACGCAAGGCCGGCGACACGAAGGCCTTGGCCACGCCGTACACGAACACCAGAGCGAAGATGGGGACCACCGACGTTGGCGATGTGCCGGCGTACCAGCCGAGCGTCAGCGCCCCCGCCGCCGACACCGCCAAGCCGAGGGCCGCCACCTTGCGGCGATCGAAGTGATCGGCCACCGAACCGGTGACCAACACCAGCAGCGCCGACGGAATGAACTCCACCAAGCCGAGCAGACCCAGAGCCAGGTTGCTGCCCGTGATGTCGTACACCTGCAGGCCCAGCGCGGCGGCTTGCAGGAACGTGGCGCAGGTGGACAGGAACGAGACCGTCAGCAGCCGGAAGACCCGAGGGTCGCGAATCACCTGAAGGGCGGACAGCTGGGCGGGCTCGCCGGTGCGGCCCTCCGCTTCGCTTGGGTCCTCGCGCATGGCCAGCCGAAGCTAGGGCAGGATCCCCAGTTTCGTATAGCTCATTTGGTCAGACCGACAGGGCGCCGGCCGTGCGCTTGAGTCCCTCGGCCGCTTCTTCCGGGGGCGTGATGTTGATGAGCACGCCCGTGCCCCGCTCGAACCCGGCCAGGGTGGACAGCTTGGGCCAGATGTGGACGTGCCAGTGGAACAGCCCGTCGTGGCGGTGCGGTGCGGTGTGGAACACGAGGTTGTAGGCCACGTCGCCCAGGTGGTCGCGCAGCGTGTTGAGCACGCCCCGGATCGAATGGCCGACGGCCACGAGATCGGCCGGGCTGGCCGCCTGAAGGTGCGACACATGGCTCTTGGGCATGATGAGAATCTCGTACGGCGTGCCGCTCCAGAACGGGCACACCGCCACCACTCGCTCGTCTTCGGCCACGACCCGGAGGTTGTCGGACAGCTCGGCTTCGATGGTGGTGCAGATCAGGCACGAGCCCTCGAAGCGGGCGAACCCGGCCTCTTCCTCCAAGATCTCGCCCGGCACGAAGGGCATGCCGAGAAGCTGACCGTGGGGATGGGAGAGCGAGGCGCCGGCCTCACGCCCGTAGTTCACGACCGCTTGGGTGTAGCGGATCCGGGGCGACCGGGCGTGGTCTTCCATCCGGTCACGGAGCGCCGCCATGAGGAGCCCTACGTCTCGGTCTTCCAGATCGGCCCAACTTTCGCCGTGCTCGGGCGACAGCACCAGGATCTCGTGAATCCCTGAGGCGGTGGCCTGAGTGAACACCGGACCCAGATGGCTCACGGCCATTGGCTCGTCACCGTCGAAGGCGGGATAGAGGTTGGGCACCACCCGGATCTGCCAGCGGCCCTCGCGGCCGTAGGTTTCTAGGGCCGGCGGAGTGGATTCCTCGTGCCCGGGACAGAAGGGGCAAGGGCGGTCGACGGTCTCGATGCGTTCGTCCCTCGGGGCGAAGTCGGTCGGTCGCTCTCCCCGCTCGGAGACCACCGTGACCCATCGCCCGGTAAGTGGATTCAAACGCAATTGACTCATCTGAAACTAAACCTACCCTCGTGACCGGCGGTAGATGCTGATCGCGGTCTCGGAGCGGGGGCCAAAAGGTGCGCCGCTCCAGTCTTCGGAGCGCTCCACGAGGGTCAAGCTAGCCGCCGCGGCCATCTCATCGAGTTCAGCTGCAGTGGACCAGCGGATACGCCAGGGCCGCATACGCACACCATCGGCAGTGAGTTCCAGAAACTGACCTCTTGCTGTTTTAGAGGCCACATCCTGGAGCGTGACCGACAGCACGACCCGGTCGATATCGACACTTCGAACGCCCACGGACCCTCGCTCGGCGGCGCTTTCGTCCAACACGGCCGCCTCCACCACAAAGAAACCGCCCGGCGCCAGCCGTTGTGACACCGCTGTAAAACAGTCTCGTTGCCGATCGATGGTGGGAAGATTGAAAAGGGTGTTGTAGGCCGCCAGTACCACTCCGAACGGCCCCGCCGGCGCGTCGTCGACCATGTCGCCGAGGGTCACAGCGATCTCCCAGCCACCGGGTTTGGCCCGCAGCTGATCCACCATGGCTATCGATACGTCCACCCCACTCACGGCCAGGCCGGCCGCCTGGAGGGCCAAGGCCAGCCGGCCGGTTCCGATGCCGAGCTCGAGCACCGGGCGGCCTTCGGCCAAAGACACGACCTTGGCCACGGTGCCGGCGACATCGGTGACGTCGCCGTACCAATCGTCGTAGACGTCGGCGAAGCCTTCGCCGTAGGCGGCGTCATCCCAATCGGTCACTGGTTCTAGTTCACCACTTGTCGAACACCCACGGATGAGTCGTCAGGCTCATTGTGTCGAAGCGCTCCACGAGATCGTTCATCGTCGGGCGCTCCTCGGGGCGGCACAGGCCCAAGCTGGCGGCCAGCCGGGCCCGCACTTCCACCGCGGTCACCCCGAGCGTGGAGAGGTCGGCCAGGGTGACCGCGCCGTCTCGCTTGGCCAGCCGGGCGCCGGTGGGTCCGAGGACCAAGGGCACGTGCACATAGCGCGGTACCGGCAGGCCGAGCAGCCGGCACAGGTACGCCTGGCGGGGGGTCGACGACAACAGATCATCGCCCCGCACCACCTCGGTCACCCCTTGCGCGGCGTCGTCTACCACCACGGCCAGGTTGTAGGCCGCCACGCCGTCGTTGCGGCGCAACACCAGGTCGTCGACGCTTGCGGTCACCGGGCCCTGTAACGCGTCGACCACCGTCACCTGCTCCCCGGACGACTTCAGCCGCAGCGCCGTTGGCCGCCCCTGGGCTTCCCGTTGCGCCCGTTGGGTCGCGGTGAGATGGCGACAGGTGCCGGGATAGGCGCCCGGTGGGGCGCCGTGGGGCGCCGAGGCCGCCTCGGCGATCTCCCGGCGGGAGCAGTAGCAGAGGTAGGTGAGACCGGCGGCCACCAGCCGGGCGATGGCGGCATCGTGGGCCGCCCGCCGCTGCGATTGTCGAAGCGGTTCGCCGTCCCAGTCGAGGCCCAACCGGGTGAGGTCGTCCAACTGCGTCTGCTCGTGATGGGATCGGGCCACCGCAGGGTCGAGGTCCTCGATCCGGATCACGAAGCGGCCGGCCTGAGATCGGGCCGAGAGCCAGGCTACCAGCGCGGTGCGGAGGTTGCCGAGATGCAACGCCCCGGTCGGGCTGGGGGCGTATCGACCGGTCATCGGCCCATGGATGGACGAGGTGGCGTCAGTAGCCTGGTCGGTCATGAGTCGGCGGTCATCATGAGAGAGCCCATTATTGAGCCAAATGGGGCGCCCGCTTATGTCGATCACGCCGCTTCCACCCCCATGCGGCCCGAGGTGTTCGAGGCGATGGTGCCGTTCCTGCGCGCCAACATGGCCAATCCCACCGGCTCGCACACCCCGGCCCGTGAGGCTCGCCGAGCGATCGACGAGGCCCGTGACGTGGTGGCCGAGGCTCTGGGGGTTCTTCCCGGCGAGGTGGTGTTCGTGGGCACCGGCACCGAGGCCGACAATCTGGCGGTGCTCGGGGTGGTCCGCCGCCGCGGCGGGGTGGCCGTGTGCAGCGCCGTCGAACATCACGCCGTGTTGCACTCGGTGGAGCATGTGGGGGGCCGCACCGTCGCGGTCGACCGTTACGGCCGGATCGATCTCGATCGGTTGGCCTCCGCCCTCGATGACTCGGTGAGCCTGGTGTCGGTGATGGCGGTCAACAACGAGGTGGGCACCATCACGCCGATGGCGGAGCTGGCCGAGGTGGTGCGCCGGCTTGCTCCGGGTGCCGTGCTCCACACCGACGCCATCCAGGCCCATAGTTGGGTCGACACCGCGGCCACCGCCCACCTGGTGGACGCCATGAGCCTGAGCGGCCACAAGGTCGGGGGCCCGAAGGGCATCGGGGCGTTGATCCTGCGGGGCGCGCTGGTGGTCGAACCGTTGGTGTTCGGAGGCGGTCAGGAACGCGACCGGCGCAGCGGCACCCACGACGTGGCCGGCATCGTGGGCTTTGCGGAGGCGCTGCGGCTGTCCACCATGGAGCGGGCCGACACCGTGGCCCGGGTCGGCGCGCTGCGGGATCGATTGGTCGACGGGCTCAGAGCGACCGTGCCCGGTCTCTCCGAGACGGTGCCGCGGGACTTCAAGGTGGCGGCCAACGCGCATGTGTGTGTGGACGGTGTGGAAAGCGAAGCGCTGCTGTTTCTCCTCGACCGGGCGGGGGTGTACGCGTCGGCGGGCTCGTCGTGTTCCAGCGGAGCGGTATCGGGCTCGCACGTGCTCGAGGGCATGGGGCTTGCCCCCTCGGTCGCGGCCGGTGCTCTTCGCCTTACGTTGGGATGGTCGTCCACGCAGGCCGAGGTTGACCACGTGTTGGCGGTGGTACCCGAGGTGGTGTCGCAACTGCGGCGCCCGGTGACCGCGGGCCGGCGATGAAGGTCCTCTCCGCCATGTCGGGTGGCGTCGATTCGTCGGTGGCCACCGCGCTGTTGGTCGAGCAGGGTCACGAAGTGGTGGGAGTCACCATGAAGCTGTGGGGCGGCGAGTCCGACTCCGGGTGCTGTTCGGTGGCCGACGTCGATGACGCCCGACGGGTGGCCCAGCAACTGGGGGTGGATCATCTCGTGTTCAACTTCACCGACGACTTCAACCGCCATGTGGTCGATCCCTATGTGGCGGCCCACGCCGAGGGCGTCACCCCCAATCCCTGTGTCGAGTGCAATCGCCATCTCAAGTTCGATCGGTTCGCGCGGCGAGCCGAGTTGCTCGGCTTCGATGCCATAGCCACCGGCCATCACTGCGCGCTGGCACCCTCGGGCACGGGTTGGCAGTTGCGCCGGGGCGCCGATCGGGCCAAAGACCAGAGCTATGTGGTGCACATGTTGGGCCAGTGGGTGCTGGCCCGCACGGTGTTCCCCGTGGGCTCGATGACCAAGGCCGAGGTGCGGGCCCACGCGGCTCGGCTGGGTTTGCGCACCGCCGGCAAGCCCGACTCGCAGGATGTGTGCTTCATCTCGGCCACCGGGGGGCGAGAGGCGTTCCTGGGCGACCGGATCCCGCTGCGGCCCGCTCGGGTGGTCGACGCCGAGGGGCACACGGTGGGCGGGGTAGCGGCCATCGAGCTGGTAACCGTGGGCCAACGTCGCGGGCTGTCGTTGGGAGGTGCGGCCGAGCGCCGCTACGTCACGTCGGTCGATGTTGCCTCCGGCACCGTCACGGTGGGCGGGGTCGACGACTTGTTGGTTGACGCCACGGAGCTTCGCGCCTTGGCGTGGGTGAACGAGCCGGTGGCGGGCCCGGTGATGGTCCAGATCAGTGCCCACGGCCGGCCGGCCGCGGCCCGGTTCGAGGCCGGCATCGTGCGGTGGTCCGAGCCTCACCCCCGGGTGGCCCCGGGTCAGTCGGTCGTGCTGTACGACCCTTCCGACACCGTGGTGCTGGGTGGCGGCATCGCCTGCTAGCACCGGACCGACCCGGCTCGCTTAGCCGAGCGGGTAACCGCGGCTGGTGGCTTCGGCCAGTACCTGGCCAGGCTGTGAGGGCGCCACCAGGAGCGCTCTCGCCACCTTCCCGGTGGCCGACCCCCGGCCCCGTTCGGCCACGGTCACGGGGATCGGCTCCGACAATGCGATCTCGAGCACCAGGCCGGCGGCGGCTCCCGTGATGTCGAGACCGGCGGAGTCGAACGGGGCCGGCCCGATCAGGTCCATCTGGGTTCTTCGCACCATCGAGGTTTCGGCCAACACGAGCTGATCGTGGATCACCACCCCGGCCGGGACGAACACCAGCCACCGACGGGACAGTCGATGCAGCCGCCGGGCCAACAGCGCGGCGACGGGCAGCCCGACGACGCACACGATCACTCCCGCCGCCCATTCGTGGCAGGCCAGCAACATCGGGCCGGCGGCGGTCGCCGCCATCAGCGCCCACGCCAGCGGGATGGGGCCGAAAAGCAGCGCGCTCGGGGGGCGCAACAGGAAGCGGGCCTCCTCGGCGTAGGCCGAACCTTGCACCATGAAGGAACCGACGGGCGCGCTCAACACCAATACCGTCACGGCCACACCCCCCGCCAGCGCGGCAACGACGGCCCCCGCCGAGGCGCCGCCGACGGCGGCGATGATCGCCACCACCGGAGCGGCCGGGGCGAGGCATCTCACCACGGTGAGACTCAGCGTGCTCGGCACCAACAGCGCCGTAAGACCTACCGCCCATCCGCCCCACAGGCCGATCAACGCCACCGTCCGCACGGCGCTGCTGCGGTCCGACAGCAGGTCAGCGATCGCGAACCCCATGGTGGCCGGCAGCACCAGCCACAGCAGGCGCGCCAGTTGGGGTACGAGTTCACGGCGGGCCATCCCGCCAGACTTGCGCGTAGTGGCTCGCTCAGGCCAACGTGGGCGTGTCTCAAGCGGGGGCGCATCGATGAACGTGGGGCTGAGTTCATGATCTCCCAAGTGCATCCGGGTACCGCCACGGCGATTGGCTCTCTGCCGTTTCGCGATCCGTCGGTGGCGTCGGCCGCCGCGTTGGCGCTGCAGCCTGACCTCCCCGCCATCCCGTCGCTGCCCAACCGGTCGGCGGCCGAAGGCATGATCGCCCAAGGGGCGGCCGGAGTGGCCGGAGTATCGGTTGAGGCCGACGGTTCCCTCCGCTTCGACCGTCGTCGCTTCGACCCGGAGACCGATCCGGTCACCGATCTCGACGGCGAGGCCTACGTGACGCTGCGCTCCTTTCTCGGCGCGGCGGACGGGCGGAGCCGACCGGTGAAGTGGCAGCTGACCGGCCCGGTGACGCTGGGGATGGCGTTTCGCAAGGCGGGGATGCCGGAGGAGTTTTGCTTCGACGTGGCGTTGCGAGCGGTGAGGTCGCGGGCCCGAGCCCTTCACTCCGCCATCGCCACCGCGCTTCCGAAAGCAGAGCAGATGGTGTTCCTCGACGAGCCCAGCTTCACCGCCGCGTTGGTCGACTCGTCGCTGATCGCGCCCGACGCCGCGGTGGACCTGCTGTCGAGTGCTCTGGCGGTGTTGGAGCCGGACGTCTGCGCCGGCGTGCACTGCTGCGCCGAGGGAGATGTTGCGGCGCTGGTGTCGGCCGGCCCGTCGGTGCTGTCGTTGCCCGTACACCGGGGTCTTACGTCCTCTGCGGGCTACATCGCTTCGTTTCTGGAAGGAGGCGGCTGGATCGCGTGGGGTGCGGTACCTACCAACCAGCCTCTTGGCTCCACGGTGGATCCGTGGTGGCGGGAATTGGGTGGGGTGTGGTGCGACCTGGTCGGTGCCGGCTGCGATCCCGTCATGCTTCGCCGTCAGTCCCTCATCACGCCGGCCTGTGGGCTCGCCGGTCATCGGGCCGAACAGGCCGAGTTCGTGCTCGAGCTCACCAATCAGTTGGCGGTGCGGGTGGGCGAGCAAGCGGTTGCCACGCGTTTGAACGTGGGCGCATAGCCTCCGACGGGTGACCGACGCCCAGCGCATCGAACAATTGCGGGAGGAGATCCTCCGCCACAACCGGGCTTATCACGAGCTCGACGCCCCCACGATCCCGGATGCCGACTACGACGCTCTGGTGAGGGAGCTCCTCGAGCTGGAGGCGCTTCATCCGGACCTGGTAACTCCGGACTCACCCACCCAGCAGGTGGGCAGCGGTCCCAGCGCCACCTTCTCCCCGGTCGTGCACCAGGCGCCGATGATGAGCCTCGACAACGTGTTCGGTATCGATGAGCTCACGGCCTGGGGCGCCCGGTTGCAGCGCGGTCTCGCCGCGGTGGTCGACGGTGTGGCGCCCCGCTACGTCTGCGAGTTGAAGATCGACGGGCTGGCGATCTCTATCCGCTACGAGAACGGTCGCCTGGTGCAGGCCGCCACGCGCGGCGATGGTCGGGTGGGGGAAGACGTCACGGCGAACATTGCCACCATCAAGGCCGTGCCGACGCGCCTGCGCAAGGCACCCGCGGTGCTCGAGGTGCGGGGCGAGGTCTACATGCCGATCGCCGCGTTCGAAGCGCTCAACGAGCGCACGGTGGCGGCCGGCGGAGCCCGGTACGCCAACCCTCGCAATACCGCGGCCGGTTCCCTACGGCAGAAGGATCCCGCCATCACGGCGCAGCGTGACTTGTCGATGTGGTGCTATCAGCTCGGGGTGGTCGAGGGTGGCCCCGATATCACATCGCACCTCGAGTCGCTGGAACTGTTGCGGTCGTTGGGTTTCGCGGTGAACCCCGAGATCCGCTCGTTCGATTCGTTGGACGACGTGCAAGCGTTCTGCGAGCACTGGCAGAGCCATCGCCACGATCTCCCCTACGAGATCGACGGGGTGGTGATCAAGCTCGACTCGTTGGCCCAGCGAGCGGTGCTCGGGGTCACGTCGAAGGCGCCCCGCTGGGCGATCGCCTACAAGTTCCCGCCGGAGGAACG
>Ga0068860_100008800_pt1 | contig 10057 bp, 6 predicted proteins | sample KBSSwiS32_FD_66597 | JGI IMG/M metagenome (GOLD analysis project Ga0068860, IMG submission 66597) | Switchgrass rhizosphere microbial communities from Kellogg Biological Station, Michigan, USA - KBS Switchgrass S3-2 | ecosystem: Host-associated > Plants > Roots > Rhizosphere > Soil ...
AAAAATCGTTCTGGACGTCCGGTCCGACGCTGGCGAGAAGTCGTGAATGCGCGTGCCGGGGCAGAGCTGCAAACGAGCATGCGGACGCCGCGAGTTCCCGCAAGGTTTGCGCCGCACGGTACGATCCCTTCGCGGATACCGGTCTGGGGAAGGTAGGTAATTGCACGCATTACCAAGTCCGCAACTTGCGCTTACCATCCGAGGACGCAATCGAACCAGCGGCCACGGCTGAGGCAATCTTTGGAGGTTGACGGGACGGTGGTCGATCTTCCGCGCATCGACCGTCGTATCAGAGGTTCCGCCATGTCATCCGCCACGCCAACGCGAGCGCAATTCGCCTCTGGAGCAGCCGTCTCCGAGCTGGAACCGACGATGATGCAACTCGCGGATCGCTCGGATGCGCCGCCGCGGCTCAGGCAGGTTCTGCAAGGGTTGCTGGCGCTGTGCGCCGGTGAGATGCGGCAGCATCTCGAGCAGACACTGATCGAATTCGAACGGCAACTGGTGCGTCTGGCCGACAAAGCCACGGTCAACGAGCAGAACCGCTGTTTCGACTCCATTCACGAAATGAAGCGCAAGCGAGCCGACGTTGCGCCGCGTTTCGTGCGCAGCCTGGAAGATGCGCTGGCCCGTGGCGAACACCGGAATTCACGTTTCGCTGCCGGTCGCGACGGCCCGCCGCCGAAGCTTCACTTGGCACTGAGCGACGGCACGCAAATGGACGAGTCGCTGGTGCTTTCCGATATCGCGGTCAGAGTCGAATCGCGCGTACGTGAGCCCTTGTACACGCTCGGACATCGATTCGGCGCCCTCGCGGGAACACCACGCGTGGCCGTGGAGGTCATGCCGCTCGCTCCGCGTTCGATCGTCGAGTCGCTGCGTCACGCAACGTGCCGATTGGACCTGCCGCTCGAACATCGCCTGATGATGTATCGCTGTTTCGAGCGCGTGGCAATGAATCACATCGGCCCGCTGTATGCAGCGTTCAATCAATTCCTGGTCGACCAGGACGTCCTGCCGCAGTTGCACACGTTGTCGACGACGCTGCAGAACGCCGAGCTGTCGGGGTCCACGGACCGCCTGGCGCGCGACGCGCATTCTCCTAATCCGGCGGCAGAGGCAGCCGGGGTGCGAGGCGCGAACCTGATTCGGCCGGTTGCCGGCTCGAGCCGTATTCGCGAGCCGACGCGGCCGGGCGATCTGTTTGCCACATTGCGACAGTTGCTCGGCGAATGTCGCCGTGCAGAGGCTTATATGGCCGCTGGCGACGAGTTGCAGGCGGTGTTGGCAGCGCTGCAGTCGCGCCGGGCCGCTGCCAGGAGCGCGCAGGATGGCTTGTCGGTCAGTTCCGGCGAACAGCTCAAGCACGAAATCGTCGCGTTGCTGCGAGAACGCTGCACCGACGGGCGCGCCGCACAGATCGGCGAAGAGGACAGCGACACGGTCGAGTTGACCGCAATGCTGTTCGAGTTTCTGTCGCACGGCGTGCGCGCCGACGGCGTCGCCAACTGGATACTGGCAAAACTTCAGATACCGGTCCTGCGCGTCGCGCTCGGGGACAAACGCTTCTTTGCCGACCGCTCTCATCCCGCACGACGCCTGTTGAACGACCTCGTGGAGATTGGCCGCTTCTGGGTCGACGAGATCGACGTCGAAAAAGATCCCGCGCTGATCGACAAACTGCAGCGGGTCACCGATCAAGTAGCGTTCGAGTACCAGGGCGACGCGCTGGTTTTTGCGGCGGCGCTGCAGGAGTTGTCGCTGCACATGGAAGCACTCGGCAGTAATGCAGTCGCCGAAGAGCGGCATCATGTCGATGCTGCCATCGGGCGCGAAAACCTCGAGCGCTATCGCGCACTGGCCGCCGCTGCGATCGGCGAACGGATCGCGCGCCGCGAACCGGCTGAATTCCTGCGCATGCTGCTCGAGCGCGCCTGGACGGACGTATTGATCGTTACCCAGGTGCGCGAAGGCGGGGAAAGTGCGCTGTATGCACGTCGCGTCGCCGTCATCGACCAGCTGCTGGCCGCGTGCGGCGATGGGGCGCCGCAGGATTTGCGCACCAGCGAGTTGTCGGCGGAACTCGAAGCGGGCCTGGCGCAGATCGCAATGCGCGCAGAAGACATCCACGCGGTCAGCCGCCGCTTGTTCGCGCCTGCCGATATGGACGAGGCAAATCCGATGTCGCAAACCGAACTGGCCATCAAACTCAAGCTGAAGCCGCGCGTGCAGGGTCTGGAGGGCGCGTTCGCCGCGTCATCGCCGGAGACCGCCGAAAGCCTCACCCAGCTGACCGACGTCGAACAGGCTTCATTCGATCGGCTGCACGCGCTCCCGCACGGCACCTGGTTTGAGTTTGCCGTCAACGATCACGGCGACACGGTGCGGAGAAAGCTCTTGTGGTTTTCCGTGCGTACCGGCCGGTGCCTGTTCGTGAACCAATGTGGCGCGCCTTGCGAAGAGCAAACGCTGCGCGAGGTTGCCCGCGACATGGCCGTGGGACGCGCACGCGTCGTCGGCGAGGAACAGGATGCAGTCGTGGATCACGCCTGGACGGCAATTTGCGCCGCGCTGAAAAACTTCTCGTCAGGCAAACGCAGAGGCCGGGTCGTGGAGCAACAGCCGGCGACAGAGCCGCAATCGGCGATCACGCACCACGAGCAGACGACGCGAACATTGCTGCTCGTCGACGACGAAGCGAATATCCAGCGTGCGCTCATGCGGACACTCCGCAACGAAGGATATCGGATCCTCAACGCTGCGAACGCAAGCGAAGCCACGACGCTGCTCGACCGGCACGAAGTGGATGTCATCATTTCCGACCAGCGCATGCCCGGCCTGATGGGAACGGAGTTCCTGAGCAACGTCAAGGCGACCTATCCGAACACCGTGCGCATTCTGTTGAGCGGTTTTTCCGACGCTGCTACCGTCACCGACGCGATCAACCGCGGCGCAATCTACAAATTCCTCACCAAGCCGTGGGACGACGAGGATATCCGTGCGCAGGTGCGCGAAGCGTTCGACGCCTGCGAAGCATGTTGAATCCACGTGTCTGTTGCGTTGCCGCTTGGGTCGGCCAATAAGCGCTCGGGTGTTTTTCGGCAGGCTGTGGTCACAGGCTCCGCTGGATGGCCGACGACTGCGACATCCGGGACGTCGGGCGTCATCTGCTTGGCGCATACCATTGAGTTCGCCGGCAACAGACCCGCAGCGGGAAGCCCACCCTACGTAGCGCTACGGATTGGCAGCAAACGAAATGAGCGCCAATATGCGCCGAGCGAAGGGTTCCTCCAACGCGGCGACCGCAGAACGTCGGCGCAATCGTCACGAAAGCACTCGCATGCGGCAGGGCGGCACAAGGACGGGTGCTCGATGTTCGGATTGAGCGGGCTTTAGAGCGCCGGCGCACACACAAGGTATCGGGAAATGAACTCTTCGGGCAGCAGCATACGCAGAGCGCAGTCATGCGCCGTCGACGCGCGCGACGCGGTTCGCGAGTTCCATGCCGGCGTGGCGCAGGCGAACATGGCGTTGGTGTTGTTTTTCTGTTCCAGCGAATACGAGCTGGACGTGATCGCTGCGGAAATGGATCGCCTGTTTGCCGGTGTCCAGGTCGTCGGCTGCACGACGGCCGGCGAAATCGGGCCGGCCGGCTACCGCGAGCACAGCCTCACCGGTGCGAGTTTTGGCGCCGCCGATTTCACCGCCATCGTCGGCCATATCGAGCACCTGCAACGGTTCGACGTCGCCGATGGCCAAGCCTTCGTGCAGGCGCAATTGCAAACGCTGCAGAGTCTTGCGCCGGGCGCAGGACCGCACAACAGCTTCGCAATGCTGCTGATCGACGGCATGTCGGTGCGCGAAGAGCCGGTAACGCTAACGTTGCAGGCGATGCTGGATCGCGTGCCGCTGATCGGCGGTTCCGCAGCCGACGGCTTGAGATTCGGTGGTACCTACATATACCTTCGCGGACGCTTCCATGCGGACAGCGCGGCGATGATCCTGTTCGAGACGCCGTTGCCGTTCCGCGCATTCAAGATTCAGCACTTCGTCCCGACCGAGAAAACGATGGTCGTGACCGAGGCCGATACGGCGCAGCGCATCGTCCGCGAGATCAACGGGTTGCCCGCTGCCGAAGAATACGCGCGCCTGATCGGCGTCGGCGTCGACGAGCTGGACCCGTCCCGCTTCGCCGCGTCGCCGGTCGTAGTGCTCATCGATGGCACGAATTACGTGCGCTCGATCCAGAAGGCCAATGCCGACGGTGGCCTGACGTTTTTCTGCGCGATCGACGAAGGTCTGGTCTTGCGGCTGGCGCGCGGTGAAGACCTGGTCGCGAACATGGAGCAGTCGTTCGCGGCAATCCGTGCGGAAATTGGGCCGCCGAAGCTGGTCATTGGCTACGATTGCATCCTGCGCAAGGTCGAGATCGGTCAAACCGGGATCAACGAGCGGGTCTCCGGCGTGTTCGAGAGCAACAACGCGATCGGTTTCAGCACCTACGGCGAACAGTACCGCGGCATTCACATCAACCAGACTCTGACCGGCATCGCGATCGGCGCCGCCGTTGCGGAAGCATCCCATGGGTGAGCAAGCCTCATCGACGATCGACGCCGGCGTTGCGAATCTGCACGCCGAGATCGCCCGGCAGAAAAAGATCATCGCAGCCCTGGTGAAACGGGCGGATCGCAGCACCGATGGGCAGAGTTCGGACTTCAGCCTGTTCCAGACCACGATCATGCTCGGCAATCAGGTGCGGCAGCGAACCGAGGGTCTGGAAGCCGCGCTGCGCGAGAACGAGCAGATCACGCGTGCGCTGCACGAGTCGCAAAGCGAATTGTTCGCCACCGCGCGCAAAGCGGGCATGGCCGAAGTCGCCAACAACGTGCTGCACAACGTCGGCAATGTGCTGAACAGCGTGAACGTCGCGGCCGGAGTGGTCAGCAGCAGCGTGCGCGCCTCGAAGTCCAAGCGCCTTGCCCAGGCGGTTGCCCTGATGAACGAGCGCGCGGCCGATCTCGGCGACTTCCTGGTGCACGATGAGAAAGGCAAGTTGCTGCTCGGCTATCTGAACAAGCTGGTTGTCGCGCTCGACGAGGAGCACGAAAGCATCGTTGCGGAACTCGGTTCGCTGACAAACAGCATCGATCACATCAAGGAAATCATCGCCACCCAACAATCCTACGCCGGCACTTCCTGCCTCGTGGAAGCAACGCAGATACGCGACCTGCTCGACGATGCCCTGAGCATGAGCGCCGACTCGATGGCCAGGCATCAGGTGAACGTGGTCAGGGAAATCGCCGCGGTCCCGGTGATGCTGCTGGACAAGCATCTGGTATTGCAGGTCCTCGTGAATCTGATCTCCAACGCCAAACATGCGATGTACGGAGGCCCCGAGACATCGCATCAAATGACCTTGCGGGTCCAGGAAGTCGGCTTCGGCGAGAGCCACCGGCTGCGCATCGAGATCGAGGACAACGGCGAAGGCATCCGGCCGGAAGACATGCCACGCTTGTTTACGCACGGTTTTACCACGCGCAAGAACGGCCACGGCTTCGGCTTGCACAGTTGCGCGCTGGCAGCCAAGCAGATGGGCGGTACGCTGACGGCGCGCAGCGACGGCGTCGGCAAAGGCGCAGCGTTCACGCTCGAACTTCCCATACTTGCTCCGAAGCAAACGCCATGAACGAACTGCAAAACCGGCGCATCCTGGTCGTCGACGACACGCCTGCGATCCACGAGGATTTCCGCAAGATCCTCGCCGTCACTGCGGCGGCATCGCAACTGGCCGACGATGAGGCGTTGCTGTTCGGCGCGCCGAGCGGCGCAGCCACTGCCGGATTCGAAATGGATTCGGCCTACCAGGGAAAAGAAGCGCTCGATCGCGTTCGCGCCTCGCTGCTGGCCGGCCGGCCGTATGCGCTGGCGTTCGTCGACATGCGCATGCCGCCCGGGTGGGACGGGGTGGAGACGATCGAACGGCTCTGGCAGGAGGACCCGCTGCTGCAGATCGTGATCTGCACGGCGTATTCAGATTACTCGTGGGACGAGGTATTCGCGCGACTGGACGTCGGCGACCGCCTGCTCGTGCTGAAGAAGCCGTTCGATCCGATCGAAGCCCATCAACTTGCCAGCACCCTGACGGCGAAATGGGAACAGACACGGCTGGCGACGTTGAAGACGGCCGACCTCGAATCGATCATTCACGAGCGAACCGCGGAACTGCGCCGTGCCAACGACGCGTTGACGACCGAAATCAACGATCGCAAGCGCCTGGAAAGCCAGCTCGTGCAGGCGGGGAAACTGGCATCGGTAGGCCAGCTTGCGGCCGGTGTCGCGCACGAGATCAACAATCCGGTCGCGTTTGTATACTCGAACGTGAGCAGCTTGACGGCATACGTCGAAGCGCTGTTGCAGGTCATTCGCGCATACGAAGATGCGCATGCCTCCATCGAGTCCTATGCCGTGCTCGCGAAGCTGGACCGGATACGCCGCGACCTGGATCTCGACAACGTCAGAAGGGATATTCCCAGCCTGCTGAAGGAAACCAGCGAAGGTCTCGTCCGGGTGCGGAAGATCGTGCGGGATTTGCGCGACTTTTCACGCGACGCGACCAACGAGGACTGGCAACTGGCCCATCTGCATCAAGGTATCGACTCGACTCTCAACATCGTCGACGCCGAGATCAGGCATCGCGCGGAGGTCTGCAAGAAATACGGCCACATTCCGCAGATCGAGTGCCTGCCGTCGCAATTGAATCAGGTGGTCATGAACCTGGCGATGAATGCCGCCTACGCCTGCGGCACGAAACCCGGAGCGCGCGGCACGATTACCTTCCGCACCGGCAACGACGGCGAAGAAGTCTGGTTCGAGGTCGCCGACACCGGCTGCGGCATTGCCGAGGCGGATCTGCCGCGCATTTTTGATCCGTTCTTCACCACCAAACCCGTGGGCGCCGGCACCGGGCTCGGGCTGTCACTTTCTTACGGCATCGTGCACAAGCATCGCGGGCGCATTGATGTGCTCAGCGAAGTCGACCGCGGCTCGACGTTTCGCGTCACATTGCCGCTTCGGCAAACGACGCGGAGCGGACAGCGCACAGAAACGGTGGCAGGTTCACTTGCGCTTGTTGATTCCGAGTAGCGTTCTGTTGAGCAGCGCTGTCACATTGGCTTGAAACTCGCCGCACTATAGGCGCTTGGCCTCGGCGGTGCGGACCGAATGCCGCTGCGGTGAGGGATCTTGACGGCGCTCGAGCGCGGCTCTTTCGACGACGAGGGGTGGCTCTGCTCGCCGGATTGGCCACAGGCATCTCTGATGCGGGAATCAGCGAGCCGTCGTTTGAATGTCGGCGCGCGCGGCGGCTCGATCGCGAACTGCCGAAGACAGCATTTGTACTGCTGCGTAAGTCGCTACCACCGTCACCAGCCAGCGAAGCCAGGTGATCGGCAGCGATTTGACGATGAATGCGGCGACCAGCACACCGGGGATGCCGCCCAGGGTCAGGCCGAGCGCGCCACGCAGGTCGTAGCGCCCCGTTTGCACGAAGCGCGCACCGCCCACGGGCATCAGGAATGCGCACGAGCCCATCATGATCGGAAATGCAGCCAATGGGTTCATCCCGAGCAGGCTGACCAGGATCAGGCATGGCGCGTACAAGCCGACACCGAGCATCATCAGTGCTCCGAGGACGAAACTGACACCGACGGCAAACGCCAGACGCATGCCGTCAAGCCCCAGCGCATCGCCGCCGCCTGGTAGCCAGTTCAGATTCTTGGCGAGGAACAGCAGTGCGGCAAAGAGCAGCGCCACTCCCATCCCGACTTGGATCGAGCGGCGCGGCAAGCGCGAGACAACTCCGACCCCAAGCCACGCGCCGAGTACCGCTGCGGCGATCATGCCGACCAGCGTCCACCGGTCGACGGTGACTGCCGCGATAAATATCAGCGCTTCGGCGAGCGTCGGCAACGCATGGCCGACATTGAGCGTACCGGGAATGTTTTCATCGGGAATCCGACGCTGGAACTTGAAGATGGCCGTCGTGGGCGCGAATGAGCCGATTCCGAGAGTGTCGAAGAAGTTTGCAACAAACCCGATCGCCGCGTCGCCGACGCTCGGCAAACGACGTCCGCGAGTTTGCCCGCGCTTGCGTTCCAGCAGAAACCAGCGGCATGCGTACCAGATGGACAGTACCGACAGAGCCGACAGGAGAAACAGGGCGTCGCTGTTCACGGCGATGTGGTTTTCCGTGCCGGTTTGCCGAAGCGCTGAAGGTCGAACGAGGCCAGCTCGTGCCGCGGCTGGCGACCAGCGACCAGGTCTGCGACAAGCTCTGAAGTCACCGGCGCCAAGGTAAGGCCGAGATGCTGGTGTCCGATGGCGTAGAACAGCCGATGCGATCCCGGCGCGCGTCCGATCCCCGGCAGGTAATCGGGCAACACCGGACGCGCCCCGCGCCAGCTCGGACCTTCGCTCTCACAGCGATACCCGAGATCCTTCAGTTTGCGGCGCAGTTGCCGGGGTTTGCGCGGATCTGGAAGCGATTCCAGGCCGGAGAATTCCATGTAGCTCGATGCGCGCAGACGGCCCGCCATCGGCGTGACCAGCACCTTTTGGTCCATGTAGATCAGCGGCGCATCGGCATGCGGCTGGTGTCCGGCAAGCTCGACGTGATATCCATGTGCCGCTTCCAGCGGCGCACGCAGTCCGAACGGAGCAAGCAACGGGGCAGACCACGGTCCCGCGCACACCACGGCGGCATCGAACATTCGATCTCCCGATTCCGTCGTCAGCGCGATCCGGTCGCCGATCGGGCGCAGTGCCCGCACCTCGGCACGTTCGAGTTCAGCACCGCACTGCATTGCCCCGCGGGTCAGCGCGCGGACAACCTCGAGCGGGTCCAGCACATGTCCGCTGTCGGGAAATTCGAGACCCGCGATCAATTGCGCACCGGCCGCGGCCGCAATCGACTCGAGCAATCCACGTGACGCGGGAATCGTAGGGATGTCGAGCCGATCCATTTCGGAAGCTTCCGCGGCGGATTTTTTGGCGGCGTGCCTGCCGAACCACACCTGGATATGTCCGTGGCGGCGCATCAGATCCGAGCGCCCGAGCTTGTGGCACAGATGCTCGAATTCACGCGTTGCCGATTTGACCAGCGGTGCGAGAAAACGAGTGTTGGCTTCGCGTCGAAAGGCAGCTCCGGCAAAGCGCCATGCCCACGGCGCGAACGTGCCGAATCGCCGCAGAGGAATGTCCAGCGGGCCGTCGAGCGCAAACAGTTCCCGCCAGAATCCGAACAGCAACTGCCGCGAGGGCAGGGGCTGCACCAGCTCGGCCGCGATATGTCCGGCATTGCCGAAGCTCGCGCCGCCCAAACCCGGCTCGGCTCGATCGAGCAATAGGATGTCGCGCCCCTCCCTGGCCAGCGCATGAGCGATGGCGCAACCGATCACGCCGGCGCCGACGACCGCGATCTTCTCTTTCATTCGTATATCGTATACGATCTACTATCGATGAACAATATGCTGCTTACCCTGGAGTACCTATGAGCAAACCCGTGTCTTGCACGTGGTCCGGCGTCTTTCCGGCGGCGACGACCCAGTTCGATACTGCACTGCAGGTCGATCTCGATGCGACCCAACGAGTACAGGCGGCACTGGTCCGCGATGGCGTGCACGGGCTCGTGCTGATGGGCACCGTGGGCGAAGGCAATTCGCTGAGCGCCGAAGAAAAGCGAAACGTCCTCGCCGGTGCCGTCGAGGCGGTCGGCGCTAGAGTGCCCGTGATCGTCGGCGTCTCGGAATTCACCACCGCAACGGCCGTGACCTTCGTGCGCGATGCCGAACGTATCGGCGCATCGGGATTCATGGTGCTGCCGGGCATGGTCTATGTTCCGACGCCACGCGAGCTCGAATACCACTTCCGCGCGGTGGCGATGGCGACGGCGTTGCCGGTCATGCTCTACAACAACCCGCCCTCCTATCGCGTGAATATCGATCTGGAAACACTCGCGCGCCTGGCCGATGTGCAGAATATCGTTGCGCTCAAGGAGTCT
>Ga0068860_100008801_pt1 | contig 10056 bp, 8 predicted proteins | sample KBSSwiS32_FD_66597 | JGI IMG/M metagenome (GOLD analysis project Ga0068860, IMG submission 66597) | Switchgrass rhizosphere microbial communities from Kellogg Biological Station, Michigan, USA - KBS Switchgrass S3-2 | ecosystem: Host-associated > Plants > Roots > Rhizosphere > Soil ...
CTGCTGCTCGACGAGCTGAACCACCGGGTGAAGAACACCCTGGCGACGGTGCAGGCGATCGCCTTGCAGACCCAGCGCAATTCGAGCCACCCCGCCGCGTTCAACGAGGCCTTCCTGCAAAGGCTGATGGCCCTGTCGCGGGCCCACGAGATGCTGACCCGGGCCTCCTGGCAGGGGGCGTCCCTGGAAGAGGTGGTGGAGCGCAGCCTCAAGGTCCAGGTCGGCGACGGCCACCAGACGCGGTGCTCGCTGTCGGGTCCCGCCGTGCTCCTCGGCCCCAACGCCGCGGTGACGCTCAACATGGCGTTTCACGAACTGGCCACCAACGCCGTCAAGTACGGCGCGTTCTCGACGCCGTACGGCCGCGTGGACGTCGCCTGGGCGCATGACGTCGAGGGCCACTCGGTCGTCGTGGACTGGCGCGAGAGCGGCGGACCGGCCGTCGCCATCCCCACGCACACGGGATTCGGCTCACGCCTCATCGAGCAGGGCCTGACTCGGGAGCTTGGGGGATCGGCGCAGTTGACCTACCTGCCGGGCGGCCTGTGGTGCCGGTTGCGGCTGCCGTTTTCGGCCAAGCTCGGCCTGGCGGCCTGAGCGCGACGGTGAGGGTTACAAGGTTTTGGGAGCAGACCCCGGGATTTTGGAAGCGCCCTGTTACAATCTAGAATAGTATTCTTCAGAGAGAGAATCTGACGCGATTTCCACTCGTGCGCCAGAATACACGCTAAGACTGTAACAAGGTCTCGTCCAGGATGGTCAGGGCCCGTCCGTCGAAGTCGGCGAGCTGCAGGCGCGAAATCCGCGCGGCGATCCCCACCTGGCCGATCTCCCGGGCGAGGACCTCGGCTTCGTCGTGGTGGTCGAGGACCGCCACCGTGACGTGGGGAATGTAGGGGATGTCCGTCCGCAGGACGGCGGCGAACAGGCCGTCGTAGAGGGCGTCGTGGAGCTGCTCGATCTCAGCGCGCCCGCGATCCGGGACCAGGAAGACACGGCTCCGGTCCGCCATCTCGTCGCGCATCGCAAGCACGGCGGAGAGCCTCAGCGCCACGGCGGCCTGTCGCGCCGCGACCGCGGCGACGTGGGACGCTGCGGCCTGCGCCCCGATCTCCTCGAACGGAAACACCAGGGTGACGTGGGCGGGAATCAGTCCGTGGGCCGGATCGTGACGCCGGCGCAACGCCTCGATGCGCCGCAGGTCGGCCGGCGCAGCCTCCAGCGGCGCGACGATGAGCAGCGGCACGCCGACCGCGCCTGGAGGTCAGAGGCCGGGCAGCTTGATGTGGGCGCCCTGGGCGCGCTGGATCACGACGCTCTTGCCGCCGGTCAGCTTCTTTAGGCGCTCGTCCTCGGCGGCGGCGTCGATCGGGGCGGCCGCGTCGCTGCCGACGCCGGGGGCCGGCGCGGCGTTCTTGTCCGAGGACTTCCAGAACATGATCCGGTCGGCGAAGCTCTTGTCCTTGTGCGCCAGGTCGCCGAACTCGTCGTCGACCATGTAGCGGACCAGGGGATCGGCCTTGTCGGCGCCGGCCTTGGCGACCAGCATCTTCTCGCCGTCCGAGCGGGTGTCGCCCGCGGTCTGGCCCAGGAGCGCGCTGCGCGCGGCGCCTTCCGGCTGCAGTTCCTGCGGACGCGGTTCGCCGGGGGCCGGCGGGCGCAAGGCGTAGTCCGGCGGCACGACCAGCGGCGCCTTGGTCACGACGCGGAATTCGTCAGGGGTCACCTTGGTCATCCCGAGCGCGTGACGGGTCGACTGGCAGCCGGCGAGACCGGCGGCGGCGATCACGGCGGCGGCGACGAAGAGGCGGTTGGCGCTCATACGGTCAGGCTCCACGGGCTCCCCAGCCCATTAAGGTTGCTGAGATAGCGCAAACAGGACCGCCGCGCCAATCTTCACGCGGTGCGATCTCGCCGCACGCTGTCGGCCAGCAGTAGAATCACGCCCACGGTGATGGCGCTGTCGGCGACGTTGAACACCCAGGGGAAGAACCCCAGCCGCTGGAAGTCCAGGAAGTCGACCACATAGCCCAGCCGGGCGCGGTCGATGGCGTTGCCGATCGCCCCGCCGATGATCAGGCCGAGCCCGACCGCGGCGACCGCACGCTCCGGACGGCGCGCCCAGGCGATCAGCACGACGGCGACGACCAGCGAGAAGAGGGTCAGGCCCCAGCGGACCATGGCCGCGTCGGCCTGCAGGAGGCCGAAGCTCACGCCGGTGTTCTGCACGAAGGACAGGTGGAAGGGGCCGATGACCGGCACCGTCATCTGGCTGGGCAGATCGAGGACCTGGACGATCCAGTACTTCACCGCCTGGTCCAGGGCGACGACGACCAGCATCAGGCCATAGGCCGCCCAGCCGAGCTTCGAGACGGATTTCACAGTTGGGCGCCCTTTGCGGCCCTGCTCCTCCCCTGTCGCGAAGACGACGGGGGAGGGGGACCAGCGAAGCTGGTGGAGGGGGCGCAGAGCCGGAAGCTCGGCGGTTGGGGCCTTGCGCCCCCTCCGTCACGCCCTCTTCGGGGCGCGCCACCTCCCCCGTCCTCTTCGGGACGGGGGAGGAGCTGGAGCATAAGCATCCTAGACCCCACGCGCCGCGTCCCAGGCGGCGACAGCGTCGGCGTCGCGCGGGGTGAGGTCCGGGTAGCGCGGGTCCGATCCCACGGCGGGCGAGATCTTCCAGGAGCGGGCGCACTTGGCCCCCTCGGCGCGGCGCACGACCACGGCGAGGTTGGGCTCGTCGGCCAGACGGAAGGCGGTCTCGGGCGCCGTCGCGCCGGCGTGCAGCGTGGCGCCGCTGGTGATCATGACGTCCTCGAGCGGCATGTCCGCGCCGAACGGCCAGACGAAGCCTTCGGGGGCGTAGATGTCCACGTGGGCGTCCAGGCTGGAGCCGATCAGCTTGTCGCGCCGGGCGACCTCCAAGGCCCCTGTCACCGCCCGGCGCAGGCCGAGCGCCGCGCCCCACTGGCCGGCGGCCGCCTCGTCGCGCCAGGCGTCGGGGGTCTCGGGGAACACCCGCAGGCAGTTGGAGCCGGCGTCGGGGAAGCGCGTCGTCCAGGCCTCCTCCATGGTGAAGGCGAGGAGCGGGGCGAGCCAGATGGTCAGGCGCTCGAACACCGCGTCCATCACCGTGCGGGCCGCGCGGCGACGGAGGCTGTCGGGGCGGTCGCAGTAGAGGGCGTCGCGGCGGATGTCGAAGAACAGGGCCGAGAGCTCGTTCTGGCAGAACTCGGTGAGCGGGCGCACGGCGTCCTGGAACAGGTAGTTCTCGTAGGCGGAGCGCACCTCGCGGTCGAGCTCCCACAGGCGGTGCAGGATGAACCGCTCCATGGGCGGCATGTCGGCGGGCGCGACGCGCTCGGCCTCGGTGAAGCCGGCCAGAGAGCCCAGCAGGTAGCGGACGGTGTTGCGCAGCTTGCGGTAGGCGTCGGCGGTGGTCTGCAGGATGGTCTTGCCGATCCGCTGGTCGTCCGCGTAGTCGACCATGGCGACCCAGAGGCGCAGGATTTCCGCGCCGCTGTCCTTGATCACCGTGGCCGGATCGACGGTGTTGCCCAGCGACTTCGACATCTTCTCCCCCTTCTCGTCGAGGGTGAAGCCGTGGGTCATGACCGCCTTGAAGGGCGCGCGGCCGCGGGTGGCGGAGCTTTCCAGCAGGCTCGACTGGAACCAGCCGCGGTGCTGGTCGGAGCCTTCCAGGTAGAGGTCGGCGGGCCAGTGCGTCCTGGCCCGGCTCTCCAGAGTGAAGGCGTGGGTCGAGCCGGAATCGAACCAGACGTCGAGGATGTCCTCGACCTTCTCGTAGCGGTCGGGGTCGTGATTGCCGAGGAAGTCGCCGGCCGGGCGGACGAACCAGGCGTCGGCGCCTTCGGCGGCGATCCGCGCCACGATGCGACCGTTGACCTCGTCGTCGTGCAGCGGCTGGCCGGTCTCCTTGTCGACGAACATCGCCAGCGGCGAGCCCCAGGCGCGCTGGCGGCTGATCAGCCAGTCGGGACGGCCCTCGACCATGGAGCGGATGCGGTTCTGGCCGCCGGCGGGGTGGAAGTCGGTGGCCTCGATGGCCTCCAGCGCCGTCTCGCGCAGGGTGCGCCCGCCCGCGTCGCCGGGAAGGGGCTCATCCATGCGGATGAACCACTGCGGCGTGTTGCGGAAGATCACCGGCGCCTTGGAGCGCCAGGAGTGCGGATAGGAATGCTCCATCCGGCCGCGGGCCAGGAGGGCGTGGGCCTCGATGAGCTTGTCCATCACCGCGGGGTTGGCGGGGCCGAACCGGCCGGCCTTCTTGCCCTCGGTCTCCAGCACCTTGAGGCCGCCGAACAGGGGCACGTTCGGATAGTAGGCGCCGTCGGGATCGACGGTCTCGGGGATCTCGCGATGGCCGTGGGCGAGCCAGACGGCGTAGTCGTCGGCGCCGTGGCCCGGCGCGGTGTGGACGAAGCCGGTCCCGGCGTCGTCGGTGACGTGGTCGCCGGCCAAGAGCGGCACCTGGAAGCCATAGTGCGTGTCCAGGGCGGCCAGGGGATGGGCCAGCACCATGCCCTGGGGCTCGAGCTTCTCGACCCTGTGGTACTTGGCGATCTTGGCGGCGGCGAACACCTCGGCGGCCAGCTTCTCGGCGACGATCAGCTTGTCGCCCGGCTTGGCCCAGGGCTCGAACTCCAGCCCCGTCTCCATGGCGTCGACCTTGTAGACCGCGTAGGCGACGGCCTCGTTGTAGGCGACGGCGCGGTTGGCGGGGATGGTCCAGGGCGTGGTGGTCCAGATCACCACGCTGGCGCCGCGCGCGGCGTCGGAGCCCTCCACCACCGGGAACTTCACCCAGATCGTGGGCGAGACGTGGTCGTGGTACTCGACCTCGGCGTCGGCCAGCGCCGTGCGCTCCACCGGGCTCCACATCACCGGCTTGGAGCCGCGGTAGAGCTGTCCGGAGGACACGAACTTGTGGAACTCGGCGACGATCGCCGCCTCGCTGGCGAAGTCCATGGTGGCGTAGCGGTTCGGCCAGTCGCCCAGCACGCCCAGGCGGCGGAAGGCCTCGCCCTGCACGTCGATCCACCTGGCGGCGTAGGCGCGGCATTCGTTGCGGAACTCGGCGACCGGCACGTCATCCTTGCGCCGGCCCTTGGCGCGGTAGGCCTCCTCGATCTTCCACTCGATGGGCAGGCCGTGGCAGTCCCAGCCGGGAACGTAGTCGACGTCGTAGCCCAGGGCGAAGCGCGAGCGGACCACGAAGTCCTTGAGGATCTTGTTCAGCGCGTGGCCGATGTGGATCTCGCCGTTGGCGTAGGGCGGGCCGTCGTGCAGCACGTAGAGCGGCGCCTTCGCCGCCTGACGGGCCTTGCGCATGGCCTGGTAGAGGTCCAGCGCCGCCCAGCCCTTCAGGATCTCCGGCTCCTTCTGGGGCAGGCCGCCGCGCATGGGGAAGGGCGTGTCGGGGAGGAAGACGGTCTCGCGGTAATCGCGAGCGGGCTTTTCGGCGTCGTCGGCCATCAGACGTTCCAACTGGCTCGGGCGTTAGGGGAAGCGGGAGGGCGGGCGCTAGATCACGTCCCCGGCATTACGCCGGGAGGGTAATTCGCAACGCCGTCCGAGCCGAAATCATGACCGCGGGCTGTAGCAGAGGGATGCGGGGGCGGGAAGGTGGTTGGTTCAAGCTCCTCACCCGAAGGGAACACTTCGGGGGAGGGGGACCGCGGAACGCGGTGGAGGGGGCGCGAGACGGCCACCACGGAGCTTGGGGGCCGTGCGCCCCCTCCGTCTTCCGCCTTCGGCGGAATCCACCTCCCCCGTCCTCTGCGGGTCGGGGGAGGAGCATGGTTAGTCGAACGCCGGGATGAGCAGGGCGCGGGCCTGGGCGGCGTCGACGTGGATCTGGGCGACCATGAGGTCGAGGCTCTCGAACCTGGCCTCGGGGCGCAGGTAGGCGATCAGGTCGGTCTCGATGACCTGGCCGTAGAGGTCCTCGTCGAAGTCGAACAGCCAGACCTCCAGGCGCGCCTCGACTTCGCCCACGGTGGGATTGACGCCGAGGCTGGCGACGCCGGGGATCTCGCGACCGTCGGGCAGGCGGGTGCGGGTGGCGTAGATGCCGAGCTTGGGGCGCACGTAGTCGCCCAGCGCCACGTTGGCCGTGGGGATGCCCAGGGTGCGGCCGAGCTGGCGGCCCTTGGCGACCTCGCCCTCGATGGCGAAGGGGCGGCCGAGGATCGCGGCGGCGTCCTGCGGGCGACCCTCGCGCAGCGCCTGGCGCACATGGGTGGAGGAGAACTTCTCGCCGTCCTCGCCTACCGGTTCGGCCACCGAGACGGTGAAGCCGAGCTCGCGCCCGTACTGGGCCATCAGCTCCGGGCTGCCCGTGCGGCCCTTGCCGAAGGAGATGTCGAAGCCCACGGCCACATGGCGCACGCCCAGGCCGTTGCAAAGCACCGTCTCGACGAATTCGCGGTCGGTCATGTCGGCGACGGAGGGCTCGAACGGCAGGATGTAGTGCCGGTCGACGCCGAGGGCGGCGAGGGCGCGGGCCCGCTGGCCGGTGGTCATCAACCGAAAGGGCGGGGCGTCAGGCTGGAAGATCTGGCGCGGGTGCGGCTCGAAGCTGATGACGCCCAGCGGGATCTTGGCCGCGCCGGCCGCCTTGGCGGCCTGGGCGATCACCCGCTGGTGGCCGCGATGGACGCCGTCGAAGTTGCCGAGCGCCACGGAGGCGCCGCGGTCGGACTGCGCCAGGTCCTTCCAGCTATGAACAAGCCGCATGCCGCTCAGTCGCCCTTGCGCGGCAGCATGATCACCGCCTCGCCGTCCACCACCGGCTTGCCGTTCACCAGGCAGACGGTCTCCAGGGTGGCGCGCGCCTTCTCGGCGTCGAGGGCGGTGATGGTGACCCGCGCGGTGACCGCGTCGCCGATCTTCACCGGGCGGCGGAAGCGCAGGGATTGCGAGAGGTAGACCGCCCCGGCGCCGGGCAGCTTCACGCCCAGGACCGCGGAGATGTAGGCGGCGGCCAGCATGCCGTGGGCGATCCGCTCGCCGAACGGGGTGGTGGCGGCGTAGGCGGCGTCGAGGTGAACGGGGTTGGTGTCGCCGGACACCGCCGCGAAGGCGTCGATGACGCCTGCGTCCACCACTTGCGTGGTCTCGGCGCTCTGGCCGACGCTCAGATCCTCGAAATACAGCATCCGCCGCTCCGCTCGCAGTGAGGACTCCTTAGCGACGAACCGGCGTCGTGCGAAGCCTCCGCGCGGCGGATCACCAGACGAGGTCCGCCATGGCGTAGGCCGCGCTGGCCGTCTGCTCGGCCAGGGCGGCGTCGACCGCGTCGGGATCCAGGCCGGTCGCGCCGATCAGCTCGGCCCCGTGGATGCCGCTGGCGACGAACAGGACGTCGAGGCCCTGGGTGTTGGCGCCGCGAACGTCGGTGGCGACCCCGTCGCCCACCGCCAGCACCCGGGCATCGTCGAGCGGGCGGCCCAGCAGGCGCTCGGCCTCGTCCAGCGCCAGGTCGTAGATCGGCGCCCAGGGCTTGCCGGCCATCAGCACCCGGCCGCCCAGGCTGGCGTAGAATTCGGCCAGGGCGCCGCCGCAGTAGATCAGCTTGGCGCCGCGCTGCACCACGATGTCGGGGTTGGCGCAGATCATCTCCAGGTCCCGGCGAATCGCCGCCTCGAAGCGGTCGCGGTAGTCTTCCGGCGTCTCCACCTCGTCGTCGTAGGGGCCGGTGCAGGAGATGAAGGCGGCGGTCTCGGGCCCGGCGAACTCCAGGCCCAGGCCTTCGTAGAGGGGCGCGTCGCGGTCGGGGCCGAGCGCCCAGGCGGGGCCCGGGGCGCGATCCGCCAGGAGGGCCCGGGTGGCGTCGCCGGAGGTGACCAGCACCGACCAGCTCTCGCGCGGCACGCCCAGGTGGTCGAGCTGCGGCACGACGGAGTGGGCCGGGCGGGGCGAATTGGAGATCAGCACCACGGGACCGACCTCGGCCCGCCACTTCGCCAGGGCCGCACAGGCGTCAGGGAAGCTTGCGCGGCCGTTGTGGATGACGCCCCAGACGTCGCAGAGCAGCACGTCGTAGCGGGCGGCGAGGGTGGAGAGGCCGGTGAGCACGCGGGTCATGGGCGGGCGGTAGCGTGGGGACGGCGGGTGGGTCAATCGGAGGCTGAAGGGGACACGAACTGAAGTTCATGTCCCCGGATCGGGGATGGGGACATGAACTTCAGTTCGTGTCCCCATGCAGAGCCTAAACCCGTCCACCGACGCGGCGGCGCAGGGTGGCGCGCACGAGGTCGATGGGGGGGTCGGATTCGGCGATCACGGCGTCGCGGATCGGGCGCGGCTCGCCGAACAGGTGGCCCTGGGCGTAGGCGATGTCGAGGTCGAGGATGTCGACCACCTGGCGCTCGGTCTCGACCTTCTCGGCGATGATCTCGACGCCGTAGCGGCGGGTGAGCGCCGCGAAGTCCTCGGCCGCCAGGTCCGGCAGGGTCTTGAGCACCAGGCGGTTGTCGATCTCCACCAGCTCCTCCAGCAGGGGCTGGGCGGCGATCTTCAGGAACTTCACGTCGGCGCGGGCCAGGTCCTGCAGGTCGAGGTCGAACTCCACAACCTTGTCGAGGGAGAAGCGGAAGCCGAGCTCGGCGAGCTTGCCCATGTTGCGCGCCTCGACCGCGCCGCGGGAATCGAAGGCGGCCTGGCCCAGCTCGAAGATCAGCGCGCCGGCCAGGTCGCGGTTGGCGGCGAGCATTTCGAGGAAGTGCGGGAAGAAGGTCTCGTCCGCCAGGCTGAGGGTGGAGATGTTGCAGAAGATCCCGACCTTGCGGTCCTGCTTGGCCAGCCGGCGCACGATCTGGACGCAGCGGAACAGGAGCAGGTTGTCGATGGCGGTGACCAGGCCCTCCGGCTCGGCCACGGCCAGGTACTCCGCCGGCATCATCACCCGGCCGGTCTCGTCGCGCAGGCGCGAGAAGCTTTCGTAGAAGATGGTCCGGCGCTGCGGCAGGGTGACGACCGGCTGCAGGTAGAGGTCGACGCGGTTCTCGGCCAGGGCCTCGCGGACGGTCTCGAGCAGGGCGCGGGACTGTTGCGGCGCACGGCCAGAGGGCGCGGCGGACAGGATGCGCTCGTCGAGGCGCGCGCTCATCCGCTGGACGAGGTCCTCCAGGATATGGACCTCGCCGGACAGCTCCTCGGAGCGGCGCACGGCGTCGTCGGCCAGGGTCTCGACCACTTCGCCGACGCGCGCCTCCATGCGGTCGACCTGGTCGACGAGGATGCGCAGCGCCCGGCGCACCGCGGCGATCTCATCGCTGGCCGCGCCGACGTCGACGCTGTTGGCGATCATGCCGTGGATGGCGAAGCAGAGGGCCAGGCCGCCGATGAAGGCCGAGACGGACGCAGGCCAGCCGCCCCCGTTGCGCCACAGCGTAAGCGCCACGATCAACGAGAGGCACAGGTAGGCGCCGCAGAGCAGTGCAAGCGTCAGGCGTCGCATGGTTCCGCCGGTTCGAATCGAACTTCAGTATTCGCCGGGCGCCCGCCAAAAGTCGACTGGATTAAGGCGGGCCGATGGTCGCGGCCTGCCCCCGCCCAGGATCAGCGCGTGGGAACCGGGTGCTCGCCGCGATAGTCGTAGAAGCCGCGTCCCGCCTTGCGGCCGACCCAGCCGGCCTCGACGTACTTGGTGAGCAGCGGACAGGGGCGGTACTTGGAGTCCGCCAGGCCCTCGTAGAGCACGTTCATGATCGACAGGATGGTGTCGAGGCCGATGAAGTCGCCCAGCTCCAGCGGCCCCATCGGGTGGTTGGCGCCCAGCTTCAGGGCGGTGTCGATGGCGTCCACCGTGCCCACGCCCTCGTAGAGGGTGTAGATCGCCTCGTTGATCATCGGCACCAGGATGCGGTTGACCATGAAGGCCGGGAAATCCTCGGCGTTGGCGGTGGTCTTGCCCAGCGACTTGGCGAAGGCGACGGCCACCTCGTAGGTGCCCGCGTCGGTGGCGATGCCGCGGATGATCTCCACCAGCTTCATGCGCGGCACCGGGTTCATGAAGTGCAGCCCGATGAA
>Ga0068860_100008807_pt1 | contig 10054 bp, 6 predicted proteins | sample KBSSwiS32_FD_66597 | JGI IMG/M metagenome (GOLD analysis project Ga0068860, IMG submission 66597) | Switchgrass rhizosphere microbial communities from Kellogg Biological Station, Michigan, USA - KBS Switchgrass S3-2 | ecosystem: Host-associated > Plants > Roots > Rhizosphere > Soil ...
CGCGCGCGCGCGCCGCTTCGGGCAGACGGTTGATCAGCACCGGCGCGAGCGCCGCACCGAACGAATAGCCGATCACGACGAAGTCGGCCTGCGGCCGTACGCCGCCGTAGTGGCCGATGATGCGGGTCAGCGCGTCGGCCGCTTCCTCGGGCTTGCGTGTCTGCCAGAAATACTTGACCGTCGACAGGCCGACTACGGCGATGCCGCGTTTCGCCAGCTGGTCGGCGACGGCGATATCGAGCCCGGCCCAGCCGCCGTCGCCGGTCAGGATGACCGCGATGCGCTCGATCGGCGTGCCTTGCGCAGCGACCTCGATCAGTGGCAGATCGGCGATGTCCTGCGGCAACGGCGCGGCGCTTTCAACCGGCCGGGTCAGCCACTCGATCGCGGCCGGCAGCCCCGCGCCGGGTGCCGGCGCCGACGGCAGTCCGATCACACCCGCTTCGATGCGCCTTAGCCACGGTTCGGCGATATTCGCCGGCGCCGCCTTGCGCGCCTGCGGCGCCGAGGGCAGCGGCAGCCACGGCGTCGGCAGGGTCTTGACCGGCACGATGCGGAACGCAGCTTCACCCGCGGACGTCGTTACTTTTCCGGCATCGCCGGCGCAAATCGGTTTCGGCAATTGGAACGCAAAGTCGTAGCCGAGCGTGACCAGCGCGGCGAATGTGCCTTGCGGCGCCTGCGCGGCAATCGCGTAAGCGAACGTGGCGCCGGCGCCGTCGCCGATCAGCAGCGGATTGCTGAAGTGCTGCAGTTGCCGGTGACGCTGCATCCAATCGCTCATTTCCTCGACGTGCGCGGCCGGCAACGAACACTTGTCGTTGATCGACAGCATCTCCTGCAGATAAGCCGGCAGGTCGACGCCGAGCACCAGCACGCCGTCGTCGCTCAGCGCCGAAGCCAGCGCCTCGGCGCGCGCATCCCAGCCGCGGCTGTCGGAAAGGAACACCGCCGTACGCCGCGGCTCGCCGGCCGGCGCCGCGACGTGGACGTTGCCGAACAGGCCGTAATGCACGAGCTTCGTCGCCGCGCCGACGGACATCGGCTGCAGCAGAAGCAGGGAAAAGCCTGAACCACGGAGAACACGGAGAACACGGAGGGAGAACGAATTCATTGTCGCTTCGTGTTCGCTAAGAAAGGTATCGAGGCTTCGATGCTCACGCCGGGCGTGTTGATTGTCGGCGGTGGAAGCGCTGACGGGCCAACGATCAGGTTATTCCGCGCGCGCACGCCGAGCGGCGCGCATGCCCAGTTCAATTGCTCTTGCTTTCTCCGCGTTCTCCGTGTTCTCCGATGGGCAGGAGCCCGAGTGCCTCGAAGGCCATGGATGGCCGAAAGAGGCCGTGGTTCAATCTTTCGCGCTTGCTTTTCTTGCATCCGTCCTGGCGGTCGCCATCAGCGCCTCGATCGCGTCGGGATCGCTCGGCACGGCGGCGGTGATGACTTCCGGCTCGCCGCGCGTGACGACGACGTCGTCCTCGATGCGGATGCCGATGCCGCGCCACTTCGCCGGTACGCCCTTCGCGTCGGGCGCAATGTAGATGCCCGGCTCGACGGTGACCACCATGTTCGGTTCGAGCTCGCGGAATTCGCCGTCGACGCGATAGTCGCCGACGTCGTGCACGTCGAGGCCGAGCCAGTGCCCGGTCTTGTGCATGTAGAAGCGCCGGTAGGCGTGTTCGCGCAGGTTCCTCTCGACGCTGCCCTTGAGCAGGCCGAGCCGGACCAGTCCCGACGTGATCGCACGAACCGCCGCGTCGTGATAGGCGTCGAATGCCCGGCCTGGGCGCACTTCGGCGATCGCCGCACGCTGCGCGGCCAGCACGATGTCGTACAGCGCGCGCTGCTCCGGCGAGTACCGCCCGTTGACCGGAAACGTGCGGGTGATGTCGGAGGCGTAGCACTGATATTCGGCGCCGGCGTCGATCAGCAGCAGGTCGCCGTCCTTCAGTGGCGCATTGTTCGCACGATAGTGCAGCACGCAACCGTTCGCCCCGCCGCCGACGATCGGCTCGTACGACGGCACCGCGCCCTGCTTGCGGAACGCGTGCACCAGTTCGGCTTCGACCTCGTGTTCGTTCATGCCGGGGCGCACGCTGCGCATTGCGCGCAGGTGCGCGTCGGCGGCGATCTTCGCCGCCCTGCGCATGACCCGCAGTTCGTCGCGGGTCTTGTAGAGGCGCAGGTCGTGCAGCACGTGGCCGAGGGCGACGAACTCGTGCGGTGCGCGCGCACCACGCTTGACCTCGCCACGGACCCGGTTGACCCAGCCGATCAGCTCGACGTCGAACTCGGCATCGCGACCGAAGTGATAGTAGACGCGCGAGCGGCCCTCGATCATGCCGGGCAGGATGTCGTCGATGTCGGCGATCGGAAATGCATCGTCCATTCCATAGTCGCTCACCGCGCCCTCCGCGCCGGCACGCGGACCATCCCAGGCCTCGCGTTCGGGATCGCGCTCTCGGCAGAACAGGATCGTCTCGCCGTGCGCGCGACCGGGAATCAGCGCGAGCACCGCCTCGGGCTCGGGAAAACCGGTCAGGTAGTGGAAATCGCTGTCCTGACGATACGGGTAGTGGCTGTCGTTGTTGCGCAGACGCTCCGGCGCGGCCGGCACGATGCAGATTGCGTCGCGGCCGATGATGCGCATCAGTTGCTTGCGGCGGCGCGCGAATTCCTTGCGGTCGATCATTGCGCGGTCGGGACTGGGGACTGGGGACTGGGGACCGGGGAAGCGCAGCGGGTCAACGCGCGATGCTCGCACATCCCGAGTCCCGAATCCCCAGTCCCCAGTCCCGAGCTCATCAATGCACTGTCGCCTTCGCCGGAACCGTGACCGTAACGAGTTCGTTGTGCAGCAGCAGCACGCCGACGCGGATGAATTCGATCACTTCGGCCAGCGCGCCTTCATCTTCTTCGCTGTCGGAATATTCAAAATGCGAGGCGGCGATCGTGCTGAAGTCGCGCAGGATCTCGGCGCAATCCGGCGACAGCCCGCTGGCGTCGGCGGCGCCGGCGAGGCCGATACCGCCGAGGAAGCCGCGACACCATTCGACCAGGGCGTCGGCGCGCACGTCGACCGGCGTGTCGGCGGCGGGCAGCAACGGCTCGAACCGCGTGTCCGGATCGGCGAGCCAAGCCGAGCATTCCCTGAACAGCTGCTGCAGCGGCGCCGAACTCGCCGCGGCGGCGGCCTCGGCCTCGTCGGTTTCCAGTCGCAGCGCAGCAAGCCAGCCGCGCGCGTCGGCCCGCCCTCCCGCGCACAAATAGCCGGTCAGCGACCCGTGCAGGTCGCTCGGATCGACGCCGAAGCGGAGAGAGGCGAGCAGGTCGCCGAGTTGCGCGTGAGTGATGGGCAGGGTCGCGGTCACGGGAAATGCCTGTCCGGGCTGCGCCCATTGTAGCAGCAGCGCGGGATGTGGCCGGCTTTGTAGCGCCGCCCGGAGCATTTGCCTACACTGCCTGCCCACGCCGCCTGGCAACATCGCGCTGCTTGTTCCGCATGCCTCACGCCATCGAGCGAATCCCCAGCGCATTCCGGCAGATTTGCCGGGTCACGGCCGTGCTCGCCGCGCTCGGTGCCGGCGCCGGTGCCCAGGGCGAAGAGCGGCGCTACTACTTCGACCCGCACGACAGCGCCACGAAACTCGCCCAGCACACGGTCAACGCGATTTTCCAGGACCACGCCGGCTACATGTGGATCGCCACCGAAGGTGGCGTGAATGCCTACGACGGCTATCGCTACCGGCTGTACGAACACCATCCGGACGATCCGACCAGCCTGCCGGACGACTTCGTCACCGCGATTGCCGAGGACCGTCAGCAACGCATCTGGCTCGGCAGCAACAATGGCAGCATCGCCGCGCTCGATCCGGAGTCCGGCAAGGCGACGACTTACACACTGCCCGCGGATGCACCTGACCGCGCGCGGCGCCGCAGCGTCGGCGCGCTGGCCTTCGATCGCCAGAGCACGCTCTGGCTCGGCACGGCCGGTGGCATCGAGCGCATCGACACCCTGACCGGCAGGCGCAGCGTCGCCTTCGAGTTTCCGGTCGAGGCGGAAGATCCGCACGTCTCCGATCTGATCGTAACGGCCGACGGCACGGTGTGGGCCGCGTCCAGCGCCGGCGTGCTGCGCATCGCCGCGGCGGGCGGGCGGGCGCTGCCGGTTGCGGCCGGGTCGATCAGCGCGGCGGCGGCGCTGGCAATCGGCAAGGGCGGCGTGCTGTATGCGGGGACCCCCGGTGGACTGTTCCGCATCGATCCGGCCGGCAACGGCGAACGCGTATGGCCCCCCGGACCGGCAGAGGCTGCTGCCACGCGCGCGGTCCGGCACATCGCCCAGGACGACCAGGGCCGGCTCTGGCTTGCTGCCGAGCCGGCCGGACTCGTCGTCTTCGATCCGGCCACTGCGCAAAGCGAGCTGCTCGAGCACGATCACGACATGCCCGGTTCGCTGCCCGAAAACTCGGTCACCACGTTGTTCGCCGACCGTTCCGGACTGCTCTGGGTCGGCGGCGCGACGCGCGGTTTTTCCACCGTCGATACGCGCGGTGCGCGTTTCGGCTACATCGCCGAACTGGACGACGAATCCGTCGTCAATTCCGGCAACGACGTCCGCGCCATCTTCGAAGATCGCCAGGGCTTCCTCTGGCTCGGTTCCAAATCGACCGGCCTGAAGCGCTACGACCGCGAGCGGCGCAAGTTCGAGTCGTTCGATGCGCTGCTCGCGCATGCCTCGACCCCGCCGGCGCCGGGCCCGCTGTCGGTGCTGGACCTCCGCGGCGCCGGCGACGACACGCTCTGGGTTGCAACCGACCGCGGCGTGTTCGCGCTCGATGCGGCGCGCCGCAGCGCCGCGCCCGTTCTGGTCGATCCGGCCGGCGCGCAAGGCCTGCCGGCAGCTGCGGTCAACGTGCTGCTGCCGGCGCGCGACGGCAGCATCTGGTTCGGCACCGCGACGGCCGGCCTCGCCCACTGGTGGCCGAACAGCTCGCGCTGGGAATTCTTCCGCCGCGATACACCGCGCGGCAACATCGGCCTGGCCCATGACGACGTACTCGCGCTGCTCGAGGACCGCGACGACCGGATCTGGATCGGCACGCGCGGGGGCTTGAGCGTCTACGATCCGCGGCAGCAGAACATCCGCAGCTTCCACCCGCTCGGCACCGACCCGCGTTCGCTGTCCGACGACACGGTTCTGGCCCTGCACCAGCACAGCGACGGATCGCTGTGGATCGGCACGCGCAGCGGCTTGAACCGGCTCGATGTCGATGCCGCCATGGAAGGCCGGTTCACCCGTTACGCCGCGCGCAACGGCGCCGCGGGCAATGCGATCTTCGGCATCCTCGAAGACCGCAAGGGCGTGCTGTGGCTGAGTACCAACCGCGGCATCTCCTCGTTCGACCACGCGGCGGAACTTTTCCACAATTTCAGCCTGAAGGACGGCCTGCAGGGCCTGGAATTCAATGCCGGCGCTGCCAGCGCGCTGGCCGACGGCCGGCTGGCGTTCGGCGGCGGCGACGGCGTCAACGTGTTCGATCCGGCCGACATCCGCTTCAGCCGCTACCCGGCGGCGGTCGTCGTGACCGGGCTGCAGGTCGACGGCAAGGCGACGCCGCTGCCGCCGGTCAGCGGCGACCTGCACCTGGCGCCGGCCGAGCGCGTCGTCCGCTTCGAATTCGCCGCGCTCGATTACGCCGCCCCGGACCGGAACGAATTCAGTTATCGCCTGCACGGCTTCGATGACGCCTGGATCAAGGCCGGCAACCGCCACGAAGCGACTTATGCAAACCTGCCGGCGGGCGAGTACTGCCTGGAAGTGCGCGGCGCGAACCACGACGGCACCTGGAACGAAAAGACCGCGACGGTCGGACTGGTCGTCGACCCGCCGTGGTGGGGTACGCGCCTGATGTATGCGCTGTACGGCGCCACGACCCTGCTGATTCTCGAACGGCTGCGCTATCTGTACACGCACCGGCGGCGCAAGGAACTCGCCCACACCCGGGACTTGGCCGAGCGCGAGAGCCGTCTGCGCCTCGCCTTGTGGGGTTCCGGCGACGAATTCTGGGACTGGGATCTGCGCCGCAACGAGATCACGATGACCGGCGCCAGCGACCTGATCGCCGGCGTCCCGGATCAGCCTCAGCCGGCGGACGCCTGGTTCAACGAGCACGTCCACGACGACGATCGCGCCGTGGTCGCCGAACGCCTCAGCGATCACCTGCACGGCCTGCGCCGCCAGTTCGAGTCCGAGCACCGGTTCCGCCGCCTCGATGGCCAGTGGTCGTGGGTGTTCGTGCGCGGCAAGATCGTCGATCGCGACGAGCAGGGCAAGCCCGTGCGCGTCTCCGGCACGATCCGCGATGTCACCGTGTCGCGCGCCGCCGAGCGCGAGCGCCGCATCGCCGCCGAGGTGATCGACAGCATGACCGAGGCGGTGTGCGTGACCGATCTCGACTTCCGTTTCGTCTCGGCGAACCGCGCGTTTACGCGCATGACCGGCTACGACCAGGTCGCGATCATCGGCGAGTCGGCGACGCTGCTGAATTGCTCGAAACATCCGCCGGAACACTACCGGGCCATGCGCGAGGCGTTCATGCGCGAAGGTCACTGGCGCGGCGAATTGTGGCAGCGGCGCAAGGACGGCGAGGAGTTCCTGTGCTGGCTCGAGATCAGCGCCGTGCTCGACGCGGTCGGCGAGCGTACCCACTACGTCGGCGTGATGAGCGACATCACCGACCGCAAGCGTGCCGAGCAGGAACTGCGCTACCTGGCCAACTACGACACGATGACCGGCCTGCCGAATCGCGCGCTGCTCAGCGAACGCCTCGGCCAGGCGATCCTGCGCGCGCGCCACAGCAACCGCAATGTCGCGTTGCTGTTTCTCGACCTCGACCGCTTCAAGCACGTCAACGACTCGATGGGCCACGCCGCCGGCGATCGCATGCTGCGCGCGGCCGGTGCGCGGCTGCGCGCCTGCATCGCGCCGACCGACACGGTCGCCCGTCTCGGCGGCGACGAATTCACGGTCGTCCTGGAAAACATCGGCGGCGCACGGCAGGCCGAAGACGTCGCGCGGCGCCTGCTCGAAGCGTTCGTCGTGCCGCTGCACCTGGATTCCGGCGAGGACGTGGTCATCTCGCCGTCGATCGGCATCAGCCTGTTCCCGGAGCACGGCAACGATCCGGGCGAACTGCTGAAGTCGGCCGATACGGCCATGTATCAGGCCAAGGAGCGCGGGCGCAACACGTACATGTTCTACACCAACGAGATGGACGCGCACGCGCGCTCGCGGGCCACGCTGATCGCCGCGCTGCGCCGCGGTCTCGAGCGCAACGAATTCAGCGTCGTCTACCAACCGAAACTGTCGCTGGTCGAAAACCGCGTCACCGGCGTCGAGGCGCTGCTGCGCTGGAACACCGAGGAGTTCGGCAGCGTGCCGCCGGCGACGTTCATTCCGCTGGCCGAGGACACCGGCTTGATCGTTCCGATCGGCGAATTCGTGCTCGATGCGGCCTGCGCCCAGCTGCGCCGCTGGCACGACCAGGGTTTCCCGGGCCTGAAGGTTGCGGTGAATCTGTCGATGTTGCAGCTGCTGCGCGCCGAGCTGCCGGTACGGCTGCGCCAGATCCTCGAAACGCACGGCCTGCAACCGGACCGGCTCGAGCTCGAGCTGACCGAAACCATGGTCATGGCCAATGCCGAGCAGTCGGTGCGGACGCTCAGCGAGCTCAAAACGATCGGCGTCTCGCTGGCCATCGACGACTTCGGCACCGGCTATTCGTCGCTGAGCTACCTGAAGCGCCTGCCGATCGACACGCTGAAGATCGATCAGGCCTTCGTCGGCGACATGACGACCGACCCGGAAGACGCCGCGATCACGACGACGATCATCACGCTCGCCCACTCGCTCGGCCTCGATGTGGTCGCCGAAGGCGTCGAAACCGCCGAACAGCTGCAGTACCTGCGTAACCAAGGCTGTGACGAGATCCAGGGCCACTGGTTCGCCAGGCCGCTGGAAGCGGATGCCTGCTTTGCGTTCCTGCGTTCTTACGAAGACCAGCGCGCGGGGCGCAGCGTCGCCTGAGCAGGCTGGCAGGGTGCGCGCGGGCTCGCGCGAGAGGCGAGGTCGGCCGCTGGCGAGGGCGCGAGGTCCGGGCTACGCAGCCCTCGTGAGGTCGACCGCTACGCGGCTTCGTGAAGTCGCCAAACTGCGCGCTCGTGAGAGAGCGCGGCGACAGCGGGGAAGGTGCAACGGCGTCCGCGGCGGGGCGCCACCCCTTCCCCTCGAGCCCCTCTCCGCAAGCGGAGCGGGGGCTCGAGAGTCGTGCGTTAGCGCCCTGCGCAACTGCCGAGACAGCAATCACCTGAAAGCGAAGATGCTCCTGGCTCACGCGCGTTGACCCACCGCCGGCACCCGCCTATAGTTTCCGGCATGGTTCAGGGGAAAGACATGCTGACCGAACTGCAAGAGATCGGCGGGCAACTCGACCGGCTGCTGGAACTGTGCCATCGTCTGACCGAGGAGAACCGCAGCCTGCGCGCCAGCCAGGAGCAGTTGTCGGCCGAACGCGCGAACCTGCTGGCGAAGAACGAGCAGGCGCGCTCGCGCGTCGAGGCGATGATCGCGCGCCTGCGCGCGTTGGAGAACAATGCGTGAGCGAGGCGACCCCGGTAACCGTCAACATCCTCGATCGCGAATTCCTGATCGGCTGTACGCCGGAAGAGCGCGCCGGACTGCTCGCCGCAGCGAGCTATCTCGACGGCAAGATGCGCGAAGTGCGCGGCGCGAGCCGCATGCAGAGTCTCGATCGCATCGCCGTCATGGCGGCGTTGAACATGGCGCACGAATTGCTGCAGTCAAAAACCCATTCTGAATCGCAATCGAACGTCGTGGCACAACAACTGCAGGTGTTGCGCGCAAAGCTTGATGCCGCACTCGCGCCGCGACTAAAATAGCGTGCGTCCCCTGCGATGTGCGACAGCGCATCAAACCATATTGCCTTGTTCCTATATACGACCCCGGGTCGGCAGTGCTAAGTGTCCGTGTGCATGTCCGCCATGAGCGGAAAGCCTGAAGACCGGCGAGCCTTCCCACCTGATCCTAGGGATCAAGGTCGTTCGGTGTGCACCGGCATCGCGGAGGACGCATTTTTTTTGCCTTCGATCGGGCCAAAGCGCGCATGATCGAACGCGACGATCTGCGCATGCAGCTGCGCGCCGAACGCGAACGCCTGCCTCCGGTCGAACGCATCGCCGCCGCGAAGGGCATCGCCGCGGCGCTCGAGCTGCTGCCCGAATTCATCGTCGACAGCCGTGTCGCCGGTTACTGGGCGGTGGGCGGCGAAGTGTCGCTCCACGTTGCGCTGGGCGCCCTGCTCGCCCGCGGCCAAACCTACCATCTGCCGATACTGACCCGCGGCCGCGCGCTGCGCTTTGCCGCGTGGCGGCCGGGCGGCGCGGTCACGCCGAACCGCTACGGCATTCCGGAGCCGCAGGTCGATCCAGCCGAGCTGCTGGCACCGCAGGCAATCGACCTTGCGCTCGTCCCGCTGCTCGGTTTCGACCGCCGTGGCCATCGCCTCGGCACCGGCGGCGGCTATTACGACCGCAGCTTTGCCTTCCTCAAGGACGTCGCGCGGCCGGCACAACCGGTTCTGGTCGGAATCGGGTACAGTTTCCAGGAGTTGACGGCGTTGCCCGAGCAGGCCTGGGATGTGCGCATGGATTTCGTTGCGACCGAGCGGGAATTGATCGAGTGCAATCCGGTAGCCGACAGCCGGTAGCCGGGAACCGGAGACCCGTGCTTGTACAGGCGGGCAGCAAACGACGCTGTTGATCTCCGGCTACCGGCTACCGGTTTCCGGCTATCAAGAATCCTGAGTCGGTATTACCTCGAAGCACACCGGACGATGAATTCGATGAATTTCTGGTTGATGAAAACCGAGCCCGACGAGTTTTCGATCGACGATCTGAAAACCCGCAAGACCGAACCGTGGACCGGCGTGCGCAACTACCAGGCGCGCAACTACATGCGCGACGGCATGCGCAA
>Ga0068860_100008809_pt1 | contig 10052 bp, 7 predicted proteins | sample KBSSwiS32_FD_66597 | JGI IMG/M metagenome (GOLD analysis project Ga0068860, IMG submission 66597) | Switchgrass rhizosphere microbial communities from Kellogg Biological Station, Michigan, USA - KBS Switchgrass S3-2 | ecosystem: Host-associated > Plants > Roots > Rhizosphere > Soil ...
TACGGCTACGGCTACTGGGGAGGCGGCAGCCTTCCGCCGCCCCGTCCGGTTCCCCCGCCGACGGTGGGAGGGCCGAACATCGGTCCGAACGGGTTCCCGATCATCGCCCCGACGGGCTCGCCCGGATCGGTGCCCCCGCCGATCGGGTCGAACGGTTTCCCGATCATCGCCCCGCCTTCGGCGCCACGCCGCCCGCAATGAGGAGCCGCGCCGCGGAAGTGAGGCGGAACGGGTCGGCCTGATAGTGTCTCTCTCCAGGAGGTCGCCATGAACCGGAAGTTGTTCGTTTCGAGTTTGCTGGTTCTCCTCGCGTTCGTGACGGTTCCCCTCAAGGCCGAGGACAAGACGATCGCGCGCTTCCGCGCTTTCGCCGTCAACATGAATGGCGGTCCGCGGACCAACGCGGGAACCGTGGACATCGGGATCACCCGCTGGTCGACCGAGGCGGAGCGCGAGGCCCTGATCGCGACGCTCAAGGAGAAGGGCTCGACCGCGCTTCTCGACGCGCTGACCAAGCAGCCGGAGTCGGGCTTCATCAAGATGCCGAACACGCTCGGGTGGACGCTCTTCTACGCGCGCAAGACCGACCTGCCCGACGGCGGCCAGCGCATCGTCATCGCCACCAACCGCCGGCTGGGGTTCGGCGAGGTCTCCCAGCAGAGGCGCTCGGCGGACTATGACTTCACGCTGGTCGAGATCCACCTCCCCAAGGGCGGCGGCAAGGGCGAGGGCAAGATGGTCCCCGCGGCCAAGGTGACCTGGGACAAGGAGACGAACCAGATCGACATCGAGAACTACCAGGCGATGCCGGTGCAGCTCAAGAACGTCGAGGAGTCCAAGCCCTAGCCTCGTCCGCTCCCTTGGCGACGTCCACACTGACCGCCGCCGTGGAAACGGCGGCGGTCCTCGTTTCCGCCCTGGCGGGCATGATCGCCGCGGCCCGCAAGCGCATGGACATCGTCGGGACGTACTGCCTCGCCGTGATCACGGCGTTCGGCGGCGGCACGCTGCGCGATCTCCTGATCGACCGGCGCCCGTTCTTCTGGGTACGCCACCAGGAATACCTCTGGATCCTCGGCGCGCTCTGCGCCGCGTTCGTCTACGTGCGGCCGTTCCACACGCGCGTGAGCCGCTGGCACAGGCAGGCGGTCGCGGTCGACGCGATGGGCCTCGCGCTCTTCACACTGTCGGGCGTCGGCTACGCGCTCGCCAGCGGGATGCCGATGCTGATCGCGTCGCTGATCGGCGTCATCACGGGGACCTTCGGCGGCGTCCTGCGCGACGTCGTGTCCAACGAGATCCCCGTGATCTTCCAGCCGGGCTCGCTCTACGCGGTCTCCTCGTTCGCCGGCGCGTGGGTCTTCCTGGGCGGCGCCTGGGTCGGACTTCCGCACGCGCTCGCCGCCGGGCTGGCGTTCTGCACGATCGTGGCGCTGCGCCTGGTCTCGGTGCGCTTCGGCGTGCGCGTCCCGGATCCGTTCTGGCTGAGCGAGGGCCCGCCTCCGGCGCCGCCTCCTCGCGACGAGCGCTGAAGGGAATTCCTCGGCCGCGTTCCGCCGCGTCTCAGGCGCGGCGGAGCAGGATCGCCGTGAGGACCGCGGTCGCGACGACGAGGACCGCGCAGATCACCGAGACGAGCGACAGCGAGGCGACGAACGCCTCGCGGGCGTCCCGCAGGAGCGCCGCGGCGCCGGGTCCCGATTCCGACAAGCGGGTCGCCGCCGCCGCGGCCCCGCCGAGCGTGCCCCGCGCCTGCGCGAGCAGGTTCTCGGGAATTCCCGGCAGCGACGCCGCCTCCATGCGGGTCCGGTACGTCATCGTGCCGAGGCTGCCGAGGACCGCGATGCCGAGCGCGCCGCCGAGCTCGGCGCTCGTCTCCGAGATGCCGGCCGCGGCTCCCGCCCGCTCGGGCGGAGCCGCCGCGATGATCAGGTCGTTGGCCAGCGTGAACGCCGGCGCGGACCCGAGCGAGAAGAGGAGAGAGCCCACGGCCACGGCGTAGAGGCCGCCGCCTCCCTCGACGCCCGCGCGGGAGAGCACGACGAAGCCCGCGGCGCCGACGAGGAGTCCCACGGCCATGACGCGCGCGATCGGCGCCCTCCGGGCGAGCGCGGGGGAGAGGAGCGAGCCGGCCACGAACCCCAGAGACCACGGCAGCGTCCACAGCCCGGCGCGCAGCGGCGAGAGGCCCAGGACGAGCTGCAGGTACTGCGCGATGAAGACGTACGAGCCGAACGCGACGAAGCAGGAGAGCGCGTAGGTCGCGAGCGACGCCGAGAACGTCGCGACCCGGAAGAGCCGCAGGTCGATCAGCGGGTCCGCCAGCGTCTCCTGCCGGCGCACGAAGACGAAACCCGCCGCGAGTCCGATCGCGATGGCCGCGGCCGCGACGCCGCCCGCCCGCGCGCCGCTCTCGGCGATGCGTTTCAGCCCGAAGATGACGGCGAGGACGGCGAGGAGCGACAGCGCCGCGCTGAGCAGATCGAGGCGGCCCGCCGAGGGATCCTTGTACTCCGGCAGGAGCGAAGGCCCGACCGCGAGCAGGAGCGCCATGACGGGAACGCTCAGGAGGAACACCGATCCCCACCAGAAGTGCTCGAGCAGGATGCCGCCGAGGAGCGGCCCGATGGCGGCGCCGACGGAATAGCTCATGACCCAGACCGAGACGGCCACGGTCCGGTCGCGCGCGTCGTGGAACATGTTGCGGATCAGCGAGAGGGTCGACGGCGCGAGCGTCGCGCCGGCCAGCCCGAGGAACGCCCTCGACGCGATCAGCATGCCGGCGGTCCGCGAGAACGCCGCCGCGACGGAGGCGATCCCGAAGGCGACGGCGCCGATGAGCAGAAGCCTCCGCCGCCCGATCCGGTCGCCGAGCGTGCCCATGGTGATGAGCGATCCCGCGACCATGAAGCCGTAGATGTCGACGATCCACAAGAGCTGCGCGCTGCCCGGCGCGAGCTCCTCGGAGAGCCGGGGCAGCGCGAGGTTCAACACCGTCAGGTCCATCGAGTAGAGGACGCACGGCAGCGCGATGACGGCGAGTCCGATCCACTCGCGCCGCGTGGCGCGTGCGGGGAGCCCGGCGCGATCGCTCAGCGCGGGACCGCCGCGGCCCAGTCGGTCACGATCGCCAGGTGGCGCGGGGGCTCCTCGACAGTCGCGAACTGGGTGCCGAAGATCTCTTTGCCGTCGGAAGAGACGTCGTAGTCCTTGAAGGCTTCCTCGCGGCTTCCGCGGCCGCTCCATTGGCCTCCGAGATTGAGGTCGACGGAAAAGAGGAGGCGCGGCGTCGAAACCGCCGGAAGCGCGGAGGGAACCTCGACCACCATGAACTTTTCTCCGCGGTCACCGGTTCGGTACCACAGCTCCTTCCCGCCGCGCGTCCACAGGGGCTCGACTCCGTACTCGGTCGAGACCTTGATGGCCGCGCCGGGGCCCGGATAGGGCCGCACGTATATCTCCTGCGTCCCCGACTCGTCGGAGACGTAGGCGACCCATTTTCCGTCGGGCGAGAAGGCGGGCGCGGCCTCGCGGAACGGGGTCTCGAACCACGGCGCGGTGGGTGCGGGCTTCGCGGGATCCGCCGGCCGAAGCCAGAGATCTTCGGTCAGCTGCTTTCGGGTGCCGCCGCGATCCATCCCGTAGACCACGGTGTACGCGATGGTGCTTCCGTCCGGAGAGAACGAGCTCGCGAACTGGGCGTCGTCCGTCGCCGCCGTGAGGTCCTGGATGTCTCCGCTGCCGTCGGCGTTCTTCACTCCGAGGGACGGCCGTGCCGACAGCATGCGGCTGAACACGAGCCGCTTCCCGTCCGGCGACCAGACGGGACAGAAGAACCGTCCGCGCTCGGGCGTGAGAGTGGAGAGCACTCCGCGCTCGCGGTCGTAGATCACGATGTTGCTGCGCAGCCCGGCGAACTGCACCAGTGCCAGCCGTTTCCCGTCGGGTGACAGACGCGGGTTGTAATAGCCGGCCGTCGGCAGCGGCAGGCGCGTCTGCCGTCCCTGCCTGTCGAGGAGCAGGACGTCCGACGCGGGGACTCGAATCGCGGGTCCGTCGATGAACGCGAGCGTCCCGGACTCGGAGATCGCAAAGAGCGCGATCCCTTCGGACGGGTCGATGGCGATGTTCTCTGCGACCGGGACCGCGGCGCCGGTCACGGTGAGCCGCGCGAGGTCGAAGGGAGCGGAGAAGACCGACGAGCCGCGCAGGAAGATCAGGCGCCCTCCCCCATAGCGTGCGAACGTCGCGCCCTCGAGAAGCATCCGGCGCTTTCCGGTTGCGGGGTCCAGGACCGCGACGTTCGAGTGCTCGATGTCGGCGAAGTCCCTGCCCAGACGCAGCGTGCAGAGAATCCCACGGCCCGCCGGAAGGATCTGCGGGTAGAGGAGCGCGTGTTCGCCGAGTGATTCTTCGGGGCGAGCCAACAGCTTCAGGAGCCCGCCGGCCTCCGGAATCGAGTAGATCCCGGTGTTGACGCCCATCGTCATGACGAGGCGACCGTCGGGTCCCCAGCTCGCCCCCGCCGTGATGGGAGGGATGTTCGAGAGGATCACGGAGGCGCCGCCCAGCAGAGGGACTTTCCGGAGCTCGTTTCGCGCGATGAAGCCGACCCACTGGCCGTCGGGCGACAGGAACGGCCGCGATCCCATCTCGGTCCCCTGGATCGGCTCCGCGCGATCGGAGGCGAGAGGTCGCCGGAACAACATCTGGATGCCCTGGTGAAGCGCCGCGTAGACGACGGTCCGGCCGTCCGCAGACAGGGCGAGCGGGGGACGGCCGGTGTAGAGCGAGTCTCCGGCGGGGAGCGGCAGGACCGCGTGCACCGAGATCGCATCCGATACGGGCCTCGGGCGCAGGAGCGCCGCGCCGATCGCCGCGAGGAGCGCGCCGAGCAGTGCCCCTCCAATCGCCCACGTCCACCTCGCTCGGCCAGTCGAGGCGGGAGCCTCCGCCGGCGACGCCTCGCCGGACGCCCCCCGTGTCTGCGCCTCCTCGATCTCGAGGCGCGCGTCGGCGATGTCGTGGAGGCGGCGCTTCGGGTCCTTCTGCAGGCAGCGGCGCAGGAGGTCCCGGATCTTCGCGGGCGTCTCCGCGGGGAGCGCCGACCAGTCCGGCTCCGCCGTGAGGATCGCGGAGAGCGTGTCGGTGACCGTCTCGCCGGAGAACGCGCGCCGTCCCGTCAGGCATTCGTAGACGACGCAGCCGAACGCGAAGATGTCCGTGCGCTTGTCGAGCGGCCTGCCGCGCGCCTGCTCGGGACTCATGTAGGCGGCGGTTCCGAGAATCACCCCCGCGAGAGTCGCCGGCGTCGTGCGGGTCGGCGAGAGCGAGGAGTCGAGCGTTCCGGCCGAGTCGACCGTGCGCGCGAGGCCGAGGTCGAGGACCTTGACCGATCCGCCGGGACGCAGCTTGACGTTGGAGGGCTTCAGGTCGCGATGGATGATCCCGGCCTCGTGCGCCGCCTCGAGGCCCGCGGCGATCTGCGCCGCGACCGCGAGCGCCTCGTCGAGCGGAAGCGGTCCCTCGGCGATCCGTTCGTCGAGCGTCGGGCCCTCGACGAGCTCCAGGATCAGGTAGCGTGCGCCGCCCTGCTCCTCCAGCCCGTGGATCGCCGCGATGTTGGAGTGGTTGAGGGAGGCGAGCAGGCGGGCCTCGCGTTCGAAGCGGACGAGACGCTCGGGATCGTGCCGGAGCTCGTCCGGGAGCGCCTTGATCGCGACGTCCCGCTGGAGCTTGAGGTCGCGCGCGCGATAGACCTCTCCCATTCCGCCACGGCCGATCGGCGCGATGACCTCATACGAACCGATGCGGCTGCCGTTGGGAAGGGCCATGGTTTCTGGGAGAGGATCCTATTGCGACTTCCCCCCTCCTCCTTCCGTTGGCCCGCGAAGCGGGCCGCCAGGAGTCCGAGCTTACCGCCCGGGCCGGATCAGGGCCTTGACGACGGCGAGCCGCTCCATGTCCTCGAGCGCCTCCTGCGCCTGCCCGAGTCCGTACTCGCGCGTCACGAGCTCGCGCCAGCGGAAGCGCGCGGCATGGCGCGCCATCATCGCGAGCGAGCGGTGGAGGTGCGTGAACTCGTATCCCCAGCAGCCCAGGATCGTCGCGTGCTTTCGGTTGACGTGGCTGTGCGGGTTGAGAGCCGTCTCGCCTGAGTCGGTGTAGTGGCCCACGATCACGTAGCGGCCGGCGTCGCGCAGCATCTCGAGGCCCTCGGGCACCGCGGCGGGATTCCCGGAGGCCTCGATCACGACGTCGGCGCCGCGCCCCGACGTGCGGTCGCGCACCCAGCGGACCCGGTCTTCCGGCGTCGAGACTGCGGCGATGTCGAGCACGTCCTCGGCGCCGAGCCGCCGGGCGGCTTCCAATCGCGCCTCCGGCGCGCCGACCACGAAGACCCGCAGCGCGCCCGCGAGCTGCGCGAAGATCGCCGCGTTCAGTCCGACCGGTCCGCTGCCCTGGACGACCACGGTGTCGCCGAGCGCGACACCCGCGCGCTCGACGGCGTGAAACCCGGTCGGCAGGCCGCAGCCGCCGCCCAGGAAGTCCGCCTCGTCGATCCCGTCGGGCAGCGGGACGACGCGCACTCCGGGGAGAATCTCGATCCGTTCCGCCCAGCCGCCGAGCAGCCCGTCCCCCGCTCCGGCCGTGATCCCGTAGACGCGCCGCTTCGGACACCGGTTCGGCGCGCGCGCGACCGCGCACTGCCAGCAGGCGCCACAGGCGCCGAACACGTCGTAGAAGGTCACGAGCGTCCCGGGGGCGATCGTGCTTCCCTCGACGTCGACGACGGATCTGCCGGAACCGTCCGACTCGAGCAGCCGCCCCACGCTGACGTGCCCCGGGATGATCGGGTACGGCACGCCCGCGAGGCGGCCGTGCCAGAGGTGAACGTCGGTTCCGCAGACCTCGCTCGCGACGGTCTCGAGGATCGCGCCGCCCGCGCGCGGGCGCGGGGCGTCCACGCGCCGCCGCTCGAGCGGCCGTCCGGGCGCTGTCATGAGGACCGCCTCGACGGTGTTGCCCATGAGGGCAGACATCATAGATGTCCTTCCGGCGCGTCTTTCGCGGTGTAAGAATCCGACCCATGCGTTCCCGGACCCTGGGCGAAGCTGTCGTCTTCGTGTTTGCGCTCGGGATCGCCGCGGGCGCGGCCGCGCAGGATCCGGTCCCGACCCCGGCGCCTCCGATCGAGGCACCGACACCCGCTGTCCCGAGCGCGGCACCGACGCCCGCGGCCGGCCCACCCTCCGGAGCTCTGGCTGTCGATACGGCGCAGGCTCTCGACAACATCGGGAAGCTCGTGAAGGACGGCCGCATCGGCATCGAGGCCGACCTCCAGGCGGGCCGCATGCCCGTCATCCCGAAGTACCGGCTCGAGGTGGAAGGCGCGCCCACGACCTCCGTCGACGTGAACGCGCGCGACGGCAAGGTCGACAAGTTCAAGTTCGCCGTCAAGAACGGCCGGCTGATCGTCCGCGGACAGGGACTGCGTCCGCGCCTCTGGATCGAGGGGCTCGCGTTCGAGGACCCGAAGGGCCTGACCGAGATGAAGCTCCACGGCATCGGCATCTGGAGACCGATCATCGCGGTCTTCGGGGGAATCGCGCGCGCCGCGGTCCGCAAGCTTCCGCTGAACACCGACATCCCCTCCGTCATGAAGGGCGAGATCATCGGCGCGAAGAAGGAGCCCGTGGCATCCCCCACGCCGGCGCCCTCGCCGACGCCGCCCCCGGTCGAGACGCCCGCCCCGGGCGCGACGCCTTCCGGCGCGCCGACGCCGTCGTTCATGGATCTCGTCCGCGAAGTGCGCATCAACGAGATGGTCGTGACGGCGTGGCCGGGAAGGCCGATGGCGCTGCGTCCCTTCGTCTCGTTCGAGACCGCCGCGCAGCCGAAGGGCGAGGCGATGAAGGTGTCGGTCGAGAAGGGCATCTTCCGGCCGGGCCACGGAGGCGCGCCCAATTTCATGGACTTCCATGGCCATCTCGACGGCGAGATCGAGAACGGCGACATGTCCTTCCAGGACAACTCCTGCGCGATCGCGCACGGTGAGATCCGCAAGGGCGAGTTCGAGGCGAAGTCCGGGGAGGACGGCAAGCTCGCGACCGAGCTCTCGGCGGCGACGCTCGCGTTCGAGCTCTCCTCGGGCAAGTTCACGGTCCCCGGCGGCATGAGCGTCGAGCTCGACGCGGGATCGACGTTCCAGGTGGACGCCCTTCACGTGACCTCGGACGGTCTCTTCTCCGGCGTCGCGAAGATCGACATCGCGGGCAAGACCGGCGAGCTCTCCCGCAGCGGCGCGACGATCTCGGCGTCCGACATCAAGGTCAAGACGTCGGGTCTCAAGATCGTCGAGAACAGGGCGACGGGCCCCGTCGAGGTCACCTTCGACTACAAGCTCGAGTACCCGTTCGAGGTCAAGTACCCGATCAAGGAGATCCCGGTCAAGCATCTCGACCTCGACTTCCACGGTCCGTTCGCGGTGAATCTCAGGCTCGAGGGCGCCGGTAAGGACGTGGGAGAGGTCACCGGCACCTACGTGTTCAAGGCGCCGTGGGACCCCATCGAGCAGGCGGCCCTCGTCGTACTCGAGGCCAAGTGGCAGCAGGACCTGGCGGTGAAGAACGTCGACTTCGCGATCGTCCCGAAGATGTTCCGCCCCTGCGGCGAGACGTGCTTCACGCTCGGGATCGAGGTCACGGCGGAGAAGCGCTCCTCGACGAACCGCCTGAAGAAGCTCTTCTCGCAGTTCTGCGCGCCGGTCGGCAAGGCGAGCCTGTTCATCGACAAGGACGAGCGCGCGTTCGTGCTGAAGGACGTCAAGATCGAGACGCACTGCAAGGGCGTCGTCGGCTGGTTCCTCAACTTCCTGACGCCGTTCCTGACGAAGACGTACGGCGACATGAAGATCTTCCAGATGCCGCCGGACCTTCCGCTCACGGTCGACTCGGTGCGCGGCGGCGCGCACCTGGTCGAGATCGCGGGCTCGATCGACTACAACGTGGCGCAGCAGGCGAAGCCGAAGGTCCCGCCCGAGCCCCAGCCGGTCGTGGTCGAGCCGGAGAAGGCGCCGGGGAAGTGACTCTGCGATGCTCCTTCCAGTGTCATCCTGAGGAGCGGAGCGAAGCGAGCGACGAAGGATCCCGGACTCGACTCGCCGACGATGCCACGGCGCTCCGGCTCGAGGCCTGCCCGTGACGGGATCCCTTGCTATCGCTCGGGATGACGGCGTAATGCTCGGGAAGACGGCGTGATGCTCGGGAAGACAGGCTCGTGAGGGCGAGCTCTTACGGCGCCGGGATCTCCCTCTTGTACCGCTTGAGCATCCCCTCTTCCTTCATGACCTTCTCGATCGCGTCGACGTCCCACGGGGCGTCGGTCGAGACGACCTCGGCGGTCTTGTCGCCGATGAAGAGGACGTCCTCGAGGCGGACGTAGATCTTCTCGTCCGGCACGGTCAGGGCGGGCTCGATCGTGAACACCATGCCCGGCTTGAGCGGCCCCGTGTGCGGCCCGACGTCGTGCGTCGCCATGCCCACCCAGTGGCCGAGCGCCGCGTTCTCGCGCCCGGCGCCCGCCTTGTAGTCCTCGACGAACTTTTCGGCGCCCTTCCGGTAGGAGTCCTTCGAGAACCGGGTGGCGGCCAGGATGCCGTCCATCTTCGCGGCCGCCTCCTGCATGATGGCCTTCGGGGTCTCGCCCGGGCGGATCGCGTTCAGGATCGCGCGATAGCACGCGAGGTAGAAACCGTAGAGCTCACGCTGCCACGGCGCGAACCTGCCGTTGACCGGGAACATGCGCGTGACGTCGCTCTCGTAGTAGCCGTAGTCGGGCGCGTAGTCCATGAGGAGGAAGTCGCCGTCCTCCATCCTGCGCTTGCCCGCGTTGTAGTGCGGCCAGTAGGCGTTGTGGCCGCTCCCGATCAGCGAGTAGTAGGCGTCGCCCTGCGCGCCGTTGCGCCAGAAGACGAACTTGCCGACGGCGTCGAGCTCCCGCTCGTATTGGCCGGGCCGCACCGAGCGCATCCCCTCGAGGATCGCGAGCCC
>Ga0068860_100008812_pt1 | contig 10051 bp, 7 predicted proteins | sample KBSSwiS32_FD_66597 | JGI IMG/M metagenome (GOLD analysis project Ga0068860, IMG submission 66597) | Switchgrass rhizosphere microbial communities from Kellogg Biological Station, Michigan, USA - KBS Switchgrass S3-2 | ecosystem: Host-associated > Plants > Roots > Rhizosphere > Soil ...
CAGGACATGTATCGAGCATTTTTCTATCCTCCCGGTCGCGAGAAGATGCATGCTCTCGGCGCGCTGGATCTCGCCCTTTGGGATATTCGTGGCAAGGCTTTGAACCGTCCGGTTCACGCTCTGCTGGGAGGAATGGCACGCAATTTCTGCGAACTTTACAACACCGCAGGCATCATTCCGCAGATTCGGGAAGGAATGAGCATTAGGGAGCGGGCCCACGCCACAATGGAAGCTGGCTACCGTGCATTCCGTATGGACGCCGCCTCCACCGCGCCGAATAGCACCTACAACACCCACGAGCGGGTCCTCAAAATGGCGGGAGAGTGCGAGCAAGCTCGCGAAGGCGTGGGGAAGGACGGTGACTGGATCGTCGATTTTCATCAGCGGTTCGACCTTAGTGATGCGATTCGGGGATGCGACATGATTAAGGACTACGCGCCATTTTTTGTTGAAGATCCCGTACGCACAGAGGCATTCGGGGAGGACCTGCCGATCCTCCGGCGGACAGTGAAGGTTCCTATCGCCGCTGGTGAGGAGTGGGGCAATCGGTGGGACTTTAACAAGCTGCTCGAGAGTCATGACATCGACTACCTGCGAGCCACCCTGCCCAACGTTGGCGGGATCACAGAAATGCTGAAGATCGCGGCAATCTGCGAAACGCACTTTGTCGGTATGGTGCCGCATTTCACGGGACCAATATCGACGGCAGCCCTGGTTCACGCGCTTGGCCCATTCTCGGGACCCCTCCTGCTGGAATACAACTACCAAGGCCGGACCATTGCGCATATGCCGGTGGGACTCGACTTCAAAGACGGGAAACTCTACCCCAACGATCGGCCGGGGTTGGGTGTCGAACTCGACATGAAACCTCTGAAGCTGATCACTGAAATCACGGAGCGGGTCACTGCGCGCGCCCAAACATACTTCCGCCCCGACGGATCGATCACGAATTGGTAGCGGTTGCGTAGCAGGGCGCCGACCGATAGCAGCAGGGGTACGACGAACGGCAATGGGAACTTCTCGGACTCCCGATATCGGTTTTGATTGATAGTCAATCTTTCGGGATCGTTACGGTTGACGCGATCTCTTCCACGATCGTAGTTCGGGGATCAAGGGATTATTCCCAAAGAGCACATACGGGTTGCTCTCAATGCCATCTTGAACTTTCCCGTCTAGCGCGGTTCTGATGGCCTGCAAAAGTTCATTCGGGCTTCCACCCTTGCAGACAAAAGCATCCATCAAACCTTGGATTTCAGGCGACACATCCTCTGGATAACCGGACAACATGATGATCTTGAGATGTGGGAGTTCTCGTCGCAATCGTTCTGCGATCTCTCCCCCGCTTATCTCCGGCATGTTGAAATCCAGAATGACCGCATCAAAGTGCATAGATTCCGCAAATGTGAAGGCCTCCTGACCAGTCGATGCCGTCACGACGCGGTAACCGTGAGCTTCAAGAACCATCTTCCGTAGGAACAGACCCGGGATCTCATCATCAACACAGAGGATACTCAATTTCACCGATATCACCTTGTTTGTAAGGCCAGAGGAAGGGTTAAATCAATTCTACTCAGGAAGTCTTAAAACGCGCCACACTGGCGAGAACCGGAAGTTCTCGTTTGCCCCAAACGGCCTGAAGGTCGGCTGCGGACGATGACGGTTGCGGTGCGTCCATGAAAGATGTCGCCCCTGCAGGATTAGGAATACACGGGGTGCCCCTCTGTTCCTGTCGTTCGACCCAGGGGTTAGGGACGTACGCCGGCCAGGCATTCGACAGCAAAGGTAAGGGCCTGCTATCTGGCTCCTGGGAATACGATATTCCTCACTGGCGTACAAGATTCCCCAGCCATAATAGCCCGCAAGAATAGATGGAGGGTGCGTTCCAAGAGCAGGGTTCCGTTGCGAGAGAGGCAGCCAATGAGATCTGGCTCAATCTTGTTTCTTCTATTCTTAGCAACCACGGGTGGCGGTCGGGATTTCGATCGTTATCCACGCTCCTTGCGGGAGTTATTCCGCAAAGATTCGATACCTGAGTCGCACTTCGAGCCCCGAAAATGCGCCCACATTGTGATACTGGAGCTGTGGGGCGGGGATCCGAACATCGTCAAACCGCCCGCCAAAAAATTCACCAGCAATATGCCAATCCTGAAGGTTCCGCCGCCGTGCTTTCAGGACTCAGCGCACAAGGGTTGGCGATAGTTCCGCTGGATGTTTGGGGAACTGGGTTCCATGGGGATTCTCGTCCTATGACCGCTCACTCTACCCTTACGATAGATTGCGTTTCTAAACCCTCAGGCTATTTTCCCTTGAAGGCATCGAAGTAGTGGTTTTCGCCCTCATCCTCGTACTCCTCCTCAACCGATATCCCAACGGATCCGAGCAGGTTCCTATACTGCTCTGTTCCTAGAGAGATCGATTCCAATCCTGTCATCGTATCTTTCCCAACGAAAAGTTTGGCGCCTGAGGTGAAAAGCAGACGCCCGCCCGGCACCAGGATCTCGGCGAACCTCTCGATCAGGCGGTGCTGGTCTTCGGGCTTGAGAAGGAACATCAGCCCCCATGCCAAGGCAGCATCGAAGGTTCGATTAAACAAACTCGACTCTAGAACGGATTCGCAAACAATGGGTGTTCGGGGCAGGTTGCGTCGGAATGAGGCAACAAAGGATGGCGCCGCATCCACGCCGAAGACATGAAGTCCTTCGTCGACCAGTACCGCGGTGATGGGAAAGCCAGGCCCGCAGCCCAGATCCATGACATTGCCGCCGCGCGGCAGCCTTCTCGCCCAGCTCCGCACTTCCTTCACGCCGATTCCACTAGACCGACTGCCGCCCCGCCGCGCCAGAAATTCGGCCGAGACCGCCTCGTATCCGTTGGATCGATCCATCCATCGATGGTAGCAAGCCCCTCACTCTTGTTGGTAACCAAGTCTCTTGGTATCGGTAAACGGAGTGGATCATTGGAAGAGGCCCGCGATCGATACGGAATACCGTCCGGGGGGTCTCTAGAGTCCAGACCTCGGATAGCCTCCACAACAAATCACAAATAGGTCAGCCACCAATCATGCCGACGCCGCTTGAGTCGCGCAAACCAAAGGCATGCCGGATAAAGAACCAGCAGCACCACAATCCAGACGGCATACACGGTCCAAAGCGGGAACCCATAGCCAAGGGGGAAGAGTCCACTCGGACTTCCCATGGAGGGTGGCGCAAGCAGCAGAAATGGCTTTGGGCCGTAGCGCACAAGGTTCAGGACAATCTCAATTAGATGAGCCAAAAACAAATGCGCCACGTAGTAGAACAACGGCACACGCCCGAAAACAATTAGCGGATTGGTGAAATGAAGGTTAAATTTCTCAAGCCAGGCCATGACGACCAATGCCGGACCAAGTGTCATCAACAAGAAATCAAGTGAAGGCGGGTATTTGGTCACATTAAGAAAGGAGAGCACCGTGAAAACTGCCGACGTCTGATGAGTCCAACGCAAGGGATCGCCATAGAAATTAAGGGCACGCACCACGACGAATCCCGCAGCAAGCGCCATACCAGTACGCATAAGGAAGTTCCTGCGGCGATGCGCATCCCATTCAAAGACCGCCCCGAGACAGTAACCACCAGCCATCACTCCGATCCAGGGCAGCACCGGGTATGCGGTCACGAAGTTGATTTCGTGGAAGGCAAAAACATTTTGCTGATGCAGGACGTCCCAAATCCACGCCGCCCTCCCAAAGCGAGAGGCCGAGACGGGATCGAGTAGATTGTGCAACGCAATAATCGCGATGCTAACCGTGGCAATCACGGGTCTCGGAAGATAGATCAGCCCGGCTAGACCGATCATGGAAATCCCAATGGCCCAGAGGATGATCAGGATCACAGGATCCACCTTGAAGCTTACCTGTGAAAAAAAGATTACCCTCAGGATCGTGACCTCAAGGAGAATGAGCCAAATTCCGCGACTGATCAGCAGGCGGGAGAGTTCGCCATTGGTGTGATGTCCCCGCACCATCCAAAAATATGCGGCCAAGCCCGCTGTGAGCACGAAAACTGGCGCACAAAAATGGGTGATCCAGCGGGTAAAGAAAATAGCAGGCGTCGTACGCGTGAGGTCAGTAGGCAAGAACTGCTGGGCACTGAGGGCGACGTAGTCGCGAATGTGATCGATGGCCATTAACATCATGATGGCCCCGCGCAGAGCGTCCACCGACTGAATTCTAGACGCCGGTGCAGACTGGGCGGGAATCGCGGAAGCGGCCATGGGCTTCTATTCGTTAGGCTCTCATAGCGTTATCTGCTTTTCATCGGCTGGATTGCGATGGATAGTTGATCTTGCAGTGTGTGGCGTCTATGCGTCCGAGACCCTGAGTTTTGGTGAAGAGACTCCCAGCTTGCGTTATCGCGCTTGCTCAGCCGGCAATGGCCACACAGTCCCGTCTAATCCGCAACCGTATTCTCTAGCCCAATTCTTGTAGTAGGGAGCATCGACATCCTCGGCCTTGGTTGAATTTGGCAGCGGCGAACATCTCGGCTTTGCAGCCTTGCTTGGGCTCTTGACAGCTTCGGGTTGTCCACCTTTCACGTCGTCCTCACTTACAACTGGAGCCCGCTCACTCGCCTGCTCGATTCCTCCCATGGTCGACGCGTTTTCCAGAGCATCTGCGGCGTCGCTTTCGGCCTCGGAATCGACTGCTGCGTCCGCCGAGACCCGTGCTCGTCTTGTCTTCCCAGTTGTTTTGGGTGTGCTCTTGACGTCCGGAGGAACGGTGGTAGAAGTACTCGAACCGGGTGAATTGCTGGCGCTCTTTCGTTCGGCATAGTCCTTGACTTCGACAAGAACTATGAGAAGAGCAACGATCCCGGCCCCTGCGAGCAACCAACGAGGTACTGTTTCAGGCATGGCAAATCCCTCCCGCTAGAATGCGGCACACGTCCCTCTAGCAGTTGAACCTTCATAGGGGGAAGGGCTCGAACTTACGTCAATTGTCTCACAATTGTTTACCCGCTGCTTCTGTTCTTGCAATACCCCAAAAGATGCAGGATTTTGGCCTATAACGGACCAGCAGGGCCCCCAAAATGGCCTAAAGGACTCGAGGATCATCCGGGGCGCATGCCAAAAAGCCTCCCGGGGCAAAAAGAATGCCCAAAGATGTACACCAAGTTGCAGGGATTCGGTTCTGGCTGCGGCCTAGCAGCTTCCCTGCCGGCATACCCTCTCGCCCTCAGCCCCCAAGGTGTAGCTGAAATTCCTCGAGCGCCGGGCCCGCTAGCGTTTCAATGCCGCCGCGGGAAAATAAAGAGACAGCTTCAAAACATCAGGAATTCTTGGCTTCGTTGAAACCAGAAACAAGTGTCCCGATGCTAACCAAATTGGACGATACAAGAAGGGTTGATTTACTTGACTCGTTCTTGAATCTTGGCGATTCGCATGGTTACGGTTGTTACCTGTCCCACAATGTCGGCATCTGCCGGATAGCGAACTTGGCGGATTTGCCCGCGGGACTGTGGACAGGGCACGAATATCAAATGGCCGCCACCATCGAGTTCACACCAGCTGCAAACGTAACTGTCACGCAGCTCAACAAAGTAAATGGGCCGCTCGGCTTCGTTTTGCCAAGTGCCCGTCGTCTGGATTTTCTTTTGACGGGAATCAATCTCCACAAATGATCCGGGTCTGAGGAAGGGGTACATCGTGTAGTCCTCGAGCCCAATGTATCCATAAAGAGAGTTTTGCCAATCCAGTCTCTGCAGAAGCGCGATCGGAACTTCTCCCCAACTTTCAAACATGCGGGACACAAGGTTGGTTTTCTCCAGTTGAACCTTGGACCGGAGTTCGATGGGAGCAAGGATGGTCTCGCGCCTTCCTTCGAGCGTCGGCCCTATCAGATGTGTTCGTGGCAACCCAAGCGGAAGTGGCTCCTTCCCAATGTCGCGAATATTGATTCCATAGAAACCGACCAGCTCATCGAAAGGTCGTCCGTAGATGAGGCTGAGGCAATGGAGACGAAAGAGACCGGGCATGGACTTGCCATTCTCCACTTCGGTGAGCCAAGCATGAGAGATGCAATATTCCTGATTACCTCGCTTTTCAGCAATCAGCCGGCTACGCCGGGCCACTTCACGGGTGGACAAACGCACCCGCAAGCGCTCAGCTCTGAGCCGTCTTCCAGCTTCTGGACTTGGTGTCGATACGCCCATTGGAGGCGGTATTTTACGTGGAAAATGTTGTTGAGACTTTGTTGGGGACAATTCTGTTCCAAAAACCGAACAAGGACTCCGGGGAGGAGTTTCCAGAGGATATCTCGGTGCAAACCACGGCGCTTATTGAAGTGGTCGCTACTCCGACCTGCTCCAACATTTGTTTCTTAGTCAGCGCTCGGCTCTAAAACGTCAAATGATGCCCGCCGCCTGTTGTCTGGTCGCAGTCACGGCCACAGCTCAGTAATTCATTCGCTCGGAACAGTCTTACGTCTATACCAAACCAATCACTGCGAGTGTGCGCCCAGGCTGACCCCGGGGTCGCGCAATAGCCCCGTAGTGCCCATACATTCTCGCCAAGAAAACGGTTTGTGAGCCCTCCTGTGTCTTCAGAAAGCAAGTCAGCCCGAGCCCCCGACCTGGCAGGTCTCCTCAAGGCGATTCTTGCCAGCAGAGGCCTTACCCTTCACCAAGTCTCGCGGATGGTAGAAAGCCAGTATGGAAGGTATTCCCCGTTTTTTCTTCCTCACAATCTCTACTACGAGCTTGGGCTTCGGACCTTCACTCCCAGCCTGCACCAGCTCTTCGCACTCAGCCGAATCACCAACTACAAATTGGGCGATTGGCTATGCGCTTTTGGCTTCAACCTACCGGACATAACTCGGATGGAGATTCTGCTCGCCCCCAAACGCACCATCCTGCTTGACCCTTCGCTGGATGATCTCAATTGCTGGATTCCATGGTTCGCGAGCAAGGCGGTTAAGGTTCCGACTCGAGGCATTGTTCCGCTGACGCGCCTGCTCGAATATTCCTTTCCCCGCCGAGTTGCTGACTTATCGGAAATCAATAGCCGTAACTTTCTCTATGCCAAACTGGGACGCCAGGACCTGTTCGCCTTCCCCGACCTGCTTCCCGGCAGCGTCGTGCGCGTAAACCCCAACTGGCACCGGCCGCTTCAAGTCAGCCAAGAAACTACGACCCAATTTTTTCTCATTGAACACTCCCGAGGACTGTGTTGCTGCCGCTTGCAGACAGGCCCGACGAGCGCGGTAATACCCACAAGTACACAACTTCCTTACGCCCAAGTCGAATTGCGGATACCAGAGGAAGCGAGCGTTCTCGGCTTGGTCGACGCGGAGATCCGGCCTGTGCCAATCTTTGAGTCCGCCGACGTTCCGCGGTCCTTATCGAAGCATTGGAAACCGGACCTATTGGCCCCGCCCCAACTGAAGTTCGGGTCATTACTTCGCGACGCTCGCAGCAAGCGAGGCCTCTCTTTCCGCGAGGCTTCTGATACGAGTCGCCAGATTGCAAGTTTACTGGGGGACGAACACTACTTTGCCTCTCCCGGCTCGCTCTCCGATTATGAAACCCTCGACATGCCGCCTCGCCACATTCACAAGGCAATCACTTTGTGCGCGGTTTATGGACTGGAGTGGTCAACCTTCCTGAAATCTGTCGACCTGCCACTGGAAAACGCAGGAGCAGAGCCCATCGGCGACGATTTGCTCGATCGGCCACTGCCGCCGCGGGCGGGCAGAAAGGAGATAACGACCGGAGCACCGGGTGTATTTCTCAATCATCTCGTAACAGAATGGGAAGGCGAGCTACCACTTTTTCTTCGCGAATCATTGGCAGTACTGTCCGGACTCTCTCATGTTTCTCTTCAGGATGTTTTCTGGATTGGGGAGAACCAAAGCCCTCTACCCACAACGCGAAGCAACAGCTTGCTCGCCATCGTGAACCGGCGCAAGAAGACGCCAATGCACTGGAGAGCGAAGCCACTATGGCAACAGCCGATGTACGTGCTGCTAAGACGAAACGGAGAATATGGTTGTGAGTTTTGTACCCAGGAGAACGGCGCACTGGTCTTGCACTCCTATATTGAGGGCTATCATCGCTCAGAGCGGCTCCGGAACCGGCATGATGCAGAGGTGATCGGGCAAGTCGTCACCTTGGCTCGAAAACTCATTTACCCCGCCCGAAATTAACCACTCGCCGGCTTCCGCGAACGACGGGCGGGAATCCGAACGATTCACACTTCTTGTGGACGTGCGTCGAGCCTCTTTCTAAGCTCTCATGCCAAATGGGCCCTTCTGTCTGTCCAATTGGCGGGAGTATCTGGTCGAAGTCTGTGCCGAGCGAACTCCGTTGGTTGGGAGAGTACATCCGCGCCTTTCTTCGTTGGCATGTGGCAAGTTTTCTTTGTATAGCGGCCGGCAGCGTTCTGGCACTCGTCACACCCTTGGTGTTGGGACGCCTGATTGATGTGGTGCTACCTCGGCGAAGCGTTCCCTCCCTGATCGAGATGGTTTTCCTTCTCTTTCTCGGTTATCAAGGTAGAACCTTCCTAACCAATCTAGGCGGGTGTGTGACTCTGGCGGCCGCCCAACGTATGTCCCTGCGTTTGCGCCTCACGGTGCTACACCATATGAATGGGCTCTCCGCCGAATATTTCGACAAGGTCCCACCTGGCGCCACCATTTACCCTCTAGAAGAACCCATTGATGAAATTGCGTACTTCGGAACCGAGCTGTTTCCGTCCATCTTGCGTACAGTTTTGACGCTGGCTTTCACGGTAGCCGCAATGCTGTGGCTAAGCTTTGGGCTAACGGCAATCGTGGTTCCGCTAGTTCCCTGTTTTCTAATCCTGCGGCAACACTCTCGCAAGAAGCTCAGCGCGTGTTCCGATCGCGTTCACAGCACCCGCCAAAAATTAACCATCTTCCTTCAAGAACACCTCTCTTCGATTGTCGCCATTCAGCTTCTAGGTGCCGAGAAAAGGCAAGAAAGAAAGGCATTTCTGCTTCTGGGCCATATTGCACGCTCCCAGTTGAAGCTGTTCCTAGCGGGTATTTTCTTCACTGCCTCTACTGCCCTAGCTGTCGCCCTGGCGATGGCGATGGTTATCGGTTATGGAGGATGGAGCGTGTTTTCTGGAACCCTCAGCATGGGAAGCCTTGTGGCGTTTTACGGATTAGTGACGCAGCTATTTGATCCCCTGAACGGTGCTGCCGAGATGTACGCTCGCACACAAAAAGCATTCGGCAGCATCCGTCAGGTACGGCAAGTCTTCGCCCTAACTCCCGGTATCGAAGACTGCTCGAACCCTGTAGCACTGACAGAGGATGATTCATTGCAGATCGACATCACGGGAGTGAAGTTCCGCTATGAGAATCAGAAAGGCCAGTTGAATATCCGCTCTCTTCGCATTCTTGCGGGGGAACAAGTAGCGGTGGTGGGACAGAACGGATCGGGAAAAAGCACCCTGGCAAAACTCATGGTCAGGATGTACGACGGGACTGCAGGGTCGATTTGCATAGGCGGAAAAGATGTCCGCGGAATTCAACTTGCTAGCCTTCGACGTTCAGTCTGTTATATGCCGCGCGATCCGATCCTATTTGGGGGTAGTCTGGCTGCGAACCTGCGTTTCGTGAAACCTGGAGCTTCGGAAGACGAACTGCGGCGGGTTCTCGAATCGGTCGGGCTTACGGCTCTTGTGGCAAGCCTGGACGGCGAATTGCGCCATGAAATTGGGCCCGGAGGTTGCCAACTATCAGGAGGACAGCGCCAAAGGCTAGCCATTGCCAGGGCGTTACTCCATGCCCCACGAATCTTAATCCTCGACGAAGCCACTTCTTGCCTTGACCCGCTGTCTGAAGGTGTGATGCTTCGCAACATCAGGCGGGATCTCCCTGGCTCCACGCTGATTGTCATCTCTCATCGGCACTCAACCATATCTACGTTTCCTCGAATCTTGGTTGTAGCGGATGGAAGCATTGTTGCCGACGAGAGTCCGGGAACCTTAAGTCCGGGCTGCGATGCCTATTCCGAGCTATTCTCCGACAGAAACGCGAACGCTC
>Ga0068860_100008818_pt1 | contig 10047 bp, 11 predicted proteins | sample KBSSwiS32_FD_66597 | JGI IMG/M metagenome (GOLD analysis project Ga0068860, IMG submission 66597) | Switchgrass rhizosphere microbial communities from Kellogg Biological Station, Michigan, USA - KBS Switchgrass S3-2 | ecosystem: Host-associated > Plants > Roots > Rhizosphere > Soil ...
CCGAGCAGCAGATCGCGCACCGCGCCGCCGACGAGGTAGACGGAACCGCCGCCCGCCTCGCGCACGGCGTCGAGCTCCGGATGCATGTGCTCGAGCGCCTCGGCGATGCTCTCGCTGTGGTCCTTCCCCGTCGCCATCTGCGCCTACCATGATCGCGTGCCCGGGAGACGAGCAGCAGCGGTCGCGGCGCTGGCGCTCGCCGTCGGGGCCACGGTCGGCGTCGTCGCAGCGAATCTCGGGGGCTCGTCCGGCGGGGGTCGACACCCTCACGGCGCCACGGCGTCTGCCAGCGCAACCGCCCCCGCCGGGGAGGTTCGCAACGCCACGCCCCAGCCGGACTGGCGCCCCCACGCCGGCCCGGTGCCGATCCTCGAGTACCACGTGCTCGGCCCAGCCCCCGAAGACGCGCCCTACCCGGAGCTGTACGTGACGCGGCCCGACTTCCACCAGCAGATGAACTGGCTCGGCGACCACGGCTACGAAGCGGTGACGCTGGAAACGGTCGAGCAGGCCTGGTACCACGGCGGCACGCTGCCCGCCAAGCCGGTCGTGATCTCCTTCGACGACGGCTACCGCCCGCAGTTCACCTACGCGTTGCCCGAGCTGCGCTCCCACGGCTGGCCGGGCGTGCTAAACCTCAAGGCGGAAGGCTCCGACCTCTACACGAGCAACGTCGAAGCGATGATCGACGCCGGCTGGGAGCTGGCCTCGCACACGATCAATCATTCGGACCTGACCACGCTCGAACCCGAACAGCTCAAAGAAGAAGTCGCCGGCTCACGCGAAATGCTGCGACGCGAGTATCACGTGCCCGTGAAGAACTTTTGTTATCCCGCCGGCCAGTTCGATGAAACGGTGATCGAAGCGGTTGAGGCTGCCGGCTACACAGGAGCCACCACCGAGATCCCGGGCGCTGCCGAAAGCGACTCGCCCTACGAACTCAAACGGTTCGAGATCCTCGGCTCCAGCGGGGTCACCGGGCTCGCCGAAGACCTCAGCTAGCGGCGCACGGGGATGCCGGCGGAGGCCATCTGCTCCTTGGCCTGATGGATCGTGTACGTGCCGTAGTGGAAGATAGAGGCGCAGAGGACTGCGTCTGCGCCGCCGTCGGTTATGGCCTCGCTCAGATGCTCCAAAGCTCCTGCCCCACCTGAAGCAATTACCGGCACCGACACGGCATCGGCGACTGCTCTCGTCAGCTCGATGTCGTAGCCGTCGTTCGTGCCGTCGCGATCCATGCTGGTGAGCAGGACCTCGCCGGCCCCAAGCTCGACTGCCTCACGGGCCCAGGCGACGGCCTCGCGGCCCTCGACCTTCTTGCGGCCGCCGTTGACGTAGACGCCCCAACCGTCCTGCTCGCGTTTGGCGTCGATCGCGATCACGACGCACTGGGCACCGAAGTGGTCGGCGAGCTCGGTGAGGAGCTCGGGCCGGGCGAGGGCGGATGAGTTGACCGAGACCTTGTCGGCGCCGGCGTCGAGCACCGCCTGCGCGTCCTCGACCGAGCGGATGCCGCCGCCGATCGTGAAGGGGATGAAGACGTTGTCGGCGGTGCGTCGCGCCAGCTCGACGATCGTGTCGCGCTTCTCATGGGAGGCGGTGATGTCGAGGAAGACGAGCTCGTCGGCGCCCTCGGCGTCGTAGCGCTCGGCCAGCTCGACCGGGTCGCCCGCGTCGCGCAGGCCGACGAAGTTCGTTCCCTTGACGACCCGCCCGGCGTCGACGTCGAGGCACGGTATGACGCGCTTTAGGACCATGGGTTAAGCGTAGAGGTGGGTGTTAGGGGTCGGGGGTGTCCTCCCCGGAGACCGTCGCGCAGCAGATCGTCTATCGAGATTTGAGGAGTGGTCACAGAGCCTCCGGGTGGAGGACACCCCCGACCCCTATCTGCGAAGCGCCTCGATTGCTTCAGTGACGGTAAAGCGGCCCTCGTAGAGCGCGCGACCGACGATGACGCCCTCCACGTTCTCTGGCCCGTAGTCCACGAGCTCTTCGAGGTGTAGAAGCTCCCCGATGCCACCGGAGGCGATTATCGGGTCCCGAGTAGCCGCCGCAATCCGGCGAAGCTCATCCAGGGCCGGTCCGGCCATCGTCCCGTCAACGCTGATCTCCGTACACAGAAAGCGCCCAACGCCGCTTTCACTGAGATCCCTGACCGTATCCGCGACATCTTGGCCCGTCGCCTCGGTCCATCCCTCAAGGGCAACCATCCCTCCGCGAGCGTCGACCGAGACGACGACGCGGTCGCCGTGCTCGTTCAACGCTCGGTCGAGGAACTCGGGGTCGCGCAGGGCCGCGGTGCCGATCACGACGCGCTCAGCGCCGGCATCGAGCACTGCAGCCACCGACTCGTCGTCGCGCAGGCCTCCCCCGACCTGGATTGGGCACTCGACCGCGGCCGCAATGCGCCTCACGGCGTCGAGGTTGCGCGGCTCACCCGCCTTGGCGCCGTCGAGGTCGACGACGTGCAGGAACTCGGCTCCTTCGCCCGCCCAGCGCAGCGCGGCGTCGACCGGGTCGGCGTCGTAGGCGGTCTCGCGCCCGTAGTCGCCCTGGGTCAGACGCACGGCCTGGCCGCCGCGGACGTCGATTGCGGGATAGAGGATCACGCCGGGACTGCGGCGCAGATTCCGGCGAAGTTGGAGAGCAGGCGCAGGCCTGCGGTGCCCGACTTCTCGGGGTGGAACTGGACGCCGAAGACGTCGTCGCGCTCGGCGACGGAGGCGAAGCTGGCGCCGTACACGGCCGTCCCGACGACGTCGTCGGATTGCGGGCGCGGCGCGAAGGAGTGCACGTGGTAGAAGGGCGTCTCGGACTCGATCCCCTCGGCTAGGCGCGACTCGCGCTCCCAGCGCACCGGCGACCAGCCGATGTGCGGGACCTTGAGGCCGGGCGCGTCGAGCTCTTCGACCGGCCCCGGCAGCAGACCTAGGCCCTCGGCGCCGCCGAGCTCGGTGGTCGAGTCGAAGAGCAGCTGCAGCCCGAGGCAGATGCCGAGGACCGGCACGCCGGCATCGCGTCGCTCGGCGATCAGCTCGTCCAGGCCGAGCCCCCGCACTCCCGCCATCGCCTTCGGGAAGGCGCCGACGCCGGGCAGGATCAGCCCCTCCGCGGCACGGATCGTCTCCGGGTCGCCGGCGATCGTCGCGGTCGCGCCGACGTGCTCGAGCGCCTTCTCGACCGAGCGCAGGTTGCCCATCCCGTAGTCGAGGATGCAGATCCGGGCGCCGCTCATTCGCTCAGTGTCCCCTTGGTCGAGGGCACGCCGCTCTCGTCGGGGTCGATCGAGACGGCGACCCGCAGCGCCCGCGCGAAGGCCTTGAAGCAGGCCTCGATCATGTGGTGCGCGTTGCTGCCGTAACGGACCGAGACGTGCAGGGTGAGCTTGGCGCCGTTGGAGACGGCGCGGAAGAACTCCTCGGCCAGCTCGGTGTCGAAGCCGGCGATCGAGGCAACCGGCAGGTCGGCGTCGAAGACGCAGAACGGGCGGCCGGAGACGTCGATCGCGCACTCCGCGAGCGACTCGTCCATCGGCACCACGGCCGAGCCGTAGCGGCGGATGCCGGCCCGATCTCCCAGCGCCTCGTCGAGCGCCTGCCCGAGCACGATGCCGACGTCCTCGACCGTGTGGTGCGCTCCGGTCTCGAGGTCGCCCGTCGCCTCGACCTTCAGACCCAGCCGCCCGTGACGGGCCAGCAGGTCGAGCATGTGGTCGAGGAAGCCGACGCCGGTCGAGGCGCTCGCCTCGCCGCCGTCGAGGTCGAGCGAGAGCTTGATCTGCGTCTCGGCGGTGCTGCGCTCTCTCGTCGCTGTGCGGCTCATGGCTCTGCCCTAATCATCGCCGACTCGCCGTGGACGGGGAATCCCTCGGCCCGGGCGAGGGCATCGGCGTGCGGAGCAAGCTTCGACGCGGCCGCCGCCGTCACCTCCACGGTGGCCACCGCGCGCCGGAATACTCGCGGCGAAAGCGGCCCCGAAAAACGCCCCGCGCCGCCGGTCGGGAGGATGTGGTTGGAGCCGGCCACGTAGTCGCCAAAGGCCGTGGCCCCGTAGCGCCCGGCGAAGACGCAGCCGGCGGTCGTCGCCCTGCCCGCGAGCAGGGCCGCGTCGTTCTCGAACAGCTCCAGGTGCTCGGGCGCGAAGCCGTTGGCGAAGTCGATCGCGTCGCTGAGGTCCGGCACCTGGACGAGCGCCAGCGGCGCGTCGTCGACTCCTGGTCGAGCGGCCGCCGCTCGCTCCGTAGCCTCGCCGATCGCCTCCAGCACGGCTTCCTCGACGGCGACGGCGACGAGCGCCCCACCGCCGCCGTGCTCCGCCTGCGCGCAGAGGTCGAGGGCCGCCCACTCGACGTCCGAGTCGTGGCCGGCGACGAGCATCAGCTCCGACGGGCCGGCCAGGGAGTCGATTCCGACCTGCCCGTAGACGGTCCGCTTCGCCTCCGTCACCCAGGGGTTCCCAGGCCCAGCGATGACGTCGACCGCGCGCACGGTGTCGGTGCCGTAGGCGAGCGCGAAGATCGCCTGCGCGCCCCCGATCGGGTGGATCTCGTCGACGTCGCAGAGCGCTGCCGCGGCGAGCACGAGCGGGTCGATGCGGCCGTCGGGCCCAGGCGGCGTCACCAGCGTCAACGACCCGACGCCCGCCACCCTGGCCGGTATGCAGCCCATCAGGACGCTGGAGGGATAGGCCGCCCCCCCGCCGGGCGCGTAGACGCCCGCCGAGGCCACCGGCAGCTCGCCGACGCGCACCGTCTGTCCCTGGGGAAGCTGCACGGCCTGGATCGCCCCGCCCAGCTGGGCTTCGGCGACCGCCCGCACGTTGGCAGCGGCGAGCTCGAGCGACTCGCGCAGGCCCGCGTCGATGCCCGCCAGCGCCTCGTCGGCGTCCGCCCGGTCCACCCGCAGCGAGTCGAGCGGCTGCTCGGTGGCGTCGAAACGCTCGGTCAGGCGCCGTAGCGCGGTATCGCCTTCCTCGCGCACTTCGCGTTCGATCGGCGCCAGGTCGACCTCCGACACGGACTCCGCGGCCCAGGCGCGAACGGCCCGCGCAGTCGGCGCGGCACCGGCCCACTCGAAGCGTCGCAGTCTCATCACGCCAATTGCTCTCGCAGCTTCGCGGTCAGCTCGTCGACCTCCGCCGCCCGCAGCTTGTGCGCCACCCGATTGGCGACGAAGCGCGCCGTGCACTCGAGGATCTCCTCGCGCACCTCGAGATCGTTCTCTTCCAAGGTGCGGCCCGTGGCGACCAGGTCGACGATGCCGTCGGCGAGGCCGATCAGCGGCGCCAGCTCGACCGAGCCCTTGACCTCGATCACTTCGACCTGACGCCCGGTCGACTCGAAGTGGCGCTGAGCCGTGCGCGGGTACTTGGTCGCGATTCGCATCATGCCCAGGCGGCGCTCGGACTCGCCCAGCTTCTCGTCGCCCTTGCGTCCGGCCAGCACCATCCGGCAGCGCCCGAAGCCGAGGTCGAGCAGCTCGTAGACGACCCGGTCCGCCTGCTCGAGCAGGACGTCCTTGCCGGTGATGCCGACGTCCGCCGCACCGGCCTCGACGTAGGTGGGGACGTCGGACGGGCGCATCGTCACCAGCGTGATCCCGCCGGCCTCGAAGATCAGCGAGCGCGACTCGCCACGCAGCTCGGCGGTGTCGATCCCGATCGCGTTGAGCGCGTCGAGCGTCTCTCCGAAGAGAGCGCCGCGGGGAACCGCCAACTTCAGCGGTCCGTCGGCCTTGGCGCGCCCCATGCCGGCGACCTCGACGCTCACGCGACCCCACCCCCGCCCCGCGGCTCCTCCTCCATCTGGGCGACGTGCACGCGCTCGAGGTAGAGGGCGAAGCCGGCCGCCGGCAGGTCGAGGCCGAAGCGCTCGAGCAGCCCGTCGTAGCGGCCGCCGCCGCCGAGCACGTGCCCCAGGGCCGGGTCGTAGACCTCGAGGATCGCGCCGCTGTAGTAGCCGAGGTCACGCAGCAGGCCGAGGTCGACCTGAACCCTGTCGGCCACCCCGCGCGCTTCCAGGGCCTCAAGCGTCTCGCCGAGACGCGCGGTGGCTCGTTCGACCGCATCGCCGCCGAGCGAGCGAGCCTCGTCGAGCGCCTCGCGCCCGCCGCGCAGCTGCGAGAGCGCCATGCAGGTGGCCACCTGCTCGTCGCCGATGCCCTCCAGCGAGGAGAGCTCCTCCTCGAGCCCGACCAGATCGTGCGCCGCGAGCTTGCCGAGGACGGCTGCGCGCGCCTCCCCCTCGACCCCGAGCTCGGCCAGCAACTGGCGGTAGAGGTCGGCGTCGCCGAGGCCGATCACGGCCCGGTCGAGGCCGGCCGCGTCGAGGGTCGCCTCGAGCACCTCGACCACCTCCGCGGTTCCGGCCGGCGCCGGCGCGCCGATCAGCTCCACGCCGGCCTGGGCGAACTCGCGCATCTGGCCGCGCTGCGGGCGCACGGCGCGGAAGGCGTTGGCCAGGTAGCAGAGCCGCAGCGGCATCTCGGCGCCGGCGTAACGGCTGGCGACCAGCCGCGCGATCGGCACGGTCATGTCGGAGCGCAGGGCGAGCAGGTCGCCGCGCTCGTCGAAGAAGCGGTAGGCCGAGTCGGCGGTGCGCCCGTCGCCGCGCGCCAGCACCTCGTCGTACTCGATCGCGGGCGTCGAGACCTCGCCGTAGCCACGGTCCTCGAACACTTCGATCATCGCCAGGTGCAACCGCCGCAGCTCGCGCATCTCGTCCGGCAGAACGTCGCGTGTGCCCGGAGGGATTGGGTGGATCATCCGCCGCACCTTACGAGAGCGGGCGGGAAAGCCCTGCTAGGCCGGGACCTCCGAGGAGACCCGTTCGATCTGGGCGCCGAGGCCGCGCAGGCGCTCGTCGATCTGCTCGTAGCCGCGGTCGATCTGGCGGATGTTGCCGATCTCCGAGGTGCCCTCGGCGGCGAGGGCGGCGATGAGCATCGCCATTCCGGCGCGGATGTCGGGACTCTCGACGCGTTCGCCGTGAAGACGGCTCGGACCGCTGACGATCGCCCTGTGGGGATCGCAGAGCGTGATCCGAGCGCCCATCGCGACGAGCTTGTCGACGAAGAAGAGGCGGTTCTCGAACATCTTCTCGAAGATCAGGATCTCGCCGTCGGCCTGCGTGGCGAGGGCGAGCGCAATCGAGGTCAGGTCGGCCGGAAAGGCCGGCCAGGGGCCGTCCTCGATCTTCGGGATCGCGTCGCCGAGGTCGGCCTGGACCTGCAGGCGCTGCCCCGGCGGAACGACGACGTCGTTGCCCTCGATCTCCGAGCGCAGCCCGAGGCGGCGGAACTGCCGGCGCGTCATCAGCAGGTCGGCCGGGTCGACGTCGCGGATGCGCACGTCGCCGCCGGTTGCCGCGGCCAGGGCCATGAAGCTGCCGACCTCGATGTGGTCGGCGCAGATCGTGTGCTCGGCCCCGCCGAGCCGGTCGCGCCCGTGCACAGTCATCACGTTGGAGCCGATCCCTTCGACCTTGGCCCCCATCGCGGTGAGCAGGCGCGCCAGGTCCTGAACGTGAGGCTCGCAGGCCGCATTGCCGATCGTCGTCGGCCCCGGCGTCAGCGCCGCCGCCATCAACGCGTTCTCGGTGCCCATCACCGAGGGCTCGTCCATGAAGATGTGACAGGCGCAGAGCCCCTCGGGCGGCGTGCTCAGCTCGATCCAGCGGTCGCCCTCGACGCGGGCACCGAGGTCTTTGAAGGCGTCGAGGTGGGCGTCGAGGCGGCGGCGGCCGATGAAGTCGCCGCCCGGCGGCGGCATGCGCGCTTCGCCGAAGCGGGCGAGCAGCGGCCCGGCGAGCAGGAACGAGGCGCGGATCTGGCTGGAGAGCTCCTCGTCGACCACGGCGTCGGTGACGCCGGCCGCGCAGAGGCGGACGCCGTTGTCCGAGGTCCACTCGACCTCGACCCCGAGCCGTTCGAGCAGGGCAATCTGGGCCTCGGTGTCGCGGATGCGCGGCACGCGCTCGAGCAGCACCTCCTCCTCCGTCAGCAGGCAGGCGGCGAGGATCGGCAGCGCCGCGTTCTTGTTGCCGGCGACGGTCAGCTCGCCGGAGAGCGGCACCCCGCCCTGGATGACGAATTTCTCCATCAGCGATCCTCGCGCCTCATCGTCCGGCTAGGGTAACGGCCGCCATGGGCAGAGGGGCGAAGATCGCAATCGGGGCAGTGATCGTGCTCGCGGCGCTGCTCGCCGTCAACACCGTGGTCGTCGACCGCGAAACCAAGGAAGCCGGGGTGACCGAACCCGGCGGGCGCATCCTCGACCTGCCCGGCGGCAAGATCGAGGTGGTCGACCGCGGCCCCCGACGAGGCAGCCCAATCGTCCTCGTCCACTGCTTCAGCTGCGCGATCAACTGGTGGGATCGGATGATGCCGCGCCTGGATCGCACCCACCGCGTACTCGCCGTCGATCTGCTCGGGCACGGCGGCTCCGAAAAGCCGACGTCGGGCTACACGATCCCCCACCAGGCCGACCTGGTCGCTCAGGCGATGACGCGACTCGGCGTGCGCAAGGCGGTCGTCGCCGGTCACTCGCTCGGCGGCTCGGTCGTCACCGCCCTCGCCGAACGCTCGCCGCAGCTGGTCGAGAAGGTGATGATCATCGACACCCCGCCGAGCCACAAGGGAGACAGCCTCGGCCTGGTCGCCAAGCTCGGCTTCGCGCCGGTGATCGGCGAGTTCTTCTGGCGGGTCAAGCCGGACTTCGCGGTCAAGAAGGGCCTCGAGGTCGCCTTCGCTCCCGGCTTCGACGTCCCCGACGAGTTCGTCGAAGACGTCAACCGAATGACCTACAGCTCCTACCACGATTCTCCAGAGGGATCGGGGGACTATTCGGACGAAGAGCCGCTCGACCAGCGGATGGCGAAAAGCGGCAAGCCCTTGATGGTGATCATGGGGGCCGAGGAGCAGATCGTCGACGACCCCGCCGAACGCCTGGCCGAATACCGTCGCACGGTCCCCGGCGCGAAGACGAGGCTGATCGCCGGCTCGGGCCACTCGCCGAACGTCGAGAAACCAGCGCTGACGGCCGCGCTGCTGCTCGAGTTCGCGAAGGCGAACAGGGCAAGCAAAGCCCCGAGGGGGCGCACTGGCCCCACACCCGGCGAACACCGCAGCAAACCGCATGGTTAAGCCATTTTTCGCCGACTTCTGCAAGAAGCCCTGCAGGCTGGGGCTTCCATCCGAAGGGCTCCGTACAGTCGAACCTATGTTCGAGACTAAGAAGACTTCAATCACGCATCAGGTAGCCGACGCGGTCGACCTGGCGATCGACTTCGCCACCCTCGGCGAGTACGGCCTCGAGCCGCTCCAGCCGACAGCCCGCCCCTGCGAGGGCCGGGCCCGCAGCGACAGCCGGCGCAGCACAGGTGCTTGGCACTCGGCGATCAACCGCTTCGCGACGCAGGCCTGAAACGAGAGCGGCCCGCGACTTCCGTCGCGGGCCGCTTGAAGCAAAGAACCGGCGGCGACCTACTCTCCCAGGAGGTTGCCCTCCAAGTACCATCGGCGCTGAGAGGCTTAACTGCTCTGTTCGGAATGGGAAGAGGTGTCTCCCTCTCGCTATGCACCACCGGAAATATTGCGAGACAGGCCCCGGTGGAGCTTGAAAACCGCACAAGACCAGAGTAAATAAAACATCCGTCAAGCCCTCGACCCATTAGTACCGGTCAGCTGAGCGTGTCACCACGCTTGCACCGCCGGCCTATCAACCTGGTGGTCTACCAGGGGTCTTACTCCCTCAAGGGGATGGGAGAGCTCATCTCGAGGACGGCTTCCCGCTTAGATGCCTTCAGCGGTTATCCGTTCCGTGCGTAGCTAATCTGCGGTGCCCCTGGCGGGACAACAGATACACCAGCGGCACGTTCATCCCGGTCCTCTCGTACTAGGGATGACTCCTCTCAACTCTCCAACGCCCACGGCAGATAGGGACCGAACTGTCTCACGACGTTCTGAACCCAGCTCGCGTACCGCTTTAATGGGCGAACAGCCCAACCCTTGGGACCTACTCCAGCCCCAGGATGCGACGAGCCGACATCGA
>Ga0068860_100008819_pt1 | contig 10047 bp, 9 predicted proteins | sample KBSSwiS32_FD_66597 | JGI IMG/M metagenome (GOLD analysis project Ga0068860, IMG submission 66597) | Switchgrass rhizosphere microbial communities from Kellogg Biological Station, Michigan, USA - KBS Switchgrass S3-2 | ecosystem: Host-associated > Plants > Roots > Rhizosphere > Soil ...
CTGCCTCTGTTTTTCCTTCTGCCTCGCGTCGGCGGAGCTGGTTTGGGTTCGAGCCAGAATAAGCTCTCGACATCTGCTGGATTCTCAGAGACGGTCCGACTGGGTGCGATTGGTACCATTCAGCAAAATGACGCCGTTGTGATGCGGGTGCGGCTAGACGATAACTCGATGCTCCGCGGCGACACACATTGGCGGGGAATAGCTCTCGACACATTTGATAACAGATCGTGGAAGAGATCTGCGCGGATCGCACGCCAACAATTCGTAAGAGGAGATCGGGATCTTATCCAAGTAGACTCCGCGACAGGACGCGACGATCTGGTGGTGCAGACGGTGTATCTCGAGCCGCTTGATTCATCTATTTTGTTTGGCCTGTCGAAGATCGTTGGCGTTGAGGGGGATTTTCCGTCTGTTAATCGCGACTCTGAAGGATCAATTTCGATCCCTCGGAGCGGCGATCGAATGAACTATAAAGTTATTTCGGACAGGAGCTTGCCCAATATCGAGAGGCTGCGCTCGGACCAGACTCCTTATTCTACGGAGATAGGGAATTATCTTGGGCTTCCAAATGACCTCGATCCGCGAATTGCCAAGCTCGCCTCCGAGGTAACCCAGAGCTTGCCGGACCGGTACTCCAAGGCAAAAGCAATGGAATCGTATCTGCAGGACAACTTCGGATACACGCTCGAGATGAAAGCCGGCGGCCAGCAGCCGCTAGCCGATTTTCTATTTAATGTAAAGGAGGGCCATTGTGAGTACTTCGCGACAGCGATGGCCGTAATGCTGCGGACGCAGGGAATTGCTACGCGTGTTGTGAATGGATTCCAGCAGGGTGAATATAATGACGCGGCCAACGCGTGGATCGTGCGGCAGCGAGATGCGCATTCGTGGGTCGAGGTCTATTTCCCGAGGGAAAAGGTATGGGTGGCATTTGATCCGACGCCGTTCGCCGGGCAAAACTCGTCGGCTGCGGCAAATGGTTTATTTTCAGGAGTTACCAAATATCTCGAGGCCATCGAAACCTACTGGATTCAGTACTTCGTCGCGTTTGACGATCAGGAGCAACAGTCTCTGGTACGCACAGCCCAAAAGACCTTCTCTGATTATCAAACGAAAATTGCGATCTGGGGCAATGCTTTGCAGGAGGTACTTGCTGCGTGGTGGTCGGACCTGCGTGGTGACAGCGGCATTTCGACGAGCCTTGCTGCCGTCGCATACGGCCTGAGCATCCTTGCCACTGGGTTGGCGGTCGTCCTCGGATTTGTTTGGGGGTACAGAAAAGCGGTAAAATTAAGAGTTTGGGCATGGATGACTGATCGTTTCAGTAAGAACGAGAGCGTTCAACCGATAGAATTCTATGATCGCATGCTGAAGATCCTGGCGAGAAGAAATCTTGTCAGGGGTCCGGGCCAGACGCCGCTTGAATTTGCGGCCGTGGTCGGCTTGGCCGAGGCGTTTTATTTGACTGAAGTTTACAATCGCGTTCGTTTTGGCATGAAACAATTGTCACTGGAAGAGAAGCACGAAGTAGAGAATAATTTGAGAAAACTGCACGATGATGAAGCCTGATTCTTACAAGATCTCATTTGCGGTTTTTCCGGTTCTAATCTTTGTGATCCTGGGCTGCAGCAATCTCGGCCGTTTCACGCAGTCGGGAAATACAACGAGCTCGAATTCGACAACGTCGGACAAGAATAAGTCCGACACGTCGGGTGCCGTGTCTTCGATCTGCAACAATGCGTATTATCCGGTCGGCGAAAACACAGTCAGGAAATATCGGGTAACATACCCGAAAGGGACGTTGACGGAACGCGAGTATACCGAGACTTTCTCAGATTTCACCGGAGATACGTTTGTTGTAAACACGGATTTTGACAAGGTAAAGGCGCATATTAATTGGAAGTGCACGCCCGATGGTTTGCTTGCAACCCAATATAACAACACCGTTAATATGACCAAAACCGGCGGGTCGGCCAGTGTGGAAACCAAGGACTTTAATGGCGTAACTCTTCCGCCCGAAGATCGCTGGCAGTCCGGCGAAAAATGGCAGGCGGAATATCACGTAACCGAGAGTCTGAATGGGCTGGACGGCAAACAGGCTGGCGGCGGCGACGGTATAGTAACCCAAAACGGGGAGATCGTTGGCTCAGAATCCGTAACAGTCCCCGCCGGAACGTTTGACACAATGAAGGCAGTCCTGAAGACAGAAGTGGACATAACCGTGACAATGAAGGGGATGTCTATTCCCATGAAAGTTCCTATCGAAACAACGGCGTATTTTGCTAAGGGAACGGGCATGGTGAAATCGGTGACCAAAATGGGTTCGGGGATCGGCGATGCGACCTCAGAGCTTTTGTCGATAGGTAAATAGAGAAGTTTTAATGAAAAAAGTTGGATTTGTTAGCTTGGGCTGCCCTAAGAATCTCGTTGACAGCGAGGTGATGATGGGGCAGCTTGCCGAGGCGGGTTACGAAATTACAAGTAATGCCGACGAGGCGGAAACGGTCGTCGTGAATACGTGCGGCTTTATTGAAGCGGCTAAACAAGAATCTGTCGAGGCCATTCTCGAGGCGACGCGGCTGAAAACTGAAGGGAAGGCAAGACGCGTGATCGTCGCCGGTTGTCTGGTGGAGCGATACCGCGACGATCTGATAAAAGAGCTGCCCGAGGTCGATGCCTTCATCGGCACGTCGCAGATAAACGACATACTTAAGGTAACCGACGACAAAACGAACACCCGCGAGCTGCCGCTTTTGCCTATAGGCAATAAAACGTCAACGTACCTTTACGACGAATATACTCCGCGGCTTCGGGCGACGGAATCACACACCGCGTTTATAAAAATTGCCGAAGGGTGCGATCGCCCCTGCGCTTTTTGTTCGATCCCATCAATGCGCGGAAGTTTTCGTTCGCGACGTTTTGGCTCGATCATCGAGGAGGCTCGCAACCTTGCCAAACAGGGGGTTAAGGAACTCGTTCTCATAGCCCAGGATTCGTCGCGTTATGGTGAGGACCTCGGCGAGGTTGACGCCCTCGCGGCTTTGATACGAGCACTTGGCGAGATCGATGAGATCGAGTGGGTCCGCGTTATGTATGCATACCCGACCCATATCTCTGATGCATTTCTGGCCGCAATTGCAGAAACCCCAAAGGCCGTTAAGTACCTCGACATGCCGCTTCAGCATGCGTCACGAAACGTCCTGAAACTAATGAAACGTGGCGGCACGCGAGAGTCCCTGGAGAAACTTATTGGACGCGTACGTGAAAAAGTTCCGGGGATTGCCATCCGAACAACATTCATAGCTGGCTTTCCCGGCGAAACAGAGGATGATTTCGAAGAGCTGATGGCGTTTGTTCGAAACTGTCGTTTTGACAACGTGGGCGTCTTTACTTATTCGGATGAAGAAGGAACCCCAGCGTATGATCTGCCGGACAAGGTTGATCCGAAGATTGCGAAACAGCGCCGCAATCGCCTGATGAAAGAGCAGGCAAAGATCAGCAAAGCGCTTAACAAAGCCAAGATCGGCAATACATACAAAGTTATGTTTGAAGGGATCTCACAGGAGTCGGACCTGCTTTTCCAGGGACGTCTGGAGAGCCAGACACAGGATATCGACGGCTACATTCTTATCAACGACATGCCCGATGATTTCCAGCCGCAAATGGGTGAGATCTACGACGTACGGATCACTGAGGCTCATGAATATGATTTGATCGGTGGGATCGTCTTATCCACAAGTGCGAATGCCTAGATCATTCGTCGCTGCCCCATTCGCGAATTCTGAAAAGAGCATTTATCTCTTCCGTGGCTCCTTCAAAGTCGTCGGCCCACTTCAAACCTTTCTTGAGCAACAGTTTTCGCGTCTTGTCATCGGGCAGATACTCATCTCGTGTTCGGCGATGACCTCGCCAAGCAAAGTTCGCGGGGCACCCCATGGCAACACCTGCAAGCTGAAGGGCCCGGCGTTCATGATCCTTGCGGGTTCGCGCGGCTGCGTCTGCTCCCCCAAGCTGCAGCGCCCAGGCGAACCACATGATATCGCCGTCTAAAGTATTACGGCCGGCGGTCGATTTTCGCGGATCGTCGTCGGCGATCCGTGCATACCGCTCAGTCGCGGGCGGGAAATTATCGATCGCGAAGTGGAATGTTGCTTCAAGGTAGTCTCTCTTAACCGCTTTATTTGAAGCATCGCCGAAATGTTTTTTAAACAGATCGCCGACAAATGCGTCGACCTCAAGAAGCGCCGAAGCAATTTTCCTTTTCCGAGCTTCCATCAGGAAATCCGAAGCGGGTCCGACGCGCAAAGCGGCTTTTTTCCACGCCAGAAATATCGGCGGCATCGTGTCTCGTGGCAGAAACTCTGTCAGGAGCCCTCTTTCTCTCTTGCCATCGCCGAAATAGTAGTGGCCTTTTGATTCCGGATGATAAATATCCCAATACTCCGTCCATGCGTCGAGTTCATGAAACCAGGCTACATATCTGGCGGTCTTCTTCTGTGAGAGACGAAAGGAGGCTGGGCCTCCTCCCTTTTCTTCAGTTTTCATCAGCGTACAAAAACAACTCCGCCTTCTTTCACATTTTGGGCGAGCTGCTCCTGGACCAAGGGCATGACTTCCTTGATCACTGCCTCAGCCAGGCCTTTTTGTTTGATGCTTGAAGCCCGTCCGATCACGTCTACGGCTGAAACGAGGTCGGTAAGCAGCTCGGGATTCCATCCGGGAACACGTTTAATATGGATCTTGCCATCAGAGCCGATGGTAATAATGATACCGCCGGCGTCGCTGCCGCCGTGAACTATATAAAGTGGTAGGCTCATACTTCTCCTTTGTAGGTTGGGTTCACTCAGGACCTAGACACTGTCAAAAGGAGTGTGACTTTCGACTGTGAGACGACTCCGGTCCTGCCGCGCGGCCGGTGAGGAGCCGAACTGGAATTGATGGGAAAATGATCTCCAAGGCGCATATTCACACAGAAATGTTAACTCGAAATCGCGGGCAAATTTGAGGTTTGGGGCAAACCAAAATATCAGCTAAGAAATGACGCCGGTTCCTGGAATCTTTTAGAAAGCGTCCTGCTTTACCGCCTGTGATAACGAAGTCCCTGAATGCAGGGACGTACGCCGGGACGCCTTTTTGCGGAAAGCTGACATTTCTAAACGCAGAACTTTTTGACCTACATGAAAAAACTAGAAACTTGGCACGCCGTAAAGTCGATAGATCTCACCTTCGAGCTGCCCAAAAAAACGCGTCGCTTGCTCTCCGATGCTGTCTTGGGTCGCGACCGTCGGACAGTTGCTGTAGGAACTCCACTCGCCTCCCCCGGCATGGATCACTTCTTCGACAAAGGCCACACAATTATTTGGCAGAACAAGCCATGTCCAGGTGTTGGCCAGAAGATTTTCGAGGTAGAGATTGGCTCCTTGCGGATTCGGCAGAGCGAAGGAACGACGCCTGATCTCGGTCTTGCCGTTTTCTCTAAGGTAACGCTGAAATCCCTGCTCGGTCATATATCTCGGAACCCCATGAACCTCTGCGACATGAAAGTAGAGAGGTATGCTGCTGCGGGTATAAAGGATCAGGTGTCCGCAAAAATTCGGGCCCGAGCCGCTTACCGCGACGATCGCAATTCGCGTACAATCGATGTCAACTGTCCCGCACGTTGTTAGTATCTCACCTTCGTATGCCATAAATATCTCCTCCGTACGAACTAGTTTGATTAGGCGTAAGAATGAAAGAATAACTTAACTATAAAGAGATGTGAGATATATCACATGAGAGCTGACTCAAACAAATCCTGCCCACCAGAATTTAACTAAAGGTTTTCTAGGAAAGTGATACTTTTTGTCGCCGATATTCTGACATTTGTTCCAGAGACAGCGATTTCACGAGCGAGGACAGCTGCGTCGCGAGAAATAATTATAAGAAACAGGCTGGTACGGATCGGGAAACATTCAACTGGCATATTCAGAGAGACGAATACGGCTTTAAGCTATGCTTACAGAATGCTAACAATGAACGGCAGCTTACAAGCGTTGAAATCATTTCACACACGTTTCGTCCGAAAACACGGTCCACTTGCCGTCGTCGGATTGTCTTTCCCAAACCGCCCTGAACTTATTGTCGGATATGCGCGTTATGGTCTCGCGCACCCGAAAGTCGATAGCCTTGCCGTTTCCGATCCCGCTAAGCACAAGCTTTCCCGATTTCCAACCGCTGCTTACTACCTTCATAAACACGCCGTCATTGGTGAAAACATATCGTTCAATTACGCCTGCGTTCACACGCCAGAGGTCCGTCGAAACCCGCTCGCCGCCTTTGTCGACCACTCCTACAAGCCATTCCCCCTTAAGGTCCTCAGAGACGGTCCAAGTATAGGCCGCAGATGGATCCTCCTTAACAGTAATGGTCCACTTTCCCCGGAAATAAAGAAGCTCGGCTGGCAGGGGAGCCTCGGAGGCAGAAGCGACTCCGGCGGCGATCGTTAACAGCACGATGGTACCTGCTGTAAGGATCTTCACTCCGATGTGTCTCAACGCCGTATTCATTATTGCGAAGCAGTGAATCTAGATACCGGCCGCAAAACAGCTAAAAATCAAGACAAGATACGGCAATAGTAGATTCTCGCCCAACGCACTGCAACAGAATCTAATGCGTTTTCTCATCCTCAAGAAGATCTTTTAGAACCAGTGCACTGTTGTGTTCCTCGTCTTTGGCGGCATAAATGAAGGTGACCGGTTCTTTAATCAGCTCTTGCAGGCGAAGCAACTGATCCTTATTTTGCTTCAATTCCCTTAAATATCGCTCCTTAAACTCTGCCCATTTCTCTATGTCGTGGGCGTACCATTTGCGAAGCTCCGGGCTCGGTGCAATTTCCTTCATCCAAAGATCTATCTTTGCTTTTTCCTTGGTTATACCTCTGGGCCATAGGCGTTCGACCAGAATTCTCTGCCCGTCGCTTTTGGCAGGAGGTTCGTATGCCCGCTTGAGTTTGATCATGGCTTCCCTAGGCTGCGAGTGCTTCTGGCTTATTCAAGACTATCACTTTTCTGGAATATCTCCGGCGTCTGCCACAGTTGCTGGAAAGCCAGGAAACCGGAACCGTTGTCTGTGCGTATACTCAAATAACTGCAGCCATTTGCATTTCCTGCGGGTCAGAAATTAACATCACATTCTAATCCCAAAACAAAATGTTCCGGCATCTTCCGGTTTATAGACTATGAAAAAATCTATCTGCGTCCGATTGTTTGTCATACTCGTCCTGGTTCAATCGATGATCCTTCCGGTATCGCTCTTTGCCCAATCAACATCTGAAATAGATGCTGCAATTCGCAAAGAGGAGATGGAGAATTCCAAGATCATGCACACACTGCATATATTCACGGACCTTTATGGCCCCAGGCTTACGGGGTCGCCCAATCATTACAACGCCGCAAAATGGGCGGCCGAGGAAATGAAACGGTGGGGATTCGACAATACCGCTCTTGAGCCGTGGGATTTCGGCCATCCGGGCTGGGTAAATGATCGAAATACCGGACTAATGATCTCACCCGTTGCAGATACGCTTACATTTGAGGTTCTAGCTTGGACGCCGTCGACGAACGGGCCTGTTACGGCCGACGCGGTTCATGTCATCACCCCGCAATTTCCGTCTGCCGCCAATCCGAACGTAATGCAAGGTCCTACGCAGGAAGAGTTGACGGCTTATCTCGAAAGCGTCAAATCGCAAGTAAAAGGCAAGATCGTTCTTGTCGGCAAACCGACATTTCTTGATCAGGGAAATACGCCTGCTTCGAAGCGCGTTCCCGACGAAGAGAATGCCAAGAGATATGATCCGGATCCGACGAAACGGGTGTCAGGCTTTGGGGGGCCGGGCGGCCCGCGAGGCGGGACGCCACCGACACCGAGGCCCGGAGCCCTGACGGCGGCTCAGGTCAACGAACAAGTCGATAAATTTCTGCTCGATAACAAAGTGCTGGTTAGGATAAATGAATCTCAACTGGACCGCGGAGCTGTGAGGGCGTTCAATAATCGAACCTTTGACATTACAAAGGTCGTTCCGACGGTTGTAATGCGAAACGAGGATTTCGGCCGCATTTCGCGCCTTCTCGCGGATGGGACTTCGGTCAAGCTTGAATTCGATCTTCGTAGCCACATCGTGCCCGAAGGAAAGACCAGCTATAACGTGGTAGGTGAGATCTACGGTTCGGATAAAAAGGACGAGGTTGTTATGCTCGGTGGCCATCTCGACTCATGGCACTCCGCAACTGGAGCCACGGATAACGCGATAGGCTGTGCCACCATGATGGAAGCAGCTCGTATCTTAAAGGCGATCGGTGTTAAACCCCGACGGACGATTCGCGTTGCCTGCTGGAGCGGCGAAGAGGAAGGGTTACTAGGTTCACAAGCGTACGTTGCTCAGCACTTCGGCACATTTGAAAACCCTAAACCGGAATGGGCTAAATTCAATGGCTACTTCAATATCGACAGCGGCACCGGCCGCGCCCGCGGCATGTCCATCTTTGGACCGCCGGAGGCTGCCGACGTTATTCGAGAAGCCCTTGTGCCTTTTGCAGACCTGGGTGTTGCCGGTGCGATCAATTCGCGCGGACGCAACCTCGGTGGAACCGACAGCACGTCATTTAATGCTGCGGGTTTGCCGGGGATCGGCGTTTCACAGGATCCCATTGAGTATTTCAATGTGACATGGCACACGAATCTTGATACCTATGAACGGATCATCGAGAGCGATGTAAAATCATCGGCGATCGCGATCGCAGCTGCTCTTTATGCAGTTGCAATGCGTGACGAAATGCTGCCCAGATTTAAGGTGGCCGACATGCCGCCGCCGCCGGCATCTCCGACGCCCTCGCCAACACCTCGTCCCTAGATGGGCCCGTGCCATTGACGAGGCTTATGGCTTTTGCTAGAATCATAACTGTCACTAAATTGCGTGTTCCTGTGACTTAACGGGAACACGTTTTAATTTGCTACGGCTATCGAATCCCTCATCCGCCGCCGTTCTAAGTAGAGGTTTATTTAAAAACATACAATGGGTTTTCAAGTGGTAACCGAGCTAGGGCCGGATTTTTTGCGCATCACGGCGTCCGGCGAGTATTCGTTAGACGACCTATATGCGTTGATAGAGCAAATCAGAGGCGAGGCGGACAAGGCTGTTCATAATGTGGTTCTGGTAGATGCAAGGGGAATCTTGGGAGAGATGAGTGATGCCGATCAATTCTTTGCCGGCAGGAAGGTCGCGGAGATGTTCGGCTCTCGTATAAAGGTTGCAGTTATACGGAACGATCACGCGGAAACAAAATTAGGCGAAGCCGTTGCCGTCAGTCGAGGCGCCAGGTTCCTGATCACCAATTCAGAGGAAGAGGCTCTCAATTGGCTTCTGGCAGATTAGGCCAGAAAGCAGTTCTCGCAGGACAAATATCATTTAGAACGCAATCCGGACATTTCGGTTTGCGAGCATGGCAGACCCGTCGTCCGTGGAAGATAAGCCAGTGCGAAAACATCACCCAATGTTTTTTCGGCACGAGTTCGATCAGATCCTTTTCGATTTTCTGCGGATCTTTTTGCTTTGTTAAACCGAGGCGCTGCGAAAGCCTTGAAACGTGAGTATCGACCACTACTCCGGAGGCGATGCCAAAAGCGTTTCCCATCACGACATTCGCTGTTTTTCTTGCCACTCCGCCGAGCGTTAACAGATCTTCCATTTTTTCCGGGACTTTACCGCCGTAAACCTCAACGATCCGCTTACAAGCCGCCTGAATGTTCCTGGCTTTATTTCGATAAAAGCCGGTCGAACGGATATCGTTCTCCAATTCTTTCTGCGCAACATTTAAGAAATCTTCCGGCCCGCGGTATTTTCTGAATAGATCCGCAGTCACGATATTGACGCGAACATCAGTACATTGAGCGGAAAGGATAGTCGCGATCAGCAACTCGAAAGGATTCGAATGATTTAATGCGCAATGAGCATCGGGATAAGCCTTTTTCAAACGTTTTATGATCTCGGCGGCGCGTTTCTTGAGGTCAGCG